>TARA_R110002012_G_scaffold252147_3_pt1 | contig 118149 bp, 120 predicted proteins | sample TARA_R110002012 | Tara Oceans TARA_R110002012 (sample SAMEA4396515) | marine metagenome | biome: Westerlies Biome; feature: [DCM] deep chlorophyll maximum layer (ENVO:01000326); material: water (ENVO:00002006), including particulate matter (ENVO:01000060) such as... | depth 40 m
ATTTCACTATGTTTGGATTGATTTTTTCACTTTCCAGAAGCAAGAAAGCCATTAAAGAGCTTTTTTGGAAAGTAGGAATTATGGCAGGAACTTAGCTTTGGAAAGCTACCTCCTCCTCATAAAAGGCTGGAGAAAATATTTTAAAGTCCTAGTTACTTTCAACATATCTATAAAGCTATTAAATTGTTTATTGTAAAGTGAGCTATGAAAAAATACCTATCAAATAACCTACACACGACAGGGAAATATTTTCAAAAGAGAAAAGAAAAAAAAAGAAAAGAGAAAGCTTTTCTTTCAGGGGGAATTGCTTCGGGGGCAAGTCTTTTTTGGAAAATACTTCCGTTGGTGAGCGGAGGAGATTTTTCAAAAAAACCGAAGGGCTTGGACTTGCGGCCGAAAAAGCAATTCATCCCTAATTTGCTTTCCTCTTTTATTTAATTTTTGAAGAAATATTTACCTGCAAAATTCCAATCGAAGTTTATCCAAATTCCTGGGGCAAACTCAAGGCGGCCTAAAGCCGCACCTTAAACGGGTGGTGGGGAATTTGGGAAGGGATGTGGAATACTATCCTATCGTATTACCACAACAGTTTGATCAAGGCACTAATGCGGGTAGACGTGGGAAGGTGAACGCAGGAAGAGCGGTTGCAAATAATGGAGTTTACGGAATGGTTTGCAATCCGCTGTGTGTCGAGCCGTCTGCGAGTGCGACCCCGGGTGGTAGACCGAGAGTGACCGCAGGAAACGGGGGCTAGCCACGAGCGGAGAGTAACGGAGCGAGCAAGGCTTGGCGTGGTTTTTAGTTAAAAAAAGCTGTAGCCGTTTTAATCATAAACACTAACAGCTTTTTTTAAAAACCATGACAAGCCGCAGCCCGGGGGCGCCCGCAGGCGAGCCTAACTCTGGCAACCGGGGGCTGTTGCTTTTAACAGTAGCGAAGCGGAGGTTTAAAGGAACAGACCAGGTAGGTTGCCGTGATGCACTTGGGCTAAGCTGCAAGGGGCATGACAGCACTTGCCCCGAAGGGGTTGGCTTTTGGCTTTAAATACCTTATAAATCAATACTTATTTAAAGCCTGAAGCCAATGCTGGCGAGACCCTTTGCCGCAGCCCAAGTGCAGCACACCATAGTGCCTGGCCGTGCGGCTGGTATATCAAATAACAACTTTTTGGCTTGGGAGCCAAAAAGACCGTTTCCTTTTGCTTTTTTACTTCTTTATCTGCTTAACAGAAAAAAAAGCAAAAGCTATGAGGGAAGGATTGGGCGGGTAAGTGCGGCAGGTTAGCCGAGGGTCTTTGATTTACCCTTTAGGGAAATTAAAGGCTTTCGGCTGGGGGAGCCATGGGCTTTGGCTAAATTTTTGGATTGTGAAAGGGATGTAGGGAAATTGGGCAAGGCGCATGGTCTTTGCCTAATAATTCATTTAGAGAGAGCTTTAAATGGGAATAAGGAAAAGCGAACGTATTATGTTTATTGATACGTTCGTTTTTTGGAGCTTTTTTAACAGCAGCTTTTGTTTTGTTGGATCGGTGGACATGCTACTGTTCCGTAACTACAATAGACACAGCAATCGCCAGCTTGTGGTTTCAAAACTGTGTTACAATTATCACAGTCATAGAAGAATTGACAAGCATCTGTTGGCATTTCTTCTGTTTTTTCGTGCCCGCAGTTGGGACATTTTATTGTTGATTTTAGTATTACTTCCATTCGAATTCTATTTTTATGATTTTAATATTTAGACCATGTACACTATATCTGAACTTGCTGAGGGATAGGTAAGGATCATGGTTTTTATGTCTTTTGAAGTCAGGCCTCCTTTAATGGCCATGGCAAAAAGATTAATAACTTCTTCTGCATGTGGCCCGATAAGATGTGCACCTAAAATTTTACCGCTGTCTTTTTCTATAAGTGTTTTATAAGCATAGGTCTTTTCATTGAGCCTTTTGGCTGTAAACCAATTAGGAACACTATTCTTTTTAACAATGATATTCAATCCCATTTGGTTGGCCTCCTCTTCAGATAGTCCTACTGATGCAATTGCTGGTGAGGTAAAAACCACAGTTGGTATAGCACTGTAATCAGGCTTTTTGCTGTTTTCTTTTAAAATGTTGGACGCCACAATATGACCCTCCATTACGGCCACAGGAGTAAGAGGCTTGCCATCTGTAGCAGCTGCATCTCCGGCAACATATACATTTGGGTTTGATGTACTTTGCAGATATTCGTTTGCGACTATTCCTTTTTGAGTGGACTTCACATTGCCCTTATCTAAATCAAGGTCAAAAATAGCAGGCAGCCTTCCTGCTGAATTTATTACCACTTCAGCTTCCCAGTTCTTTTCATTACCATCAGGATTAGCAATGACTTTATATCCAGCTTCCGATTTTTCGATTTTGCTGACCTCTGTGTTCAGTATTAACTCTATATCTAATTCTTCCGTGGCTTTAGTAATTTGGTCCACAATAAAAGGATCAAAATTCTCCAGAGGTCTTTCTCCTCGGTGAATAATAGTCACTTTACTGCCATAGCGAGCAGCCATGTGGGCGAATTCAAAAGCTATATAGCCGCCACCTATAAATATGAGGGATTTGGGGAGGTTTTCGAAATTTAAAAAGTCGGTACTTGTGAGTGCCAGGTCTCCACCGGGAAAATCAAGCTTGCGGGCTTTCGCTCCTGTGGCAATCACAATCTTAGTTGCTTCTATCATCTCATCACCTACCTTTAGTTGATTTTCTATTATGAAGCGGGCAGAAGTATGAAAGGTATCAATCCCATTTTTCTCATAGCCTTTTTCTAATTTAGTAGGCATAATTTCCACAAATCCCTGTTTGCTTTTCATGGCGTCTTTCCAAGAAATTTGAGGAATATCAGAGATATCCTTATCCGCCAGATTAGAGGCGAGATGCTTTAATTCCGTAGCTGCCAGCATAATTTTCTTGGGATCGCAACCCCTCAAAGCGCAAGTACCTCCATAAGGCAGTTCATCTGTTATGCCTACTTTCAATCCTTTTGACGCACAGCGATTGGCGATATTCATCCCTGCCATGCCAGAGCCAATTACAAATAAATCGTATTTCTTCATAATTATTTCTGACTGATTACTTTATAGCCTGTGCCGTTTATGGCTGCCTTAATTTCTTCACTAGTTACTTTTGATTGATCATATTTTACCATAGCATCAGCATCTTCGTAACTCGCATCTACTTCCACTATACCGTTTAGTTTATTAACATCATTCTCTACATGCGAAGCACAGCCATTACAGGTCATCCCCTTGATTTCGAAAGTGGTAGTTTGCAGATTATCAGTTTCTACCACAATAGTCTGTTTTTGATCTTGTGAAGGATAAAACATATCAGCATACAGAGGAAAAGCCATCATCACCACCGCAAAAACCGTTACAATTCCCAGAAACTTCTTGCTTTGCCAAAAATTGGGTTTTTCGTCCTCTTCACAAGCACAAGCTATTTCCTCTTCCGTTCTGGGTTTCAATTTTTGATACCAGGCAAAAGCTAAAACCAGTATGGTCACTGCTATTAGATATGGTCTCAAAGGATCTAACCACGAAAATGTGGAAGCAATCCCAGATGCACCTGAAACCAGGGCTAAAACCGGGGTGATACAGCATATTGATGCTGCAATTGCAGATACTAATCCTGCCCCTAAAAGTTTTTTGTTATTATTGGATTCAATATTTGAGTTTTCCTGCGTAGTCATATCATTTCTTTTTTGTCACCAACTGTGATTTCCTGAAACAAGGGTTTTAGAAGCTCTAAATGTTCTTCATTAATTGCATAAAAAATGGTTTGACCGCTTCGTTTTCCTGTGATGATATTCCGGTCTTTCATTTTTCGGATGTGCTGAGATATTGCAGGAATACTCATTCCCAAAATATCGGAAAGATCACAGGGGCATAATTGGCCTTCTTGTTCTAAAAGGTAAAGTATTTTCAGTCTGACCTCATTACCGGCTAAATTCAGGATGCTACTCAGCTTACCGAATGATTCTTTGTTTTCTTCGAGATTTTCTTTGCATTGCTGAATTTGTACTTCATCAGCCAATACCCTTATACATGATTGATTTTTATCCATGGTTACTTTATTTGTACTTCCATAACGCATGCAAGTTAATGAAGTTCATTATTTAAGCAAATACTTAAATACAGTATTTTGATATAAGGCATATTGTAGCTATTCAATATTATTGACCGAATTAAGGTAGTTTGGGCACAATCACCACGCTTGCCAAGGGAGGGAATTGAGTTGATTTCTGCATCAATTTAATGATAGAACGCTTTAGTGATTTTATGCAAAAAGTATTGAAAAGTGATAATGAATGCATAAAAATACTATTTAAAATTGATGGTGTTCCATTGTTAGTTCTATCTCAAAAAGCCCCTTCCTTAATCCTTCCCCAAAAGGTAAGGAGATTGAAAGGCTGGTGCGTTTGATTTAATTTTTTACCACCCTGGGTAATTTACAGGTTTTTGAAATGATGGGCACAAGCGGACAAGGTTGCCTTCTTGACTAAACTGTGCTTAACGGTAAACGTGGAATTTAGATTATACTATTTTGAATAGGTAACCGGTACTAGTTGGGAGCTTCAGTTTGTTTTTTACTTTGAACTTGATAAATCATAAGTTCTCACTGCCTTTTGATAATAAGTATTTAAAATCTTTATTTGGTAAGATTTTAGAAACTATGAAAGAAGCTGTTTCCTTATTGATGATTTCTGATAAGGTGAGATCAAATATTTTTCCTTTCACCAATTGCTTCCAATTTTTCTGGTTTAAGGTCTTACTTAGTGCATTGAGTTCTTCTAATTCATTAAATAGTATTTCTTGACCAAGGCCCAGTATTTTGAGTTCTTTTATTACTTCATCAATGGAATTTTTACTTTGCTTAACTGTTTTTCTTTCTCTGGATCGTTGCCATCTACCTAGTTGCAATTCTCCTTTAATGGTAATTTGGTATGATTTATAATCGTTTGTTATGAAAGAAGACTTTAAAAGCTCTTGAATAATTTCTTTTAATTCATCATCACCTCTAGGGAGAGTAATTCCATTTCCTGCTAAAATCCACTGGACAGAATTTAGATTATTTCCTTTTAGATTATTTAATTTGAAAAGTATCAGATAAAGAATATCTTCAATATTAGGGTTTTCAATGTCAATTAAAGGCTCTCTTTTCAGAATGACATCTAAGTGAGGAAGTATCGATGAGAATTGATCTAAAAATTCTATCCTGTTATTTAAGGTTCTATTGATGTTATTACATTTATCTTGAAAAGTATCTTCTTTGCCTATATAGTGCCACCCTATAAATTTGTCAATGCCATAAGATTCATAATTATTCCATAACCAACTATCCGGATCAGAAAATGATTTGGTAAAAATAGTCTGCAATTGTTCATCTAAAGTATTTCTTTTCTCGATAGCATTTCTTAATCCCCGGTCACTTCTAATTTCCTTTTTGTATAACTCCTTTAAATGGTCAATCACAGGTGCTATTGATTCATTGAAATCTTGAAGGGATGATTTGATTCGAATATTTTGCATTTCCTCAGGTGTTTTACATGCTATTTATTCCGTTTTTTGGTGATGCGTTTTACCTCTTTATCGAAGTCAGATTCGAAATTTTTATCTTGGTCTACTCTGAATTTCTGGTATTCTTTTTCTGCTAGTTGTTTGGCTATCTGTGCTGAGATTTTACCGGCATCCTTTAAAACTTTGTAATCATTAAATTGTAAAAAGCCATCCAGTTTGCTTATCCAATCGCTCATTTTCATAGGGTTTTGTCTTTCTGCCTGAAGCTCAGCAAAATCTAAATACATGGTGACTATACGGTTGAGGTCTTTGAGTTCTTTTTCTTCTAAGTAATTCTTGGCTACTACTATATCGGTTTTAAGTACTTTTCCTTTTGGTGCGCTTTTCCAGGTGGTTAAGCCCATATGCGGTTTTTTAGCATCCGCTCTTTCTTTAATGATTTCAGCTGCGGTATGACCCGTAATAGCCCAATGGAGTTTGTTTTGCACTGTTTTGAAGAATGTCTGCGAGATTTCTGCTTTAGGATCGTAATCAATGCTACATTGAGCATAGATATCGGTGATTTTTTGGTAGAATCTTCTTTCACTTGCTCGAATCTCCCGAATCCGTTCTAGCAGCTCATCGAAGTAATCTTTACCAAATTGGGCAGAACCTTGTTTTAAACGTTCGTCATCCATAGCAAAGCCTTTGATAATGAATTCACGTAAAACTTTGGTTGCCCAAATACGGAATTGTGTACCACGCTGTGACTTTACTCGGTAACCCACAGAAATGATGACATCCAAGTTATAGTACCTTACGGTGTTTTCTTGTGTTTTCCCTTTGATAGCGCCATGCGGACTGGTAGTTCGGAAATCCCGAACTACCACTTTCTCATCCAGTTCACCTTCTTCAAATACATTACTAATATGCTCCGATATTGTAGATTTGGCTTTTTCGAATAGCTCTTGCATACCTTTTTGGGTAAGCCAAACGGTTTCATCTTGTAATAAGACATCTACCTTTACTTCTCCCGCCTGAGAAACGTAGAGGAGGAATTCACTTTGGTTTGGGTTAAGGTTGTTGCTCATTTTTAATTTAATTCAAGGTCTTTCGTTTGGTCGTTAATCCAAGCTGAGGCTGCATTTTCATCTTGTTCTATTGCCATTTCTACTGCTTTTTTAGCTACTTCTAAAAGGTGTTCGAATTGCTTTTTGAGTTTGAAGCTTTCATTGATTTTATCTCTTATTTTCAATTGAGTGTTGGTATTTAAAATTAATTAATATGTCTAAATCCTGTAATTACTGATTTCAAATATATGAATTTTATATGAAGGGTAGACCTTTAGGTTTAGTCTTAATGTTGATAATTGTATAAGTTTGTATGATTCAATAAAGTATTAAAACTAACTCGATTCATTTTCGAAAATCAAGAGAGCAAATCAGCACAATATGACTTTGGTTCAGCACTGAATGATAAACTCTATGAGAATTTAAAGAGAGGTCCAGGCTTTATGGAAAGGATAAAACCTTTGATTGCCCAAGGAGCTGATATTAATGCCCGGAATGCAGATAAGGAAACTATTTTTCAGGCTACTGCGAGCTACTATAGTAAATTGGATCATGATGTAATACGCTATTTAGTGAATGAAGCGGGAGCGGATATTAATACCCATGATGATGAGTATGTTATCAGTTTGTATTCCCTGGCATTAAGTGAAGATCCTGAGCGATTGAAATTATTTCTAGAATTGGGTGCCAATCCTAATACCATTACACCAGAGACTTTCGAGACTGTTTTAGATGATATTGAATCACTTCATTATTCGGCTTATGAAGTTTTTGGAGATAAGGACGAATCTTCACTTGAGGCAATTGAAATCTTAAAATCTTATGGAGCTAAAAGTGCTCATGAATTATTTACCACTGATCCAAAGGATTATCTCGCTGTGAATATGTTTTACCCTACATTTTTGGTTTCTAAATATGGACAATTGCATGTGGAGGATTTGACTAGTGATCCTGCTGTTTTAAAAGCGTTTGAGGAGTTAGAAAGGCTCAAAAAACAGTATGAAAATATTGGTGATGATAAAGAGCAATTAGCGTTTTATAAAGGGGTTGTAAGGAATCATGTTCGGAAGATTAACGGGTTATTGGAGGGGTTGGATGTTTTGGAGGAAGTGGAGGTTGTAAAATGAGGGATTATGAATTTGATTTAGGTACTTAAATATCCTATTAAAGGAAATCAAGTGAAGTTTGCTTAATCATTATTTTTGCTTAGTTGGTCAATGTATTTCAAAATTATTTTTACTTGCTTTTCTTCTGATTTCAATGAAATTATTTTACCGATAATTTGATTTCTCTCTTCTTCTGCCAATTTTTTAAATGCTGTCAATACGCCTGAATCTTTGAAAGTTTCTAAAACTTCCTTTTCTGTAATTTGCTCATTGGAAGTTTGTAAATAGAGAGTTACTGTTACCGTGTCGCCACCGCTTTTATTGATTGCTTTTCTAATTGTGCTATTTACAGAAATTAGTTTATCCTGATCTCCTATTTTTGCTAAGTTATGACTCTCTATTTTATAGTCGTCAATTGTTCCTGAAACCTTCATAGAGCCCCACCTCCCCACTATGTGTTTTGTGTTTGGAATTTGAATATGGTAAGTCCAGGCGCCTTTTCCTGGTTGATATTTTAATTCAAGTTTTTCGTCTTTAACTAATTGCTCCATTTTATTGCGATTTATTTTGTAGGCTACTAAGCAAAAGCTAGGTAATTTAAGATGTTATCTGAAAATTACAGGTAATCAACATTAAATCAGACATCATTGTTTTTGCACGCCATTTATTCGTTAGAATTGAAGAATGTTCAAGTTAATGGTACCGATTGAGATGGATTTCGGCTATTGGACTAGCTCGCATCTAATGGCTGGAAATCTATACTTAATCTTTCTCCCGAGGAGGAGACTGAGTAAGGGGTGTGAGTTTATCCCCCACTTTAAGGGATATTTTGAGAATTGATTATAAAGAAGTTAGAGAGCTTGTTCCAGAGGAGATTAAAAGTTCAGTTTAAAATTTACCAATGCGTTTTGTTTCGCAGGAAGCTCGATTAGGAGAAGTTAAATTTTTAATATGTTAAGAGTGATTTATCAAAAACAGCTTTGATTTCTGGTTTACCAATATAGTTGATTTGCCTAGTTGCATAAATGCAATAGCCTTGCATGGATTTAATCTCTACCTTTGCTTTCGTGAAAGTTTTATGCTACATATTGAGTTTTTATTTGATTGCGCTTTGCGGGATACCCTGCTCTGATGCTAAATCAATAAATAATGATCAAGAAATAACTTCTTATCGTGATTTGGCAAATGAAAATCAAAGCCACGAGCATAATCAGGAAGAAGATGCTTGTTCACCGCTCTGTGTATGTCATTGCTGCCATCTCCATTTCTTTCCTATAACAGAAATTCCATTTTCACATCCTGATCTATTATCAGGTTCTTATTCTCTCTATTATCAGGATTTCAGAACTATTGAAATCTTCGACTTCCTAAAACCTCCTCGTCTATAAAGCTTTATTCAACAGGACAGGTGCGCCCTTTTGATAATGATTGGCATTTAGAAATTGCTAAGGAGTACTACTATACTGATTGAATGAGCAATTCCAAGAAGCCTTAACAGCTGGAAGATTCTTTTATTCTTTCAGCCTGAGGAAAATCTAAATGATTCATTAAAAATTGAAGGAAATAAACACCTCATCAAGCTTTAAATAGGTATTGGTGATGTCTATTGAGTTGGTCTCTAAGATGACCATTCAAATTAGATTGTGTCCATTTTCCTCTTTTTAAATAACTAATTAAAAGTCTTATGATTAATAAAATCATTTCTTTTTCTATAAAGAATAAATTTATTGTGGGTCTGCTCACTATGGCACTCATAGGAGTTGGAACATACTCTATGTACACGGTCAATTTGGGTTCTGTACCCGATATTACCAATAATCAGGTGCAAGTGATGACCGTTTCGCCTAATCTAGCCACGGAGGATATAGAACAGTTTGTGACTTACCCTGTGGAATTGGCTATGGGTAACTTGCCGGGAGTCAATGAAATTAGGTCAGTTTCACGGTTTGGCCTCTCGGTTGTAACCATCGTATTTGAGGATGATATGGGTACTTATTTGCCGAGGCAATTAGTACAAGAAAAGCTTAACGACTTACAGGAAACCATCCCTGATAAATTTGGAAGCCCAAGTATGGGGCCGATAACAACAGGCTTGGGTCAAATTTACGAATATACTATTCAGCCTGAGGAGGGCTATGACTCGGTATATTCCCCAATGGAGCTTCGAAGTATACAAGATTGGATCGTAAAACGGCAATTGACCTTACTGAAGGGAGTAGTTGATATTAACTCTTTTGGCGGGTATATCAAGCAATATGAAGTAGCCATTAATCCTGAAAAGCTTAATGCCATGAACGTAAGTATTTCTCAAGTTTATGAGGCACTGGCTAGAAATAATGTTAATACGGGAGGCGCCTACATAGAGAAAAACCACATGTCTAACTTCATACGAGGGGAAGGTTTAATTAGATCATTAGATGATATCCGTAAGATATCGGTGAAGACAGAAAACGGTATTCCTATCACTATTGCGGATATAGCGGAAAAAGTGCATTTCGGAAATCAAGTGCGCTATGGAGCTTTTACCCAGGATGGAAAAGAAGCAGTTGGTGGCATTATCATGATGCTCAAAGGAGCTAACCCAAATAAGGTCATACAGGATGTGAAAGACCGTATGGCAGAAGTGGAAAAATCGCTTCCTGAAGGTTTAAGCATCAATACGATAATTGACAGAAGTGATTTGATTTCAAGAACCACTGATACGGTTAAAACCAATTTGATTGAGGGAGCTTTAATTGTGATTTTTGCCTTGGTATTGCTTTTAGGTAGTTTACGAGGTGGTATTATCACCGCTACTACTATTCCGCTTTCGCTTCTATTTGCTTTTATACTAATGAAGCAATTTGGTGTTTGGGCTAATCTTATGAGTTTAGGAGCCATCGATTTTGGGATTATCATAGATGGAGCTGTCATCATTATTGAAGGAACTGTTTATGAAGTACAAAAGCGGATTAGGTCTGGTAAAGTAAAATTTAATCAGGGCGTGATGGATGATTTGGCTTATGATGCAGGTAGCACTATGATGGGTTCCGCATTTTTTGGTCAAATCATTATATTGATTGTTTTTGCTCCTATTTTATTTCTCACAGGAGTAGAAGGTAAAATGTTTCAGCCCATGGCTTACACCTTTGGCTTCGCCATGATAGGGGCTATTCTCCTATGCTTGACTTACGTTCCGATGATGTCGGCCTTACTGATGAAGCCCATTCAAAATAAAAAGAATTGGTTTGGCAGATTTGAGCGAGGCTTAGAAAAGGTGAGCGATAAAATCATAAGCGCCATTCATAATGCTTACCTCCCTTTATTGAATGGAGCTTTACGCTTCAAAATGCTGGTTATCATCTTTGCCATTGCTTTACTGGGGGTGGCAGGTTATACATTTTCCAAAATGGGAGGCGAATTTGTACCTCAGTTGGATGAAGGGGATATTGCCATGCAAGCATTAGTTCGCCCTGGGAGTTCGCTTAGTGAATCGAAGAAGGTTTCGATTAAAATAGAGCAACTATTGCTCGAAAATTTCCCTGAGATTAAAACTGTTACTGCTCGCATTGGTGTGGCAGATATACCAACAGACCCCATGCCAATGGACATAGCCGATATGTATTTAATATTGGAAAAAGATAAAGATCAATGGGTTTCCGCTAAGACAAAAAATGAATTGATAGCGAAAATCAAGGAAAAGCTCGAAACGCATCTTACGGGTGTGAATTTTGTTTTTACACAGCCGGTAGAGCTGCGATTCAACGAATTACTAGAGGGGGTACGGGAAGATATTGCCGTTAAATTATATGGTGATGATTTAGATATTCTTGCTAAGAAGGTACAGGAAATGGCTGAAATTATTGAGACTGTGCCGGGTGCTGGAGATGTTAATCCTGAACGGACATCAGGCTTACCTCAAATGACAGTGCGCTATAATCGCGATAAGATTGCGCAATATGGATTGGACATTCAAAAGCTGAATGAATATGTAAGCTCAGCCTTTGCTGGAGGAGTAGCGGGGGTGATTTTTGAAGGAGAAAAGCGTTTCGATTTGGTCATTCGATTTGATGAAGCCTACAGGCAAAGTATAGAGGATTTACAGACCCTGTATATAGATTTGCCAGACGGTACGCAAGTACCCATTAAAGAGGTAGCAGACATTAGTTATGTGCCAGGACCCATGCAGATTTCACGCGATGACACTTATAGGAGAACTTATGTGGGCGTCAATACAAGAGGCAGAGATGTTGAATCTGTAGTGAAAGACATTCAAGCTAAGCTGGATGCCGAGCTTGACTTACCTCCCGGGTATTATATAAGCTATGGCGGTGAATTTGAAAATCTGGAGCGGGCAAAAAGTCGTTTGATGATTGTTGTACCCATAGCACTCTTCTTAATATTTGTACTGTTATACTTTGCCTTAAAATCCTTCTCGCAATCCATTATGATTTATATCGCTATTCCACTAGCTGCAATTGGGGGTGTTTTTGCTCTTTGGCTGCGAGATATGCCCTTCAGTATTTCAGCAGGGGTAGGCTTTATCGTACTATTTGGGGTAGCCGTTTTGAATGGGTTGGTATTAATCAATCGGTTCAATTCATTGAAAGAAGAAGGTGTTACAAGTATTAGAGAACGAATTTTAACAGGAACCAAAGAACGAATCAGACCAATTATGCTTACTGCAACAACCGATATTTTTGGATTTTTACCGATGGCATTTTCTGCCTCCGCAGGAGCTGAAGTACAGCGGCCTTTGGCCACAGTAGTCATTGGAGGGATGCTTACTGCCACGATGCTTACGCTGGTAGTATTGCCAGTGCTTTACACTTTTGTTGAAGGAAGAATTGACAGGAGAAAAGGACTAAGATCACCAAGTGTCAATGTTATTATTATACTTATCATTTGTGGAGGATTATTTGGTTTGTCAAGCTCAGGCCATGCACAAGGTGTTCAGCAAGATTCGTTTAATGAAATCACTTTAGATGAGGCTAAGAAAAAGGCGGTCGAGAATTATCCTAAAATCAAATCGGCAAAACTGGAAATTGAAAAGCAACTAGTACTAAAGAAAACAGCTTGGGATTTGGGGAATACTCAGATTTTCACAGGAAGAGAAGAAGCGGGCAATGGTTCTAATGGAGTGTACACAAGCATTGGCTTTCAACAGCAAAATATTGATGTTTTTGGTGTCGCCTCTAAGCGAAACCTTCAAAAGGAACAGGTGGTATTAGCAGAAAAAGCACTTGGGCTATCCATTATTGAGCTGGAGCGCGAAGTAAGTACTGCCTGGGGAATGCTTTATGTAGCAAAAAATAAGTTTGAAGTTTACGATAAACTTGATTCTGTTTTTAGGGATATAGAGAGAGCAGCTAAAATCAGATTGGAAACAGAAGCTACTTCTAAGTTAGAATTTTTAGCAACAGCCAATCAAGCCAACAAAGTACATATTGAAAGAGAGCAAGCCTACAGAGACTACCTAAGTGCCCTGCAACGACTGAATCTGTGGTTTGCTAATGATAGCTTATTCACCGTAGCAGATATTCCATCAGAACAATTAGATGATCCGCTAAATTTTGTGGCAGATTCTCTAAGAAGTCATCCATTATTGGATATTTCGGCACAAGAAGTTGAAGTGGCAGATGCCATCATAAGGGAGAGGCGGTCACAGTTTCTGCCGAAGTTGCAAGGGCAATATGGCAGACAGGAAATTGCAGGCCAGTCTGGGTTTTATACCTATCAGATAGGTATAAAAATTCCTTTATTTTTTGCACCTGAACTAGGTAGGTCGCAGTCTGCTAAAATTCAAAAGGATATTGCAAAGCAAAATTACCGGCAGGCTGAGTTGGAATTGAATAATGAATATAATCGTGTTCGATCGCAATACCTGAAGTGGTATAATTCATGGAATTATTATAATGAGGAAGCATTGCCTCTTGCTACTGAACAGCGAAAAGGTGCTATTGCAGCCTACAGAGAGGGAGCTATTGACTATGTTTCTTTTCTACAAAATATAAAAGACGCGATAAGTATAGAAGTGGATTCATGGAATGCTTTCGGTAAATACCTGGAGAGTCGCTATCAATTAGAATATTATTTAAAAACATCAAAATAAGTCATCGGATTTATAAAACATAAAGCAATGAAAAATCAAATTATATATATTCTGGTATTCTTTTTTGGAACAATAATTTCAGGTTGTGACAATAAATCAGCCGAAAATAAGCTAACGGAAAAAACAGAAGAAGAATCGGAGCATAAAGAAGAAGGAATGGGAGTTTTACACCTCTCCCATCTTAAGTTTGAAAGCCTAGGCATAAAGGTAGATTCCTTGCCGAGTCGTAGCCTATCTGGAATTGTGGAGGCTAATGGTCAACTAGAAGTGCCCCCACAGCATGAAGCTACCGTTACTGGTATTTTAGGAGCCAATGTGACTAGTATAAAGGTAATTGAAGGAGATAAGGTGAGAAAGGGTGAAGTATTGGCTTTCTTGTCGCACCCTAATCTTGCCAATCTTCAAAGTAATTACATCCAAGCTTATAGTCAATTCCAGTATCTTGAAAAAGAGATGCAAAGACAAAAGCGCCTTTATGAGGAGGAAGTAGGCTCAGGAAAGGATTATCAGCAGACCTTGGCTAATTATCAAGCTGTGAAAGGAGAAATAAAGGGCTATGAAGCTCAATTAAAGCAATTGAGTTTAAATATAGAAAGCATAAAGGAGGGTGAGATTTATCAATATGTACCCGTTATAAGTCCAATAAATGGATACATAGAAAAAGTAAAAGTTCAGATAGGGCAATATGTTGAGCCTCAAACTGAAATGTTCATGATTGTAAATACAGAACATGTTCATGCGGATTTGATGGTGTTTGAAAAAGATGTTCATAAGGTAGAAGTCGGTCAAGAAATTAAATTCTCAGTGGCTACAGTGCCGGGCTCGAATTTATCGGCTAAAATATATTCTGTGGGTAAGAAGTTTGAGCAGAATCCTAAAGCGGTACATGTTCATGCAGAAATAGAGCAGAAAAAGAATTTCTTAATTCCTGGAATGTATATTAATGCAAAAATTGAGACTAGTAAAGAAAAGGTAATGGCATTACCAGAGGAGGCCATTATAGAAGAAGAAGGAAAGCCCTATATTTTCCTTGCTGAAAAACTTCAAAAAGATGGTGAAACAGAATGGGCCTTTCAAGCAGTGGAAATACGAACTGGTATGAAGGCTGATGGATGGGTTGAGATAAAACTTCTTGAGTCACTTCCAGCAGGGGCGTTAGTCGCATGGAGTGATGCTTACTATTTGATTTCAGAGATGAATAAAAGTAAGGCTTCTCATGGACATTAGATTGAATTTCAAAATTTTCAGAACATGCGGTTTTGTATCAGTTAATATTTAACAAAATATGAATAAGAGCACTTTTAAAATACATAAAATGGATTGCGCCTCTGAGGAACAGATGATTCGAATGAAACTAGAAAGTTTAGAAGAGGTTAAGCAGCTTGAATTTGATATTCCCCATCGACAATTGCAGGTATATCATAGTGCTGAAATTGATGGCATTCAAAACGCCCTAGCCGAACTTCAACTGAATGAAAAATTAGTAAACACCCAAGAAGCAGACTTGCCAGAAATTGTTGATCATCGGCAGCAGAGAAAAGTACTTTGGTGGGTGTTAGGAATAAATGTAGTCTTTTTTGTAATTGAGATGACTACAGGCTGGATTTCAAGCTCTATGGGCTTAGTTGCTGATTCCTTGGACATGCTAGCAGACTCTATTGTTTATGGGCTTAGTTTATTGGCAGTTGGTGCTGCTGTTGCTAGGAAAAAGAAAGTGGCAAAAATAAGTGGCTATTTTCAAATGGGCTTGGCTCTTTTAGGTTTTTTGGAGGTATTGAGAAGATTTTTTACTGAAAGTGGAACACCTTTGTTTCACTGGATGATTATAATTTCAATCCTAGCCCTAGCAGGAAATTTAGTGACACTTTGGCTAATCAATAAAGCAAAAAGTAATGAGGCTCACATGCAAGCGAGTAGCATTTTTACCTCTAATGATATAATTGTGAATGGCGGTGTGATTTTGGCGGGTGTACTGGTGTATTTATTAGAGAGTAAATGGCCAGATTTAGTAATTGGTGGAATAGTTTTCACCTTTGTGATTCGAGGCGCAATAAGAATCTTAAATCTTTCAAAATAATTATGGGAAATAATAACGAACATTCACATGATCATTCTGAAGGCAATGTAAAAGTAGCCTTCTTCCTCAACCTCGCATTTACGATAATTGAAATTATTGGTGGGCTGTACACCAATAGTTTGGCTATTTTATCTGATGCCTTACATGATTTGGGAGATAGCTTGAGCTTGGGCCTATCCTGGTATTTTCAAAAATTGTCCAAAAAAGGCAGAACAAAGACCTTTTCGTTTGGATATAAACGATTTTCCCTATTAGGTGCTATCATAAATTCCATAGTATTAGTGGCAGGCTCTATGTTTATCTTAACTAAGGCAATTCCCGGTCTTTTCAATCCTGAAGAAACCAATGTAGAAGGAATGCTGTACCTTTCTATACTGGGCATTATCGTGAATGGAGCAGCTGTCTTTAAACTGAGAAAGGGTGAATCTCTGAATGAAAAAGTAGTCTCATTGCACCTACTGGAGGATGTATTAGGATGGGTTGCCGTGTTTATAGGAAGTATTATCATGATGTATTTTGATGCTCCATTTATTGACCCATTACTTTCTGTATTAATATCCTTATTCGTGCTATACAATGTCTATAAGAATCTAAAAAAGAGTTTGCTCGTTGTAATGCAAGGAATTCCTTCTGATGTATCAATTGATAAAATACGGAAGAAATTGGAAGTGATTGATGAGATTAAAGATGTGCACGATTGCCATGTGTGGTCTTTGGACGGAAATTATCATATTATGAGTATTCACATAAGATTGAAAGAAGATTTTAGATTATCGGAGCTTTCAGAGATCAAGAAAAAAGCTCGTAATGAATTAAAGGATGAATCTGTTAATCATATTACGATTGAAACTGAAAGCATGGAGGAAAATTGTGAGTTAGATGATTGTTAAAGATCAAGAAATGAAAATAAGGGAACTTGAAAAGAATTTACAAGAAAAGAATATTAGACCAACGGCTATGCGTCTGTTGGTATTAGAAGCCTTGCTAGATCAAGAAATTGCCATTAGTTTGACTGATTTGGAAAAGGAGGTTGAAAAATCTGATAGAGTGACCTTATTTCGCACGCTTAAAACATTTCAGGAAAATGGGCTAGTCCATAGCATTGATGATGGTACAGGTGCACCCAAATATGCATTATGTGAAGATGGTTGCAAATGTGAATTAGAGCGAGACTTGCATGTCCATTTTCATTGCAAGGAATGTAATGAGACCATTTGCCTACCTAAATATAAAATCCCAGAGATTAGTTTACCACAAAAATTCATATCAGAAGAGGCGAATTTGGTAGTAAAGGGTATTTGCGGGAAATGCGCTAGTTGAGTTGTAAATGGATTGTTAATAGTGGGTAAGCTTGAAAAATTTCAAACTTTAATTATACTTTTGGCCGTATGCCTAGACTTGTTCATAGAGCAATTTGAAGAAATAATATAAAGCATTTTTACTTTCTAATAATTGCAATTCTACTGCATTGAATTATCCTGTATTTTCGTTCAAAAAATATTTTGATATGAATTTCAATACATTAATGCCTGAAAGACTCAAAATTTATTACTGCAAAGAATTGGAATTATATAGGGAATACTTAAATAAAAAAGAATTGCCAAAAGCCTGGCAACAGTTAGAACGGGCTCATGTCTTAGGCCAGCCCTATCCTTTTCAACATTCCGAAGTTCATTGGTTGATGTTAAAATTTGGCATAAGAATAAAAAGCACTAAAGAAATTATTGGGCAGATACCTAGATTACTTGTAGGGGGTGTGAAATCTTTTGTGGGAAGGATTCCTGTGGGGAATACAGGGGGAGCTAATGTTCCTCCGTTGCAATCCATGCCAATTGAAAAAGATATTCTTGATATTATTGAAAAATCAAAAATAGAAAGTAAGGCTTCCTAATAATGTCATTGGATTAAATTGATGCTTTAAGGGAGTAGAGATATGTACATTGTTCAATGCTATATTCTTTTGTCTTTTGAATTAAACGAGATGAGATTAAACATTTCTCTCATTCGTGACCTTACTCTGTTTCCATAGAGATTCTCCAATTCATCAGGATTTAAGTTGGTTGTAGCATGTGTAATCATTCCTCTGGTGGTGAAAAGACTGTAGCGGTTGAGCAGGATTTCGGCTATTGTGTTGGTTTCATTTCCAAAATGTTTGATGGTGGATTCTAGGCCTAGATCATCAAGGCAAAGGGTGCGAGGCACCATTTGGTCTTGGTAGCGTTGGAAGTGGGCTTTTGAGTATTTATTGATTAGGGAAAAGCCATGGTCGAGAAATTCGTAAGAAATTTCTCTGGTTGATTTGACCGGGTATTTATGGACTGTGTGGAGGAAGTGGCGGAAGAGCATCATGAGTGTTGTTTTGCCGCAGCCTACCGGTCCGGTTAAAAGAAGACCTTTTCTTATGGAAAGTTTGTATTGTTCACAGAGTTTTTCATCCTCGAAAAAATACGCCAGTATTTTGAAAATGATTTCATAGTCTGCAGGGTAAACTTTAAAATGATCTCCAAATTCTGATTGACCTGCTTTGTGGAGGAATTCAAGGCATTTTTCGAATTGGAATTTTTTGGAGGAGTAGTTCTGAGGTTGTTTAATGTCATTCATTGCAATTAACTTCTAGATTTGCTATTAGTTGAATTCCGTTGCTTAATACTTTTTCTAGCCAAAAAGTATTCAAAAGGCATGGTGAAAAGATGCTACTACGCTTTAGGCCTACTCCAGCCCGCCTTTTCACCAGACCACCCCGCCTAGGGATTGTGCCTATTTGCATATTGCTTGATTTCATAAGCTTTTACTTTATCTACTTGAGTTATTGACCTCATACTTTTTCTTGATAAAAAGTATGGCAAAAATCAAGGCAAAATGATGCTGCCATACGCGAAGCCAGCGCTGGCCCGCCATTTTGCCCTTCCTTCCCGCTTTGGGATTGTGCTAAAAGCTAATTGAGTACTATAGTTTTCCATTTTATCCTTGATTTTGAATGTGATATAGACCTCCTTCGCCAAGGCTACGGTGGTTAAAGTGGTATGTCATAGCTTTTTTGTTCATTGTTGTGGAGTTTGCCGGCTGCGTTTTTTTCTTCTTGGATGTTGTTGAATTTTTTGAAATTCAAGAGCCAGTTACGGACAGCTGCTTTCCAATCTTTCATGGGTGATTTTGAGCCCACTTTCCAGCCTTTGGCGGAATAGTAATTGAAAAACTTTTCAGCCTCCACGGGAGCGAAGCGAACCGGTATTGAATACTCTTCGGTTTGCTGCTCAAAGAACACTCTCAACTCTTTTTTTGATGGTGGTGTGAAACGCGAATCTTTTGGTGATGCGTTTTTGCCAAGATCCGAGACTGGAGCTGAAGCTCTTGAATTTGTGCTGCTTTTAGTTTTTCCTTTTTTTCCTTTTTCTGAATTTTTATTTTTTTCATATATATATTGTTTATTGTTTATATAGTTTGTATTGTTTATGTAAGGGTGCACTACTTGTTCACTACTTGTACCACTTTTGCCCCCAGCTAGTGCAGTACTTGTCCCGATATTGCCCCTAAGGTTGTTCAATACTTGTTCAGTACTTGTACCGAAAATGAACATCTCTATTAGGCTACCTTTCATGGGATTGTGAGATGGAAAATATTTCAGAAAGCCCATTTTGTGGAGGTCTTTCAAGCACTTATGATAGGTGTGTTTTGAGCCTATTTTTGAAACCGTCATAACCTCTTTTCTACTGATGGAAATAGGGTTTTTAAAATGGCTATAATTCCATATCGTAAACAAGCCAATGTAGAGACTAACATGAGAAGGATTCATTTCAGGAGTTTCAGAAATTTTATCCATTGCTGATAGGAACTGGTGAATGAAATTCACCGATTCCTGTGTTGAGTTTTCATGAGTATCCATCAGTTTATTTTGTTTTGTTCCAAAATGCTGTGAATGTCCTGAGAATCGTAGTACAAAACCCCGCCCATTTTGGTAAAGGGCAAGGTGCCGTTTACTCTGAGATTTTGAAGTGTTCCTGGACTAATGCCCAGGAGTTTTCTGACCTCATCGGATTTTAACCATTTTTTGGTTGAAACTCCTTTTTGCTCCGAAAGGAGCTTTCTGAATTCATCCACGAGTTCGAGTTTGAATTCACGTAAGTCGTCTGTTGTAATAACTTCTGCTGCCATAAATTTTAGTTGTTTTTGTTGTCATGGCAAAGCTGCAAAAAGGAGGAATGCGAAAACAGTTGCAAAGGGGTTGTGCAACCCCCTGCAACCCCCTTCAATTTGCTTGAAACAGCGATTTTTATTGAAAAAAAATTGAAATTAATTTAAAGATTTATCTTTTTCGGCTTTTTCTACCAGCGTTTCCATAATTTCCTGAACATTTTCAATGGTGGTATTTTCAGGAGAATAGATTTTGTTTCTTAAGCTTTTGAGTGAGATATCTTTTTGACTACTAGTAGAGAAATTATTAGAAATGAACTCTACTAACTTCGAGGTATTTTCAGGAGCAATAATGTTTGAGTTTGCTAATAATTTCATTAAATAAGCTAATTGACCTACGGATAATTTGCTATAAATCTTGGTGTTTGATACTGGCCTGTTGATCAATGTGTGGTGATGGTTAAATTTAATTGCCAATTGCTTCCTTTCTTTGAAAAAGAATATCTCTTCATTGACCCAATTTATTAGGCTTGCTTTTAGACTTTCTACACCCTGGTTGAATTCGAAATCAGGTTTCACTTGTGATTGATTGATGAGCTTTTTGAACAGCTGCAGAAGCAATAATTGCTCTCTATAAGTAGATTTAGATTGATAGTTTTTCTTTATCCTGAGGCTGATATAGTTGTAAATTGCAAATACATTAAAATTCAAGTAGAGTAAGTTTGAAATAAATTGCTTCTCAAGCCGAATGCCTTTTAAATCTCTTGAAAGAATCGTTTCAATTTCCTCGAGGAAGGTTTTGCAATAAATGAGTTTTCTGTAGGAAGCATTTTTTGGATTGTCAATAAATGTATTGATATGATGATTGATAATCTTAAGGAGCGAGGAATCAATTTTCTTTAGCTTACCTAATTCTTTAACTCTTACTAGTTGATTCCTCAATTGATTCTGCGAATTGATAAAATAGGATGTAGGAATTTGACTATCCTGGCTAAAGTATTTGGTAAAGTGTTTTTCAATGAAAGTCAATAATGCTGTGATACAATCAATAAGTATTAAACCCAGTTGAGAAAGGTAATCTCCATCTTTTAACTGAAGCTCATATTCGATCGATAGGTAACCGACTTGCTGTGAGATATGATTGGAAATTAGGATTAGCTTTTGTTGATAAAGCTGTATTTGACGCTCGATGATCTTATCTTCAATTTCACTGAAGGCTAACATCATAAAGGATTGTTTAATCCTCTCTTCTTCTCTCTCAAGGTCTTCGGCCCATATTCTAAATTCTTCTTCTTTTAGAGGCGGTCTATTGTTTTTTGAATTAAAATATTCATTTACGATATAGTCAAATAACTGTAATTCATACTTCACTTTTCACTAAGGTTTGAGTTTGTAATAATTTTGGTTCAAAAGTGGGGAGCATTGGTTCTATTTTGACTGAAATATTGGTTCGTTTATAATTGTTTATTACTATATCAATATTCATAAATATACTACAGTAGTTAAACAACAATAAAACAAACTAATTAATATTATATTTATTGTGCCCTTAAAGCAAAAAAAGGCAGATCAATCTGCCTTTTTTACTAATTCGTTGTTGCTCAGCCTTTTCTTAAGTGCCGCCATATCAGTACCGATTTTATTCTCTACTACCTTGGCATAAATTTGAGTAGTGGCCAGTTTTGTATGGCCAAGCATCTTGCTCACCGTTTCAATAGGAACGCCATTGGTTAAAGTCACCGTTGTAGCGAAGGTATGACGCGCTATATGAAAGGTTAGCTTTTTCTTGATTTCGCAGATGTCGGCAATCTCCTTTAAATAGGCGTTTGTTTTTTGATTGGAGAACACTGGCAAAAGCTGATTCTCAAACACTCTCGGGTGATTTTCATATTTCTCGATTATCTGTTCTGCCTTAGGCAATAGCATCACTGAGAATGAAGTATTCGTTTTGATACGCTTTAAATGAATCCATCTTTCGCCATCCATGCCTATAGTAATATCATCTGCAGACAAGTGATACAGATCAACATAAGATAAGCCTGTGTAGCAGCTGAAAATGAAAATATCTCGTACCATATCTAAACGACTTAGCGAAAATTCTTTCTCTTCTATGGCCTTCAATTCATTGGCATCCAGGAAGTCTCTTTCAACTTTTTCGAAGTGAGTTTGGTAACTGACGAATGGGTTCTTTTCAATCCAATCGAGCCTTTGAGCCAGTTTTAGTAATTTACGAAACCGAATCATGTGCTTCATAACACCATTATTATTCATTGGCTTTTGATGGTCTTTTGGCTCCCAGTTACGTAGAAAATCCTCAAAATCGATAAGGAATTTATAATCTATCTTCTTCAATGGGATATCTGAAAGCTTGAATTTTGCTTTTAGGAAGCGTTCAAAATATCTTTCTGTTACCCGGTAATGCTTTAAAGTACCCCACTTGAGTTTGTGATTGGCGCTTTCGAAGTGATATTTTGATAAATACAGCAGTGTTATTTCCTTTTCCTCCTCCACATTGAACAGTTTGTTTCGGATTACTTCTGCAGTTATGAATTCTTTCTCAAGAATTAGTTCTTCAAAAATCTTGTGCATTTTATCAATTAACTGGTCAAGAAAGCGATTGAATTTATTTACTTCTGTAACTGAACCATTTAGCCTTTGTTTCTGGACATTCCATTTTTTGAATTCCACTTTTCTGCTCAAGGAGCATTCTACTTTCGAATTGCCAGTTGAAATTCTTAAATACAATGGCGCTAAGCCGTCTTTGATTCGGTGTTTCTTTACGTACAGTAAAGTGCTTAATGAATTGTTTTTTGAATTGCTCATATTACATACTGTTAAAATGGACACTACAGCATGAGCAGAAATAATTACAACAGACAACAAATAGGCCTCTGTGTACTTTAAAAGGCCAAGTGTCCAAAAATATATAATTTTAAAATGGACACCAAATGGACACTTTTTATTTGATATGAATTGGTTTTATCTGAATGAAATAAAACAAAAAAGCCCTAAATCATAAGATTTAAGGCTTTTTGTGTTCAGATAAATTCTGAAAGTGGGCCCACCTGGACTCGAACCAGGGACCACTTGATTATGAGTCAAGTGCTCTAACCAGCTGAGCTATAGGCCCTGAAAATCGACAACCGACTAGCTGTCTGTTTTTCGGATTGCAATGTTACGGAAATGTCCGTAATTGCGCAATAGAAAATGAATGAATTAATAAATTATTTTTATTTTTATTTTTCCTTTCCACGCTTAAACCCATAGACCAACTGGTCTTTTAAATCACTAGGGAACTTATCCATATCATCAAAACCTAATTTTTCGTCTTTTCCATCTTTTGGGATATAATTGGTTCCGAAAATATAATCCCAAATACTCAATGATATTCCAAAATTGACTCCCGTTTTGGAAGGTATATGCTTGGCATGGTGCCAAATATGCATCTGTGGATTATTGAAGAGATATTTAAAGGGGCCAAGCGGAACGCTAATATTGGAGTGATTAAAGTGACCTATTGCCACAGCAAATAAATGTACTAGCAAAAACTCTTGAATACCAAAGTCGATCATGGCAAGTGGATATACTCTATCGTTCTATATACGATGGTTTCCATCCAGTGGAAACGCAAGTGAGCAGCAAAACCCATTTGTTCAACAGAATGGTGCACTTTATGAAATTCCCATAAAGCGGGCACTCTATGGAGTAATCTGTGGACATTCCAATGAATAAAATCTCTTAAGATGAATAGAGTCAGTAATTGTGCCCAAACAGGCCATGTATTGATTTCTATGGCAACAAGATTTTCGATTCCAAATAGGCTTAGAAAATCATTAAATAAATGTACGAAGACATTGGATATGGCATAGTAGCCTACCAGAGAGAATAGAAAAAAATTGAAAAACATATAGAACGCATCAAGCCAGAAATCTTTTCTGATTTTGGGTTGATCCTTTCTCCAGGGCATGATTAATTACAGGGTATAAAAGAATAGCGATATACCTAGTAACCAATATAGATAATTACCCCAATGTAAATTGAAAACTTCATTGCCCACATAGCGGGCATAGTCTTTAAACGAGTTGATAAATATATCAATGTATTCCATTTATCTTATTTGGCTTCTACAACGAAGATAGACTATGAGCTGTTCACAACTCTGTAACCGATATTACATTCAACTACCTCTTCAGAAATAAAAAAGCCTCCAATTGGAGGCCTTCAAATTTATAATGGAATGTTTCCATGTTTTTTCTTTGGAAGTTTGTCCACTTTGTTTTCCAACATTGAAAAAGCTTTAATTAATTTTTTCCTCGTATTCGAAGGAAGGATCACTTCGTCAATATAACCTCTATGAGCTGCTCTATATGGATTGGCAAATTTCTCAGTATACTCTTCTACTTTTTCTGCTAGTTTGGCTTCTTTATCATCTGCAGCTGCAATTTCTTTACGGAAGATGATTTCAGCGGCACCTTTAGCACCCATTACAGCAATTTCAGCAGTTGGCCATGCATAATTCATATCTGCTCCTATGTGTTTGGAATTCATCACATCATAAGCTCCACCATACGCCTTTCTGGTAATTACTGTGACTCTAGGAACAGTGGCTTCACTGAAAGCATACAATAACTTGGCACCATTCGTGATAATCCCGTTCCATTCCTGATCAGTTCCTGGAAGGAAACCAGGCACATCTTCAAATACTAAGAGTGGAATATTGAAACTATCGCAGAAGCGTACAAACCGAGCGGCTTTTTTACTAGCATCATTATCTAAAACCCCAGCTAAAGAGGCAGGTTGATTTCCTACGATTCCTATGCTTCTTCCAGCTAAATGAGCAAAACCCACCACTATATTTTCAGCATAGTTTTTATGAACTTCAAAAAAACTATTATCATCAACTGTTCCTTCAATCACCTCTCTCATGTCATATGGTTGGTTAGGATTGTCGGGGATTATGTCATTTAACGGTGCTCTGGCTTCATCATCCTTAAGATCATAAGGAACTGAAGGTGCTGGGTCTTCACAATTTTGTGGAACGTAACTAAGTAATTTTTTGATGTTATTGATGCATTCCAATTCATTGGCGCAAGAAAAATGAGTTACACCACTTTTAGTACTATGGGTACTAGCCCCTCCTAATTCTTCGGAAGTTACGTTTTCTTGGGTTACTGTTTTTACAACATTTGGACCTGTGACGAACATATAGCTGGTATTCTCAACCATCATGATAAAGTCAGTCATAGCAGGTGAATAAACTGCTCCACCAGCACAAGGTCCCATGATTGCGGAGATTTGCGGAACTACTCCTGAAGCTCTTACATTTCGATAGAATATATCGGCATAACCACCTAAAGAAACAACTCCTTCTTGAATTCTAGCTCCACCTGAGTCATTTAAACCAATTACCGGAGCCCCATTTTTCGTAGCCATCTCCATTATCTTCACTATTTTTTCTGCATGGGTCTCGGATAGCGAGCCTCCAAAAACGGTGAAATCCTGACTAAAAACGTAAGTTAATCTACCTGAAATAGTTCCGTATCCTGTTACCACACCATCTCCCGGGTAGTGTTGTTTTTCTAATCCGAAATCCTTGCATCGGTGCATAACGAATTTGCCAATTTCTTCAAAAGAACCTTCATCCATTAGTAGATCTATTCTTTCTCTGGCTGTCAATTTTCCTTTTTCGTGCTGGGCTTCTATTCTTGCTTCACCACCACCTTTTAAGGCTTGTTTATTTTTTTCTGCAAGCAGTTCGTTTTTCCCTTTGTTTGTCGGTTTAGTATAAACAGGTTTTTCCATATCGTTTTTTCCCATAGTAGTATCCTAGAATTATAATCTTTCAAAGATAGGATAGGGAAGCTGAAAAACGAATTTTTTGAGGCCAAACTGTAAATTTATGGCACAAAAAAGGCCATCCTATTCAGGATAGCCTTTATGACTCGGTTTTAAGCTTTATTATCTATCTACTTTGTTTAAATCTACTATTTGAACCTCTACTCTTCTATTTTCAGCTGGGTTTTTGGTGTCAGCTTTAGTAGATCCGTAACCTTTAGCAATAATTCTTCTTCTCACCACTCCTTTATAGTTGAAGAAATTAACCACTTCAATTGCTCTTTTATTAGATAATTTGCGGTTAAATTCCGGATCGCCTTCTGCAGAGGCATAGCCTGATATCTGAATACCAAGAGCTTCATTCTCTTGAAGATGCTCATAAATCTCCTGTAGGCTTTGTTTATACTTATCGTCAAAATTAGCAGCTCCTACATCAAAATATATTTTATATATTGGCTCCAGCAATGACTTATCATATTTTGCTTCAGGTTTTTGAGTTTTATCTCTTTTCTGCTTTTTAGCTTCTTCTGTTACGTACATGGTAGGAAGTGAATAGATAGTTTCGCCTTCAACTACTCTACTTTTTAAAGTAGTAGTATCGCTTTCATCATAGTAGTATGTTCTGCTAGCTATTTCCATTTCATCTTCATTGGCCTCGAAATTCACATTTTCGATCGGATTTACTGAATACATCAAATCCATCATATAGTTAAAGGCTGCTGTGTCCTCTGCTGCAATTATGGCGTCCATCATGTCATATACATCCAAACTATCACTCTGAACCAGCATGGCTTCATTGGCTTGCCTTGGTGAATAGGTGCCTTCTTGTTTGGTGTCATAAAAGGCGTTATTCACTGACACTTCCTGTCCCACCACCACATCAAACTGCTTGATCAATTTTAGATTGATTTTTTGATACAGCTCGTAAAAGTAGGTTTGATTGGGAACGTTGATATTCAATGTGTATGGCAAATATCCTTCTGATTCTATGATTAAGTCATAGTTTTTCCCAGGAGGCAAGATAATCAAATAGTTGCCTGTTTTTGGGTCAGGATCGTACACATAATCCACTTTTGTGTTATTTTCATTATCCACCAACTTTATCTTGGTTGGTACTGGTTGTTCGTCTTCGCCAGCTGTAATTTTACCTTTCAACATAGTTAAAGGAATGTTGGCATATTTCTCAGGCATGTCAAAGATATAAATATCTTGACCTCCATAACCACCTTCTCTGTCAGAAGAGAAGTATCCTTTGCTTCCATCAGCTGATAAGGTGAAATAATTATCGTTTAGTGGCGTATTGATTGGGTAGCCCATATTTTCTGGATTTGTCCATTTTCCCCCAAGCACATTTGTTTTGAAAATATCTCGACCTCCCATGGAATTTGAACCATTTGATGTAAAGTACAAAGTTTTCATATCTGGGTGGATAAATGGAGCATCTTCGTCATACTTGGTATTTACTTCCGGTCCAAGGTTTGCAATATTTCCCCATTTTCCGTTTCCAGTATTTTCAGCAACCCAAATATCCATTCCACCATATCCACCAGGTCGGTTACTGGCAAAATATATTTTCTTACCATCGGGCGTAATTGAACCAGTACTTTCCAAATCTCGTGAATTCAGGCCATCGATTGCTGATGGTTGGCTCCAACCATTTCCTTCTTTTCGCATGATGTATAGATTACCTTTGTTTCCAGACCCGATGAAAACCAACATTTGTTGTCCATCGGGAGATATACCAGCCGTGCCAACATTTTCATCAGTTCGGATTTCTATCTTGTTTGGTTCGCCCCAATCTCCTGAGGATTTATAAGTGATATAAACTTCTTCTGCTGACCTACCGGTTCTTGCGTTTGGTCGTAAAGAGGTAAAAGCCATTACTGACTGGTCTGCTGAGACTACAGGATTGTATTCGGTGAACTCAGAATTGATAGGAGGAGCCATTCTTTGTATATTAATATCTTTTTTCTGCCCCATTAACCGTTTAGCATTCTCTACTTGAGTGAGTTCCAAAAGGACTTCTGATCGGATTTTTGCATCACTTTCTCCAAGGCTTTTCAGATACTGATTGTAATACTTACTTGCTTTTTCTAGCATCAAATTTTTGTGAAAAGCTTGAGCCATATAATAAGAAGCATCTTTTGGTAAATTAGAAAAGTCCACTTGCTTTTCTAAATTATTGAATATTGCAGAAGCTTTTAATTGATCAGATGCATTGGGCATTTTTAAGTATGATACACCCAACATATAATTTACGTAAGGCTCATTGGCTCCTAATTCAACTGCTTCGGATAAAGATTTAATGGCGCCTTCGTAATTTTGAATTTTAAAAAGATTTTCACCTCTATAGATTAGGTCATCTATTTTATTCTGTTGGGCAAAAACCATTGTAGAAATGCTTATGAAGAATAATACAATAAGTGATTTTTTCATAATAATATACTTTATAATTATTTTTGGCTTGATTTAGCTTCGATAATACTCTTTCTCAACGTAATTTAATTATTTACTGTTATTTCAAGAAATATAACCATTTAAAGTGGCATTAGTATTATTGTGCCATAAAGATAATTTTTTTCTTTAAAAATAATACAATCCTTATTTGTGCTTATCGATGGCCCTTAGCCTTTGCAACAAAGGAGGATGTGAGTAATGAAAGAATACGTACAGTTTATGTGGTTTTAAATTGCTTAAACTATCAACTGACAGCTTTTTAAGCGCATCTTGCAAGGCATCCCCATTGTAAGTAATTGCAGCAAATTCATCTGCCTGATATTCATGTTTTCGACTAATGAAATTGGAGAATAAAGACAAAACCAAACTGACAGGGGTGTAGATGATCCCGAACGCTATAAAATTTACAGGAAAGCTCAAGTGTTCAGCTCCCAAGGCCTGGCTTAATTCTGGATTAAAAATCATAAATGACATAATTAACAGCATTGCTCCAGTCTGTAATACCCCGCTTATCATTCCTGAAATTGTGTGTTTCTTTTTATTATGTCCAACTTCATGTGCTAAAATAGCAACTAATTCCTCTTCAGTATGCTTTTCAAGCAGTGTGTCAAACAAGACGATTTTCTTTCTTTTTCCAAATCCTGAAAAAAAGGCATTGGCCTTTGACGATCTTTTGGAACCATCCATAATGTAGATATTGTCAATTGGGAATTCAACGGATTTCCCATATGCCATAATTTTTTCTCTTAACGAGCCCTCTTCAAGTGGAATTAATTTATTGAATAGTGGTAAAATCCAGCTGGTATAGAAAAAATTTGCCCCGATCATGAATACAGTAATCACGATCCAAAATATCCACCAAAATGATTGGCCGATCCATGTGATAAGAAAAACCAGTACACTTAATAGTATACCACCTACTATAATGGTTAATAAGTAACTCTTTAATTTGTCTTTCCAGAATAGGGAAGGGGTCATTTTATTAAAACCGAACTTCTCTTCTATCTTGAAAGTGGAATACCACTGCCATGGAATATTCCATATGTCGTTTAAAACATATATGATACCGAAAAAAGCCAAGGTTTGAGTTATGACCGAGCCAAAATATTGTCTTACATAAGAATCTAAATCCCCAAATATGCCTAAAGCTAGTACTAACAGCATTATTACTAAACTTGAAAAGCCGCTCCACAATCCAAATTTCGTGTTCGCTCGCTGATATTGTATTGCTTTTTGATACTTCTCTTCATCAAAAATATCCTGTAAATCAGCAGGTAATTTAGAATTTGCTTTTTTGTAATTTAGTAAATCAACTATAGTATTTAGCGCATAGTCTAAAACTACCACCAAAAGAATGATCGTAAAGAATTGATCTGAGTTAAAAATCATGAGTTAGATTAAAATTTCGGACAAGGTATTACCAATTTGTCAGCTGGTGGTCTCCTGGGATCAGTAAGTGAGAGCACATAAGTGATAGAGATTTCATGAGCACCGCCACTCCTAATTCCCAAATCAGATAAAGTGTAATCAAAACTATAACCAATAGCCAACTTTTCATAAGAGTAACCCACTAATGCTACTAAAGATTCCGATGCCGAAAATCCAGTTGGAGTATTGAACGGTATTCCTCTATACCAAAGGCCAACAACCATAGGCTCAAGCGTGCTGTAAAGGCCTAGGTCTAATTGTTGAAAACTGCCTTGCATCTTAAACTGAGCTGTAGGACTAATACTTCTTTCATCTCCATTTTTAGTAAATCCTTTTCTGTAACCTGTTGGTAATGGGATTCTGTAACCTAGATGAAATGAATGCTTCATGGGCAGTCGGCTCGCATCTCCTAGAATGGATTGATTCGGTTGATTTAAATGAAATACTGAATAGCCCAACCAAAAATTTTCGGAGTAGAGCACTCCACCAAAAGATAGGTCAAAAAATGTTTTGCTAGGTCCGGCAGAAGTCTCTCCGGTTGGATTTTGAAAACTTTGAGTGTCAGGATCCCATTGATCACCAAAGGTTAAATTTCCAAAATTTAAATTTCTATTATAGACTCCAACTTGAACTCCCGGCCTAAAAGTTAGAGTTTCGGTTAGTCTAAGTTGATATGCATATTGTGCACCCACTGATGTAGATCTAAGTCCAACAATGCCTTCCTCATCTCTGGAGATTATTAGTCCCACACCACTTCTTAATCTGTCAAAATAGTGATCAAAATAGGCAGAGTAGGTGACAAAATTAGCATTAATACTTGGCCATTGGTTTCTGTAGTTGATTCCTGCACGGCTCATTTGAGTATTTCCGGCAAAGGCAGGGTTTAGATATAAGGGTGCCGCATAGAATTGAGAAAACTGCGGGTCCTGTGCTTTTATTTCATTTGAACCAATAAAATAAAAACTCAATAGCAATATTATAAATAAACTTCTTCTTTTTAATTTATTTTGCACAACACAAATTTAAATTCAAAATTTTATCGAAAGATAGGAAATTAGATAGAAAGACAGATATTCAAGATAAAAATTTTATTAAATTCTGTTATAAAATTGAAAAACAGTAAATTGTTCCCTTCTTTATCTATTTATTTTTAAATTTCGATTTAATACTTAAAACGATCTTTTTTTTAAAATCATATATTTATAAAAAAAGAAAATTTATCTGATTTGTTTTACGTTATTCAGGTTAAGGTTATCAACGTCCGATTGTATGAAAAGTAGTTTGCTTAAGTTTGTGTTTGTTTTCTTGCTGTGTAGTACCCAAACAGTGTTTTCTCAAGATTTTTCAGAGTCTTTTTGGTTTTTTGGCAATACAAGTGATGCTGTACAATTTGATAAAAACAGTGGCAGACAAGCCTTACTTATTGAAAACCAAGCCACTCCTTTTGGAAACAATGGTACTGCTGTGGCGACAAATGCTGTAGATGGCCAATTGTTGTTTTATACGGATGGCGCTGTAATTTATGGGAAAAACCATTTGGTTTTGCCAGGAGGAAATGCCATCGGTGCTGATAATTCATTAAGACATCCGGTGACAATTGTACCTTCTAATAATCCAAATGATGACATTTTCTTTGTCTATCTAATTAACTCATCTGGTGATTTACAAGTATTAAGCGTTGATATGGCTCTTGGAGAATTTGGAGAAGCAACTGCTTCTCCTCAAGGTACGGGCTTCTCTAATTTGGCTGAATTTGTTAGTTCTTATAGACTTGGGGATAGTTATTTTCTTGTTTTTCAATCCGATAATAGATTGGAAATGGCACAAGTACAAAATGACGGGAGCTTATTAAGTATTGCTGATCATCAAATCTCAGTAGAATTTAGTTTAACTAATGCGAGCTTAAGAGCTCAAGGGAGTGATACTATACAATTTGCTCTATCATCAAATAATGTAAACGGAAGCCCGAAAAATATTGTATTGCTTGATTTAGATGTATCCGATATTTCAAATCCGACATTTCAAAATGAAAATATTCTGCCAAATACAGGAGCTGTAGGTCAATTAATTACTGATTTGGAATGGTCTATAGGAGGTAGAAATTTATACTACAGCCGCAATAATCTAAATACAGGCGAAGGTCGATTAATTCAGTTAAACCTGGATAGTGCAAGCGCTGAAAACATTTTGAATAGACCTGTTTCTTCGCTTGACGCATTGAAAAATGGACCAGATGGAAATTTGTACTTTTTGTATAATAATGGAGCAGAAGAGTTTTTAAGTAGAATAATAAATGCTGATTCAATTCCTGACTCTCTATCAATTGAATGGAATTTACTTAATGGCAATACCTTTGGTCAAGCACGAAATCTACCAAATATTGCACCTCCAGCACTTTTGGATGGTAATGTTGGCTTTGACTGGTATGCGTCAGCACTTAATCAAACGGTTTGTCAAAACAATCCGGTTTCTTTCTTTGCAGATTACGGAAATTTGGATGATATCACCTCCCTTTCTTGGGATTTTGGAAATGGACAAACCTCCGATGCCATAAGCCCGAATGTTATTTATGAAGATCCTGGGCAGTATAATGTGATCTTGACAATAAATGCAGGTGGCAATTTTTTCATAGATTCTGCAGCTGTTACAGTTAATCAATTTGATTCAGAGGTCCAGCTCCAGGATACCACTGTTTGTGAACTGCCATTAGAAAATTATGGCCCAACTCTTTCCGATGGTTCCCAACCTGATGAAGTGGTTTGGATCAATCCTGACCCAGAGAAATTTACTGATAATGGGGATGGAACAGCTACTTTCCAACAGTCTGGGGTTTATTCTGCAGCGGTTACAGTCGGAAATTGCACCATTACAGCCAGTTTTGAGCTCACTCTTTTTGAAGAGCAGAAACAACTAGCTAATTTTTGGTACTTTGGTGATGGCGCAGGAATTGATTTTAATAATGATGCAGGGCCACTGGCGGTCACAGACGGGAATATTGAGGCATCTGAGGGTTGTACGACCGTTTCTGATGATAATGGCGATTTATTGTTTTATACCAATGGTGATGTGATTTGGGATGCTAATCATCAAATAATGGCGAATGGAACGGATTTAGGTGGTGACCCTGATGCTTCGCAGGGCGTCATTGCTGTTGCTCATGGAGCTGATCCTTCTCTATTTTACTTATTCCTTAATGAAGATGTCAGTTCAGGCACCAATATTTTTTCTTATGCTTTGGTCGATCTGAAATTGAATGAAGGCTCTGGAGATGTTGTTTTAAAAGGCAGAAAGATTTACAGTAGAAGTACTGAGAAAGTGGCTGCACAGGGTATTGAAAATACCAATGTTTTGACCCATGAAATTGGAAGTAATAGCTACAGGCTTTATCCAGTAAATGATCAAGGGATAAATGCAGCTGAATTCATTTCTCAGGGAAGCGATTATTTCTCATCTTCATCAGCTAATGGTTATTTGAAATATGCTGCAGGTGGAGATAAAGTGGCACAGGCCTATAACTCGGGAGGTGCTTTTATTGATTACCTAAGAAGGGATAGCACAGGTAATTGGGAGGAAGCTTTACTTGATGTTAACTTTGGAGGGACGGTATATGGAATTGAATTTTCTCCAAGCGCCAATTTATTGTACGCTACCATAAGCAATGGTCAAAATTCATTGTTACTGCAAATTCCTGTAAATGATGACTACACAATTGACCAAATAGAGAATCCTGATAGTGTAACAGTGGCAGATTTGAATTTTGAAGCTGGGGCTATACAAACAGGACCAAATGGGCAAATATACATCGCAGCAAATAATAGCCCTGATGTATTCACTTTAGGATCTCCTGACCAGAGATTTGATCCTGACAATGGAGCGAATTTGGCATCTGCTTTACAGCCCTTTAATTTGGCAGGAAGAAACAGTAGACTGGGGCTCCCTAACTTTGTTCAAAACTTATCCACCCCAGACCAAGAACCTTCAATTAATGTACTAGCTGGTTGTACCTCTGACCCTATAATTTTACAAGGAGTTGGAAAAACAAGTTTTGATCAGTTTAGCTGGACAATTACTCCTGAAGGAAGTTCAAATAGTGTTTATACGTCCAGCAATCAGAATGACACTTTAGATATTAATTTGGACCCTGGAGTGTATGAAGCGTCATTGAGAATTACCAATCAGTGTGGTTATGACGAACTTTTAGTTGAAAATTTTGAATTGTTTGCTAGTCCTGATGTAAGCAATGTAATAACGCCCAGAACCTTTTGTGGGAACAGTCTTACTTTAGGAGAGGATATCGTAGATGAGCCTGGCCATACCTACTTATGGAGTACTGGCGCAACTACTCAGACTATTGACGTGACTGCAACAGGTAATTATACAGTCACTATCATAAGTGCAAATGGTTGTACCTCTACAGCTGAAATTTTTGTAGGGCCGCCTTACGATGTTGATTTAGGGGGTGACAGAACGATTTGTCAAGATGAGAATCTTAGATTAAATGCTGGGGGTAATGCAAATACGTACCGCTGGTTTGTTGACAATGTGCAGCAGTCAGCTTCTGGACAAAATTTTAATGTGAATACAAGTCTTGCAGGAACATTTTTAATTAGAGTTGAAATCCCAGACCCCTTAGATCCTAGCTGTTTCGCAGTAGATGAAATTGAGGTGGTGGTCAATGAAAATCCTATTATAACATTAGGAAATATAATCAATCCTAGTTGCGGAAATGCAGATGGTTCAATTGAAATTACCAATACATCTGGTGGATCGGGAGACTTTACTATTTCATGGTCAGGTGCAACAGCAGTGCCAGATAATGAAACAAATCCGACTAATTTAGAGGCTGGAACTTATAATCTTACAGTTACTGATAATTTAACCAATTGTAGCGCCACTGAAACGGTGGCTTTGACCAATGACGATTTTAATGTAAATGTAAGTCAAACAACTGATTGCGAGCCAAGCAATCAATCTATTGAAGTAATGCTTTCTACAGGTACAGGTACACTTAACCCCGATTACGTATGGGAGATTGTTGATCAATCTGGAAGTGTTATTCAAAATGGATCATTAGCGATAACGCCTTTTACGGTTGGTGGTCTAAGTGAAGGAAGCTTCAGTATTGAAGTAGTAGATCAAAGTGGAACTGGATGCTTGGGAGTTGCTGATTTTAATATAGTTTTACCTGATTCTGTTGTTTTTAATCCTGATGACAACGTATTTGGATGTGGTTCGGGATATGATTTATATGGATATTTGGAAGGCTTGAACAGCAATGCGACTTTTAGCATTTCTCCTAATCCAGCTGATTCATCAAATGTTTCAGCAGGTACTTATGAAGTAACTGCTACTGAAACCTCGCTCTGTCCATCTACTGCAACAATCAATGTTGAATTAAGTCCGCAAGCTAATATTTTAGATATAGAAAACATTATTAATTGTGAAGGCGGTAGGGAGTTAACCGTTATTTTAGATGGGCAAGATCCTAATGACTTTACTTTTAATTGGAGCAATGGGGCTCAAGGCCAAAGTATAGTGGTAAATCAAACAGGGACTTATTCAGTCACTGTAAATCCTCGCGGAAACATTTCATGTGCGGAAGAAATGTCAATTGATGTTAATGAAAATTATGAGCCTTTGCAGGCCGACTTAGTATCTGAATTGAATTGTGATGACGGTACAATTCTCTTAATTGGAAGTGTCAGTGGAGCAAGTGGAAGCTACAATGTAAGCTTAACTAATGCTCAGGGGGTGAACATTCCGACAATAGATAATTCTCAAAATGAACTGGAATGGAATATAACTGAATCAGGTATCTATACGTTCACAGCAAATGATAATGGCCCTGGAGGATGTGATCCAGTAGTCATCACTAGAGAATTAACAGTGCAAGAAGTTTTTCAACCGGAAATTCAAAGTACTTATTTTATTTGCCCAACGGGCTTGGAATCGGAAAGAACAGTAACCTTAGACCCAGGTTCATTTGGAACTTATAGTTGGACACTTCCCGATGGAAGTACTTCTAGCAGCAGTACAATTATTGCAAATGAGCCAGGCGAATATAGAGTGCTATTAACTGCAGCGGGTTGCGAATATGATGTGACCGCAACAGTATTGGAGGATTGCCAACCAAAAGTTTTTGCGCCAGATGCTATTAGACCTGCTAGTTCTGTTGCTCAAAATAGGGCATTCCGCGTCTTCGCTAATGATTATGTTGGGGAATTTCAAATTATTATTTTCAACAGATGGGGGACTATAGTTTATGAATCAAATGATAAGAATTTTGAATGGGACGCTACTGACTTAAATGGTGCGGAAGTACCACAAGGATTATATGCCTATATTATCAATTTCAGAAGTGTTGAAGGTGATAGTAGAACTTATGAACAAAGGGGTGGAGTGAATGTAGTCAGGTAATACATAGCCTGACTACTCTAATTTATTTATGAAAGACTCAGGCATATTTGCTATTTTTCTTTTTTGATAATCAAAAAAAACAATTCCTGTCTTACCTATTGCTGCTAATTTACCGTCAGATTTTGTAAATTTATAAATAAAATCACCACCATATTTATTTAAATCTGTCAGGCCTACCTTTATTAATATATCCTCATGAGCAAATATTTCTGCTTTATAGCTTATGGCAGCATCAGTTTGAATATTTCCTAGTCCCTCAATATTTAGTTCGCTTTCATATCCTAAAGACTTCAGGAATTGAACCCTTGCATCGTGCATAAATGCAAAAATTCTATCATTTCCCACATGACCACCATAATTTAAATCAGTTATTCTAGTTGTAATTTTTGCTGTAAAAAGGTACCTGCTTGGTTCGTCTATTTTAATTCTGCTCATTCTTTTTGTTCTTTTGATTTTTTCTCATTTCGATTATTAATTGTTTACTGCGTGAAGAATTAAAAACAACTAGTAATTTTGAAATACCTCTTTCAATTGGTGTGATAGATAAAGCTAAAACGACATTGATAACAAAAGTATATACAGGCGAATCTTCAATGTATCCTTCTAGATTATTTTCAAGAATCGTGGCTAAAAACTCTAAGAAGAGTATTAAGGTGAGAAAAGTAAAAGTTTTGGTTAAATATGAACTTTGATTGGTGGTATTTAATCGTATAGATATCAATATCAATATACTGAAAAATGCAATTTCTAAGGAATAAAACCACCAAGTTTGCCAATATGGGGGCAATACTTCAAACTCAAAATTAAATTGACTTACTTCATTATTAAGTATAGTTCTGGCTTTAATTTCTAATTTGTAATCACCTGTTGGAATGTATGGAAAGTCAATTTCTCTGCTTTTTGACCAAGATGACCATTCATCCATTAGTCCCTTTACAAAATATTGGTACTCTACGTCTTCAATAAATAAGTATTCCGGGGTGCTTAGAATGACCTTTAAATTGTTCTCCTTGTGATTTAATTTGACAAAATCATCTGATTCGACCCATTTATTTTCAATCATCACCCCATCTATGAAGGTGTTTGGAAATGGATACTCTGTAATTGAGCTAGGATTCCAACGGACCACTCGTTTATTACTGGTGAAAAAAATAGTGGAATCACTTATTTTATTGATGCTTTTGAGTGGTGGAATAATATGCAACCATTTTTTAAGTTGGTCTGATAGCTTTTTATTTAGTATACCCCATTCATCCTTAGCAGACAGAACCCATATATTATTTTCTTGATCTTTTAAAAAATATTTTACCGGCTTAGAGAAAGAAGAGTCAATTTCTAATTCGTTTGAATTTAGCGTGAAGATACCGTCTGATTTTAATAACTTAATTTCACTTTCCTGCTGATATATCAGCATTTCTTCAGAAAAGTTATTGGTAATATCTAACTGTTTAGAGGTTGTTATTTTGTCGTTTTCAATTGTAAAAATTTCTAAAAAATTATTTCCTAAAGCAAATAATTGATCGCCTTGAATAATAATATCATTGAATCTGTTGTCAGAATGCTGTGTTACTTTAAATTCATTTGTAGATAAATCAATACTAAACAATCCAAGTCCATTGGATAGCCATAATCTACTCTTCTCTGGTTCATAAAGAAGTTTTTTGACCATTTTTAGGTTTGAGATTTGTTCTGATGTTTCAGATCTAATTAGGGAAATACCAGTATTACTTCTAGCTATTAACCCAAATTCGGTATCTACTAAGGATTCTACATGTTCCTTAACGTTATTTATTTTTTGGTATTCAAATTTTATTGATTTCAATCTACTTACATCTATAGTTTTAACTACAGATCGATATTGACTTCTAGCAATCTTCTCTCCTTTGTTGCTTATTTTTTTTGTGTTTTTATTAGCGTATTGAATAGAGTCTTTAAGTTGTTGTTCCTTTTCATCCAGCTTTTCCCTCAAGGCTTTAAATCTAATACCCTCATCTCGATATTTTGACCTGAATTTTTTGAGCTCCTCTTTTAAAAATTCTTCCTCCTTAGAATCATCATCAAAACTGAATAGTCCTTCTAAAAATCCGTCAGCATCTTCTTCCTCCGCACGGGGTTGATTAGGTACCGATATTCTTACTTTTTCAACTAGCTTTTTTTGAAGAGTTTCATAATCTTTAACTTCTTTTAGGTAGAATAGCCCTTCCGTAGTCCCAACCCATAAAGTGTCATTTCGAAATAAGGTTACTTCCGGTAAACCTCCGAGCCCAGGATAAAACTGGAAGTCTGAAAAGGGTATGTCCAGAGAGGCCCTTGTTAATCCGTATGGATGTGCTAACCACAATCCGTTTTGGAAATCCATTGTGATGGCATTCACCTCATTTGTAGGTAGTCCATTATAACTTTGAATGGTAGAAATGATTTTTCCCGATTTTTCATTGACCAAAACTACTCCTCCACTTAATGTAGAAATAATTAATTTTTCATCTAAGAATTTACCAGCGAGTGGATAGTTTTCTTTTAGGTATTCATTCAGTTCGGACGAATAGGGATCAAATTCTTTTCCATCAAAAGAGTAAAAGTCACCATTATCATATGCAAAGTATAATTTCTTTAGACCCTTTAGAGAAAACAAGAAATCTGTACTTTCAGGGGCAAATAGATTTAAATCGATCCAAGTCCCGTCTACATTTTCAAGAAGATAGTTACCTTCAAATGCATATAATTTATTTTCAAACGTAAAAATATCTTTGTATCCCAACTGAGATTCGTAAATTTTTAATTTCTTGAAGTCTTGATCAAATGAAATAATTTCTTCATTTACAAGAAGATAGTATTTACTATTTTGTTGTATTAAATCAACTACGTTGGAGGTAATGGGAATAGAAAATACTTGAATAAATTTTGTCTGATGGAAATAATCGTCCTGCTTTTCATATATCCCATCTTTAGCTAATAAAAATGTCCTATTAGCAATCTGTAGAAATTTTAACGGACTACTAGTTATATCGATTTTTAACCAAGAATTTCCGTCAAACTGCAATATTCCTTTCTTATAGGCAACCAGTAATCTACCCTGTTCATCAATTTTAAGGTCGTTGAATTGAAAGTCTTGGGGAGGGATGGGGACGTTAAAATGATTTAAAGGTACGTCTCCGTCTTGAGCGATTAATAATAAGCTATTAAAGGTAATAAATAGGAAGAGATATAGCTTTTGCATTAATTATTTTGGTTTCCAATATTAAATGTAAAGATATTGTTTTATTTGAGGAATGTTTTTTATGATTTATATCAGGACATTTTTAACACACTTTTATTAATCATGTACTATAATTATGTCATTCTGTCTTAGAATGATTAAATACTAACTTGAAATAAGTCATAAAGGCAGGATTTTGTCTATGGTCAATAAATTGCTCTGGTTTGAAAGAATAGTAAATCAAAACTTACGAAAATGAACTTAAACGAATATACAATAAAATCGCAAGAGGCTATTCAGAAAGCGGCCGAAATCGCTTTAGGAAATGGTCAGCAAGCTATAGAAACCGGACATTTATTAAAAGCAATTCAGCAGACAGATGAAAATGTTCTTTCTTTTGTTAATAAAAAATTAAATGTAAACAAGGCCCAACTCGATAGTAAATTAGATGAGTTAGTTTCGGGATATCCAAAAGTCAGTGGTGCTCAACCCTACTTGTCAAATGATGCACATAAGGCACTATCTGAATCCAAGAAGTTCTTAAAAGAATTTAAGGATGAGTACGTAGCCATAGAGCATTTAATTTTAGGAATATTAAAGACAGGTGATAAAACATCGACTTTGCTAAAAGATGCAGGTTTTGCCGAAAAGGATTTAATTAAAGCCATTAAAGAGTTACGGGGAGGAGATTCTGTGAAAGATCAAAATGCGGAATCAAAATATCGTTCTTTAGAGCGATACTCCATCAATTTGAATGAGCAAGCAAAGGCAGGGAAAATTGATCCTGTTATTGGTCGAGATGAAGAAATCCGCAGAGTCTTACAGATTTTGTCGAGAAGGACTAAAAACAATCCTATCTTATTAGGTGAGCCTGGAGTTGGTAAGACAGCGATAGTAGAAGGAATGGCTCAAAGAATCGTTGACGGAGATGTTCCCGAAAACCTTAAAGAAAAAATATTAATATCCCTTGATATGGGGCTCTTAGTTGCAGGTGCGAAATACAAAGGTGAATTTGAAGAACGATTGAAGGCTGTAATTAAAGAAGTGACTGATTCAGATGGACAGATTATCTTATTTATTGATGAGATTCATACTTTGATTGGTGCCGGTGGAGGTGAAGGGGCAATGGATGCTGCCAATTTATTAAAGCCTGCTTTGGCTCGTGGTGAATTGCATGCAATTGGTGCTACAACGCTTAAGGAGTACCAGAAATATGTCGAAAAAGATAAAGCACTAGAAAGAAGATTTCAGTCCGTTAATGTTGATGAACCGTCTCAAGAAGATGCAATTTCCATTTTGCGCGGAATAAAAGATAAATACGAGGTGCATCATGGCGTTAGAATAAAAGATGATGCCGTAATTGCTGCAGTAGAGCTTTCAAGTAGATATATTTCTGATAGATTCTTGCCAGACAAGGCTATTGATTTAATGGATGAGGCAGCTTCAAAAATGAGAATAGAAATTGATTCCTTGCCTGAAGAACTAGATGAGTTGAACCGTAAAATCATGCAATTAGAGATCGAAAGAGAGGCAATGCGCAGGGAGAAGAACAAGGATAAAGAAGCCGTGGTCAATAGAGACTTGGCTGATTTTGAAGAAAAACGAAAAGATCTCCGTGCGAAATGGGAAAGCGAAAAAGCAGTGATTCAAGGAATTCAGAAGCAAAAAGAACATATTGATAAATTAAAACTTGAAGCAGAACAAGCTGAGCGTTCAGGTGATTTTGGAAGGGTAGCGGAAATCAGATACGGGAAATTGACTGAAGCGGAAGCAAAATTGAATGAGTTTCAGTCCAAGATGCAAGAAATGCAAAATTCCAGCCACACATTATTAAAAGAAGAAGTGGGTTCTGAGGAAATTGCTGATGTGGTCGCTAGATGGACTGGAATTCCGGTCACCAAAATGTTACAAAGCGACAGGGAAAAATTATTGCATCTGGAAGAAGAATTAGGAAAGAGAGTGGCAGGGCAAAAGGAAGCAATAACTGCGCTATCAGATGCCGTTAGACGAAGTAGAGCTGGCTTACAAGATCCGCGAAAACCAATTGGATCTTTTATTTTCATGGGTACCACAGGTGTTGGTAAAACCGAATTAGCCAAGGCCTTAGCAGGATATCTCTTCAGTGATGAGAACGCTATGATTAGAATTGATATGTCTGAATATCAAGAAAGACATTCGGTTAGTAGGTTAGTAGGAGCGCCTCCGGGTTATGTAGGATATGATGAAGGAGGGCAGCTTACAGAAGCAGTTAGAAGAAAGCCATATTCGGTGATTCTATTGGATGAAATTGAAAAAGCTCACCCTGATACTTTTAATATATTATTACAGGTATTAGACGATGGTAGATTGACAGATAATAAAGGGAGATTAGCCAATTTCAAAAATACTATCATCATCATGACAACTAATATTGGGTCTGGCTTGATACAGGAAAGATTGAGTCCCGAAAATTACAGTGGGGACGAATGGCAGAAAGAACAAGTGTTGGCTGATACGCGAAATGAGGTTTTTGAACTACTAAAGAAATCTGTGAAGCCAGAATTTTTGAATAGGATAGATGAAACTATCATGTTTGAGCCATTGAATGAGCAAATTTTGAGACAGATTGTAAATATTCAATGGAAGGAAGTTCAGAAAAGACTAAAAGAAAACGGAATTCAAATTGATGCTACACAGGATGTTCTTGATTACTTAGGAAAGATAGGCTATGACCCACAATTTGGAGCAAGACCGCTCAAAAGAGTGATGCAGAGAACTATTTTGAATGAGCTATCCAAACAGATTTTAAGTGGCGAAGTCAGCAATGATAGCACGGTGCTTATTGAAATGGAAGATGATGAAATCGTTTTTAGAAATGTCCAAGATGTAGAGATAGAATAAAGATCTAAAAATAGAATAGACCATGTTATAGAAATTCAACATGGTCTATTCTGTTTTAGCAATTATTTTTTTTATACTTATTAAATTCCGTAATCAGTCGGTTGGGGAAATGGAACAGTGTTCCTGCAATTTTTTATTTTATAAGAGCGACCAGAAAACCCTATGATCAGTTGAGTTTTAAAATAAGGAATTACCGACTATCAAAATAATTAAAATCAATTAGCATATTTAATAAGCTATTACTTGTTTTGTGAAAACATCAACATGCGTAGCTTTTTTATAGTATTTTTTATTTTTTCGTTTAACATTTCCTTTGTTGAAGCTTTTCAAAACCAAAAGGTCAGAGTATCAGGAACTATACTTGATAAAAAAACCAAGGAAGCCATCGTTGGGGCATCTATTTCTTGGAATGATGGAATGGAAGGCGTTGTAGCCGATGTAAATGGACGTTTTTCATTTAAAATTGAACCTGGCTTTTACACTTTAACGATCTCTGCTGTAGGCAAGAAAACTATTAAGCGAGATTTAAAGATCAACAAAAATCTAAACCTTGATTTTCAGTTGGACCCAGATGTTCAGCAATTGTCTGAAGTGACAGTTAGATCAAAAGGAGATGTATCTACACTGAAATCTGCTTCCATGGGTATTGAGAGATTATCTATTAAAGCTATAAAGCAGATGCCACCAATGATGGGAGAGGTTGATGTGATAAAAAGTGTTATCACATTACCAGGAATTAGTTCGATAGGTGAGGGCTCAGGAGGGATAAATGTAAGAGGGGGTTCAGTAGGGCAAAATTTAGTCCTTTTAGATGGAGCGCCTATATTTTTTACCTCTCATCTTTTTGGTTTTTTCTCTGTTTTTAATCAGGATGTTATAGAAGATGTAGTGCTTTACAAAGGCAGTATTCCAGCTCGATATGGCGGTAGAATTTCATCTGTACTTTCCGTTGAAACTCAAGACCCAATTAAAGACTCCTTAAATTTAAGCGGTGGTGTGGGAATTATTTCTAGTAGATTAACTCTGCAAACACCTCTTATTAAAGACAAGCTTGGCTTTATGTTGTCGGGAAGAACCACCTACTCTGATTGGATAATTAATGCTGTAAATAATCCTCAAATTCAGAATAGCTCAGCTTCCTTTTACGATTTAAATTCAAAACTAAGTTGGAAAATATCAGATAAAAGTAGAATTAGTTATTCTATATATCATGGTGCTGATGAGTTTGCATTTTCAGCAGATACTACTTACCGTTATGGAAACATATCATCAACCTTAAAATATCAGCAAGAAATTAATGAAATTTTGAATCTCACTGGCCTAGCGACTTATTCTAATAACTTTTCGAGAGTTAATGGAGATTTTAGTAAACAAAATTTTACTTTAGATATTGGAAGTGAGAATCGTGCAGCCAAAGTTTATTTAGGAGCTGATCTATCTCTCCATTACATAGAATGGGGCGCAGAATTTAATGAATATCAATTGAATCCTGGTGATTTGAAGCCGAGTGGAACCGAGTCTATTATTACAGCCAATAAACTTGAGCTTGATAGAGGGCGAGAATGGGGGTTTTTTATTGAAGATAATTTTTCCTTTGGAGATTTTAAATTTATTCTTGGTGCCAGATATAGTCTATTTAATAAAATAGGGGACTATACTTCCTACACATATGATGATAACATGACAAAATCGCCTCAGACGATAGTTGAAACCACGCGATTTGAAAGGAATGAGATCATACAAACCTATGGGGGAATCGAACCTAGGCTTTCTGTTAATTACGAGTTATCTGAAACGCAGTCCTTGAAATTTGGCTACCAACGTACGAGGCAATACTTACATTTAATTGCAAATAATGCAGCAGTGGTACCAACTGATATCTATAAATTAAGTAATTCAAATATTAAACCTCAAGTAGGGGATCAAGTTTCCTTAGGATATTTCCAAAACTTTGAAAATGGTTTGTTTGAAACTTCAACTGAAGTGTATTATAAAAACACTAAAAACTCAATTGATTATAAAGAGGGAGCTAATCTCTTATTAAATGAATTTGTAGAAACACAGTTGGTTAATGGAAATGGCTATTCTTATGGAGCGGAATTTTCTATTAATAAAACAAAAGGAGATTTTTCCGGAAGACTAAGCTATACTTATTCTCGTTCCTTATTTCAAGCTACGGGAAGTTTTGAAGAAGAAAGAATAAATGACGGAAAGCTTTATCCTGCTTATTTTGATAAGCCTCATGATTTGACCACTATATTCACTTATAAAATGGATAAGGAATGGAGTGTAAGCGCTAACTTTACCTATAGCACTGGGCGACCTGTAAGTGTTCCAATAAGTAAATACGATTTAGGAGATGTTTCAGTCGCTGAATTTTCTGAGCGGAACCAATATAGAATACCTGATTACCACAGGCTTGATCTTTCACTAAATTGGGATCCTGATAATACCGGACAGAAAATTGACAGTAGCTGGACTGTCGGATTGTATAACGTCTATGGTCGAAAAAATCCCTTTTCTGTATTCTTCAGGGATAGAAACGGAGCCCCACCGCAAGGTTATCAATTAGCTATTTTAGGTATTCCTTTTCCTTCTTTAACCTATAATTTTAATTTCTAATATGCTGAAAAAATTATTTATAACTGCTATTGTTTTTACTTGTTTTTCAGCTTGCATTGATCCTTTAGAAGTTGAAATAAAAAATGACGGAACCAGTTTAGTTGTATATGCTGAGGTTACTGATCAAGCAGAGAGATATACAGTGCAATTAAGTAGAACTTCAAACTACGAATCTGGTCTACCTGAGAAGGAAACCAATGCGTTTGTTGAGGTAATTGACCTGGATGGAAATGAGTATCAATTTGTTGAAGAAAAACCTGGGACTTATAGATCTTGCCCGGCAGATTTTGTTGGAGAAGTTAATGGCTCTTATAAATTAAGAATAAGTACACAAGATGAAAAGGTCTATGAGTCAGATTTTGAAAAAATAATACCAACTGGTAAAGTAGAGTCTGTTTATTTTAATAAAGAAGAAGTTTTTGAACTAGTTGATGGTCGTTCAAGGCCAATTCAGGGGTTAAAGTTTTATTGTGATTTTAGTGATACTCCAGATAAGGATTATTACAAGTTAGATTGGGAAGGTACTTTTCAATTTAGATCTGCACCGCAAGATAGTTTACATGAATATTGCTGGATTACGGAATCTTCTACAATGGATATTAATCTTTATGAAGATTCCTTTACAAATAATAGCACCAAAGAAGCTTTTGAACTTGCCTTTCTTGAAAAAGGCTTCAGATTTGTTGTGGACTACAGTTTTCAAGTCCAATTAAAATCTATTAATGCTGGAGCATACAATTTCTGGAGATTAGTTGAACAACAATATAATAATGACGGATCTATTTTTTCCGCTTTACCGGCTCAAATTGGTAGTAATATAAAATGTGTTTCAAATGAAGACGAAAATGTCTTAGGATACTTTATGACTTCTGCTGTTTCGAGTCAAAGGGTTAGAGTATCTCCGTATGATATAGATTCACCAAATAGTGTGATATCTGGTTGTAGACCTTTCAGACCAAATGATCCCATACAAGATTATTGCTACGATTGTTCCTTATATCCTAATAGTGTAGCTGAGCAGCCCGATTACTGGTAGGATTTAATCAAAATTGTTTTTTATTATATCGGCTACTTTGCTTAAAGCTTCTTGCGAGGGATTTAATTTCCCTTTGCTAAAATTGATGTCATCCATGGAATTGAGTGGCACTAAGTGGATATGTACGTGCGGCACTTCTAAGCCTATAACGGCTACACCAATCCGGATACAGTCAATAGATTTTTCAATAGATTTGGCTACTTTTTTAGCAAAAAGATGTAAACCTGAATATAGGTCATCTTCCAGATTGAAAATATAATCGGTTTCTTGTTTCGGAACAACTAGTACATGACCCTCAACTAATGGATTAATGTCTAAAAATGCTATAAAATCATCATTTTCAGCAACGATATGCCCAGGAATTTCCCTGTTGATGATTTTTGTAAAAATACTTGCCATAATGCTATCAATATAAGAAGAGCCGACCGATTGTTTTTGATCGGCTCTTTTTAAAATTACATACTAATATCTAGAATTTCAAATTCCATTTTTCCAGCAGGGGCATCTACTTCTGCGATTTCACCCACTTTTTTACCCATTATCCCTTTTCCTATTGGAGATTTAATTGAAATTTTTCCTTCCTTTAGATTAGCTTCCTCTTCGGAAACCATTGTATACGTCACTTCCATTCCATTTTTCTTATTCTTTATTTTGGCTTTTGTCAATAAACCAACTTTGGAGGTGTCAACATCAGATTCCTTTATGACCCTAGCATTAGCCACAACGGTTTCTAATTTATTAATTTTCATTTCTAGTAATCCTTGGGCCTCCTTAGCTGCATCATATTCTGCATTCTCGCTTAAGTCTCCTTTATCCCTAGCTTCTGCAATATCAGCAGAGGCTCTTGGCCTTTCCACGGTTTTTAAATGATGGAGCTCTTCCTTCATTTTTTTTAAACCTTCTTCTGTGTAGTATGATACTTTACTCATCGCTATTAAAAATTGAATTTTCTATAAAATAAAAAACGGCACAGTTTTGCATGAGCCGTCTTTCTTGTTTCTAAATGTTAAAACAAAGATAATGTAATTTAATATTGAAAACAAGATTGTTTCCTAACGTTCTATTTACCTAAAAGTTCTGGGTAGGATTCTTGTATTTCGCTTTTGATATCATCATCAAGTTCAGCCAAATATAAGGTCTTCACTTTTTTCAGTTGGTCAACTGTAATGCCTTCAGCACCTCTCAGATTTGCTTTATATAAGCTAGCTTCATCGAAAACAGCACCAGTTAGATGGCAGTTGCTTAAATCTGCTTCCATTAAATATGCATTTGAAAAATCAGATTTGATTAAGAAGGCGTTTTTAAAGTTTGCTTTGATTAAGAAGGCATCTTTAAAATTTGCTCCACTTGCAAAAGCTCCTTCAAAATTAGCTTGGTTCATTTTGGCATTTTCAAAATTTGTTTGATTTGCTCGGGTTGCAGAGAAGTTACATTCTATGGCATTAGCATGGCTGAAATTTGAGGAATTTAAATTTGAACCAGTTAATTCAACATGACTCATATTTGTTTTTGTCAAATGGCAGTTCACCAGGTTAATCTCTGTAATCTTATGTCTATTAAGTCTCTTGATATTTCCTACTGTTCTAAAGGCAGCTTCTTCTGATTCCCATTGACGGAAATCATCGATTTCATCTTTATACATTTTGATTCTCAGCTGCTTTTCTCCGTTTTCTCTTAGCCAATAAATTAAGATACCGATTATGGCAATATCGAAAAGCATACCATGTGCTTCAGCCAGCACTTCCTTGAAAAAATCACGAAAATTGTCAAAATAATAAGGCAGGCTTAGTCCTAAAACTAAAATAGTAAGAATTACAAGAACTATAACAGAAGTTAAAAGTGGCTTCTCTGTTATCTGTTTGATTTTTTCTTCTATATTTTCCTTAAACTCTCTTTTCCCCATTTGATGAAATCCTAAAGTGAAATCTGTTTCAATTTATAGCAATTTTGTGATTTTTTAATAGCCTCTTCTATAAATTATCAATATTTCTGATTAGTTTTTTAATTTTGTGATAAAGAATTTTATTAATTTTTTCATAAGATTCAAAAGACCAACCAGCTACATGTGGAGTAAATAGCACTTGCTTTAGTTGTGTAATTTCTTGAAAAACGGATAGTTCTTCGGACGCTAGTGATCTTATTTTTTCGTTTTCTAGTACATCTAATGCCGCTCCTTTTATTTCCCCATCTTTTAATAGCTTTAACAAGTCTTTCAAGACTAAAACTTCCCCTCTTGATGTATTAATGAGGTAGTCTAAATTGCTAAATTTGTTAAGAAATTCATAATTTATTAAACCCTTGTTTTGGAGATTCATCGGAATGTGTAAACTGAGGATCTGAGCTTCTTTAAAAATTTCTTCGAGATTTACTTCCTTAACATATTCATTTGAAAATCCTGTTTTCTCAGAATCATAGGCTAAAATTTTACACCCAAAACTACTGAGTCTCTTAGCAAACGCTTCACCCATATTTCCATATCCAATTAACCCAATCGTTTTACCCATCAATTCTACTCCACGATTTCCTTCTCGATCCCAAATGCCGTTACGCACCTCCTGATCTGCTATATTGATTTTATTGAATAGAGTTAGTATCATCCCTATGGCATGTTCTGCTAAAGCATCTCTATTTCCCTCAGGAGCATTAATTAGTTGAATTTTTCTTTTTTTTAAAGCTTCTACTTCCACATTATCCACTCCTGCTCCTGCTCTACCTACAAATTTTAGCTTTTGGGCATTGCCTAGCAAGGCTTCATCAATCGGGGTTTTACTTCGCACAATCAGGCCGTCATAATTTCCTATGATTGAAATGATGTCATGCCTTTCAATTTTTGGCATATAATCCACCTCTAATTTGATTTCATTCAACAAAGGGATTATGCTTTCATGCATTTCATCAATTATGAGTACTTTCATGTATGATATTATTAAGCTTTATTTAGATCAGAAAATGAGCTACTGAAAAATAAACCAGTAAGCCAAGTAAATCATTGGCAGTTGTAATGAAGGGGCCTGCTGCCAAAGCAGGGTTAATGCCTAATTTATCCAGAACCAAGGGGGTAACGGTACCCATAAAAGAGGCTAGTAGAACCACAGTAAATAAAGCTATTGAAACTACTATTGCCAATTTAATATCCTGTCCTAAAATCAAATTCATTCCCATTACTATGCCCGCTATTACGATTCCATTCAAAATTGCAACAGCCAACACTTTGGCAATCCGTTTCAGAAAGGAGTCATCAAATACTGATTTACTTGCCAAACTTTGTAATACAATTGAAGAGGATTGTATGCCCACATTTCCTCCAGTAGCAGTGATCAGGGGAATGAAAAAGGCCATTGCGGGAACAAGCAATATGTCGTCTTCGAAAACGCCAATGAATTGGGCACCTAGTAAACCCCCAAACATTCCTATTATAAGCCACGGTAGTCGGGCTCTTGTTAACATCCAAACACTATCATCTTCCTCAACATCTTCGGAAATACCCGCCATCATCTGCCTTTCTTCTTCTGCTAACTCTGTGATTACATCCACAATATCATCAATTGTGATTCTCCCCATCAACTTTCCCTGCACGTTAACAACGGGAACGGCATCCAAATCATATTTCCTCATGATTTCTGCTACGTCCACCTCGTCCATATACGTCTCTACAGATATTACTTCACTGTCATAAAGGTCTTTTACTTTAAGATCAGCATCTGCCAATATCAGCCTTTTCAGTGATACCCTACCCAACAATACATTTTGGTTATCGACAACATAAACAGAGTAGATTTTTTCTACATTTTCTGCTTGCCTTCTGATTTCATCTATACACTGATTGATTGACCAATTGACGTTGGCCTTAATCAGCTCCTTTGCCATCAAACCTCCGGCTACATCTTCTTCGTAGCGCAAGAGATCCAGGATATTTTTTGCTTTTTCCTTATTTTCTAAGGACGCAATAACTTCTTCTCGATCTTTTAAAGGAAGTTCATTGATGATATCCACCGCATCATCCGAATCCAATTCGTTTAGCATGGCGGCAATCTCAACAGAATCAAATCCTTTCAAATATTTTGAACGGTCATCCTCGTCCAAATCATTGATGACTTCCGCACTGACTTCGTTCTCCAATACATCTAATATGTAGCGAGATTCCTCAGTATCGAACTCGAGTAAAATAGTAGAGATATCTGCAGGATTTATTCCCTCTAAAGTGTTTTTGATGAAATTTTCATCTCGCTCATTAATGGCAAGTTGCAATTTCTCCAAATATTCTTTAGATAACTCAAATTGGTCAATATGCTCTTGTTGATCAAGATTTTCCATTGGCAATGTGGTTTGTCAATTCTACAAAATCATTAACGGTCAGTTGCTCGGCTCGTTTATCTAACAAATCTAATGACTTTATTTCAGTTGATAAGTCGAAAGTTTTTAAAGCATTGCGCAAAGTTTTTCTTCTGTTGTTAAAGCCTTGCTTAACCACCCTGAAAAACAACTTCTCATCGCAAGCCAATGTTTTGGTTTCATTCCTACGAAGGCGTAAAACAGCAGAGGTCACTTTTGGAGGAGGATTGAAAACATTGGGTGGAACAGAAAATAAATATTCTACCTTATAATAAGCTTGAAGTAAAACACTTAAAATCCCATAAGTTTTATTTCCTTCTTTTGAAGCAATTCTTTCTGCCACCTCTTTTTGAATCATCCCCACCACTTCAGGTATTTGGTTTCTGTATTCCAATACTTTAAAAAATATTTGAGACGAAATGTTATATGGGAAATTACCAATGATCCCAAAGGGTTCATTGTAATATCGACCTAGGTCAATTCTCAAAAAGTCTTCTTGAATGATTTTTTCTTTATGATCAGGATATTTGTTTTGAAGAAAGTCAATTGATTCTTGATCTACATCCATAAAAAGCAGCTCATACTTTGCTTTTTCAATTAAGAAATCACTAAGTACGCCAGTTCCCGGGCCAATTTCCAAAAGGTGTTTATAGTGTTTATGCCCGGTCATGCTATCAACAATTTTATTGGCAATATTAGTGTCCTTCAAGAAATGTTGTCCTAGATGTTTTTTTGCTCTTACTCCCTTCATTTTTCAAAGCAGATAAAAAAAAACTAAATTGCACAGAATTTAATCATAATTATTTTACAATTCAGCGTAAAGCTCGTATTTAAGGTATGGAAGAAACCAATAAACCAACTATAGCCATTACTATTGGAGATGTAAACAGCATTTCACCTGAAGTGATTATCAAAGCTTTGGAGGACAATAGAATCATAAAAATGCTGACACCAGTGGTGTATGGGTCTGGGAAAATTTTATCGTACTACAGAAAAGCACTAAATATTCGCGATTTCAATTATTTTCAATTGAAGAAGTTAGAGGAATTAAGCGATAAAAAGCTCAATGTATTGAATTTGTGGGAAGAAACCGTGAATATTACTATGGGTCAATCTACGGAAGAAGCCGGGAAATATGCTTTTGTAAGCATAAAAAAGGCTGTGGAAGATGCAATGGAAGGTCGGGTTGATGCAGTGGTGACTGCTCCAATTAATAAGAACAATATTCAATCTGAAGACTTTAAATTTGCTGGGCATACAGAATACTTGGCCCAAGCTGCAGGCGTGAAAGATAGTTTGATGCTGTTGGTCGATGGTGATTTAAGAGTAGGAGTGGTTACAGGACATATCCCCATTAATCAAGTAGGTGAAAATGTAACGGCAGAAAAAATTGATAGTAAACTCGATATCTTAGAAAAATCCTTGAAGAAAGACTTTGGAATCAAGAAACCAAGGATTGCAGTTTTAGGTTTAAATCCACATGCTGGTGATGGCGGTGTGATTGGAAATGAGGAGGAAGATTTCATTAGACCATTAATCGATAAAAGAAAAGAGAAAGGTAAATTGGTTTTTGGACCTTTTCCTGCGGACGGGTTTTTTGGGAATCATCAATATAAAAATTTTGATGCCGTTTTAGCTATGTATCATGATCAAGGTTTAATCCCATTTAAAACATTAGCTTTCTCTAATGGAGTGAATTTCACAGCTGGACTTCCTTTTGTAAGGACTTCTCCAGATCACGGTACGGCTTACGATTTAACTGGAAAAGGAGAGGCAGATGAAACTTCTATGAGACAAGCCTTGTTCTTGGCAGTTGATATCATTAAAAATAGAAAAGAATATTCTTGAAGCTATTTAGTAATATCAAATAATATTTTTATCTTTGCGCTCTTAATTCAGATGGGATGGAAAAGTTGAAGGATTTCGACATTCAGGTTTATAAGCTTGCAATCAAGCAACATGAATACGAATACACTGTTAATTCAGACTTTTTCAGTAATTTTGAAGGTGAATTGGTTGAAAGTGGGGAAGTGAAGATACAACTTCTATTAGATAAGAGAGAAAATCTATTGGAGTTAAATTTTGATTTCTCGGGCTTCCTTGATTTAATTAGCGACAGAAGCCTTGAACCATTTCAATACCCCATAGATATCAACAAAAAGTTGTTGTATAAATATGGGGAGGAAGAGCAAGAATTGGAAGAAGATGTACTTGTGATCACAAAAAACACGCAAGTGATTAATGTGGGGCATTTCATTTACGAAACAATTGCTTTGCAGATTCCATTAAAGAAACTGCATCCTGATGAAATTGAGGAAGATGAAGAACATAATGAATATGTTTATATAGATGATGCTGAAGAGGATATAAAGGAAGAAGAAGAGAAGATTGACCCAAGGTGGGAAGCATTGAAAAAATTGAATAAAAAGAAATAAGAATTAAAAATTAGAATAAAATGGCGCATCCTAAGAGAAAAATATCTAGAACTAGAAGAGATAAAAGAAGGACTCACAAAAAAGGAACGGCAAAATTATTGGCGATTTGTCCTACTACAGGCGAGGCGCATTTGCCACACAGAGCTTTCTGGCATGAAGGTAAGCTTTACTACAAAGGAAATGTAGTAATGGAAAAAGAAGTATTGGCTTAATAAAGTCAGTTTAAAAACTTAAAGCTTTGCTTAGCCGCAAAGCTTTTTTTATTGGCTTTACTTTTTGAATGGATATTATTTTTAGCACTCTATCATGTTTAAATTTAATTATTCTAAAGTACAAGTTGCTCGCTGAGCCGAAGCTATGCGCATTTCTTTAAAAATTGTCGAGCTTCAAATCAATATTCTATATATTAGCAACTCAATTGCCATAGAAACTACAATCAAAACATGACTAAAATAACTGCAGCTATTACCGGAGTTCATGGGTGGGTGCCTGATTACGTCTTGACCAACAAAGAGTTGGAGACAATGGTGGAAACCAATGATGAATGGATTACATCCCGTACCGGAATAAAAGAGAGAAGAATTCTTAAAGGGGAAAACCAAGGGACTTCTGTAATAGGAACTGAAGCTGTTAAAGGCTTACTGGAAAAAACGGGAAACAAGGCCGAGGATATAGATTTATTAATCTGTGCAACAACAACCCCTGATATGCTATTTCCAGCTACCGCCAATGTAATCAGTAATAATGTGGGAGCTATCAATGCTTTTAGTTACGACTTGCAAGCTGCTTGCTCGGGCTTTGTTTTCGCCTTAGCCACCGCTTCTCAATTCATAGAAACAGGTAAATATAAAAAAGTCGTAGTGGTTGGAGCTGATAAAATGTCTTCAATTATTGATTATCAAGATAGGCAGACATGCATTATTTTCGGAGACGGTGGAGGAGCAGTTTTGCTTGAACCAGACACCGAAGGCTATGGTATAAAAGATTCCATTTTACATACTGATGGCTCTGGAGAGCAATTTTTGCATATGAAAGCCGGTGGCAGTAGAAAACCAGCTACTCATGAAACAATAGATGCCCGTCAACATTATGCTTATCAAGAAGGCAGTCAGGTTTTTAAATTTGCCGTAACAAATATGGCGGAAGTTGCTGCTGATATAATGGCTAAAAATAATTTGACTTCTGAAGATGTAGCTTGGTTGGTTCCACATCAAGCCAATAAAAGAATTATTGACGCCACGGCTAATCGAATGGGTGTTAGTTCTGATAAAGTGATGTTGAATATCCATAAATATGGAAATACAACAAGCGGAACTATTCCATTATGCCTTTGGGAATACGAAAAACAAATGAAAAAAGGAGATAACATAATATTGGCTGCTTTTGGCGGGGGCTTCACATGGGGCTCTGTTTATATAAAATGGGCTTACGATTCTTAAATTAATTCGTTAAATTAAATTTTAATATATGGCAGATACTTCTGATTTTAAAAATGGTCTTTGCATAGAATATAACCATGACTTGTTCACAATCGTTGAATTTCAACACGTAAAGCCGGGTAAAGGCCCTGCGTTTGTACGGACAAAATTGAAAAGTCTTACCACCGGTAAAGTATTAGATAATACATTTACTTCAGGTCATAAGGTTACCACCGCAAGGATAGAACGAAGGCCACATCAATTTCTATATAAAGATGATATTGGTATGCACTTCATGGACACAGAAACTTTTGAACAAATTTCAATTCCAGACGAAGTGATAGATAATGCGGATTTATATAAAGAGGGACAAGAGGTTGAAATTTTGATTCATGCAGAAACAGAAAAACCACTAAGCTGCGAATTGCCTCCTTTTGTTGAGATGAAGGTAACTTATACCGAGCCAGGCATTAAAGGTGATACGGCTACCAATGCTACCAAGCCAGCAACTGTTGAAACTGGTGCAGAAATAAAAGTACCATTATTTATTGATCAAGATGAGCTTATAAAAGTGGATACAAGAACCCGTTCTTATGCGGAAAGGGTGAAAAAATAAATAATTATAATTGTAAAAGAATTTTTGATTTTTAACTAAACCAAAAGCTATGAAAGCGAAAGAGATTCAAGACCTAATTGATTTTATTTCTAAATCCGGATTGGATGAAGTGAATATAGAAACAGAAGAATTCAAAATTAAAGTTAAAAAGAATACCGAAGCAAAAGTCGTTCAAGCTGCAGCACCTGCACCTCAACCAACAGCAGCCCCTGCCCCTGCACCATCTGCCGCTCCAGTAGCTCCTAGCTCTAGTGGCGAAAGTGCTCCTGCTAGTGATGACGATAAATATGTTACAATTAAATCTCCAATGATTGGTACTTTTTATAGGACTCCTAATCCTGATAATCCTGCTTTTGTAAACGTAGGTGATTCAGTAAAAGCGGGAGATACCGTTTGTATCGTAGAAGCAATGAAGTTATTCAATGAAATTGAATCTGACGTTTCAGGTAAAATCGTAAAAATATTAGTGGATAATGCCACTCCTGTAGAATACGACCAGCCATTATTTTTAGTGGATCCTTCTTGATAAATAATAATCAAGAATTGTATTATTTGTTTCATTAAAAAGAAAAGAATCGTGTTTAAAAAGATATTAATTGCCAATAGAGGTGAAATAGCTTTGCGAATCATCAGAACTTGCAAAGAGATGGGAATCAATACCGTGGCTGTATATTCTACTGCAGATAAAGACAGTTTACATGTGCGTTTTGCTGATGAAGCAGTATGCATAGGGCCTGCGGCTAGTAAGGATTCGTATTTGAATATTCCTAACATTATTTCTGCTGCGGAAATCACTAATGCAGATGCAATCCATCCTGGTTATGGATTTTTGTCTGAGAATGCCGAATTTTCAAAAGTTTGTGGGGAATATGGCATCAAATTCATTGGTGCTGATCCAGAGATGATCAGTAAAATGGGAGACAAAGCTACTGCTAAAGCTACTATGAAGGCTGCAGGCGTTCCTACTATTCCAGGCTCAGAAGGTTTGTTGGAATCTATTGAAGAAGGTAAAAAAATTGCTAAAGACATGGGGTATCCCGTTATACTAAAAGCCACTGCCGGTGGTGGAGGTAAAGGGATGCGTATTGTTAATGATGAAGAGGGGTTCAAGAAAGCTTGGGACTCTGCGCGTCAAGAAGCGGGAGCATCCTTTGGAAATGAGGGCCTTTATTTAGAAAAGTTCGTTGAGGAACCACGCCATGTTGAAATTCAAGTGGTTGGAGATAAAAACGGTAAAGCATGTCACCTTTCAGAAAGAGATTGTTCTATTCAGAGAAGACATCAAAAGTTGATAGAGGAGACTCCATGTCCAGTAATGACTGATGAATTGCGTGATGCCATGGGTAAAGCTGCAATAGCTGGTGCTGAAGCAGTAGGTTATGAAGGAGCGGGTACTATTGAATTCCTATTGGATAAGCATAACAATTTCTATTTCATGGAAATGAATACGCGTATTCAAGTGGAGCATCCTATTACTGAGGAAGTTACTGATTTTGACTTGATTAAAGAACAAATCAAAGTAGCTGCTGGAATAACGATATCAGGGCAGAATTACTTTCCGCACCTTTGTGCAATGGAATGTAGAATCAATGCCGAGGATCCTGCGAATGGCTTCAGACCTAGTCCAGGAAAGATTACAAACCTGCATTTGCCTGGCGGTCATGGCGTGAGAGTAGATAGTCATGTTTACGCTGGTTATACCATTCCACCTTTTTACGATTCAATGATTGCGAAATTGATTGTTTCAGGACAATCTAGAGAGGAAGTAATGGTTAGAATGAAACGTGCTTTGAGCGAATTTGTGATCGAAGGTGTCAAAACCACTATCCCCTTTCATATAGAAATGATGGATAATGAGATTTTTAAATCTGGTAATTTCACCACCAAGTTTTTGGATGACTACGACTTCACTAAGTTGAAAAGTACTAAGTAATTAGAATTTAATTCATATGAGAAAGCAAGCTGGAATATTGACTTTGATTAGTTTCCTGCTTGCTTTTTCTGTTTACGGGCAGCAGGATTCTACGCTGACCAAAATTGCAGGAATAAGTTTTGGGACTAGTATTCCAAAAACAGATTTAGAACCTGCCTATAAGAAACCAGGTACTCAAATGTCAGCTTCATTGCAGTTTATTCCTAATCGTTGGTTTAATGTTGGGTTTTGGGTAAGTGTAGGGGAAGTGCAAGCTGAAAATCGTGATGTTCGATTTTTTGACCAGGGAGAGTTTCAAATTAATGATTTCGCTAAAACTAATTATCAGTCATTGCATGTAGAGCCAAGTATTCATTTGCTCAAAAAGCCGAATTACTCGATCTATTTATCTCAAGGCTTTGGTTTCTTACGTTTTTCAGTGTTTGATCGTGATAATAATGATTTAGCATCAAAATTAAATAGTAGAGATCAAGGAGAGGATTATTCTAACTTTACAGTTTTACTCCCCACTACTCTTAATGCATATTATTTTTTAGCTAACGATTTTGGTTTTCAATTACGAACCGGTTGGTTGAATCCCCAAACTGATTATTTAGATAACATTTCAAATTTTGGTAATCCTGAGAATAATGATAATTTGTTTATTCTGCAGTTTTCGTTAATTAAGCGTTTTAATTTTAAAACTTTAGAAGATGAGAAATAGTCTAATCTTAGTTTTTATAATGTGGTTTTCTTTGTCTTGTCAATCTGATGCGCAAAAAGGGGAGACAGAGGATATTAAAAGGATTGATAGACCAGAAGCCAGTATTTTAAAGGGTGCTTATATTCCAAAAGATAAAGATATTTTTTACACATCTGGTTTGGTGAGCGAAGTGCTAAACCCAGATGCTCCTGAAGGTGATATGTCAAAATATGGCAATACATATCAGCAAAGTATTGGGACTTTAGAAAAAATTAAGGAAACAATCGAAGCTGAAGGTTATAATATGCAGGATATATTCTTTCTGAGAGTTTATTTAGCACCTGATGAAATGGGTGAGATTGATTGGGATGCTTGGTTTCAGGCTTATGGAGAATATTTTAATAATGCAGAGAATCCAAATAAAGTGGCTCGGTCCACTATAGGTGTTTATAAATTAGCTAGACCAGAGTTGTTAGTTGAAGTTGAAGCAGTTGCGGCCAAATAGACTATTTTAATATCTCTTTATTCCTTTCATAGAGCACTTGCATTATGCCATCTTTTAAACCGCTATCTGGCACAATAATGCTGGGGCTTTTGGACCATTTCATCGCATTTATGTAAATATCTAATGCAGGTATAATTACATCTGCCCTGTCAGGATTAAGCTGCAATTTATTTATCCTTTCTTCCATGCTAAAACCCTTAATATAGTTCTGCATTTCTACTACTTTTTTCATACTTATAGGTTTACCTGCTTTTTTGTTTACTAAATCTTGTACTTTATTAATATTACCTCCAGTTCCGATAGCATGAATTTTTACTGATTTTTGAATCACTTTTTGTTCAATCCAGTTTTGCATCTCATACCACAAATGGTGCGAGCTGTTGGTCTCAAGATGTCTCACTGAACCAATCTTAAATGACTTCGATAGCAATTTTATATTGTTCCTGTAAAAATTAAACTCGGTGCTTCCTCCACCCACATCTATATGAAGATAAGATTTGTCATCCATATAGGGGAAAATCGCTTTGTTGATCATATCTGCTTCTCTATCACCATCAATGATTTCTATTTCAAGATCCAACTCAGCTTTTACCTGCTCTATTAAATATCTTCCGTTTTCTGCTTCTCTTATGGCGGAGGTGGCGCAGCCCATATAGTCATCGACTTCATAGAGGTCAATCAAGATTTTGAATGCGTGCATTAATTTTAAGAATTTAACCTTAGATTGTTCACTTATCCTCCCTGTTGTGAAAACGTCTTGTCCCAGGCGTAAAGGAAAACGAACATACTCTAGCCTTTTAAAAGTGATTTTACCCTCATAAAGGGTTACTCTTGTTAACTGAATTCTAATGGCATTTGAACCAATATCAATAGCTGCTAGTTTTAACATACCCAAAAAAACAAAAAAATAGATTGATATGTATCGATTATGAAGATAATTTGGATTTGATTTATTTTATTTTTGTTTTGAGTACAAACTTTTGCATATATGAGATTATCTAAATTTTTCTGTATATTTGTTATTGTTAAGTTTTTATGAAAAAAATCCTACTTATATCGATATTGTTTTTTTGCGGAGCAGAAATTTTTGCTCAAAGCTTTTACTCCAACCGGATCAATAGACGTTGGATGGCTACCGGTGGACTAGGTTATGCGAGGTCTTTGGGTGATTTAACTAATCCAGGTTCATATTTTGATACTCGGCTTAACATCGTAGGCGGATTGCAATACAGATTTAGCAATAGAGTACAAGCAGGAGTTAATTTAATGGCTTTTCAGCTTTCTGGAGATGATCAAGATATTGACCCCGAATTGAATACTAGATCAAGAGGCTTGTCCTTCGTTTCCAATAATTTAGAATTAAGCGCCACAGCTTCTATTTCACTTTTTCCAACTGCAAGTCGTTTTACGCAAAGAAAGCTTGTAAATCCTTATATTTTTGCTGGTGTAGGAGTGCTGTTATTTGATCCCAGAGCTGAAGTTCCTGAATATTTAAGGAATGAAGCTGGAGATACATTGATGTCTGTACCAAGAGCAGGTGAAATGGTTTCGTTAAGGAAATATGAAACGGAAAGACCTAATACCTATGGTAGATTTGCTATGGTAATCCCAGTTGGGCTTGGGGTACGAGTTAAAGTTACGGAATTCATAGATGTTACCGCACAGATAAGTAATCGCATTACCTTTACTGATTATTTAGATGATGTAAGCGGAGTAAATGGAAGAGGGTATCCTGATTTAAGTGAATTTGATTTAAATGTTCCTGAAGAAGTAACTGCTGCGGCTTTATCTAATCCGTCAGGAAGAGGCGAGATTAGAGGTAATCCTGAAAGCGATGATTATTATCTAATTTTTAATGTGAAGGCAGAATTTTATATTCAAGGAGATATGTTAAATAGAATATTTGGAGTTGGCGGAAAGCATTACAATATTCGGCCGAGCAGAGGAAGAGGCGGCTTGTTTAACTTTGGTAAGAGAAGATAATAATTAAGTTTGACGAAAGTCTCTTGGTTAAACTAGTTTTGTAGGATCACTTGTACATTTAGCATTAATTTAACGTCATCACTAACAACTACACCACCTGTCTTGGTAACTGCATTCCATGTCAAACCGAACTCTTTCCTATTGATTTTTCCAGAGATTTCAAAACCTGCTTTTTTCTGACCATATCCATCCAGGATAGAACCTCCAAAGTCAACATCTAAGGTAATATTCTTGGTTTTCCCTTTAATAGTCAAATCGCCTTTTAGTTTATAATCATCCCCTGACCTTGTTAGTTTTCCATCAGCAAATGTGATATATGGGTAGTCGGCTGCATCAAAAAAATCAGATGATTTTAAGTGGTTATTTCTTTCTTCAACATTAGTATTTACGCTGGCTGTTTCTATTTGAAATTCAGCTGAAGCATCATCAAAATCTCCATTTTCTGTTTCTAGATGCCCTGAAAATCTATTAAATTGACCACTCACAGTTGAAATAACCAAGTATTTGACGTTGAATTGCACTTCACTGTGTATGGGGTCAATAATCCATTTGGTTTTCATAAGTAGGTCGTAAATTATGTTTTATATTAATATATATGTATAAACATTAAACGTAGGTACATGTAAATAGTTATTGGCTACATAAAATAATTTGTGATCTTAGTTTTAATATTATCATTGGTTAAGAATACAATTATTAACTTGCGCCTTCTAGAAAGAATTGTCGATCTATGATGGACAATGAGAAATTACACTTGAAGGTAATGATGGAAGCTAGAATAGTCGACTTGAAGGCTTCAATTAAAGATTTGAAGGAAGTAAGGAAATCGTAAGGTCTTGAATTGTATTGGAAGATTGAGTAGCCAGGATTACATCAATGATAAAGCAATTAGTGAATCTGAAATTACTAAAGCCGAGAGTAAGCAAAATTTTTTAAGTCGTTGGCTATCACTTTATGCTTTTCTAGAAATTGGAAATGGTTTAGATACGGAAACGAAATTGATATTGATCGATTACTATTAATGCCATCCAGTTCAAAGTATATCAAATGTGCTAATATGTAATATTATAAATGAAGGTAGCAGTTATAAAGTATAATGCAGGCAATATCAAATCCGTGATGTTGGCTTTAAAAAGGTTGGGGTTAGAAGGGAATTTAACAGATAATCCTGAAGAAATATTGAATGCAGATCGAGTGATTTTTCCAGGGCAAGGAGAAGCAATATCTGCTATGAAGTATCTAAAGGAAAGAGATCTGGATAAGGTGATTAAATCTATAGAAAAGCCGTTTCTTGGCATTTGTTTAGGGCTACAGCTTTTATGCAGTCATTCTGAGGAAGGTAATACGGAATGTTTGGGAATTTTCGATGCGAAAGTGAAGAAGTTTCCGAATGATTTGAAAGTACCCCATATGGGCTGGAATGTAGGGAGTTTGTCGGATGATGTTATATTTAAAAACATAAAATCCCCTGCTTATTACTATTTCGTGCATTCTTATTATGCAGAAATTTGCGAGCAAACTATTTCTCAAACTGACTATATGTTGCCCTTTAGCAATGTGCTGAAAAAGAATAATTTCTATGCCATACAGCCCCATCCCGAAAAGAGTGCTGAAGCGGGAGAACAATTTTTAAGAAATTTTTTATTTGAATTATAAAGAAATGCAAATAATACCTGCTATTGATATTATAGGTGGAAAATGTGTTCGCCTTACTAAAGGTGACTACAACCAAAAAACGGAATATAATGATAATCCTCTCGCTGTGGCCAAGGAATTTGAAGCTGCTGGCATTCAGAGATTACATTTGGTCGATCTGGATGGTGCAAAAGCAAAAAAGGTGGTGAATTTAGATGTGCTTCAGTCTATTGCTGAAGGTACTAATTTAACCATTGACTTTGGTGGCGGTGTACAAAGCACGGACGATTTAAAAGCGGTGTTTGAAGCTGGTGCTAGCCAAATTACCGGAGGGAGTATAGCTATCAAGAATGAAGGCTTGTTTACAGAATGGATTGATGAGTTTGGGGCTGAGAAGATTATCTTAGGTGCAGACGTGAAAGATGAGCATATCGCAATTCATGGTTGGCAGGAGAGTTCAGAGAAACATATTTTCGATTTCTTGGAGCACTATTTAGCGAAAGGTCTGAAATATGTGATTTGTACTGATGTTTCTAAAGATGGAGCTTTACAGGGTACTTCCAATCAGCTGTATCAAAATATTCTTGATAGATTTCCGAATATAAAATTGATCGCCAGTGGTGGGGTGAGTCAACTAGAGGATTTACAAATTTTGGAAGAAATGAATGTGTATGGTGCTATCGTAGGAAAAGCTATTTACGAACAGAGGATAAACCTAAAAGACTTAAAGCAGTTTCAGTAAAATGTTAACGAAAAGATTAATTCCTTGTCTAGATATAAAGGACGGACGTACAGTTAAAGGTGTAAATTTTGTTGAATTGCGAGATGCTGGTGACCCCGTTGAATTAGCCAAAATTTATGCAGAAGAAGGTGCTGATGAGCTAGTATTTTTAGATATTACCGCAACTAATGAAAAGCGTAAAACATTGGTGGAACTGGTAGAGAAAGTAGCTGAGGCTATCAATATCCCATTTACAGTGGGAGGTGGTATAAGCACGGTAGAAGATGTTTCCGTATTGTTGGCAGCTGGTGCAGATAAAGTATCGATCAATTCTGCTGCAGTGCGGGATCCCGAAATTATCAAAAAAATGGCTGATGAATTCGGCTCGCAGTGTATAGTAGTGGCGGTTGATTCTAGAAGAGTTGGTGATAAAAATATTGTACACACGCATGGTGGATCTAAACCAACCGGACTTGAAACTGAAGCATGGATACAAAAGGCTGTGGAATTGGGAGCAGGCGAAATATTGTTAACGTCTATGGATCATGATGGGACAAAAGCAGGTTTTGCTGATGAGCTTTTAGCTAAAGTATCAACTTTGGTGAATGTGCCCGTTATTGCGTCAGGAGGGGCAGGTAATATGCAGCATTTTTATGATACCTTTACAGCTGGGAAGTCTGACGCTGCATTAGCAGCTAGTATTTTTCATTTTAAGGAAATTGGAATCCCTGAATTAAAAACGTATTTAAAAAGTAAAAATATACCTACAAGAATCTAAAATTTAGATTTTAAAAAATTGAGAATTATGCAAACACCCGATTTTTCAAAAGGTGAAAATGGTTTATTGCCTGCAGTCATTCAAGACAATGTAACAGGGAAAGTACTAATGCTGGGATACATGAACGCAGAAGCACTTGAGAAAACACAGTCTACTAGAAAAGTGACCTTTTTTAGCAGATCAAAACAAAGACTTTGGACAAAGGGAGAGTCTTCTTCCAATTTTCTACATTTGGTAGACATATCTTTGGATTGCGACCAAGATAGCTTTCTAATTAAGGTGAATCCTGATGGACCTACTTGCCATACTGGTGCAGATACCTGCTGGGGTGAAAAAAATGAAGGCATAGGATTTATTAAGCAGTTAGAAGCGGTTATTGAAGAACGAAAAAATGGAGATAGTGAAAAATCCTATGTGAAAAGTTTATTCGAAAAGGGAATTAACAAAATTGCACAAAAAGTAGGAGAGGAAGCTGTAGAAGTAGTAATTGAAGCTAAAGATGATAACGAGGAGTTGTTTTTAAATGAGTCAGCTGATTTGTTATTCCATTATTTAATTCTATTACAAGCCAAAGGATATAAGCTACAAGATGTGGTCAAAATATTGGAAGGTAGGCATCGTTAGGTAAAAAAAGTAGAGCTTTATGAAATTCAACTCCTTATATTATTTAGTTGCTATTTTTTCATTTTCACTTATTTCTTGTGAAGAAGATAAGCTTTCTAGTGATGATTGTGAATCTGAAAATTTGATTTGTACTGAAGAATTCAGAACTATTACTCTTGAGATTAAAGATGGAAATGGGAATCCCGTAGTCTTGGATGATTTTTATACATTTGAAGACTCCCGAAATAAATTTGAATTTGATAAAAATGATTTTCAGGTTGAAAATGGCATTTATCCTGTCATCTCAGATGCAGAATTAGAAGAACTGGATAAAGTAGGCACTGTCTTAATTTTCGTTGGAGAAATAGATGGAAGAAATGTAGTGGAACATCAAATGGTGATAGGTCATGACTGCTGTCATGTGATTTTGATTGAGGGTGAGACTGAAATTCAAATTGAAGAATAATGAAGAATTTGTTTATATTATTTTGTTTCATATCAATGGCAGCTACTTGTCAAGACCAAAATAAATCGAATAAGGATAATCCTTGTGATCCTGATGTAATATGCACTATGGAATTTAGGGTCATAAAATTGCAAATCCAAGATCAACATGGTAATCCTGTTCAATTAGATAGTTATTACACTGAATTTAAAGACTTTAATGTCACCATAGATCAAGAATTAACCCAGCTGGAGGAAGGTTTTTATCCTGTGGCTACTGATGGCGAAATGGATAGTGTTTCGTTTGAGGGCAAGACGGTCATTTTTGTAGGAGTTAAAAATGGCGAAAAAGTAGTTACTCAGGAAATGCTTATTGGCAAGGATTGTTGTCATATTCTATTGGTAGAAGGGGTAGAGAAAGTTACAATCACACTTTAATCATAAAATTTAGCCATTTCTTCTAACCCCTTTCTTCCAAGTTTAGGGACATAAGTCTCCTCAGCAGGATACCCAACAGGTAACAATAAGTAGGGTCTTTCATTTTTAGGTCTTTCCAGAATTTCCGATAAAAAATTCATAGGACTGGGCGTATGAGTTAGCGTAGCCAAGCCAGCTTGGTGTATAGCAGAAATTAAGAAGCCACAAGCAATTCCAACTGACTCGTTTACATAGTAATTAGTTTTTTTCTGTCCTTCTTCTTCATCGTAAATCTTTTTAAAAACCACAATAATGTACGGTACAGTTTCTAAAAAGGGCTTTTCCCAGTCTGTGCCGATTGGTTCTAAATCTTTTAACCATTGATCGCTCATTCGGCTGTCATAACTTTCTTTTTCTTCTGCTTCGGCAGCAATCCTTATTTTCTTTTTTAATGCTGGATTAGATATAATACAAAATGTCCAAGGTTGTTTATGAGCACCAGAAGGCGCAGTTGATGCAGTTTTGACTATGTTTTCAATTACTACTCTCGGGATCTTTTTGTCAGAAAACTCTCGAACCGATCTTCTTTTATCCATTGATAAGTAGAAATCATCACTTCTTTTTTGAAGTATTTCGATATTGGGATTCTGATGTTTTAATAGAATATGTGGGTGTCCTTTTATAAGTTTTTCATTCATAATGGCATTTCCTTTAAAGCTCTTTCCAAATCTTCAGGAGAGTCAATTCCAATGGTTTCTATAGGGGTAATTGCGGTTTTAATTCTATAGCCATTTTCAATCCATCTTAACTGTTCTAAAGATTCAGCTAATTCTAAAGGAGTAGGAGAAAGGGTTACTAATTTTGCCAGAATATCAACCCTGTAGGCATAGATTCCAATGTGTTTATAATGTTGATGACTTTTCATCCAATCTTCGGTAGGGATATTTCTCATATGAGGTATAGAAGAGCGAGAAAAATATAAGGCTAACCCACTATCTGCTTTTAATGCTTTTATTACATTAGGGTTTTTAAGATCTTCAAGATCATCAATATTCTTTATTAAGGTAGCAATCTCTGTTTTTCTGTTTAAAATACTAGCTAAAAGCTCAATTTGCTGAGGATCTATGAATGGTTCGTCACCTTGGATATTGATGGCGAAATCATAGTTACCACTAACTAGTTTTAAAGCTTCATGGCATCTTTCGGTTCCATTTTTATGGTCGGGGCTAGTCATATAAACTTCATGACCTAACTTTTCAACATGGTCGAAAATACGTTTGTCATCAGTAGCAACAATAACCTTTTTCAGTGCCTTACTTTTCTTGCACTGTTCTACCACTCTTTGAATCATGGTTTTACCCGCAATATCAACTAATGGTTTTCCGGGAAATCTGGTTGAGGCATATCTTGCTGGGATGATTCCTATTATGTCCATATTTTCTTAGTTTTCCGCTTTTTTTACTTTTAAACTCGTACCACTTTCATCAACCACTACTATTTTTTCACCTTGTTCCAAATACTCACCTCTGGTATGTGCGTCATACAGTTCTCCTTCGATTTCTACTTTTCCGCTTGGTCTGAGAACCGAGAATACTGAACCGGTTTTACCGGCCATTCCAGCTTCTATAAAGCGAGATGAATAGCCGTCCGTTTTGGATTGAACTCCTTGTAAGGCTACTCTTTTAAAAAAATTACTATTTGTTAGACGGACTCCACCTATAAACATTAAAATTATACTACCAAACAGGCCAGTTAAGGTCGTCAGTAAAGCCCGAGTTATGTTTTCACTTGGTACAAATTCAAAATCAAACATTTCATTATTTAACATCATGAAAACTAAAGAACCCAAAGTCAATATCAAGCCTAAAATCCCAAATACTCCAAAGCCTGGAATGACAAATACTTCGATAGCTATTAAAACCAATCCTATGACGAAAGCTAAGATTTCCCAGTTTTCTGCCAACCCATTTAGGTAATAGGGTATCAAATACAGAACTAAAGCTATAATAGAAGCCATGATTGGAAACCCAACCCCTGGAGTTTGCAATTCGAAGTATATCCCACCAATTATGATTAGAATCAAAATTCCACTAATGAACGGATTGATAAAAAATGAAATAATTGATTCTGTTGTACTTGTTTGGAATCGATAAACTTTGGTATCATCTAAATTCAGATGCGTCAATAATTCTGTGGTATTATTGAATTGACCTTCACAAAAATCGTTTGTGATTGCTTCCGATGTTGAAAATGTTATCACTTCCCCTGCTTTGGTAATGCCTTCAATCTCAATTTTTTCATCAACCATTGCCTCTGCTATTTGTGGATTACGATTCTTGGCTTCTGCTGTTGACCTCATAATGGAACGCATATAAGACTGGTATTTGTCAGGCGCTGCTTCACCCGTTTGATTGACAACAGTTGCAGCACCTATACTTCCTCCAGGAGCCATATAAATACTATCGCAAGCGATTGAAATTAGTGCCCCAGCTGAAGCAGCGTTATTGTCAATAAAAACATAGACAGGAATGTCCAAATTCAATAATGCGGATCGTATTTCATCTGCATCATATAAAGCACCACCATAAGTATTCATTTCGATGATGATATGAGAGGATTTTCTATCCTTAGCTTCTTGGAGGGCAATATCAACATAGCGTTTAGTCCTGGCATCAATCTGATCTTTGATTTCCATGATGAATACTTCAGACTTGGTAGATAGCGTATCAGCAAAAACTGGAAATTGAATAATAGAGAGTAGGAATAAAATTAAGGCTGTTTTTTTCATGTATTACAAATATTCATTCAATTTAAGAGATTAGTATTTAAGCAACAATAATAAGTCCTGACATTTTTAAAATTTTCTACGAAGCTGTTCTTTTAGGAGATCTTTTTAATAAACGGTCACTTTTATAATCCATAAAAGAAAATCACGTTTTCTTTTATGATTTGAGAATTAAAACCCAAATTTATTTTACTTATCATTACATAATAACCATTTTTGTACAGCAATTGGATACCGTAAAAGCATGAAGATAGAAATTTCATTAATCAGTTTATTTTTCTTATTAATTACATCGCTTGGAGTTAACGCTTCTGCAGTTGATTCAGTCGGAATAGAAGTCATTGATGGCAAAAAATATATAATTCATAAATTAGAACCTAAAGAGACGCTTTACTCTTTAGGGAAACGCTATCATGTTTCCGTTGCGGACATTCAAGAGGTGAATCCACAAGAAAAGAATGGGTATAAAATTGATCAAATCGGTCGTGAATTACTGATTCCATATCGAGAAGAACAGTTCAATTCTTCGTCTGGAATAACTACCCAAAAGCAAGAAGCAAAACAACATATTGTAAATGCAGGCGAAACTATATATTCAATTTCGAAGCAATATGACGTCAGTCAAGAAGATATTATGAAATGGAATAATTTAGAATCTACTACATTAGAAATCGGACAAAAATTGTGGGTCAGTAATCCTACCAATTTCCGATCGGACGATACTAAACAAGGGATTGAAATTGATCAAAAAGATAAACTTGTACACGTTGTTGATTTAGGTGAAACTATTTACAGTATTTCCAAACAATATGGCGTTACCCAGAGTGAAATTATTGAGTTAAATAATTTGAAAGACAATAATATAGCAGTTGGGCAAAAACTAATTGTAAAGGCTAAAGCTCAAGAGAAAAAAGAGGAGGAAGAAGAGGTGCCTACTAATCAATATCAAACGCCAAGTGTACAGACTTTCCATAATGCAAAGAAAGGGGAGACTTATAAAAAGTTGGCTGAAATGTATGGTTTGCAAGAATCGAAACTTAGAAAGTGGAATAAATTCAAAGATCCATTTGTTGGAGGAGAGGTAATTAAAATTGTACCCCCTGCAGTTGAAAAAGAAAAATCAGCTGACTTGGCCAATGAAAAAAGTACGATAGATTGCACTGATCGGTCTAGATTACATACAGTTCAGTCAGGTGAAACATTGTACAGCCTATCTGAAAAGTATGGTGTTAAAGTTGAAGACTTGAGGAAATGGAATAGTTTGAACAACTACCAATTGAGCCTTGGACAAAAAATTTATATTCAAAATCCGGATGCACTGATGGCTGATGTAGAAATAGAAGACGCCAAAAAAGACGAGAAGCCAGATTTTGATACTACTAAGCCAAAAGTATCCAACCCTCAAAAACAAGACACAAAAGCTTATTTTACGGTGGAAGATGATGACATGCCGAAAGTGGATAAAATTATTGAAAAGGGCGTTGCTGAGGTAATTGCGGGATCTGAGGGTACAGAAAAGTATCTGGCACTTCATAGAACAGCTAAAATTGGCACCATCATGCAGGTGCGAAATGATTTAAACGATCAAATTGTTTTTGTTCGAGTTTTAGGGAAGCTGCCGAACACTGGCGTAGATGAGAAAGTTGTAATCAGGATTTCCAAAAAGGCGTTCGAGAAGCTGGGCGGTGTTGATTACAAATTTCCTGTTGAAATTAGTTATCTGCCCCTGAAGGATTAAGCATGAAGCAAATTGAGGAGGTGAGATCCTTATTGGATGAAAAGTATGACTTGTATAATCGACCAGACTTTATTGCCGAAGACCCAGTCAGTATTCCACATTTATTTACTAAAAAGCAGGATATAGAAATTGCTGCTTTTTTTGCTTCAATTTTAGCATGGGGACAAAGAAAAACCATCATCAATAAATGCAAAGAGCTAATGGCAATGATGGGGAACAGTCCACATGAATTTATAATGCATCATTCTGAAAATGATTTAAAAGATCTGATGCATTTTAAGCATAGGACTTTCAATGATATTGATACCCTTTATTTTATTCATTTCTTTAAAGCATTCTATCAAAAACATGATAGTTTAGAGGAGGCTTTCCTGTTGGGCAGATCAACTGAGAACGAATTCATGAAAGAAAGCCTGATTGCTTTTCACCATTTCTTTTTTGCTTCCGAAATAGCTCCTCAAAGGACCCGTAAACACATTGCTACACCTGAAAGAAAGTCGGCATGTAAGAGAATAAATATGTTTTTGAGATGGATGGTCAGAAAAGACGATAGAGGAGTGGATTTTGGAATTTGGCATCAAATCAAATCAGCGGATTTAATTTGCCCTTGCGACTTGCATGTGGATAGGGTAGCACGGACGTTAGGCTTAATCCAAAGAAAACAAACTGATTGGCAAACCGCAGAAGAACTAACCCAAGCTTTAAGAAAAATGGATGCCAACGATCCTGTGAAATATGATTTTGCATTATTTGGCTTGGGGGTTATGGAAGGATTTGGGAAATAATTTCGAATTACAAATTTTGGAATTAGGAATTTAGTATCACAACAAATACTTTACTGGTATTAGCGTCTCGCTAGTACCATTCACTGGATGACACTTTCGGTGTATAATTATATTTAATCATTCTTCCCAACAGATTCCACTCTACTTTTAACCTCCTGCTTAGCCGTAATAGTCTTCAATTCATCTCCTTTTTTCAACTTCTGTCCCATGATGCTTTTGCCATTCAGGCTAGTATAGGAATATCCTTTTTTGAAAACCGTTTCAGGATTTATCAATTCCAAAGTTTTTTCGTAAATCTCGAGTTTTTGTCGACTATTTTGAAAGTTTTTACGAACACCGTATTGTAGTTTTTGTTCGTGTCGAGCCAACTGATTTTCAGCCTTATTGAAATGCTTTCTTAATGCATATCTCAAAGAATGTCTTCGGTCATTGAGTTTATGTTGCTCTAAATCTACTTTTTGATTGAGATAAGCCAATATATTTTGAGTGGCAAAATTTATCTTTTCCTCATAAATTCTCATTCCCCTAATCAAAAATTCAGCTACTGCAGTTGGAGTTTTTAATTTAGAGTGTGCTACCAAATCACAAATCGTTTCATCCCGCTCGTGACCAATTCCAGTAAATACAGGCAGTGGAAATTGTGCAATATGGGCAGCTAATTCATAGTCATCAAAACAATCTAAATCAACCTGCGCACCACCTCCTCTGATCAGAATGACGGCATCAAAATCCTCCATTTGTTGATGGATTTGATGTAAAGCGCTAATGATCGTTTGAGCTGCCTTATCTCCTTGCATGGTAGCTACGAAAAGTTGACTTCGCAATTGGTAACCATAGTCATTATTTCCGATTTGATTCATGAAGTCTCCGTAACCTGCAGCTGATTCAGCACTGATTATTGCTATTCTTTGAGGAACTATAGGTAGGGCATGGCTTTTATTCATCTCAAAAATACCATCTTCTTTGAGTCGTGCTATAATCTCCTGCTTTTTCCTGGCTCTTTCACCTAAGGTGAAATTAGGATCTATATCCTTTACATTTAGGCTTAAACCATATACTTCATGAAACTGTATTTGAACATTGGCCAATACCGTCATACCAGCTTTTAGACTTTCCCCTGTAATAGATTGAAACCAAGCACTGATGCTACGGTAGCTGTATGACCAAATGGTAGCTCTACTTTTGGATAATAGTTGATTGCTTTCTTCATCTTTTTCTACAAATTCCAAATAGCAATGACCATTTCTAGCCTCCCGTAGTTCGCCAATTTCAGCTACTACCCAATAGGAGGGCTCCAACTGGGTGTTGAGGGTATCCTTAATTAATAAATTGAGATCAGTTAGAGAAATGTGCTGCATTATTATTGCACGTTTTGGATATTTCTAACAACATCTTTGATAATGAAAAATAGTACTACTGCAAAGCTGATTATAGAAAACCAAAACATGAATCGCTTATTCGCAAAAGGAACCACTTCGTCATTTTCCTTATTTGCAAATAACCAATCGTAAAACTTTTCTATTGTTTTGCGCATTATAATTCTTTTAAAAATTCCAAGAAGCCGGCATTCTTACCTTTAGGTCTTACAATCATTAGGGGAATGTCATTGTCTAGTTGAATTAGTCTTTCTGCAATACTTCCTAAAAAGAATGCAGTGGTGGCAGTACGTCCTTTTGCACCAACAATGATAGCATTCGCATTAATCTGGTGTGCTTTATCTATCATGTCGGTAGTCACATCTTCATTGGTATCCTGAGAGTAGACTGCCTTAAGTTTAATACCTTTTGTATCAATTGAACTTATGAATTTTTTATAGTTCTTTACTGCATTTTTCTTCATAACTTCTGTGAATTCTTCGAAAGTTTTGCCAGTGTAATGATAACCTGTTGGTACAGTAAAGACATTTTGAACTGTAATTTCTGTAGACCCATCGATTAGTTGGGCTATATTAAGTGCTTCTTCCAAAGCTAATTTGGAATGCTCTGAAAAATCACTTGGCACTAAGATTTTATCCATTTTTGGTGTAGTGCCTTCAGGAATAATCAAAAGGCTACAGGCTGCTCTTCTAGCCAGCCTTTGGGCAAGCGAACCACTTTCTGCAGCTTTTTCTCTTCTACCCATTACAATCAAATCAATATCTTTCTCTTTGGTGAATTTTAGAATACTGTCTGCAATTTTTCCTGTTTGAACATGGAAATGAAAATTGGCTTTATGTTCTCCAGTGGAGAATTTTTCGAAATTTTTCTCCATTTCACTTTTTCTTTCCTTAATAGCATTTTCCACCATATCGGGAAATTCCTTCAACACCTCTTTAGGCACATAAAGGTTCTTAATTACATTTACAAAATAAACATCTTCCACTGCTGAAGCTTTTGCCAAAAAGTCTGCAAACTCCACCATGGTTTTGTCTAAATCACTTAAATCTAATCCTATAATTACTTTTTTAATTGGATACATAAAGCTTTATTCTGAATTCGGGTACAAAGGTACAAACACTTAATTTTAAACTAATTATAAAGACTGAAAAAATTAGTCTGATTCTTGTTTTTGATCATCTTCAAATGGTTTCATAGCATCTTCGTCATAAAATTTTTGCAGCTTTCGTTTTAGTTTGAAATAACGGACTATCCCATAGATAATCATTATTAAACTTATTCCAAAGGATAAATATGCCAGCCACTGCACAGTTTGCAGACTTTCCATTTTTAGAAATGCAATCCCTCCCAAAATTAAGTATAAGCTCGTGCGAATGTAAGCAAACAATGTGCGCTCATTGGCCAGGGTAGTTCTTTCTAAGGCTAAAAAGTCTCTTAAGATAATCTTTTCCTTGTTTTGATAGTCAGGAACGATCTTAGGTATTTTTAATTTCTTCATCATGTTAAAAAATCTGCAATTGAATTTCTCGACTCCTGTTATGGATATATCACTAATTATTTTACTTATTTTTATGAAATATGTTTGATTTTATTAGTATTACCTAAATAACAAAGAATTAAGAGCTATGACTTTTCACTTAAAATTATCAGCAATATCTTTTTTGATTTTGATCGTATCATTTCATGCGCACCTTGCTACTGCACAGTTTGGAGTGGGTAGCGTGCTGAAAAAGCAAGCTGAAAAATTAGTTAAAGATAAATTGAAAGAAAAAACTGACGAAAAACGTGAGAGTTATGATACCCTTTCCTTTAACTACGCAATTGCTTTCCTGGATAAAACGGAGTCTTTTGAAAATCAACAAAAGGGAGAAGGTTTAGTGAAAACGGCTAATTTTCTGTTAAGAGATGGTGAACCACAATCAGATCTGGAGGCAGCTCGTGACATTTATGATTTCGGGAGATTAAATTATAAAATGGGTAACCAGTTTTTGGCGGAAACAAATTTACAATTAGCAAAACTTAAGTATGAACAAATTTCCGCTACTGATGAACCTAATTATCTTAAAGTTATTGGACTTTTAGGGTTGATATACGGTGAAATGGGAAGATTTACCAAAGCGGAGGAATTTACGCAAATCGCATTAGATGGATGGAAAGAAATGCAGGGGAATGAAAGTGTTGGCTACTTAGCTGAATTAAATAATTATGCGGTCCTTCAAATTAACTTGGGAAATTATCTTAAAGCCGAGCAGATAATTAGTCAGCTAGGTAAACTGCTTAATTCAGAAAATGAAAATGAAAAGCTTCCTTATGCGATTTACATAAACAATGCAGCCATTTTGAATCAGTACATGGGAAGAGCAGACCAAGCCTTGAACTTGATGAAGAAATGCACTAAAATAGCCAAAGAAAGTTTAACAGACAATAATAGCACCTACTTGCAATTTTTAACTAATAAAGCTATCCTGGAGCAAGAAAATGGAGATTTAGCAACAGCAGAAAATACATTTCAAGAGGTTTTGGATTTGCAAGAAAGCAGATTGAAGTTAAACGCTAAAAATGATCCCGACTATGCTCACATGAAATCTAATATTGCTGCGCTATATGTTCAAAAAGGAGAATACGAAAAAGCCGAGGAAGCTTTAAAATTGGCTTTAGATATTTATGAAAATGAATTTGGTTCCGAACATTTGACCACGGCAGGCACGCAAGCAGACTTAGGGAACTTGTACCGTTTTTTAGGAGCACTTGATAAAGCAGAACCTTTATTGCAGGCAGCACTCTATACACGTGAAAGAAAGTTGTCAAATAATCATCCGAAGGTAGTGAAAAGCCAGGAGGATATGGCTTTGTGGTTTTGGAGCAGTAACCAAATTGAATCTGCAAAAAGCTACTTCAAAAGGGTGATGGAGACAAGTGAAGAGTTTGTAGAAGATTATTTCCCTGCTTTGAGTGAAGCCGAAAAAACCAAATACTGGGAACAAATGAAGCCTCGCTTTTTCCGATTTTATAATTTTGCATTAGAAAATCATCAAAAATATCCTGAGCTATTGGAAGATTTTATGCGCTATAGATTGTCAACCAAGGGAATCTTGTTAAGTGCCTCTACATCACTTAGGAATACGATTTTTAATCAGAATGATGAGGAATTAACTTCGCTTTATGAACAATGGCTGGATCAAAAACAACAGTTAGCTAATGCTTATGCTTTAACGGAGGAAGAAATTCAAGAGCAATCTTTTAACGTGGATTCTTTAGAAAATGCTACTAATCAAACTGAAAAGGAACTATCACTTAAATCAGATGCTTTTTCAAATGCTTATGAGGACAGAAATACTGATTATAGAAATATTTTGAATCAATTGAAGCCTGGAGAGGTGATGGTTGAGATTGTTCAGTACCCAATTTTTGATAAGCAATTGACTTCTAAAAATGCCTATGCTTATGTGATTTTGAAGAAAGGTGCTAGTAAACCAGAAATAGTAATTAATAAGAGTGGAGACTTATTAGAAAATCGATATTACGCCTATTACAATAATGTCATCAATCAGAAAATGAAAGATGAATACTCTTATGATCAATACTGGAAAAGCATGGAAGAGGAAGTAGGAAATTCATCCAGAATATACATTTCTCCAGATGGAATTTATAATCAGGTGAACATGAATACACTACAGCAACCAAACGGTAAATACCTCATTCAAGACCATGATATTAGATACGTAGGCCATCCTAATGATATATTATTTGAAAAATCGGAAAGTCAAGTCGGTCAACAAAAAGCCTATTTAATGGGTGATCCTAATTTTGATAGCCAGTCAATTGCTCAGTTGCCAGGTACAAGAAAGGAGATCGAGGATATTTCAAGATTCCTTTCCCCTAAAATGCAAATGCAAAAGTATTTGGATAAAGAGGCCAATGAATCGAATCTAAAGATGGTTCAATCTCCAAAATACTTGCATTTAGCAAGCCATGGCTATTTTTTGGAAGACCAACAGGCTAACGATAATTTGTTTGGAGTTCAATTGCAGTACATCAGACAAAATCCATTGTTACGTTCGGGTTTATTACTGAGTGGAGCAGGATCCTCACAAGGTACGGGAAGTTCCCAGTCTTTCAACCAAAGTGATAATGGCTTTTTCTCAGCTTATGAAGCCATTAATCTCAATTTGAATAATACGGAAATGGTAGTCCTTTCCGCTTGCGAAACCGGAAAAGGAGATGTGAAATCAGGTGAGGGTGTTTATGGCCTTCAAAGAGCTTTTATAGTGGCTGGAGCCCAATCTTTAGTGATGAGTTTATGGAAAGTAGATGACACTGCCACTCAGAAATTGATGTCGGGATTTTACAGAGAAAATGTTAAAGGAAAAGCCATCCAAGATGCATTTCGTTCTGCCCAGTTAGCCATGTTGAATGAATACAAACATCCTTATTACTGGGGAGCATTTATTATGTTTAGTAGGTGATTATAATTGTTCAAACGATAAATGAGCACGTCATTCCGGTATTTCTACTCTCATGACGAAGGAATTGAGACTAAAATTATCCGGAATCTTCTGGAATTGGATCGGTAATATATAGCAATCCATTTATTCCAAAAAAAAATCTGCCTAAAACAGGAATTTTCAGCATCTTTGTTTTTGATAAAAAATACTTTTAAAGATTAAATGTTGAAATTTTTCCAATTCCTTTATACTATTTGGGCGTTGCTCATCTTCCATGTTTTTATGATCATCCTTTTTCCGGTGTTTTTGATTCCACCCATGATCCATAAGAAAGGAATACATCTCAGTTTCAAGGCAATTCGCTTATGGTCATTACTTTTTAGTACTTTCAACCGAATCATCTATAAAATAAAGGGGACTGAAAATTTCAATAAAAAAGAAAACTACGTGGTGATTTCAAATCATACTTCCTTTTTAGATACTCCCGCCATTGCACAAGCTATTGATGCTCCTTTCAAAGCTTTGGCTAAAAAAGAATTGACCAAAATCCCGATTTTTGGATTTTTGATCAAAATGATAACTGAGGTTGTGGACCGATCAAATCCGTTAAGCAGACAGAAAAGTAAAGATCGATTAAATGAGGTTTTGGAAAACGAATCTTCCATACTGGTTTTTCCTGAAGGCACCATGAACCGAACGGATCAACCCTTGCAGCGATTTTATGACGGTGCTTTTCGAATTGCCATAGATGCGCAAGCTCCAATTTTACCCATAGTCATAAAAGATGCAGCCAAATTGATGAAGCCAAGTAGCTTTTTAATGAAGCCCGGTACAGTGCATGTTCACATTCTTCCTGCTATTTCAACGGAAGGACTGACCCAGAAGGACCTGCCAAAGTTAAAGGGAGAGGTGATGGTGAGAATGGAAGGTGAATTGTTAAAATGATGATATCCAGTAACAACTAGAGGTTTATTTGAGAGATAAGTGATTTTAGAATCATGAAATCTAGCAGAAGAAAAGTAAAAATATTTGGTATTGAAATTAGTGTATATTGATAGAGAGCATGAATTCTATGCTAAGGCGAAGAAAATCAGGAAAATATGTTTTTTTCAGGGTTTGAGTGATGCTGATAAACTGATCGATGATAATTTTGAACAACATGGTTATCACCTTGTATGTATTGAAGAGAACGGTGTTGTTCTTGGTACTGGTCGATTAAATATAGAAAATTTTAAGGGAATTATTTCCCAAATGGCTATCCTACCAAAATATCAAAAATTAGGAATTGGAAAAAGTATTTTAACTCAGTTGTTAAAAAAATGTAAAGAGAACCAGGTGGAAACAATTGAATTGAATGCAAGAGAAGCTGCAATAGATTTCTATGGTAAAATGGGTTTTGAAGTAGTAGGAACTAAATATCCATCTCAAAAAACAGGGGTTATTCACCAAAAGATGGTTAAGAAATAGAATTAAATATTGAGAAATCAGGAACTGCTTCAATAGCTTCTTCATCAAAAATCAAATACAGCATATTCCAGTTTTTTTCTTAGCATTGCCACTATCAAGATAAAATTGTAATTTGCTAAAAACTTATTTGCCAGACTATGAAGACTTTTATCAAATTACTCGCTTTCATTTTTATTTTGTCAAGCCCTCTTAAATCTTGGGCTCAATCGGACTGTAATCCTTATCTATTATTGGATGAAGGGCGGAAGTGGACAACCTCCAATTATAATGCAAAAGATAAATATCAAGGTAAACAAAGTTATGAAGTACTCTCTGTTAGCGAAGATGGAGGAACGCTTACAGCAAGTGTCATGCTCACTTCTTATGATAGAAAAGATAAATTGGTCTTGGAGAAAGAGGTAGAATTTACTTGCAAGGACGGAGTAGTTGAGATGGATATGTCAAAATATGTTCCAGAAGAAACTATGGAAAGCTTCAAAAATATGGATGTTGAAATGGAGTTTGACGCCATTACTATTCCTGAAAACTTGGAAGTTGGGCAGTACTTGGAAGATGGAGGAGTTACAATGACTATAGCAGGACCTATGCAAATGAAAATGGAGATTAAAATTCAAGATAGAAAAGTAATGTCTAAAGAGGAGATTGAAGTGCCGGCTGGAACCTATGATACTTACAAAATCAATTCGATTGTTAAATTTGATGCTATGATTACCCGTGAGACTAAAAATATAGAGTGGATAGCTAAAAATGTGGGGGTGGTAAGGTCTGAGCAGTACGATAAGAACGGGAAACTAAATAGCTACTCTGTTTTGACAGAAATTAATTGATTTTGGTATCGGAATATAGGAACGGTTAGGTTTCCACCTTTTAAAATATCAGGTTTATTTAGTTTTTTCTATATTGACAATTAAAATCTTGACAGGTCTAAGAATAGCTGTCACTAATTGTATTTACTTACTTTATTCTTCTAGATAATTCTATACCATTATGAAAATCAAATTTTTCTGCATATTATTATTGTCAATTCTCATTAACTACCTCAGCTTTGCTCAATACCCTGAAATTCTTAGCTTAGAAGAGCAGGCCAGAGTGGAGGATGAGATTTTAAAAGAACGTTTTGAGGCATTATTACCTGAAATAATGGAGCGAACAGACATCGACATGTGGGTCATTATTTCAAGCGAATATAATGAGGATCCTGTCATCAAAACGATGTTGCCGTCAACTTGGATGGCCGCTAGAAGAACCACCATGTTGGTGATTTATCAGCCGGAAAAAGGAGCCGAATTGCAAACTCATGCAGTTGCCCGTTACGATGTGGGCGAGATATTTAAAAGGGCTTGGAATCCTGATACGCAACCTGACCAATGGAAAAGACTTGCAGAGCTCATTAAAGAAAAAAATCCAGAAAAAATAGGGGTAAATATGTCCAATGATTTTTCTCATGCTGATGGATTGGTGAAGTCGGAATATGATTTACTAATGAATGCATTATCAAAACCGCAACAGAAAAAGGTGATTTCAGCAGAGAAATTAGCTGTTGGTTGGTTAGAAACGAGAACAGAGAGAGAAAGAGTAATTTATGAGCACTTATGCAATATTGCCCATAAAATCATAGCGAAAGGATTTTCGTTGGAAGCCATCACTCCCGGAGTGAGCACAACAGATGATTTAGTATGGTGGTATAGACAAGAGATTAATAGGCTTGGATTGAAAACTTGGTTTCATCCTACAGTAGATGTACAAAGAGCTGACCCGGAAAATTTTGATCATTTGAGAAGCTTTAGCAAAAGACCTGACCAGCAAATTATTCAGCCTGGAGATTTACTACATGTGGATTTTGGTATTACCTATCTGAGATTGAATACGGATACCCAACAACATGCTTATGTTTTGAAACCTGGAGAGCAGAGAATCCCCAATTATCTGGTTAAAGCATTTGAAGAAGGTAAAAAAGTGCAAGATCATTTAACCAATCAATTCAAAACAGGCAGAACAGGAAATGAAATGCTTTTGTCTGCACTGGAAGAAGCAAAGGAAGCTGGATTGAAACCCACTATTTATACGCACCCCATTGGCTATCATGGTCATGCAGCAGGTCCTACTATTGGTATGTGGGACTCACAAGGAGGAGTTTCTGGAAGCGGTGATTATCCTTTATATCCCAATACTACTTATTCTATTGAACTCAATGCGGCAGTTTTTATTCAAGAGTGGAATAAAGAAATCCGAATTATGCTGGAAGAAGAAGCCTTTTTCGATGGCGAAAAAATCTATTATATCGATGGAAGGCAAGAGGAAATTTATGCTATTCCGCGATGATATTCATTCCCAAAACCCTAGCTCAAGCGTTTCGCTTGGGCTAACTTCATAAATGTATTTTAACATATTCATTAAAATCTATCAGAATCCATGCATTTGAATTTTGAATTTTTATATGGACTACTTGCTATAATTTTTATTCTCGTGGGAATTGTAATACAAAAGTATCTCAAGAAAACCGGCTTAGATGATATGAAGAGAATCTTAGGAACTACTGTCTACTGGATTAAACTACAATCCTATTTTTTAATTTTGATGGGGAGTATAGCATTGATATCTTTTTTTGTTGCATTATTTCTTTCTTTGTAGCAAAATAGCCCTCTAGCTGATGGGCTTTTGAGTTCCCTCCAACTAGCTCAAGCGACTCGCTTGAGCTTTTTTACCCTTTTCCTAGACTAACCTGATCCTCACCTTTTTCTTTTTCAATCTGCTGTTGTCTAAAGCTTTCACTACATTTTTAGCTTTATCAGCATTCACAGCTACAAAAGCACAATCCAATTTTAATTCTATTACGCCTATATCTACTTTTTGAAGTTTACCTTCCTTCATAAACAGGCCTGCAATATCTCCTTTCGAAATTTTATCTTTTCTGCCTCCTGAAATGAATAAGGTTTGAAACTTTACTTCAACATCTACTTCTTGTTCAATTTCTTGAATAGTAGTATATTCGGTATCGATAAAATTAGGAAGTTTTTCTTCTGCTCCTTCCAAAACATAGGCTACTCCTGATTGATGCATTCGAGCAGTTCTACCATTCCTATGGGTAAATTCCTCTTCTTTAATAGGTAAATGATAGTGAATAATAAACTTGATTTCAGGAATATCCAATCCTCTAGCCGCCAAATCGGTAGCTAACAATAGCTTATAACTTCCATTTCGGAATTTAATTAAAGCTCTTTCACGATCTTTCTGTTCCAATCCTCCATAAAAACTACCATGAGGAATATTTAGCTTAGCTAAATATTCACTTACTCTTTCAATGCTATCTTTAAAGTTGCAAAATACAATTCCGGGTTGCTCACCTAATTGCTGTACTAAAAGTCCTAAGGTTTCAAGTTTATCTTTATCTGGTGATTTTATAACTTTTATAGACAGTTTATTACTCTTTTCATCAAGATAATTGAGATAAAATGGATCACGCAAACCTAAAAACTCGGGTATTCTTTTGGGTTCAGTAGCAGAGGTCAAAATCTTTTTTCTCAGCTGTGGAAGTTCCCAAATAATGGCTTTCATTTCTCCTTCGAAACCAATTTCCAATGATTTATCAAATTCGTCTAGTACTAAAGTCTGTATACTTTTTACTGCAAAACTTTCTCTCTTAATGTGATCAGCAATCCTACCGGGGGTTCCGATTAGAATGGCAGGTGGATGCTGTAAATCTATTTTATCTTTCGAACCGGCTCGGCCGCCATAGATGGCATTGGCTTTATATCCACTACCCAATTCTCTCAAGACCTGCTCAATTTGTAAAGCTAATTCTCGAGATGGTACTATAATAAGTACCTGAATTTCTCTGCATTCTGGGTCTAATGATTCTATAATCGGAAGTAAAAATGCTAGAGTTTTACCACTTCCGGTTGGAGACAGCAAGATTGTATCCTCAGAGGTTTTAAGCACTTGTTGTGCTTCTTTTTGCATAGGATTTAATCCTTTTATACCCAGTTTTGCCAGCATTTCGGCCTGTGATTTAACTTTTTGAACCATGCTGCAAAGCTAAGGAAATTAAGTTTGAATTAGATAGTATTATTAAACCTCAATGTAGAAGTGAATCATGATTAAAATTGAATAACTTTACATTTCATTTTTTACTACCCCTGTTTATGTCTTTTGCATCCTTTGATTTGCCTATTTCTCTTTCTAATTCTTTAGTAAAACAGAACATTAAAACCCCATTTCCTATTCAGAAGGAAGTTATTCCATTAGCATTAAAGGGGCAAGATGTTTTAGGTATTGCTAAAACAGGATCTGGAAAAACCCTAGCCTATATTTTACCCATTCTTACCAAGCTTAACCTTTTTCCGGAAGGGAGAAATCGTCAGCCTCAAGTTTTAATCTTGGTGCCTACTCGTGAATTGGCACAACAAGTTTTAGAGGTTTTTAAACTTTTTGTTGATGTAAATAGAAACAATAGTAAAACTTTGGCTGTATTTGGTGGCACTTCTATCAATCCGCAAATGCAGGCGATGGGAGAGGTTAAAATATTAATTGCTACGCCAGGTAGGTTACTGGATTTGGTGTCTTCTAATGCTCTAAAATTAAGCGCTTTAGAACTTTTGGTGGTGGACGAAGCAGATAAACTATTGAGCACTAATTTTAAAGTTGAGCTTGATAAGATTTTGAAACTCATTCCCGGTACAGCTCAAAAATTATTATTTTCAGCTACTTTAAGCCCTGATATTCAGAAACTTAATCAACTATATCTCAATAAACCTGCTATTGTACATCTACAGCACAGGGAAGAAAAAATTCAGTTGATTGACCAGTCAGCCTATGCAGTTGACGACTATCAAAAAGGACCATTTCTTCGGTATTTAGTAAAGTCGAAAGATCTGAAACAGGTAATGGTGTTCACTTCTTCTATAAATACAGCAGACAAAGTTGCCGATAAATTGAGAAAAAACGGAGTTGTTGCTGTGGCAGTTCATAGCAAGAAAAGTCAGCGTGCACGTAATCAATCTTTGCAAGATTTTAAGGGAGGAAAAATCAATGTATTGGTAACTACTGACCTTTTATCTAGGGGTATCGATATTGAATTTTTACCTTTTGTAATCAACTATGAATTACCTCGATCACCTAAGGATTTTCTTCACAGAGTAGGAAGAACTGGTAGGGCAGAGCATTCAGGAATAGCTATTTCACTTATTTCACCTGAAGAACAGTCTCACTTTGAGGTAATACAAAAGAAAATGAAGAACAAAATTGAGTTAAAAGACATATCCGATATTGATTTGCACGGTTATTAACCTAATATAGGGATCTAAAGGTTTAAATATGATTATTCAATATATTCCCTATCTTTAATTTATGAAAAACCAACAAAGTGATATAGTAAGGATTCATAGTGATACGGAAATCAACATTAATTTACTTCAAGATGAATTGAACAAAATAGGGATTCACTCAATGGTTAAAAATGATTTTCAATCAGCTACGTTGGCTGGTTTTGGATCGTCTTCAAATGCGGTGGATTTGTATGTTAACGCCAATGATTTTGATAAGGCCTCAGAAGTGATACAAGATTTAAACAAAGGTAGTTAAGTTGCGTTCAATAAAGTTTCTTATTTAATTTCAATTGGTTGGATAAAAGTATAGTAAATAATCAGCATTTTAAAGATATCTTGCTCAGCTTGATATTTGGATTGCTTTCCACCCTTCTGAGCTTAGTTAAATTTAATATCCCTGGTTTTACTGCCGCAATCAGCAGTTTGAATGAAATCCCATTGTTAATTAGTGTATTTTATATCACTAATCCTATCTATCTAATTATCACTGTTGTAATTTCCGCTTTAACAACCCCTGAGCAAGGTTCTATCTACTCCACCATCTTAATGCATTCGGGTGGGTTGGCTTTTTTTGGTGTTTTTTATCACTTGGTCATTAAGCAATATTCTGATTATGTATTAAAGAGTATTTTTTTCTGTTCAATAGGAATCATCATCTATTACGCTGTTTTTTTAATACCTATTTTTATTGTTACGAATCAAGCATTAGGATTGAACAATACCCCTTTTACAACTTTTTATGATGAATTGAGACGATCTCTCTACTTTGAGTTCATAACATCTTTACTTGTAGTGACTTTATTTTTGGTTCAATTCAATTATGGTAAAAAACTAAAAAAATACTCTACAAGCTTGGAAGAATTAGTAAGTGAAAGGACAGAGGAATTACGAAGTACTGTAGACGAACTAAATCATGCGAATGAAGAGCTTACATCTATGAACGATGGCTTGGATTTAATGGTCAAAATCGAACTACTGAGTTGGAGGAAAGAAACTATCAACTCACGGAATATGCATTTATCAATTCACATTTACTTCGTGCGCCACTTGCCAGAATCTTAGGTCTGACGGATTTGATAAGGATGGAATCTACCGATCCTAAGACTCAAGATTTGATGGATAAATTATTTAATTCCTGCGAAGAGTTAGACGAAATCATTAGATTAATGAGCACGCAGCTATCTGATGGCAGTATTTTGAGCTCCGAGCAAAAAGAAGATTTGAAGAATAAGATTAATGAGATAATAGCTCAACGCGATAATTTTAATTAGAGAAGGAGGCTAGATTTCGATTAGGAATTTTATTCATTCCTTATCTTATCATCAATTCAGGATTTATTTACCATAGTCGAAGCAGCTTGAGCTGTAGGGAAAATCAAAACATCAGCCAAATTTACATGTGCAGGTCGAGTAGCCATAAATAATATCAAATCTGCTATGTCTTCAGCCTTTAGGGCGTCAAAGCCTTCATAAACTGATTTTGAGCGATCTTCATCTCCTTTAAATCTTACAAGTGAGAACTCGGTTTCAACTAAACCCGGAGCTACTTGAGAAACTTTGATTCCATATTTATTTAAATCCATTCTCATGGAACTGTTCAAAGCATCTACCGCATGTTTAGAGGCACAATACACATTTCCATTGGGGTAAGTCTCTTTTCCAGCAACAGATCCAATATTAATAATATGCCCTGATTTTTGTGTGATCATTTTATTGATAATAGGTTGAGATACATATAAAAGACCTTTAACGTTAATATCAATCATCGCTTCCCAATCTTCCATACTTCCATTTTCAATTGATGCCAAACCATGTGCGTTTCCAGCATTGTTAATCAGTAAGTCTATATTTTGCCACTCTGACGGTAGGCTTTCAATCGCATCCACTACAGCTTTTTGGTCGCGAACGTCAAAATTCAGCGTATGGATTTCAGTATGTTTTTCTAGATCTTTTTTTAATTCATCTAGTCTCTCTTGCCGTCTGCCAGTTGCAATAATTCTATATCCGTTTTCACCTAAAAGTACGGCAGTAGAATGACCAATACCTGAAGTTGCGCCTGTTATAAATGCTGTTTTTTTCATAATAAATTATGTGTTATATAAATTCTCTCACAGAAAACACAGAAGCTCACAGAAAGAGTTTTAAGACTTAAATATAGGAAATGGATATGAGATGCAATAATCTGTCAATAATTAATTATTCTTACCCAGCTTTCATTATTAACTAGCTTTGTTATATTTATGGGAAGCTAAAATCCATTTTCTTTCTGTGCATTTTCTGTCTCCTGTGAGCTTCATCTTCTCCCCAAAACAAAGCGATCCTTCTCCTGCATATCCTTTTTAATTACTATCTCTTTAAAGCCGCAATCTCCCATTATTGCTTTTACCTCTTTACCAAATTGCTCATTAATCTCGAAATACAATTCACCCCCTAATATTAAATTATTATATGCCAATTGAGCAATTCTCTCATAAAAAATCAATGCATCATGGTCAGGTACAAAAAGCGCTGTAGTAGGATCATGGTCGTAGACTTTAGCCTCCATTTCTGCCTTTTCCTTCTCCATTACGTAAGGCGGATTGCTTACCCAAATATTGGCTTTTGGTAAATTGGGCTCTTCTGTTAAAATATCAGCTTGAATGAAACTTACTTGAGCGTGGTTTAGGTCTGCATTTCTTTTAGCAGTTGCCAATGCGGCTGAGCTAATGTCTATTCCGTACACTTCACAATGTTTCCTTTCTTTTGCTATTGTAATAGGAATAATACCACTTCCAGTACCAACATCTACTATAAGTTGTTCGCTTAAATCAAAATGTCTTTCCAAAATCAGATGGACTAACTCTTCTGTTTCCCTTCTGGGAATCAGGACATTAGGATTCACCAAAAATTGTCTTCCATAAAACTCAACCTTTCCCAAAATATGTTGAATAGGTTGCCCACTTTTCAGCTGGTCAAGCATAGACTTTAATTTCTCATCTGTTTCACTACTAATCTCAATTTTTTTTTCCACCAATACATCCATTCTTGAGATATGAAACAGTTGTTCGAGGATTAAAAAGGTTATGGCCTCTGCTTCTCCCTGTGCTTCAAATTCAGCAATTGGAGTTTTTATATTTTCAAATAATTGTTTGCTAGTCATTTCAGAATGCTTTCCTCAAAGTTCATGATTTTTTATTTAGTTTTGCCAACGATGAGCAAACAAGATGAACATTTTATGCAACGAGCCTTGCAATTGGCTTCTTACGGTAAATCAACTGTAAGCCCCAATCCGATGGTGGGTTGTGTAATTGTGTTGAAGGGTAGAGTAATTGGAGAAGGTTGGCATCAAAAAGCAGGAGAACCTCATGCAGAAGTTTTAGCCATTCGATCTGTAAAAGATCAGGAATTGTTGAAATCAGCCACTGCTTATGTTACGCTGGAACCTTGTGCTCATTATGGCAAAACACCACCTTGTGCGGAATTATTAGTAGAGAAACAGCTGAAAAAAGTAGTGATTGGCGCTGTTGATCCTAATCCCTTGGTAGCAGGTAAAGGAATTGAAATTCTTGAAAAAGCAGGAATTCAGATCGAAGCAGGTGTTTTGGAGCAAGAGTGTCTGGAGATAAATAAAGCATTCTTCACTTTCATGCAGAAAGAAAGACCTTTTATAGTTTTGAAGTGGGCTGAAACTGCAGATGGATTTGTAGCAAGAGAGAATTTTGACTCCAAATGGATCAGTAATGCGCTATCTCGTCAAATGGTTCATAAATGGCGTACAGAACTTGATGCTATTTTGGTAGGGAAAAATACGGTCAAATTTGATGATCCTCAATTGACAGCTAGAGATTGGTCAGGTAAAAATCCCGTTCGATTAGTTATTGATCATCAATTAGCTTTAAGGGATAAGCTGAAAATTTTTGATAAAAACCAAAAAACAATTCTTTTTCATACTAAATCTGAAAAGAGGAATTTGAATGGAGTTGATGCAATTCAGTTGGGACAAGAAAATTTTTTAAATGAAATGATGGGATATCTCTTTCAGCAACAGTTTCAATCAGTTTTAGTAGAAGGAGGAGCACAAACTTTGCAGGCTTTCATTGACGCAGATCTTTGGGATGAAGCAAGAGTTTTTAAAGCTCCAGTTAATTTTCAAAAAGGAATTCAATCCCCTCAACTAAAAAAGCATAGACTCGTTTTTCAGAAAAATATCATTGATGAAAAACAAACTGATGCTTTAAGTATTTATCAAAAAAAATAGTCTTTAATCTTAAATCTAGAATCCATAAATCTCATTATATGTCAGAATCATTACTAATAGATGTGAACGCCTCCAAAGAAGAAAAATACAAGGCATTAATTCCACAAATAAATGCTTTAGTGGATGGCGAAGAAGATGTGGTGGCAAATTTGGCTAATATAACTGCTGCCCTTAAAGAAGCTTTCGGTTACTTTTGGATTGGGTTTTACATTGTAAAAAATGGAGAATTAGTGTTGGGGCCATTCCAAGGGCCTATAGCTTGTACTCGCATTCAAAAAGGAAAGGGGGTTTGCGGATCGGTTTGGGCAGAAGGTAAAACTTTGGTGATTCCAGATGTGGAAGCTTTCCCTGGACATATTGCCTGCAGTTCAGCTTCTAAGTCTGAAATAGTAGTCCCTGCATTTAAAGATCAAGAGGTAGCTATGGTTTTAGACATTGACAGTGATGAGCTTAATACTTTTGATGAAATCGATCAGAAATATTTGGAAGAATTAATGAATTCTGTTTCTAAATTTTTATAAGCCGTTGTAATGAATACTGACAAAGCATCCATAGGACATTTTTTTCAGGAGCTCCAAGCTAATATTTGCGATCAAATTTCAGCCACTGATGGAAAAGGAAAGTTTGAAGTAGATGAGTGGAGACATGCGAAAGGCGGTGGTGGAAAGTCTAGATTATTGCAAAATGGAAATATACTCGAAAAAGCAGGAGTGAATTTCTCAGCGGTTGAAGGCCCAGCACCTGAAGGTTTATTGAAAACCCTAGAAATTGATGCTGACAATACTGATGATTTGAATTTCTTTGCCACGGGAGTTTCCATTGTAATGCATCCATTTAGCCCCATGGTACCTATCATTCATATGAATGTGCGCTATTTCGAATTGAGCAATGGTACTTATTGGTTCGGAGGAGGAATTGACCTTACGCCCCATATTATTGATCAATCTCAAGCGCAATATTTCCATCAGGAAATTAAGAAAGTCTGTGACAAACATGATGTTGATTATTATCCGAAATTCAAGAAATGGGCAGATGACTATTTTTATTTACCGCATCGAAATGAGACCCGTGGGGTAGGAGGCATTTTCTTTGATCGCCTAGTGGAAAATGAAAAACATAGTAAGGAAGATGTTTTTGCCTTTGTTCAAGATGTAGGCAATCTGTTTGCTCCTGTTTACAGTCATTTGATGGAAATCAATAAAGAAAAAAGCTTTTCTGAACAACATAAGAAATGGCAGTACTTAAGAAGAGGAAGATATGTGGAGTTTAATTTAGTTTGGGACAGAGGAACTAAATTCGGTCTGCAAACCAACGGAAGAACAGAATCCATTCTCATGAGCATGCCGCCCCAAGCCAATTGGGCATATGATTACCAAGCAGAAAAGGATTTTGAGATAGAAACTATGGCTTTATTAAAGAAAGAGGTAGATTGGGTCAATATTCAATAGATTCTTTTTAGGTCATTTCTAAGTTTAGCATTAATTTTCCTCAAATTTTTACAGAATGATAGAATCATTGATAGAACTCGATCAACAATTATTCCTTTGGCTTAATGGGCTTCATGCTGATTGGTTAGATCCTATCATGCTTTTTATTACCAAGCGAAACCCATGGATTCCTTTGTATGCCCTTATTTTGTTTCTTGTTATCAGAAAATTGAAATGGCAAAGTTGGTCTATGATATTGGCTTTTGCATTACTAATAACCTTAGCAGATCAGGCAGCATCCGGTTTTTTTAAACCTTTCTTTGAGAGATTGCGGCCTTGTCATGATCCCGCCATTCAAGGACTTGTTCATATGGTTAAAGGTTGTGGAGGACAATATGGATTTGCTTCCAGTCATGCCTCTAATACTTTTGCTTTGGCTTTTTTCCTGTGGTTTATCTATAGAAATAGTTATGCAAAAATTATGATAGCTTGGGCTGTGGTGGTTTCATATTCCCGAATTTATGTGGGAGTTCACTATCCGGGAGACATCATTATGGGAGCGATTTTAGGGGTGTTGGCGGCAATAGTCACCTTCCAACTATACAAAAGAATTTTCCCTAATCACTTAGAGAAAATTCATGGTATTGTATAAAGCCTCTTTGTAGGAAGCGCCAATCGGGATCGCCTTGACTTTAATATGAACAGTCAAATCTTCTATATGATCTATTTTTTCTATGTTGACTATAAAAGATCTATGTACTCGCACAAATCGATGAACGGGTAATTTTTTCTCAACTCCTTTCATGGTGTGATGTACAATATATTTCTTAGCCTCAGTATTAATTACAACATAATCAGCTAAAGCCTCAACAAAGAGTATGTCCTGTAGTCTTAAATGGACAATTTTCCCATCACTTTTGATGAAAATATGCTCTATTATATTCTTTTTCTTACGGAAGGCTTCAATGTTTCTTTGCGCCTTGTTGATGGCTTGAACAAATCTTTCATACTCAAATGGTTTAACAAGATAGTCAGTTACTTTTTGCTCGAAGGCATCAACCGCGTAGCTATCATTTGCAGTCACAAGAATGACCTCGTAACCATTATTTAATCGTTGAGTTAACTCAATGCCAGTCATTTCAGGCATTTGCACGTCAAGAAATATAATATCTACCTCATGTTCTTCTAATAAATCAAGAGCACTATTAGCATTCTCAGCCTCGGTAACTAATTTTAGGCCATTAGTTTCCTTGATTTGTTTGGCAATATATTGTCTGAAAATGGGATCGTCATCCACTATCATGCAATTCAATTCTGAAGCCATATTGTAATTGGTTAGTTGGTTTTATTTATTAGTTTATGTACATATTTCCCAATTATATCGAATTCTAAGTTCACTTCATCGTTTTTTTTCATTTTTTTGAAGTTTGTGTGTTCAAAAGTATAGGGAATTATGGCAATACTAAATTTTTCATCTGTCACATCAAAACAAGTTAGACTGACACCATTTATGCAAATGGACCCTTTTTCTACCAATACATTTTCAGAAGAATCATAAGAAAAGGTAAATATCCAACTCCCATCTTCATCATTAATACTGAGACATTTTCCCTTTCCATCGACATGCCCTTGAACGATATGGCCATCCAATCTGCCGTTCATGATCATGCAGCGTTCCAAGTTCACAAAATCTCCTTTTTGAAGATTTCCAATTGAAGATTTTTTAAGCGTCTCATCTACTGCAACCACTGTGTGTGCATCTGGATGCAATTCCGTTACTGTTAAGCAAACACCATTGTGGGAAATACTTTGATCTATTTTTAATTCACTAGAGATATCGCTTTTGACCGTCAGAATTAAATTGCTATTCTCTTTATCTGCTGATACTATTTCTCCTAATGATTCAATAATTCCTGTAAACATATTTTAATATTAAGTAAAAGTAAATGATTTGAAAAACACCGTTTGCTTCAATTGGTTTAGATAAATCAATAAAAAGACTAATTCATTTTATTCCTTTTAATTAAGAACTCAGCCAAAACTTTTTGAATATTGTCATTGATGTCCACTCTGGTTAAGTCAACTTTATACTGATGGCACTTCAATGCAATCTGTTTATAGTAGTCCTCCACTTTTTCGTGATAGGTTTCCTTGATTTGCGAAGGATTTAGCTTCAGCTTTTGGCCAGTTTCTAAATCTTCTATAACATAAGGGCGATCTTCCAAATCAAAATCCAATTCAGTAGAAGGTTCATTTACCTGAAAAAACAGAACTTCGTGTTTGCGATGTTTGATATGTTGAATGGATTTAAAAAACTCTTCTAGTTGCTCCGACTTTGTCATGAGGTCACTAAAAATGATTACCAAAGACCTTTTATGGATTTTTTCAGCTACGATATGCAGACTTTGACTGATTTCTGTGCTTTTGTGCTGTTGGGTCTGTTGTAATATGTTCTGCAAATGAACAAATAGGTTTTGCAGATGTGCCCTCGTTGATTTTGCTTCAGTAAATACATCTATTTTATCTGAAAAGCTGATCAAGCCCACTGCATCTCTTTGTCTCTGTAATAAGTACGCCAAGGTTGAAGCGGCCAAAATGCTAAATCTGATCTTCCCGTTATTTTGAGTCGGGTAATACATAGAAGAACTATTGTCCAATAAAATATAGGCTCTAAGATTGGTTTCCTCATCATACCTTTTGGTGTAAAGCCGATCAGTTTTAGCATAAACCTTCCAGTCAATATGACGAGTGCTTTCCCCAGTATTGTATAATCTATGTTCAGCAAACTCAACCGAGAATCCATGGAAAGGAGATTTGTGCATCCCAGTAATAAATCCTTCAACCAATTGCTTGGCCAATAAATCCAATGATGGAATTTCAGGAAGGTTTTCTAATGATATGTCCATAAATATTATATACTTATTTATTTAAAGTTATGTTTTGGCAATTTAATAAGGGCAATTTGCAAAAGTGTAAGGCATTGTACTATATTTAAGCCAAATAATTAAAAACAACATTTAGATAGATTAGTGAAAGAGTTTATGGAAAGAGAACAGGAAGAATTATTTTCGAAGAGAGTAAGGGCTGGAAAAAGAACTTATTTCTTTGATGTAAGAACAACAAAAGCCAACGATTATTATTTGACCATTACCGAAAGCAAAAGGAAACCCAAAGATGATGGATTTACTTTTGAGAAGCACAAAATATTCTTGTACAAGGAAGATTTTAATAAATTCGTTAATGCTTTAGGCGAAACAGTAGACCATATCAAAACCGATTTAATGCCTGAATTCGACTTCACTCAGTTTGACAGAGATGAAGATGATGAAGAAATGAGCTGGGATTGATGTCAATTAAGAAGTTTATATAATTTTAAAGCTCCTTCAATTACAGGGGCTTTAATTCATTTTTTTTGGATTGAATTATTTTTTTTAATCAAAAACAAGGATTTATAAAATCTAAGTCAGAACTTTGTAATTCAATAAAGAATTTGAATTTTCTGACCTTGAATTAATGTATAAATCCATAATCCGACCTCTATTATTTCAACTATCTGCTGAAAAAGCCCATCATCTTACCTTTTCGTTAACAAAACTCCTTTTCAATTTTCCTGGAGTAAAGTCTTTAAATAGAAGTTTATTTCAAGTAAAATCACCAAAGCTTGAGCAAGAATTATTTGGTTTAAAATTTCCCAATCCTGTGGGGCTAGCAGCAGGTTTCGATAAGGATGCTAAGTTAATTGATGAATTGGCTTCCTTGGGATTTGGCTTTATTGAAATAGGAACCATAACTCCTAAAGCTCAATCCGGTAATCCGAAACCGCGCTTGTTTCGCCTGACGGAAGATCATGGTATAATTAACAGAATGGGTTTTAATAACCAGGGGATTGAACAAGCTATCGAAAGATTGAAGAAACGCAAAAGCGATATCATCATTGGTGGAAATATTGGTAAAAATAAAGTTACTGCTAATGAGGAAGCATTTAATGATTATGAAAAGTGCTTTCTTCAACTTTATCCTTATGTAGATTACTTTGTGGTGAATGTAAGTTCTCCCAATACTCCCGGATTAAGAGAGCTACAGGAGAAAGAGCCATTGATGCAATTGTTAAATCATTTGATGGAATTAAATCAGAAGCAAACAAAAGCTAAGCCTATTTTATTAAAGATTGCTCCTGACTTAACGGATCAACAGTTGGACGATATAATTGAAATTGTTAGGGAAACAAAAATTGCTGGAGTAATAGCCACGAATACTACTATCAGTAGAGATGGGTTGAAATCTCCCGCAAATAAAGTAAATGAAATTGGAAATGGTGGATTGAGTGGGAAACCTCTCGGAAAAAGGGCAACTGAAGTTATTAGATATCTTAGTAGAAAATCAAGTCAAGCTTTCCCTATTATTGGTGTTGGAGGTATCATGTCGGCCGAAGATGCACTCGAAAAATTAGATGCTGGAGCCAGTTTAGTACAACTTTATACAGGCTTTATTTATGAAGGGCCACGTTTAGTAAAGAATATCAATCAAGCACTTCTTAAGCGATCAGACGCTTGATTTTTACATAGCTGATTGCAGATGAGAAATAAATTCAGCATTTTACAGTCAAAAACTGACTATTATGGAACAAAGCGCTGTAACTGCAATATTTTTACCTTTGGCCTTGGGGATTATTATGCTTGGAATGGGCATGACCCTAACACCCAGCGATTTTAAAAAAATAGCGCTTTATCCAAAAGCGGCAGTGATTGGCTTAGTTTGCCAATTAATACTTCTACCCTTAATAGGTTTCGGATTGGCCGCTTTAATGTTTACAATACCCGAGCTAGCAGTTGGATTAATACTAATTTCACTTTGTCCGGGAGGAGCTACCTCAAATCTCATTTCTCATTTAGCTAAGGCGGATTTAGCATTATCCATAAGTTTAACGGCCATCAGCAGTATCATTACTAATTTCAGTATTCCGATTCTGTTAAACATTGCATTAGCGTATTATATGACAGAAGAGAAGGCAATATCACTTCCATTTTTCAAAACCTTTATTCAAATATTTTTAGTGACCATTTTCCCTGTCATAATTGGAATGGTCATCAAGAAAAAACGTCCTCGTTTTGCAGTTAAGTCTGAAAAGGCGATGAATATAATTTCAACTTTTTTCTTTGTTCTTATTTTATTGGCGGCAATATTGAAAGAGAGGGAGAGTATTATTCCCTACTTTGAGCAGGCTGGTGTTGCAGCAATCATATTGAATATAACGGCATTGTTAATGGGCTTTGTTTTAGGTAAATTATTTGGCTTAAACAAGAGACAAAGAAGCTCCATCGCCATTGAAACAGGGATTCAAAACGGAACTTTGGCAATTGCGTTGGCTTTAAGCCCAGCGATTTTAAATAATACACAAATGGCGGTGCCAGCCGCCATTTACAGCTTATTGATGTTTGTGACCGCTGCTGTAGTTATAATGATTTCTAAAAAACAAAACTCACAAGAGGCTTTAAAAGAATTATCTTTATCATAAATATAAACTTATCAAACATGACTAAAAAAATCTGGATTATTGGAGCTTTATTGGTAAGCTCTTTTTATGTGCTTGCCCAAGAAGAGGCTGATTTAGTGAAAAATACTATTAAAAAAAGTACTATTAAAGGACATATATATTTTCTGGCTTCAGATGAATTAGCAGGAAGAGAAACAGGAACTCCCGGAATAGATGTTGCAGCACGCTATATTTCTACTACTTTTCAAAGATACGGGGTCTCACCGGTTAAAGGAGCAACAGAAGGCTATTTTCAGGAAGTGCCTTTGGTGCAAAAAATTGCTCCAGATGCTTACGCACTTCAAATCGGAAGTGAGTCAGTTTTAGAAGAAGATTTAATAAGGGTAGAAGGTTCAGATGTAAATATAAATTCTGATTATGTTTTTTTGAATTACGGAACAGAAGAAGACTTTGAAAAGGATAATCTTGAAGGGAAAATTGCAGTAGTTTTGGCTGGCCAAGAGGATAATCAACATTATAGATTTGTCTACCAGGCCAGTGGCAAAAAATCAGGATTGGCCAAGGAAGCAGGAGCAATCGGAATAGTGGAATTACATACTGAAAACCCAGATAACTGGAAGACTTTTCAAAGTTTCATGGGTAGAGGATCATCGCTCGGGTTTGCATCTCAAGAAACAGAAGAAAGTTTTTTTAAGCTGTGGGTAAATGATACCAATAAAAAATGGTTAGAAAAGCTTGATAAAAGAAAAAAGCCGGAATTGAGCATTACCATTGGGAAATCAATGCAATTGCCAGTTCCTTCTAAAAACGTGGTAGGGATGGTTGAAGGAACTGATCCTGAGCTTAAAGATGAATTCATAATTTACTCAGCTCATTATGATCACTTGGGTATTGGGAAATCTAATGCTGAAGGAGATTCTATTTACAATGGTGCCCGCGATAATGCTGTAGGAGTCGTTACTGTGATGAGTGCTGCTGAAAGCATTGCCAAGAATCCGACTAAGCGTTCTGCTTTGTTTATTTTATTTACTGCAGAGGAAAAGGGCTTGTTGGGTAGCAGATACTATGTGGAAAATCCTTTAATTCCATTAGATCAAATGGTTTATTGCTTCAATAGTGATAATGGAGGCTATAATGATACCAGTTTAACCACGATAATTGGATTGGGAAGAACTACAGCTGGAAAACATATTAAAAAGGCTTCAGAGGCCTTTGGTTTGAAAGCTATTGATGATCCTGCTGGAGAGCAAGGGCTGTTTGACAGAAGTGACAATGTTAATTTTGCCAGAAAAGGTATTCCTGCCCCAACCTTTAGTTTGGGTTTTACTGCTTTTGATGCAGAAATCGGTAAATATTACCATCAGCAATCTGACAATCCTGAAAGCATAGACTATGATTATATGGAGCAGTTTTTCAGAGCTTTTGTTCTATCGGCTCGACTGATTGCAAATGATGAGGAAACTCCTTTCTGGACTGAGGGCGATAAATATTATGAAGCAGGTAAGTCGCTTTATGGTAAATAATAAATGCAATAACTTCCTGAATGAAAATTTCAGGAAGTTATTCTATTTCAAATTCAAATACCCATCTATAATAATCTTTCAAATTGTTGTCCCCAATACTGCCTCTTTCTATAATCTCCACAGTTTGAGACCCCTTGAAACCTTCTTTAGCCCTGAATCTAAATAGCAATTCTTTTTCTATTAATTTTATCTCACTGATTTGATATTTTTTAGCTTGTTTTCTAATACTACGCCCACCTTCTGCAGGAAAAGTACTACCAAAGCTATATTCATATAATTCAGTTCCCTCAAGTGTGACTTTAATAACTTCAGTTTCAATATCGCTGTCTATACTTTCTTCTTTACAACTAATAAAAAATAAGGAAAGGGAGACAATCAATAATTTAAGTTTCATCTTATTATTTTTAAATAATCTATTTCACTCTGATTTCAAATACCCATTTTTGGTAATCCGTGAAATTTCCGTCTCCAGGACTACCAAACAATACAATTTCTACTGTTTCAGTTCCTTTAAATCCTTCTTTAGCTTGATAGTGGTATGTTGCCCAATTGATTTCACTTTTCTGAAAATTTTGTGCTTGTTTCCGTATGTCATAACCACCTTCAACCGGTCGAGTATCGCCAAATTTATACTCATATAATTCTGTTCCATCTAATGTTACTTTGATAACGTCAGTATCTAAATCGCTTTTCATTTCTTCTTTACAACTAAGGAAAGATAACAAAATCATCGAAAATATTATGCAGTTTTTCATATAAATAGGACACATTTCCGCATCAAAAGGTTGCTTACTACCCTTATGACAATAATTGTAACTACCGTTACAAACAAAGCCTAACCAAAAACCGTATCTTTGTACAAATAATGTTCAATTTTTTAAATAATAATTATGAACCACAAAAATATTAGTGCAGAAGAATTTGATAAGCTTTCAAAAGAGACAAACACGGAAATAATTGATGTTCGTTCTCCAGAAGAAGAAGCGGAAGGATTTATAGAAGGTGCTAAGGTGATTAATATCATGGGCCCGTCATTTGCAGAGGACATCAAGGCATTGGATAGAGATAAAACGTATTTAGTGTATTGCAGAAGTGGAAACAGAAGCAGTACTGCTTGTGGTTTTATGGCTAGTAATGGCTTCGATAAATTATTCAATTTGGATGGCGGAATCCAGGCTTGGAACCAGTATAAAAAGTGAAGTGAGATGGAATCATTATTAGTTAAAAACGTAAAATGTGGAGGGTGTGCAGATGCTATCAAAAATGGCTTAGGCGAATTAGAAGGAGTTGAAGTAAAAAGTATAGATATTTCAACAGGTAAGCTCGAGTATAGTAGCAATGGTAACACTCCAATATCTACGGTCAAAGAAAAATTGGATATTTTAGGATATCCAGTAAATGAATAACATGGGAAGTTTTGGAGATTTAATTAAGAGTGAAACACCTGTCTTGGTCGATTTTTATGCCGACTGGTGTGGTCCATGTAAAATGATGGCTCCTTATTTAAAAGAGGTGGCTCAGAAAATGAAGGGAAAAGTCAAAGTGATCAAAGTGGACGTGGATAAAAATCAACAGGCTTCTCAAAAGTATAAAGTTCAAAGTATTCCCACTTTGATTTTGTTTCAAAATGGTCAAATCAAGTGGAGACAGGCGGGAGTCGTTGATCCTAATACAATCATATCACAAATTGATCAATTAAGTAATCGAAATGAAAAATAATAAATTAGTATTGCCTATTTTGGCAGTTTTGACTTTAGGATTAGCTCCATATTTCCCAGAACCTCATTTCTTTGGTAAACTTCGCTGGATTTTAGGTGGAGGAGAAGGCATGCAAGCGGGCGATTATTTCGATTTGCTAATGCATGGGGCTCCGTGGCTGTTTTTAGTATATCGTTTGGTAGAAATGTTTATAAAGTCTATAAACAAACAAAATTCATAGTACAAACCTGTCAGGTTTAAATATCTTAGAATGTGACATTCTCCATAGTTTCATAATTTGGACAATCGAAAACCTGACAGGTTTTATTAGATTTCGATATATTGAAAATTGTACTAAACAGTTTCCAAGAAAGTCCTAAAGGAAACACACTTGTTTTGAAATTTTTTGTAATGCTCATCTCTCAATCTTGGAGCATCTTCTGTCATATATTTCTCAAGCTTTTCAAGTTCATCAGTGAAATACTGCACGGCATAAGTTTCACCCTCATTCTCGGTTTCGTTTAATAAGCGAAGTATTTTATGTTCGTGAAAAAATCCAGTAGCTAAAATGTCTGGAATATGGACTTCTTTCATCCATGAAAGCCAGCTTGATTCTACCTCTTTCTCTACATTTATTGTAACATTATAAATAATCATGGCGTTTGTCAGATTTTTTTTACAAATTTGACACATTGTTATTGAATCTTAAAACATTTTCAATGACATGTGGTTATTTTTTTTACTTATCAATCCGCAATATTAATAAAAATACAAATATACTTTAATTTAAACAGGTAAGTAGAAAGGAGAGAAGCAACGTGAGCAGTTATTCAATTAAAGATTTAGAACACTTATCAGGCATTAAAGCCCATACGCTAAGAATATGGGAGCAGCGCTATAATTTCATAGAGCCGAAAAGAACCGATACCAACATTCGTTACTACAGTGATGATGATTTAAAATTGGTTCTAAACATTAGCACACTCAAAGAGAACGGGTACAAAATATCCAAAATTGCTAAAATGAATGAAGAGGAGCTCAGTCAGGAGGTCCTCAAGATTGCAGAAACCAATCTGAGATTTCCAGATCAAATTAACTCACTTACTCTGAGTATGATTGATATGGATGAAGATAGGTTTGAAAGTATCTTAAACAATAATATTTTGAAGTATGGTTTCGAAAGGACTATGCTGAATATCATCTATCCTTTTTTGGCTAAAATAGGAATGCTTTGGCAAACGGGTAGTATTCTACCAGCCCAGGAGCATTTCATTTCTAACCTAATTCGTCAAAAAATGACAGTGGCTATTGATGGACAATATGTTACAGAACGAGAGTCAAAAGGGAAATGGTTATTATATTTGCCTGAGGGTGAATTACATGAACTTTCGTTAATGTTTGCCGCTTTCTTATTAAGAGCTAGAAAGTTTAAAGTGATCTATTTAGGGCAGAATTTACCTAAAGCAGATTTATACTCTGTTAAGGAAATACACGAACCAGATTATGTTCTGACAATTTGTACGGCAGCACCGAAAAAATCGGAAGTGCAGGAATATATAGATGAAGTTGCAGATTTGTTTAGTAGTGCCACCATGTTTGTAGGGGGATTTCAAGTAATAGGACAAGATATTAAGAGAAAGAAGAATGTTGAGTTTATTATGAAAATGGAGGATCTAATTGATTTTATCAACGAGAAAGATATCGAGCTTAGTCCGAAAAGACCTGAAGGACAGAAGAATATGAGGTACGAATAAAATTCTTATTGACTTATCATTTACAAGCTACCCTATGGGGTGGCTTTTTTTATGCTCAATATTTAATACCTGTGCGTGATATTATTTTCTTAAACACTCATTTGAATCACTGTTTTATTTATTATTGATTTATTTTAGATATTTGTTCAACATAAGTTAAACTTTTATAATTTATGTCGATACATTTAAAATATGCCTTTAAGGGTATTTGGAGCGTATTTGAATCTATTTTTGATATAACCGGTATCAAAATGTTTAATGTAGAAGAAAAAAAATTAAACAAAAGATTTGGTTATTGTTTAATTAAAGTATAGATTTGTTAAACAACATTAAACACTGACAATCATGACAGCATTAGAATTTGGTTACGCGATTAACAACATGACAAAATCCATGAAACCGTTCGCTTTAAGGTTGACGAAAGACATGGAGCAGGCAAATGATTTAATTCAGGAAACTGTATTAAAAGCATTTTCAAACAGAGAAAAGTTTTCTGAAGGGACTAACTTGAAAGCATGGTTGTTTACTATAATGAAAAATACATTCATTACTAATTACCAGAGAATGGTGAGAAGAAAGACTTTCATTGATACTACCGAAAATTTGCACTTCATTAATTCCACTGAAAATATTGCTCAAAATTCGGCCTATGGCTCATTTGCCATGGCAGACATCGTAAGCCAAATTTCAAAATTAGATGATGTTTATAAAGATCCATTCATGATGCATTTTAGAGGTTTTAAATATCATGAAATAGCAGAGAAATTAGAAATTCCGATAGGAACTGTGAAAAATAGAATCCATATTGCCAGAAAAGAGTTAAAAGATGCATTAAAGATTTATGCATAATTTGAAAAGTTAATGGCAAATAAAAAGATAGTAGTAATTGGTTCTGGTTTTGCAGGTTTATCTACTGCAACTTACCTTGCCAATGAGGGCTGTGATGTAACAGTCTTAGAAAAAAATAAGGATTTAGGAGGGAGAGCCCGTCAGTTCAAAGCTGAGGGCTTTACTTTTGATATGGGTCCAAGCTGGTATTGGATGCCCGATGTATTTGAAAAATATTTTGAGACTTTTGGAAAGAAAGTATCAGATTATTACGATCTCCAAAGACTAGACCCATCTTATCATGTAGTTTTCGGAAAAGATGATATTTTAAAAGTGCCTGCCAATATGCAGGAATTCAAAAATATGCTGGAAACACTCGAGGAGGGAAGTGGTGCACAACTCGATAGATTCCTGAAACAAGCTGCCTATAAGTATGAAAAAGGAATAAATGACTTGGTCTATAAACCGGGACGCTCCTTGACCGAATTTATGAGTCTGAAGTTACTTCTTGATATGCTGAGAATGGATATTTTTTCTTCCATATATAGCCATGTGAGAAAATTCTTCAAAAACGATAGGATTATCCGTTTAATGGAATTCCCAATTTTGTTTTTGGGTGCTCTTCCTGAAAATACCCCAGCATTATACAGTTTAATGAATTATGCTGACATCAGTCTTGGAACTTGGTATCCAAAGGGCGGAATGCATAAGATTGTGGAAGGAATGGTGAAGTTGGCTGAAGAAAAGGGAGTTACTTTCATTACTGATCAAGAGGTTATATCTGTAGATTGTGAAGGAAAGTTGGCCAAAAGAGTTGTAACCAAAAATGCCACTTATGAGGCAGATGTTGTCGTTTCTTCTGCTGACTATGAACATACTGATCAATCCATACTTCCAGAGAATTTCAGGAATTACGATACTAAGTATTGGGAAAATAGAACCATGGCTCCTTCGTCTTTGATATTCTATTTGGGAGTTGATAAGAAAGTTGCAGGATTAGTCCATCATAATTTATTCTTCGATCATGATTTTGGTCCTCACGCAAAGGAAATTTATGAAACACCAAGGTGGCCTGAAGCTCCATTATTTTATGTTAGTGCACCTTCCAAAACGGACCATACCGTTGCACCTGAAGGCAAGGAAAATTTATTTATTTTAATGCCTGTGGCTCCCGGTCTTGAAGATAATGAGGAAATTAGAGACAAGTATTATGAGCTTATTATGGATAGAATGGAGAAAATATTAGGAGAAGACATTAAGAAATATGTAACTTATAAGCGTAGTTATGCTCATAATGATTTTATCGATGATTATCATTCATTTAAAGGGAATGCATATGGCTTAGCGAATACTTTAAAGCAAACGGCAATCTTGAAGCCTGCTTTAAAAAATAAAAAGCTGAAAAACTTTTATTATGCAGGTCAGTTAACTGTGCCTGGTCCAGGAGTTCCACCGTCTTTGATTTCTGGTCAAGTTGTAGGAAAAGAGGTGATGAAAGATTTAAATAAGATGTAAAGGCATGAATGCTAAAGAACTATTTAATCAAACTACTTTTGAATGTAGTAAGCTGATTACTAACCGTTACAGCACATCCTTTAGTTTAGGTATTAAAAGCCTTGATAAAAAATTTCATTATCCCATTTTTGCTATCTATGGTTTTGTGAGATATGCAGATGAAATTGTAGATACATTCCATGAAAAAGACAAAGCTGCTCTATTACAAGATTTTAAGAAGCAAACTTATGAAGCGATTGAGCAGCAAATCAGCTTAAACCCTGTTTTACATTGCTTTCAAATGGTAGTGAATGAGTATCAAATTGACCATTTACTTATTGAGGCTTTTTTGCATAGCATGGAGATGGATTTGCAAGATATTGATTATCAGCAATCTTCATATGAGGAATATATTTACGGCTCTGCTGAAGTGGTCGGTTTGATGTGTTTAAAAATCTTCTGCGATGGAAATGAAGAGGAATATCAACAGTTATTACCACCGGCCAAAAGTTTAGGGTCTGCTTTCCAAAAGGTAAATTTCTTGAGAGATATTAAGTCTGATTATTATGAAAGAGGGAGGGTGTACTTTCCTGGAGTAGATTTCAACGACTTTTCGGTTTCCCATAAGGAAAAAATTGAAGATGATATTCAAAAAGATTTCGACCACGCTTATGAGGGTATCGTAAAACTTCCTAGAGGCGCAAGATGGGGCGTGTATTTAGCGTATACTTATTATTTGAAGTTATTTGATAAAATTAAGCGTTTTCCACCTAACAAAATATTGGAAGAAAGAGTTAGAGTTCCTGATTCCAAAAAACTATTTCTGTTGTTAGGTAGTTATCTTAAACATCAGTTCAATACGCTTTAAACAATAGCTCATGATGAACCTAAACGTTAAAATCGATAATAGCTCAGGATTCTGTTTTGGTGTAGTTTATGCCATCGAAATGGCTGAAGATATGCTCGATGAGCAGGGTTACCTATATTGCTTGGGCGATATCGTGCATAATGATGAAGAAGTAAAAAGACTGGAAGCTAAGGGTCTTAAAATTATAGATCGTGAAGCTTTAAAAGATTTACACGGTGAAAAGGTGTTGATTAGAGCTCATGGTGAACCTCCATCGACTTATAAATTAGCTATTGAAAATAACCTGACTTTGGTGGATGCTTCATGTCCGGTTGTTTTGAAATTGCAAAATAGGATAAAAAACTCATTTGATAAAAAGGAGCAAATTTATATTTACGGAAAGCATGGCCATGCGGAGGTAGAAGGTCTTTTGGGTCAAACAAACCAAGAGGCTGTTGTTTTTCAAGATATAAATGAATTAGATATTGACAGCCTGCCAAGGGAAATGACTTTATACAGTCAAACCACTAAAAGCACAGACAATTTTTACAAAATTAAAGAAACTTTAACCGAAGCGGGTATCAGTGTAAATGCTAATGATACGATTTGCCGTCAGGTTTCTAATAGAGATAAAGAATTAAGATCTTTTGCTGGAGAATTTGATAAAGTTGTCTTTGTTTCGGGAACCAAATCATCCAACGGAAAGGTTTTGTATAATGTGTGTAAGGACAAAAATCCTAACACTTATTTCATCTCCAATATTACTGAATTAGATAAGGACTGGTTTTCAGAGAATGATTCAGTTGGTATTTGCGGAGCTACTTCCACTCCTATGTGGTTAATGGAACAAGTTCGAGATGAATTATCAAAATTATAATCCAAATTATTTAATTTGCATTCATGTTAGAAGTATTAACTATTTTATTTTATGCCTTCTTGGTAGTAGGAACTTTCTTCTTTATGGAAGCAGTAGCTTGGTTTACTCATAAATATATCATGCACGGATTTTTGTGGACGTGGCATAAGTCTCACCATAAAGTTCATAATCATAAATTGGAAAGAAACGATTTGTTTGCGGTCGTTTTTAGCGTCCCTTCAGCAGGGCTCATTATGGCAGGAATTGAATTTCCACAGCTAAGATGGCTCTTATTTGTAGGAATTGGAGTAGCTTGTTATGGTGTTTTTTATGTCTTATTTCATGATATTTTGGTCCACAGAAGAGTTAAACTAAAATTTAAAGCTGAAAATTCATATCTTAAAAGAATGATGCGAGCCCATTACATCCATCATGAAGTGCACACGAAGGAAGGAGCCGAAGCTTTTGGCTTTCTCTACGCCCCTAAAAAATATGAGCCTAAAGAACAGAAAAGTAAGGCTTGATCTGATCTAGAATTTTGCTCTGATCGTTCTGGTTACATATGAGTGCTAGTTAGGAAATATTGAAAATATTGCTGAACGTAATATTGGTTTTATATTAGGAATTATGAAGTTTATAAACTTTATTACTGTGGTGAACTTTATGAAGTTCATTTATCGTTGGCAAGGAACTAGGACGACCACTTCCGAGGAAGTCGGAAGAGCGGGAGGGAGGAAAGTTTAGAGAGCCAGTGTTGGGATTGTGGAGTGAAGCATTAAACTTTCTTGATTTTTTGTTTCTTTTTGATTAAGCAAATAGAAAGTTAGAAATCAATCTGTACATCAATAAATTAAAGTCCTAAACAACTATAAATAATATCTTAGATCAATAAAGAATCCCTAATCCAACATCTCCTCCTTCAACTTCTCCCAATCATCATTTTTATATTTTTTATAGCAGTGCTGGTGATAGCCATCTAGTTTTATTAATGAATCAAATAATTTCACTTTTTCTGTCTTATTTAAATTACCGACTAAATGCTGACTGACTTCGTTGGCTCTAGTCATTACAATGAAACTAGCAGTTTTCCCAGTCTCAGTAAGTTTCAAATCTTTACTTCTTTTGTCTTTTTCGTTGGGCCTCTCCTCTAAAATTCCATTGCTCACTAGTCGTTTTATATTTTCAAAAATTGTAGTTTTTTCTTGTAGTGAATGATTAGCCACTTCAGATTTACTGCAGCCTTCGTGGCTCATCACATATAATGCAATTCCAAATTCAGTTAAATTGTGTATAGGTTGATTTGCAAATGCCTTCTTCTCCCAAATTTGTGTAAAACTCATCATTCTACCCCAAACCCACCCGATGTATTCATCGGGAGACTTTGCCGGAAATGGAAATGGCATTTTATCTCTCATTTGAGTTAATTCGTCTTTGTTATTGTCCCTATTTACATTACTTGATAGGGTTTTTCCGAACTCACTGAAATCACCATTCGGATTCTTTTTGAGGAATTCCGTATACATTTCCAACAGTTTAATTCCATTCTCTAACATTTTCCGAAAAATTTTGTATTAATATTAAAACAACTTTGTAGCATAATTGTTATGGATTTGTAATAATATTAAATCGTAAACTGGATATACAAAATGAAACGTTACATTTTTGGGTTAATAGGTACTGCTATATTTTTTTTAATTGGTAATCAGCAAATTTTGGCACAAGGAACAGCAAGTTTTGGCGGTTATGTTCGAGATGCTAAAACCGAAGAGCCACTAATTGGAGCGACTGTGATAATAGAAGGAACCGAATTAGGTGCAGTGACCAATTTAGAAGGCTATTATGAAATCAAAAATATTGAGCCACAATCTTATACAGTTACTGCTTCTTATGTCGGATACGAAAAAGGCTCTAAATTCAATGTAACAGTGAGGTCAGGTGGTATTCCCAATGTCAATTTTGAGTTATCCGAAGATGTAGAACAATTAGAAGGCGTTACGGTTCGTGCTAATCCATTTAAGAAGAATGAGGAAACGCCTCTCTCTATACAGAAATTATCCCCAGAGGAAATAGCTACCTATCCAGGAGGAAATAATGATATTGCCAAAGTAGCACAATCCTTGCCTGGTGTTAGTGGTTCTGTTGGTGGATTTCGAAATGATATCATAATCCGAGGTGGTGCACCAAATGAAAATGTATATTATTTAGATGGAATTGAAATTCCTAATATCAATCACTTCAGTACGCAAGGAAGTGCAGGTGGGCCTGTTGGATTATTAAACGTATCATTTTTTGAGGGCGTTACCTTATCGTCCAGTGCCTTTGCAAGTCAGTATGATAATGTGCTTTCAGGGGTTTTACAGTTTGATCAAAGAGATGGAAATAGGAGAGAGTTTAGAAATAACTTCAGATTGAGTAGTAGTGAAGCTGCAGTAACCACTGAAGGTCCATTATTCAAGAAGAAAGATGAGGAGTCTAGCAATACCTCTTTTATTGCCTCTGTCAGAAGATCTTATCTACAATTATTATTTCAGGCCATTGATTTACCATTTTTACCAGATTATTGGGATTATCAATATAAAGTTACCCATAAATTTGATGATTATAATGAATTGATTTTTACAGGGGTGGGTTCTCTTGATGATTTAACTATTAATGCTCCAGACGATTTTGATGCTGAACAACAAGCGGTTCTTGATCAAATCCCGGTTATTCAGCAGTGGAGTACAACTTCGGGCTTAAGTTGGAAACGAAGGTTTAAAGATAATTCTGGTTTTATGACAACTGCGCTGAGTACCAATATTCTCAATAATCAATTTGATCAATATGAAGATAATGTAAATCAAGAAGGCTTGGTGTTTAGTAATAAATCCCAGGAACAAGAAGTGAAGCTCCGTTATAACCTGACTAAATTTGTTGAGGATTGGACTTTCAGCAGTGGATTTATAGTGCAAGAGGCTATTTATTCCAATAATTCAGAATTGGTAGATGAAAATCGAGGGTTTAGTTATGAGAACAGCTTAAATTTCACTCGCTATGGATTGAATGCGCAAGCGTCCAGAAATTTTGTAAGCGATAGGCTTGGCTTATCTGCTGGTTTTAGAGTGGATGGCAATACATTTACAGAAACAGGAAATGAGATTTACAGGACATTTAGCCCAAGGTTTTCCGCATCTTATACATTTGATGAAAAAAGAAAGTGGACATTAAATGCATCAGTCGGAAGATATTTCAAGATACCGCCATACACAATTTTAGGTTTTACTGATCAAAATGATAGCTATGCAAATCAAGATGCAGAATACATTCAAAGCGATCACTTAGTAGCTGGAATTGAGTATTTAGTTACACCATCTTCTCGCTTTAGTATCGAAGGCTTTTACAAAAAATATGATAACTATCCTGTATCAGTGGTGGATAGCGTATCCTTGGCAAATTTAGGAGGTGGCTTCTCGGTTTTAGGGAATGAAAATATTGAAAGCGTTGGCCTAGGAAGAACCTATGGGATGGAATTTTTATATCAAAGAAAGTTAACAAAAGACTTTTATGCTATTTTAGCTTATACGCTGTACAGAAGTGAATTTACAGGTTTTAATGAAGATGAATATTTGCGTTCTACTTGGGATAATCGAAATTTATTGACTTTCACAGGAGGTTATAAATTTGGAAATAACTGGGAACTTAGTGCAAGGGTACGGTACTTAGGTAGAACACCTGTTGCTCCAGTAGACCAGGCAGCTACTTTAAATTCTTATCCAAATATCATTAGGGACTATTCTCGACAAGGCGATTTATTATTAGATCCTTTCAATCAAACTGATATTAGAATCGATAAGAAATGGAATTTTGACAATTGGACCTTTAATGTTTTCTTGGAATTGCAAAATGCATTTGTTCAGGATTTACCCTCCGAACCGAGCTTTGGTCTACGAAGAAATGATGCTGGAGAGATTCAACAACCTAGGGAATTGGTAAGAATTGCAGATGTAAGCAACAGTTCCTTGTTACCTAATTTGGGGATTGTTATAGATTTTTAAAAGCTTTTATGAATTAAATCTTTCTTATTTTAAATTCTTTCAAATAATAGTTTAATTTTGGGGTTCTAAATTTATAGTCGATGAGCTCAGTAAAACAGTTCATTCTGATCTTTACAATCTTAAATTAAACTATCATTAAATGAAAATAGCAGTAGTAGGTACAGGTTATGTTGGTTTGGTAACAGGCACCTGTTTCGCGGAGACGGGCAATCATGTAACTTGTGTTGATATAGATGAAGCAAAGGTAAATAAATTACAATCCGGTAAAGTCACAATTTATGAACCAGGTCTGGAAGTAATCTTTGAGCGAAACGTTAAGCAGAAACGACTTGATTTTACGACTAACTTAGCTGAAGGTATCAAAGACGCTGAGGTTATATTCCTGGCATTACCAACTCCTCCAGGTGGTGATGGTGCTGCAGATTTGCGTTTTGTTTTAAAAGTAGCCGATGACTTAGGGCATATTCTACAAAAATATGCCGTGATAGTGGATAAAAGCACTGTACCTGTGGGCACGGCAGATAAAGTTCATGCTGCAATCGCTGAAAATGCCAAAGTTGATTTTGATGTGGTATCGAATCCCGAGTTCTTACGAGAGGGAGTAGCAGTAGATGATTTTATGAAGCCTGATCGTGTAGTGATTGGAACGCAATCCGAAAGAGCTACAAAGATAATGCAGAGGTTGTATGAGCCTTTGGTCCGTCAAGGAAATCCTATCATTTTCATGGATGAGAAATCTGCAGAGCTTACCAAATATGCAGCCAATTCATTTTTAGCTACCAAAATCACATTTATGAACGAAATTGCCAATCTCTGTGAAAGATTGGGTGCCAATGTGGATATGGTTCGTAAGGGAATTGGAACTGATACCAGAATTGGTAAAAGATTCCTTTTTGCAGGGATAGGATATGGTGGAAGTTGTTTTCCTAAGGATGTTCAGGCTTTGGCAAAATCAGCTAAAGATGCCAATTATGACTTCAAGATTTTGAATGCGGTGATGGACGTGAATACAACACAAAAAACACGTTTAATGGAAAATTTGAAGGGTTATTTTAAAAATGACCTAAAAGGAAAAACCATAGCTATGTGGGGGTTGGCCTTTAAACCTAATACTGATGACATCAGAGAAGCTCCTGCCTTGTATAACATAGAAGCTCTAGTGGAATCAGGTGCTAAAGTTCAAGCTTATGATCCGGAGGCCATGGAAAACGTAAAAGGGCAAATTGGTGATAAGATCACTTATGCAGATAACCCTTACGATGCCTTAAAAGGAGCAGATGCTTTAATGATTATGACTGAATGGCCAGTATTCAGGACTCCAGATTTTGATATAATAAAAAAGGAACTGAAAGAGCCGTTGATCTTGGACGGAAGGAATTTATATGATGTTGAGCAAATGAAAGAATTACAGTTCACATATTTCAGCATAGGAAGATAAATAATGATTATGGCTAAAGAAAGGGTTTTAATTACCGGGGCGGCAGGTTTTTTAGGGTCACATCTGTGCGATAGATTCATTAAAGAAGGATATGATGTTGTCGGCATGGATAACCTTATCACTGGCTCTATGGATAATATCGCTCATTTAATGGGGAATGAGAATTTTGAATTTTATCATCACGATGTTAGTAAATATGTTCATGTACCTGGTGATTTGAAGTATATTCTTCATTTTGCTTCACCTGCAAGCCCAATTGATTATTTGAAAATACCCATTCAAACTTTAAAGGTAGGGGCACATGGTACTCACAATTTGCTGGGTCTCGCTAAGGAAAAAAATGCTAGAATATTGGTTGCCTCCACTTCTGAAGTTTACGGTGATCCTTTGGTACACCCACAAACTGAAGATTATTATGGTAATGTAAATCCAATTGGACCTCGCGGAGTTTATGATGAGGCTAAGAGGTTTATGGAATCTATTACCATGGCTTACCATACATATCACAAATTGGAGACACGTATTGTCAGGATTTTCAATACTTATGGTCCAAGAATGAGACTTAATGACGGTAGAGTACTACCTGCCTTTATAGGCCAAGCATTGAGGGGGGAAGATTTAACAATTTTCGGTGACGGTTCCCAAACCCGTTCATTTTGTTATGTAGATGATTTGGTCGAGGGTATCTATAGATTATTGCTAAGTGATCATGCTGAACCAGTGAATGTCGGTAATCCTGATGAAATTACTATTTCTGAGTTTGCTGAAGAAATCATTAAATTGACAGGGACCAAGCAAAAAGTAATTTATAAGGATTTGCCAAAAGATGATCCTAAAAAGAGGCAACCTGATATCACCAAGGCTAAGGCCTTATTAGGTTGGGAACCAAAAGTTAGTAGACAAGCTGGTTTGAAAATCACTTATGACTATTTTAAATCTCTTGATAAAGAGAAATTGTTTCAAAAGGAACATAAAGATTTTGAAAAATATATTGTGAAGTGATGTCGAAAAAAGTACTAGTTACAGGCGGGTTAGGCTACATTGGTTCTCATACTGTTATAGAATTAATGAATCAAGGATATGAACCCTTGATTATTGATAATCTTTCCAATAGCGATATTTCCGTTTTAGATAGAATAGAGAAAATTTGTGGTAAGCGTCCAGAATTCCAGCAAGTAGAAATGCGAGACAAAGAACAGTTGCAGGAAGTATTTTGGAGTAATAATAATCATATTATTGGTGTGATTCATTTTGCAGCCGTTCTTTTGGTAGGCGAATCTGTAGAAAGACCATTACACTACTACTACAATAATCTTACTTCTACAATCAATTTGTTGGAGTGCATGAATGAATTTGATGTGAAGCCCATAGTATTCTCATCGTCATGCACCGTCTATGGTAATCCGGATCAATTGCCAGTAAATGAAAATGCTCCAATTAAACCTGCTATTTCACCTTATGGGAATACAAAAAAGGTTTGTGAGGATATTTTGAAGGATGCCAGCATTGCGCACCCTACTAAGGTTGTTTCATTAAGGTATTTCAACCCCATCGGGGCGCATAAGTCTTCCTTGATTGGAGAATTTCAATCGGGCCCCCCACATCATCTAGTACCTTTTATTACAGAGACTGCTACTGGGAAAAGGGAGAAACTCAATATTTTTGGAGGGGACTGGAATACTGCGGATGGTACCTGCGTTCGCGACTATATTCATGTTTCGGACGTGGCGGAAGCTCACATTAATGCTTTAGATTTTGCAATTAGGCAATTTGACCATTCTTTTAATGTTTTCAATATTGGTTCTGGAAATGGGTATTCCGTATTGGAGATGGTTACCAGTTTTGAGAAAACCACAGGATTGAAAGTCCCCTATGAAATTGTAGATAGAAGACCTGGTGATGTAGAAGCTGTTTATGCGGATACGTCTAAAGCCTCAAAAGAACTAGGCTTTAAAACCAAAAGGGGACTTGATGAGATGTTGAAATCTGCCTGGGATTGGGAACAAGCTTTGGCCAAAGAATAAATCTCGGATTAGAGTTTGCAGTTGATGTGTGAATGATAAATATGTATAATTCGTTTTATGCTGTTTTTAGAATATACCTTATTTATGTGTAACCTCAATAAATTTTGAAATAGCCTGATAGACTTCTTCTTCCTCTTCGAACATTCCCATATGACCGGTTTTAGGAAGATTTTTCAAATAGGGGTGCTTCATAAATTTTATTTGAGATTTACTTAAAGCAACGGGAATACTAGGATCTTCTTCACCATAAACAAATAAGATCGAGCCTTCGAATTCTTTTATAAATTCAAGACTATCACTTCGGTCGCGCATTGCCAACATATAGTCAGTAAGCGTTTTTTCGGGAATTTTACTTCCTTCCTTAACTATTGATTGAATAGTATCCTGTAATTTCTCACGATTATTTTCATGGACTAACATGGGGACGAAACTTTCTATGAATTTCTCTACTCCATGCCTTTGAATAAATTCAATGGATTTTTCTCTACCTTCCTTTTTTTCATCTGTATCAGCAAGTGCTGTCGAGTGAATTAGACCGATATGGGAAACAATATTGGGGAATCTTTTTGCGATTTCTAAAGTAACATACCCTCCTAAGGAATGCCCCATAATGATACATTCATGTACATTTAACTTTTTTAAGCAATCATAGATGGAATTTGCCACCATATCAAGACTGTGCTCATATGGTAAGCTATCGCTTTGCCCGAAACCAGGTAAGTCAGGTGTGATTACTTTGTATTTTTTAGATAATCTTTCCCTGTAATGGTTCCAAATATTATGGGTTTCCCCATAACCGTGCAAAAAAACTACCGGATAACCTTTTCCGGATACTTCATAATGAATGGTCATAGTTTAGCATGTAATGAATGTTCAACCATTTGAAGCGCTGTGGTAAAAATGCCTTCTGGATCGAAATTGCACTCAGCGTGCAACTCATGTTGCTCACCGTGCTCAATAATCCTATCCGGAATGCCTAAGCGTTTCACTTGTGAAGAATAATCATTTTCCGCCATAAATTCAAGTATTGCACTACCAAATCCTCCCATTAGGCAGCCATCTTCTATGGTTATTACCTTTTTATATTGGGAAAATACCTGATGCAGCATTTTTTCATCTAATGGTTTAACGAATCGCATATCAAAAACTGCAGCATCTACCCCTTCTTTTTCTAATTTTTCGGCTGCCTCTACCGCATAGTTGCCTATGTGACCGATGCTTAAAATTGCAATATCTTTACCTTCTTTCACTTGTCGACCAGTTCCAATTTCCATTGCTTCCATTGAGGTCTTCCATTCTGGCATTACTCCCTTTCCTCTTGGATAGCGAATTGTAAAAGCTTTACCTTCTCTTGGTAACTGAGAGGTAAACATCATATTTCTTAATTCTGCCTCATTCATTGGGGAGGCAATTATCATATTCGGAATGCATCGCATGTAGGCAATGTCATAATTTCCATGGTGTGTTGGGCCATCAGCTCCTGCAAATCCGGCTCTGTCTAAAAAGAAATTAACAGTTAAATCTTGAATACAAACATCATGAATTACCTGATCATAACCTCTTTGCATAAATGTACTGTAGATGTTACAGAAAGGAATTAAGCCTTGAGTAGCTAATCCTGCAGAAAATGTAACAGCATGTTGTTCAGCTATTCCTACATCAAAGGCTCTGTCCGGCATAGCTTTCATCATTATATTTAATGAAGAGCCGGATGGCATGGCAGGAGTAACCCCGACAATTTTATCATTTTGCTCAGCGAGTTCCACAATAGTGTGACCGAAAACCTCCTGGTATTTTGGTGCAGATGGCTTTTCAACTGGCTTCTTTTGAATTTCACCAGTGATTTTATCAAATTTTCCAGGAGCATGCCATTTGGTCTGATCTTTTTCTGCAGGTCCAAATCCTTTTCCCTTAGTGGTGACACAATGCAGAACTTTTGGGCCTGGGATATCTTTTAGGTCTCTCAATACATGTACTAAATGATTCACATCGTGGCCATCAACAGGGCCAAAGTATCTTAAATTAAGAGATTCAAATAAGTTGCTTTGTTTTAGTAAAAATGACTTTATGCTATTTTCTAATTTACCTACGACTTCTTGTGCACTTTTACCAAATCCACTTACTTTCCCTAACAACTTCCAAACATCATCCCGCATTCTATTGTAAGTATGTGAAGTAGTGATGTCCGTTAAATATTCTTTTAATGCACCTACATTAGGATCAATAGACATACAATTATCATTCAAAATAATAATCATATTGGCATCAGAAGCCCCTGCATGGTTCATGCCTTCAAAAGCCATTCCACCTGTCATTGCTCCATCGCCTATAACTGCAATATGTTGTTTATCGAATTCACCCTTAAGATTAGAAGCTAGAGCCATTCCTAAAGCAGCAGAAATAGATGTGGAGGAGTGACCTACACCGAATGCATCGTACTCGCTTTCCTTTCTTTTCGGGAAACCGGACATTCCTTTATACACTCGGTTAGTATGAAATCTTTCTTTTCTACCCGTTAAAATTTTGTGGCCATATGCTTGATGACCAACGTCCCAGATTACTTGGTCTTCAGGAGTATTAAAAACGTAGTGCAAGGCAGTGGTTAATTCCACAACACCTAAACTAGCACCAAAATGCCCTCCATAAATGGAGACGTTGTCAATGATAAATTGTCTTAATTCTTGACTTAACTGTACTAATTGAGATTGATTGAGTTTCCTGAGATCAGCAGGGCTGTCAATCTTGGATAAAAGTTCTCCGGGTTGAATAAGCATAGTATCTTAAAATGTTTAATGCTGAAAACAAATACAGTATGTAAATGTTTCATCCAATTAAATTTTCATTAAATATTATTTATTAAAGAAAATTCAATCTTGACGTTAAGTGTTTTCAATTAAGAAGTTAGACACTAAACGTAACAATCCACAAATTACCGAAAAATTTGTTTTATAAAAGGCAAAATTACAATAAAATCCTGCTATTCACCTGCAATCTTTTCAAATTCAATTATCTTTGAAATCTTTGATCACTTAAATAATCATCTGAATTGAGTTTTGAAATAAAACTTCCGCTTTTTGAGGGTCCTTTTGATTTACTGCTTTTCTTTATTGAAAGGGATGAGTTGGATATTTACGATATTCCTATTTCCAAAATCACCAATGATTTCTTGGATTACCTTAAGCATTTGGAGCAGATGAATATTGAAGTGGCTAGTGAATTCATTTTAGTTGCCTCAACTTTAATGCGAATTAAAGCCAAAATGTTATTACCACGCCCTCAAATTGATGAGGAGGGAAATGAAATTGATCCGAGAGAGGAATTGGTACGGCACTTACTGGAATACAAAAAGTATAAATCAGTTTTGCAAGAGCTTTCAGAGATGGAAAGACAAATGCAGGAGAAAGAGAAGAGGGGGAATGTAAAAAAAGAAGTCCGGTCACTTTCTGAAATCATCAATGTGGAAGCCGAACTTCAAAACGTAGATTTATATAAGCTATTAAGAGTGTTTAGGGATGTGATGGCACGCTACGAACTCGAAAAAAACAAACCCTCGCATAAGGTGGTTCAATATCCTTATACCATCGAAGGGCAAAAAGAACATATAATTGGAAAATTGGATCGAGATGGTAGAATGGCTTTTACCACTTTCATAGAAGAGAAACCTGAAAAAATAGCTGTGATCTTTAATTTTCTAGCCATATTAGAGCTTTTGCAAAGTGCGTTGATTACCATCACGGTGGGAGAGGGCTTTAATAATTTTTGGTTGGAAAAAATTGAAACTGTTGCTGAATGAAGTTAGAGAAAGAGAAAATTTTCAAAACTCTTAATCCGAACAAAGTATGGATACCTGTTTTACTAGGAGTAGGTATAGTTGCTTTTCTATTTTATCAAGACGATTCTGTTACAGTAGAGAATCTATCTCTAATTTTTCAAGCCGAAATTCTTCCTGTGGCACTTGCGTTTTTTGTGCTTTTCGCAAGAGATGTGGGATATGTCTATAGAATAAGAATGATTACAGGAAAAAGGCTGAATTGGAAAAGCAGTATTTATGTGATTATTCTTTGGGAATTTGCTTCAGCGGTGACTCCTTCTGTAGTAGGAGGAACTGCAGTAGCAGTATTTATCCTTATGAAAGAGGGTTTGAAATTGGGTAAAGCCCTAGCCTATACTATGATTACCGCCATTTTCGATAATCTCTACTTTGTAGTAATGGCGCCTATTGTCTATCTTATTGCCTCAGGGCATATTTTTCCTCAGAATTCAATGATAGAAACTCAATTGGGGAGAAGTTTACCGGCACTTTTTATTATCAGCTATACGCTCATTGCAGTTTATACCTTTGTCATGGCTTTTGCTGTTTTGGTCAATCCAAGATGGTTCAGATGGATATTATTAAAAATAACTTCTATAAAGTTCTTGAGAAGATGGAGACAGGGAGCCTATGATCAGGGCTCCGAAATCATGATGGCTTCGAAAGAATTAAGAGGCAGAAATTTTACTTATTGGTTAAAGATTTCACTATCTACAATTTTCATATGGACTGCACGTTATGCGATGCTGAATTGTGTGATTGAAGCATTCTCCAATCAAAGCTTTTTTGAGCATATCGTGATTTTTGCCCGTCACGTGGTGATTTGGATAACTATGTTGGTTTCCCCAACTCCTGGTAGTAGCGGTACTGCCGAATTTATCTTCACTCAATTTTTCAAAGAAGATTTAGGCTCTGTTACTTTTATTACTAATATTTTCTGGCGATTAATGACCTACTACCCGTATTTATTTCTAGGTGCGATTGTACTGCCGAGATGGATCGCTAGGGTTTTTAAGAAGAAAAAGAAATAACAGAAAACCGTGATAAAACCTGTCAGGTTTTGGCTATAATAAATGAATATATTATGAATTGCCTGATATTTTCAAATTGAGAAACCTGACAGGTTTTGGGCTTCAGTTTGTAAAGTACTTTCTCTTAAATTGTAATGATCTCGTTCGTAATTTTTACTAATTTTCCATACATTGAGTCTATGCATATCAATCAAATCAAAGAGACTTGTCTGTATATTAAAGACTTGAAAAAAGCTAAAGATTTTTATCATGGTAAATTAGGCTTACCTATTATAACGCATGCACCCGAGAAATTGATATTCTTTCGTTCGGGTAGTTCTGTTCTACTTTGTTTTAATCCGGAGTATAGTGAGAATCAGGATGTTCCCCCGCCTCATTTTGCGAGTGGCAAGCAACATATTGCTTTTGAGGTTCCCGCCAATGATTATGACTCAGCCAAAATGGAATTAGAAGAGAAAGGGATCGCTATAACTTACGAGCACGAATGGCCAAACGGGAAACTTTCAGCCTATTTTGAAGATCCGGAAGGAAATGTTTTGGAGATAGTGCCAAGCGGTTTGTGGGATAAGGCATGAATAATCCTTGAAAATATTTTTCTTTTGCTTGCCATTCCTGTCGTAAGCTAGTTGTTTCCGTTGGTTCAGAGTATCTTACATTGAAAATGCTGGTACTCTCTGAATTCGTAATTATTCAATTCCCAATTCTTAATTATATTACAAGCGCACCTTTTTTATTCAATGCTTCCTCAACATAATCAAAAGTAGAAAGGATATCAGGTTTACCGTCTACTATGGCTACATCATGTTCGAAATGGGCAGAGTATCTGTTGTCAGCAGTGACTATCGACCAGCCATCAGCCAATTGCTTGATGCTTCTTCCGCCTAAATTAATCATGGGCTCAATAGCCAATACCATCCCTTCTTTCAATTTAGCTCCTCTGCCTCTTTTGCCGTAATTAGGTACTTCTGGTGATTCATGCATTTTTCTGCCTAAGCCATGGCCTACCAATTCTCTTACCACTCCATATCCGTGCGTTTCCGCATGATTCTGAATAGCAAATCCGATATCACCGATTCTATTTCCAGCTTTACATTCTTCTATGCCTAAATACAATGACTCTTTCGTGACTTTTAATAATTTCTCTATCTCAGGTTTCACTTCTCCCACAGCAAAGGTGTAGGCATGATCTCCATAAAAACCATTCATGACCACACCGCAATCAATCGATATAATATCACCTTCCTTTAAAGGGTCTTTATTAGGAAAGCCATGTACAACTTGCTCATTCGGACTCATACACAGTGTATTCGGAAAGTCGTATAGACCTAAGAAGCCCGGTACACCACCATTATCTCTAATATATTCCTCTGCTTTCTTATCCAATTCCAAAGTGGTAACTCCTGGCTCTAATAATTCAGCCATTAGTCCTAAGGTTTTGGATACCAATAATGCGCTTTTACGCATTAATTCAATCTCTTCTTTTGTTTTCAAATGAATCATCTGAATAAATCTTTAAGTTTTTCCCAAAAGCTTTTTTTAGGAATTGTGTATTCAACTGGATTATTACCTAATAGTTCCCAAACTTTACTCCAGCCCAGAAATCCGCCTATATTTCGGTCGTCAATAAAAAAATCAACATTGAGCTTTCGACTTTGTCCGGGCTCCAATTCCTCTTCAGGATAATTTTTATTTACGGCATAAAACTCTATTCCATGCTTTCTGCAAAATTCCACAGCTTCTTGTAAGGATTTACCTTCTCTTACAGTCCATAATATCAATTGATGCTGTTGTTGATGCAAGGCCTTCATAGTTTCAATCGCGAATAGCTGAGGCTTCCCAATAGCTGGATAACGATCTTCTACTATAGTGCCATCAAAATCAACTGCAATTTTCAACATTATCTATTTTGCTTTGTATTCTGCTCTTATTTTTGCTTTCAAACAAAGGCGTTCATAAATCATTTCCGCCAGCTTTTCCGGGATTTCTGCATTTCCAGGTTGCAAAGTTAAGGCAAATTCTTTTTCTGACACATCAATACGGTACATTATCTGCACCAGTTTTTGAAAGTCAGTATCTAATAATTGGGAAATATAGGGGCTAAGCTTTTCAATAAAGCTTTGTTTGTGCAAAGATTCTTCCTGGCTGATTTCAAAATCAGGGATTAATTTCTGGGAAACGGTAATGAGTTCTTTTTGATAATCCATTGATTGGAATTTACCACAAAGCTATAAAACTGGATTCAATTGTAAAATATGCTTAGAAAGTCATCTCGGAATTTTTCTTTTTTTGGGAGAAGATAATTGTCCGTGATCTAGTTCTAGAGTTAGTGAATTTCTAAAATTACATGATTATATTTAAAGACTGGATTCCAAAAATGAATTATGATTCTGATATTGAAAATCAAACCAATAAGCATAATCTTGATACTCCACGCAGTCAGGTAGACTGATATTGTTAATTTCCATTTTTATCATGGCCGCTTTTGGAACCCAGCTGGAGAAAAGTTCTTGTTGCTCGTAAGGCAAGCTGGAAATTTGTATGAAATTGATGCCTTGGTGGAAATTTGGTGTTGCTTTTAGCATTAGTAGATATTTTCAATTTTTACAAATGTAGGAATTTATAAACGACTTATTATTAAGTGTTTGTTAATCTTTTATGAAGTTTTTTAACTAGTGAAATGATCATGGAATTATTGAATGATGTTACTGAAGAAATATACCCAAACCTAGTATCTGTATGATCTAACTTTTAGGAGTATTTGAATCTTTAATTAGTCATTATAAACATTTGTATGTACTGTCTTTATTTTGCACCTTTAGGATAATTTTAATTTAAACATTAAACGATGATAAATCTAATGAAATCTATTTCAATGATTTGTCTAGTGCTTATTCTAGGGGCCGGGTGTGAAGAGGAGGAATCAGTGCGAAATTTTGATGACCTTATTGGTTCTTGGCAGTTAGCGTATTACCTGACTGAGGACAATGGTCGGATTAATGATCCTGATGACGGCAAGCCTGTTTATTTGACATTTAAAGCAGATCGTACATTTGAAGGCATGGCTGGCAATAATTTCATTGAGCTTGGTAAATTCGAAGTCGAAGGTGATCAATTAATTTTAATGGATGCTGCTGTGACAGAGATTACAACCACAGAATGGGGAGAGCGCTTTAATGATGCACTAAGACATAGTTGGAATGGTGAAGCCCTTGCTATACCATACACGATTGAAGATAATGAGTTGATTTTAAATTATGTAGATAATGATACCATGCATTTTTTGCCAAAAGAGTGAATTCATTTCTAAATTTATATAAAAGCAATTACAAATTGACAGTCATATGAAGAAATTAAAGTCTGCTA
>TARA_R110002012_G_scaffold301797_1_pt1 | contig 116903 bp, 100 predicted proteins | sample TARA_R110002012 | Tara Oceans TARA_R110002012 (sample SAMEA4396515) | marine metagenome | biome: Westerlies Biome; feature: [DCM] deep chlorophyll maximum layer (ENVO:01000326); material: water (ENVO:00002006), including particulate matter (ENVO:01000060) such as... | depth 40 m
AACTCGCTTCTTTTGAAATAGAGCTTCTTTCCATTGGGCTTGTAGTGCGGAATGCTCCCTGCACTTGTCAACTTGTACAAGTGGGATTGGGAAAGCTCCAGATACTGACAAGCTTCATTGAAGTTTAAAACTTCCTTTGTGTAAATCCCCTGGCTCTCAATTAGGCGTTGGAGATTGTCAAGACGTTCTATTATTTCGTCCATTGTCTTACTTATTGAAGAGTTAGAAATGGACACTTGGCCAAATGTCATCCTTGATTGTCAAGGACATAGCAAAGGTCAGAAGGGGTCTCTGGTAGTCTTGAAAATGGAAATTTCAACCTGTGTAACAGGCTGAAATTCAGATACTTTAGGAGATGAGTGGAAATTTGAAATGGTAAATTGACAGAAAATTACCGCAATTTAACCGAGGGGTAAACTGGTGAGCCAGTACTGAGAGTCTATGTATTCCGCTAATGCTTCTGCATTTTGGCGGTAGTTTCTGAATTGTTTGTCGAGGTTGGTCTGATAGCGGTGGTCAAGGAATTTCCGAATATCAACGTCTTTAATCGCCTTCATTGGTTGAAAAGTGCGTGCATTGAAATATCCCTTCTTTATTAATTGGTGGTAGATGGCCGCAAATTCATTTTTCATTCCGTGCTTATCGGTGAAGTTGTAGTTCTCATCAATGTACCCATTTTGGAAAAGAGATTCTTCGAAGCTTGCAAAGCGAGTAGGCGTTTTAATGATGGTTTCATAGGGAAGAATACCCTTCGCATCATTTCTTACATCACCTGATATTGCCTTGAATAGTTTAGATGGTTGTGGTGCGGGTCGGGGGGCAGAAGGACTGGCAACCTGTATTTGTACCGCTTCGGCAATGTGTGAAGGATTTGGTGCCGTATGGTTGAAGTATGTCAGGTAAATATCATCTTCAGTAAGTGGTTCTTCTTTTAACTGATCAGGAAAGCACTCCTGAACTTCCATGTACAGGCGCACAAGCTGGTGTTTGAGGTAGCAGATAATGAAAGCTTCATCATTGGTGGAGGTGTTGGTTTGCAAGGTGCCAAACTTTGGATCGTATTGTTCAGGGCTGTAGTTCTGTTCCTGGATCACCTGGGCAATCTCCCGAAGCTTTTCATTGAGTGTTCTGGTCAATGCCATGTGAACGTGATACTTCTTGGCGTTGGCATTGATACTTTCATTCACCTGCTTGTGGAGGTGGTTCAGGTATTCAGTAGCTTCTGAATCTATCAGGGCTTGGAAGTATTTCCGCTTGTTGTTGAGTGCCTTGGGAAATGAAACTTCAAACTGGGGCTGTACCTGATAGAATGCTTTTTTAAGGTCGTTTAAATCCTGTTTAAACTTCAATTCCGAAACGCCCGACAATAACCACGGGCGAAGATCGAGAAACAGAATCCTGTTGTATGTTTCTAATGATGCGCTCATAGATTCAGTTTGATTTTGTTGGCGGCTTCCTTCTTCTTATCATCAATGATTTTGGCATAGACCTGGGTTGTTTTCAATTCCCTATGGCCTAAGAGCTTTGAAACCGTATAAATGTCTGTTCCTGCTGTAAGCTGTAATGTGGCGTAAGTATGCCGGGCGCAATGGAAAGTAATTGTTTTGGATATTCCGGCTTTCATCATCCATTGCTGCAATTTCAGGTTATGCCAGGCTGAATATTTCAGCCCTTTGAAAACCCTCTCGTCTTTGTCCTGACGTTCTCCAAGTAATCCAAAGGCTTGTTCTGAAATGGGCAAGGTTTCGGCTCCCTTAGTTTTCTTTTGTCTGAAACGGATATAGTACCCCATATCATTGGAGTGCTGCACTTCAGACCAAAGGAGTTTGTTTATGTCTGACCAGCGAAGCCCGGTAAGGCATGAAAAGATGAAAGCTGTTTTCATCTGCGGAATTTCACATTCTGCGTTTACTGCAGCTTGCAGCTCTTCCAGTGTCAAAAATTCTCTTTCCGGTTCACCTTGCTTGAATGCTTCAACTCCTTCACTCGGATTGGTTGGAATGATACCATCCTTTACGGCTTGCTTGAGTGCTGCCCTGAGTTTATTGAAATAGGAGTACTTGGAGTTTTGGGATAGTTTCTGTTCTCCGTGGGCTATGGCCTTTTTATCAAGGAAGTGTTTGAAGTCCTGGACAAATTGCCTATCCACTTCTGAGAAAGCAATGTCATAAGCGCAAAAGGCTTTCAAATGCTTGAGCATACTTGTCCAGTTCCCATGATTTCCGGGGCTGTCCTGCCTTTGGTTGGCCAGCAATTCAACATAAGCAAGGAAGCTGCCTTTTAGCTTCTCCTGATCCCGAAAGCCATAAACTCCGTTTTGGATTTCAATCTGTCGCTGTGCTCGAATGGTTTCGGCTAATTGCATAGTCTTTTTATTGACCTCTTTTTCCTCCTTTGTTCTGGCTTTCGGGTTGAGGTATAGTTTTAGATACTCTGTCTTTCTCTTGCCCTTATGGTAGTAGTCAAGGTATAGGCTGGTTTGTCCGCCCTGGTTGCGTTCTCTTAGTGTTACCTTCATGCTTGAAAAAGTTTTTCGATTGCTGCTCTTTTGATGATAGTACGCCTGCCGATCTTGGCAGCCTGGATATTCCCGTTCTTAATTTGACGGTACAGGGTCATTCTGCTTGCTCCAAGGAGTTTGCAGGTTTCCGCAATGCTGAGGAAATCCTTTTCATTGACTTGCTCTTGGATGAACTCTTGTTTTTGGATTGCAGTAGGGGCTACCTCCTGGAGCTTGGCATCCCTTTGACGTTTTTTGTATGCACGTTTGGCGCAGTTGTCTCCGCAATATTGGGTCACCGTAGTTTTGGCAATAAACTCAGTTCCGCAGTGCTGACAGATTTTGGGTACTCGAATGTTGCTGCTCATGGTGTTTCCTTTTGGTGCTTGTTTCTGTATCAGAGTGTATCCCTTTGTATCGGGATGTATCTCTATGTAACATCAATTCGCCAGTGTTTAAAATATCTGTTGCTAACAACAAGTTTGTTTCTATCAGCAACAGATTAGAAACAAATATAAGTAAAAAATGGAAACTTAGCAACAAATAAAGGAAGTAAAAACCGCCCAAAAGCAAGTAAAAGAAGGGTTTAGTGTATCAATGGAAATGTAATTACTTTCCGATACAAAAATTCCTAAAAATATTCTCCAGAAGATCATCCGTCGTGATCTCACCTGTGATCTCACCTAAGAAATGTAAGGAGCGGCGTATGTCCATAGCTACAAAGTCATTGGTGACTTCATTGTCCAATCCAGTAAGAATATCCAATAAGGACTCACGGGTTTTGACTAAGGAATCGTAATGACGTACATTGGTCACTACCGTATTTCCTGTTCTGAATTTATCCAGATTCACCAGCACAAGAATCCTTGATTTGAGTTCTTCCAAGTTTTCCTTTTTTCCTGCAGAGATAAAAATAGTATCCGGATGCTTCTCCTTTAACTCACCTATTAACTGGGAGTTACCCTTGTCCACCTTATTTGCAACTTTCAGGAAGGGAACACCTTGGTTTTCCAGCTTATTAACGTCACGATTGATCTCTACCAAGTCTGTATCACCTAGATCAAAGAGGTATAAGATCAATGAAGCTGACTTCATTTTCTCCTGAGTTCGGCTGACTCCAATGGCTTCAATGGTATCGGTCGTCTCGCGCAAACCTGCAGTATCTATAAAGCGGAAGATTACTCCACCTATATTTATTTCGTCTTCAATAAAGTCTCTAGTCGTGCCGGCAATCTCAGAAACGATTGCTTTTTCCTCATTGAGTAGGGCATTCAGAAGGGTGGACTTTCCTGCATTTGGCTTTCCGGCGATGACAGTAGGCATACCATTTTTGATCACATTTCCCAGATCAAAGCTCAGGATCAATTCTTCAACTACCCGAAGTAAGCGCTCTACCAGGGCTCGTAATTCCTCACGGCTGGCAAACTCCACGTCCTCCTCACCAAAATCCAACTCCAATTCTATCATTGAAGCAAAATGAATCAATCGAGATCTAAGTTCTTGTATTTCAGAACTGAATCCTCCACGCATTTGGCTGAGTGCAGCTTGATGGGAAGTTTCGGAGTCGGCATGAATCAGATCGGCAACAGCTTCAGCTTGGGCCAAATCGAATTGCCCATTTAGGAATGCGCGCTGGGTGAATTCTCCGGGCTTGGCAGGCCGGGCACCTTTGCGGATGAAAAGTTTGAGAACCTGATTGATGATATAGGAAGATCCATGCGTGGATATTTCCACTACATTTTCCTTGGTGAATGATTTGGGAGCAATGAATAGAGAAACCAACACCTCATCGATGATTTTTTCTCCATCGCGGATGGTTCCAAAATGTATCGTGTGAGAATCCTGTTTTTCCAGGTTTTTTCCAAAAAAAACTTCGTTTGTAAGTTGAATAGCATCTTTGCCTGAAAGGCGGATGACCGCAATAGCGCCAACGCCCTGAGGGGTTGCTAATGCTATGATGGTATCATTTTGCTCGGAAAGGGAAAAACTCATTTGGTACCAAATCCTTTATCAACGATCTCACCAAGGCCAGCTAGGAATGGAATCGGTTCTCTATATCCCGGTAATTGCGTGATGTTCTGTAGCGTAGGGTCGATGATCACAAAATTAGGGTAGGACTGTACGCGCATTGTTGCAGCCATTTTAGCCTCACTATATTTCTTTCCCTTAAAGTCAAAGGTGCGTTTGTCATCTTCCGCATTCATTTTGACTGCATAAAAATTCTCGTTGATGTATTTGATGACAGCTGGATCGGTGAACGTATCCTTATCCATTTTCTTACACCAGCCACACCAATCGGTATACACGTCTACGAAAAGCATCTTTGGGTTTGCTTCCGAAGCGGCCACCGCATCTTCGAATTTCAGCCATTCTATTTTTTCCTGAGCTTGCGCAAAGTTGGCAGCTAGTAAAAGGAAACCTATGAATACTATTTTTTTCATGCTGTGTAATTTCAATTCTCCAACGGCTTGACGCTTGTGGAAGTTCCGAAAGCCCAATTTGGCTTAATGCTTTTGAATAAGGCCGACCCTAGAAATAACAGTCCGCCAACGGCTACCATCATTCCGGCAATAGAACTATCCACCAAATATGCGGCATAATATCCTGCAATTGCAATAAAAATACCTAACCCGCAGGTAAGTTTTATAAGAGATGTTAATTTTTTCGTCCAAAGGAAAGCTGTGGCAGGAGGGACCACGAGTAAAGCCACTACCAAAATGGCACCAACCGCTTCGAAACTACTAACCGTGGTATAAGATACCATACTCATCAAAGCCAGATTAATTGCCCCAGCTGGAATGCCGATCACTAAGCCAAAGTTTTCATCAAAACTCGTAAGCTTTAATTCCTTGTACAAGAGGATAATAAAAGCACTTACCAAAACTAAATTCAATATGGCCAAATAAGTGATTCTAGGTCCCATACTAAAGCCAGCTTTCGTAATCCAAAGGTCAATAGGAAGGTAAGCAATTTCCCCATACAACACGCATTCCTGATCCAGATCGACCTTGTATGCCAGCATATTGATCAAGATGATGCCTATGGCAAAAAGCAGGGTAAAGGTTATTCCTATGGATGCATCCAGTTGAACTTTGGCTTTGTTCTTCAGCCAATCTATCACTAGAGTAGCTAAAATCCCGAGAATTCCAGCTCCAATGATTACTTCCAGTCCCCGCTGACTTCCTGAAAAGAAGAATCCAATTACTATCCCGGGAAGTACGGCATGGGAAATGGCATCTCCCGTCATGGACATTTTGCGCAGCATCATAAATACGCCCAGCAGTCCACAGGAAATGGAGATCAGGGAAGCAGTGAAAATGATCAGAAATGCGTTTTGGTCAAAGCTCATCGTTGTCGCGGGGGATAGTCTCCTGGTGAGGATCGAGTTTAGGATAATTGAGTCTGTTCTCTAATAAAGCCTCGAGTTCAGGGGTAAGTATGTGTTCCAGTTTTTCGGCAGAATCGTGTACGTGATCAGGAGCAATATTCATGTACTCATTGAGGTAAAGTTCCCATAGTCTATGAAGTCTTACAATGCGCTTAGCCTCCGATTTTCCTTTAATAGTAAAGTCTATAAAACCTTGATTAATAGTAATTAGGTTGGCTTTGATTAATTCATCAATAGTATGCTTCGTTTCTCTCTTTCTGTATGGAAAAGACTGATAGATTTCCTCTATGGTGAAGGTGCTTTTGCCTCCTTCGATTCCGTGGAAAATCAACTTCAATAAATGGTCCTGGTGGGTCTTCTTAAGGTAATACTTTCTAGCGATGAAGCGTGAAAGCACTCCTTTCTTTGGAGCAAAAAGAAAGGAAATCACGGCAAGGATTGAAAGGCATACTACCACCCAAGGGCCAGTAGGCATCTGAGGAATTACAAAAGAAACATAGGTTCCAAGGATGCCAGACACTGCCGAAAATGCCCCGGCGATCAAGAGAAGCTTCCCGAGTTTGTCGGTCCAGAATCTAGCCGCTGCTCCAGGAGTAATCAGCAAGGCAGCCATCAACACCACGCCGATTGCTTGGATTCCAATCACTACAGCTAATATCATCAGCACATTAAATATCAATCTGATCGCACCCATTGGGTAGCCAATGGATTTTCCAAAGTCAGCATTAAATACTAACATGGAAAATTCCTTTCGGAAAGCAGTTAAGGTAAGGATGATCAAAATTGCCAGGCCTCCATAGATGTAAAGGTCTTCCTCCAGAATCGCGATGGCATTTCCAAAGATAAACTGGTTGAGTCCCGCCATTTCCGGATTGCCGGATTTTTGAATGACTGTAAGTAGGACTACGCCAAATCCAAAGAAGATGGAAAGGATGGAAGCAATGATTGCATCGTCACTTAAGCGGGTTTTGCTTTTCAGCCAGGAAGTAAGAAAGGTAGCCAAGGCTCCGGATAGAAATGCACCTGTCACAATATAGATTGGGTTCTTTTCGCCAGCCAACATAAAGCCTAGGCAAATCCCGGGAAGAACTGCATGGGAGATGGCGTCTCCGAGCAAGGCTTTTTTGTCCAGAAAGCTGTAGGTTCCCACATAAGCAGAACCGATGCCTAAGAGCGTGATACCGATTACCACAAAGGCAATAGATGCGTCCTGAAATGTGAAGAAATAGACAAAGTCGCTCATATCAATTTTTCAATGGATTAAAGTCCTTTTGTCTGATGATGTCTGTGACTTTGGTCAGCAGGTTGAGTTTGCCGCCATACGTTTTTCTCAATAGCTCTTCGGTGACCACGTCTTTTTTTGGTCCGGAAGCAACAAGGTGAAGATTCAGCATAATGATCCAGTCAAAGTAATTCATGGCAGAGTGTATGTCATGATGAACGACGATGACGGTTTTTCCTGCTGAAGTCATTTCCTGCAAAAGCTGGAAGATTGCTGTTTCTGTAGCCATGTCCACACCAGCGAACGGTTCGTCCATCAAATACAAATCTGCTTCCTGAGCCAAAGCTCTCGCAATAAATACTCGTTGCTGTTGTCCTCCGGAAAGCTCAGAGATTTGCCGATCCACGAAAGATTGCATCCCAACTTTCTCGAGACAATCCATGGCTATTTTCTTCTCCTTTTTTCCAGGTCTTCGAAAAAGTCCTAGCTTTCCGTAAGTACCCATCATCACCACATCCAGCACAGATGCAGGGAAATTCCAATCCACTGATTCCCGCTGGGGAACGTAACTGATGCGGCTTCTCACGTCATTTAACTCCCGGTCAAAAATCTTGACATAGCCTCCGGTGGTTGGAATAAGCCCCATGATGGCTTTGATTAAAGTTGACTTTCCTGCACCGTTTGGGCCAAGTATTCCGATCAGCTTTCCTGAGGGCAAACTCAGATCCACGTTCCACAAAACTGGACTTTGATCGTAACTGACCGTGAGATCGTGTATTTCTAAAATTGGGGAATCTACGTTTATGATCATTGTGTTAGGCTTTCAAAGATTACTTGAACATTGGTTTTTACCATTCCTATATAGGTGCCGGCAGTGGAGTCTTCAGCGCCAAGACTATCGGTGTAAAGCGGGCCTGCCAATTTGATTTCATGGTTTTGATTTTCACATCCTGCCACCACGGCTTCTATTGCTTTTGGGGAAATGGTCTGCTCCGCAAAAACAGCGTGAATATTTCTCTCCACTATGAAACTTACCAAGCCAGTCAAATCTCTAAGTCCAGGCTCACTCAATGTGGATAATCCCTGCAGTCCCAAAACTTCGAGATTATATGCTTTGCCGAAATAGGAGAAAGCATCATGTGCTGTGATCAGCGCCTGGTTGGCTTTGCGCAGCTCAGCTACTTTATTGAGGTTGTCTTTATGCAGCTCGGCGAGTTGGTTTAAATAAGATTCGGTATTACTAGCGAGAGCTGATTTCCATTCTGGTTTCCATTTGATCAATTCCTCCGAAGCATGTGTCAAGGCCAGGGACCAGAGCGATACATCGAACCAGATATGTGGATCTACGGAGTGCGCTTCAGGTCCGGTTCGAAGAAGTAATTCATTTGAAATATCTTCTGAGACGTTTATCAGGTTTTGGCTGAAGGTAAGCTTCTCAAAAATCTCAGTCATTTTTCCCTCAAGGAATAGTCCGTGGTAAATAACCATGTCCGCGTTTTGAAGTAAGTCCAAATCGCGGACTGACGCTTTGTACAAATGCGGATCTACACCTGCCGGCATAAGGGAAACCACCTCAGCATTCTCACCGACAATATTCCTGATTCCGTCAGCCAGGATACTGGTAGTGGCTACAATTCTTGGCTTAGTTCTCTCTTCCTTGTTTTCAAATTTGCAGGCAAAAGATAGAAGGAGGACTACTAGTAATAGTATTAGTTTGCTCATGACTGAATCGCCAAAATATTTGCTGCTACATCCTTCGACATGAAGAGTGTTTTTTTCTGATCGACGAGAATTTCCATAGACCCATCAAACTCCACTTTGTCCAATATTTTTATTCTTGCTCCTATGTAAGCTCCCACCTTATCCAGATATTTTAAGAAGGCTGCCGAGCTGTCTTTCACGGCTACGATCTGACCGGACTGGTCAATATCCATTTCGATCAAAGCAACTCTAGGCCTGGCTTTCACATCTCCATATTCATCCGGAATTGGGTCACCATGCGGATCGAATTTTGGGTAGTTCAGATAAGCGTCGAGGCGTTGAATTAATAGGGGTGATTGTATGTGTTCTAACTCCTCTGCCACCTCATGAACTTCATCCCAGGCGAACTGTAATTTGTCCACCAAAAACACTTCCCAAAGTCGATGCTTTCGGATAGTTTGTAGTGCTCTTTTTTTACCTTCTTCCGTGATGTTTACACCGTAATATTTCCGGTATTCGATCACCTCTTTTTCTCCAAGTTTTCTGAGCATGTCAGAGACAGAAGCTGCTTTGGTTTTTATTTCCGCTGCCACGTCATTAGTGGATACACTTTTAGTTCCGCCGTCCGATAGGTGATAGATCGCCTTTAGGTAATTCTCTTCGGCTATAGTTAGGGTCATGAGATTCCAATTTGTACTGAGACAAATATAAATATAAATTTAGATAAAGCTTAAAATATTTTCAATATGGGCTAAATCGACTGTGGATAACCCCTTTTCGAATGTGTTTACTGTTTTAGTCTTGACTAAAAATAAGATTAGTTAAAATTAAATATTGATATAAACTGCTGAAAATTAAAATATTGGATAGGTGTCTATTTCCGAATAGCTTCCAAATTTGTGAAAATATCCCAGTTTCCATTTGGAAGAAACCAGTGTCGAAAATAGGGCATAGGTGGATAAGTGTGAATAGTAATCCACATCCTATTTGGAACTTAAAGGGAGGAGATTGCTGTGATGAAATCCTGGTGTTGGGATTTCCACAGGATTGAAGCAGGGGGATTTTGGGTGAAGTATTCCTGATTCAGAGCTGCTTTGAATTGGGTGGTTGCGTTTGCTAAGTCAAAAAAATCAATGGGCAATCCGCCTGAAAATGGTTTTAGAAATTCAAGCCACTTTGGATTTCCACCAATCAAAACAGGCACTCCTAGCGCAGCGGATTCAAATAGTTTGGTCGGCATTTTATCCTTGATAGCTTCTCTATTTTGGTAGGGTAAAAACGCGAAATCCACATCAGAATACTCTGCAATTATCTCCTCATGAGGTATAGCAAATACAGAGGGATTTAGATGAATTTGAGGGACATTTTCACATGCTCTTTGAAGCTCAATTCTGAAGTTTGCTAAGGTGCAATGACCAATTATTTTAAGGGATGAATTAGGGTATTCCTTTAAGATTTCTTTGAACCAACTGATTGCTTCGAGTGTGCCGAAAGCAGGAGTGAGCGTACCTGAAATCAAAAAATTGTAGCCAGTTCTTTCAGGGAATTTGAATGAAGAAATATCTTGAATTTCTCCGGCATATTTATTTTCCAAAATCAGATAAGGAGATTTATCAGGCATCTCTTGTCGGTAGCATTTCTCTGCAAGAAGGAACAAGTCCACTCCGCCTACACCTTCCATTCTTCTGATTATGCTAGTAGCTTGGCCTCTTTTTTCTTTGCTTAAGTTAGGGTTTAACTCCAGGTTTTTGACATAGTTTTCCTGTACATCATAGACTAATTTGTAGCCTATAAGTCGCTTGAAAAATGATGCAGAGGGTAGAAATTCATAGGTGCAGCAAATCAGGATTTTTGGCCGAATTTTAAGCAGGACTCGTACAAACTTTATCTGTGAGAAAATTCTTCCCCATATTGAGTGTGTACTGGAAAGGGAGGTATAATAGTTTTCATCTTTGCAATTTTTCAGGGGTAATTGTGAAAATCCCATAAAACTTAAGCGATATAGACCTGTTTCTCGCAACGAAAGGCCAAGCTTTCCCCAAGCTCTCGTATCTTTGGCGGGCTTAAGGCTTGACGCGATCAAGACTGGAATTAGGGAAGCAGATTTTTCACTCATTAAACGAAACTAACCAAAATAATGGAACTGAAGACCATCATAGAAAAGGCCTGGGAAAACCGGGAATTATTAAAAGAAGAAACAACCCAGCAAGCGATAAGAGCTGTAATAGCTGATCTGGATGCTGGTGTACTACGTGTAGCTGAGCCAACTGAAGACGGTAACTGGAAAGTGAACGACTGGGTGAAGAAAGCTGTAATTCTATATTTCCCTATCCAAAAGATGGAAACCATCGAAGTAGGACCTTTCGAATTCCATGATAAAATGGCTCTTAAAACTAATTATGCTGAGAAAGGTGTGCGTGTAGTTCCTCACGCAGTAGCGCGTTATGGAGCATTTCTAGCCTCAGGGGTAGTGATGATGCCAAGTTATGTTAATATAGGAGCGTATGTAGAGGGTGGCACGATGGTTGACACTTGGGCTACTGTCGGATCATGTGCGCAGATCGGCAAAAATGTTCATTTGAGTGGTGGAGTAGGTATAGGAGGAGTTTTAGAACCAATCCAGGCAGCACCAGTGATTATCGAAGACGGAGCTTTTATAGGTTCCAGAGCAATCATAGTAGAAGGTGTGAGAATCGGTAAGGAAGCAGTGATTGGAGCTGGTGTTACGTTGACAGCAAGTTCAAAAATCATCGATGTGACCGGAGCTCAGCCTGTAGAATACAAGGGTTACGTGCCTGAGCGTTCGGTGGTGATCCCGGGTTCTATTTCAAAAAACTTCCCTGCGGGCACTTTCCAAGTTCCTTGCGCTTTGATCATCGGTCAAAGAAAAGCTTCCACAGATCTTAAAACATCCCTAAATGATGCGCTTAGAGATAACAGTTTAGCAGTATAAACTAACAATAATGAAAACGAGCAAAAGAGCAATTCTAGCTCTATTTATATCAGCCTCTCTTTGGTCTTGTGCAGAAGAGAAAACCAGTTCAGGAGACACTTATTTCAATAAAGGAGAATATGAGAAAGCAGCGCTTGAGTATTCTGAAGATTTGAAATTCAAGCCAAACGATTTCCGGATGCTTTATAATAGAGGGAGAGCGAATGAAGAACAGGGAAATTATGAAGAGGCAATTGCTGATTTCGAAAATGCATTGGCGGTCGAACCAAATAATTTTCAGGTTCTACTAAGTCTTGCAAATGTTCATTACAACCAAAAGAACTATACAAATGCTTTGCTCTTTTCAGATCAGGCAGCAGAAATTTCGGGTGCCCCAGCAATGGCTTCTTTTATGAAGGCTCGCGCATTGCATCAGCTAGGCAAACCTGATGAAGCGTTGAAAGCTTATGGGAATGCAATTTCTGTCGATAAAGACTTTGGCCAGGCTTACTACAACAGGGGCTTGCTCAAAGTAGCAATGAAAAAGGTGGGATCTTCCTGCGAAGATTTCCAGCTGGCACGTGCTTTAGAATATCCAGGAGCAGAAGAAGCTTACGCTAAGTATTGCAAATAAAATAAAAACCGGCTTAGACCGGTTTTTTTATGTTTTTTCTAAACAACTGAGTACAATTAGTACATCATCGAGGGTAGAACTTAGAGTAATTGTTTTCCATCAAAACATGGACGTTTTGCCTGTCAAATCAATAAATGTGAAATAAATCTCATTACTGTGGCTGAAAACTGAGACTGTTCTCTATTACAAAAAAGTAAGCCTTTTACGTAATAACTTTTTATCTACACCTCATCCCTTTTACTTATTCACCCGTATGTTCATGTTCTTCGCCCACATGGTCACAAATATCTTCAGAGCTTAGTTTTCCGCTTCCATTACAAGTTCTACAGGAGCTCACTTCCTTCAGGCTACCTTCGCAAACAGGACAGGTAAGTCTTCCTTTTCCTGCACATCTTTCGCACTCATAGTACTCAACAATTTTAAATACATTCACTTTGGTGATCATGCCTGAACCGCTGCATCTACTACATCCAACCACACCTTTAGCCTTGCAATAGTTGCAATCTTGCTCGATTTGTCGCTTTCCTTCGCAGGTGAAACACGTCTTGTAACGATACCCTCTCCGGTCGCACAACTGACATTCCTGAATTTCCTTTAGCGGAGTCTCCAAACGCTTTTGTAGTTCCTGCGCAGCTTCATAATGTGATCCTGTAAAGCCAGTTAATTCTAAATACTTATTAAGGAAATTAGCTGAATTGTCATATTGTTTGAGTTCGAAAAGCGTCTCTGCAAACAAATAAGGCATCTCTTCTGGCAAGGATTGCCCAGAATCTATCAGGTTTCTGAAAATAGAATTGGCTGTTTCAAAGTCATTTCTTTCCAGGGCTGCTTTTGCGCTTTTCATCCAATGGTCAGTTTGACCTAAGTTTGGACCTATCTGTGCTAAAGATGCCTGGCTAATAGCCAAAATGAACAAACAGCTAAGAAGGAATAGTTGAGGGTGAAATTTTAAGCTCACAGGGTTATTGTTTTTCTACTGAAGCAATAAAGGTAGAAGTTTCTTCTTGGTAAAGTTAATATTTCCAAAAGTGCAAATCTGTCCATATTCTGCTTAATGGATTTTTGAAGTAAAAAATTGTCTTTATTTTAAGATTAAATTCCAGTCACAACTTAATGATAGATCTTTTGAGTTGGACTCGAATTTCAGTCAAATAACTTTAACCCTAAAAATTACGAACATGGGAAATCAAATCACAATGATCGAGAGCATCGGTCCCGTAATGAAAGACAAACTGGCAGCAGCTGGCATATCTACAGTAGAAGGACTTTTGGACAAGGGGTCATCAAAATCAGGCCGAAAAGCAATTGCTGATGCATCAGGATTAGACGCGGGCAAAATATTAGATTGGGTAAACATGGCCGACCTTTTTAGAATCAATGGAATTGCAAGCCAATTTGCTGAGCTGTTGAAAGCCACTGGAGTAGATACAGTGAAAGAGTTACGAACCAGAAACCCTGAAAATCTTCATGCAGCTTTGGTCAAAACTCAGGAAGAGAAAGGTCTTACGAGGATAGTTCCATCTGCTTCCAAAGTAGAAGACTTTGTGGAACAGGCAAAATCGTTGGAACCTGTAGTGACTTATTGATAATTTAATATGATTATCCGAATGATGCCAGTCGCCTTAGATTCTCTGCTTATCTAGTCAGAAGACCGATGTGACATCAATTATAAATTTTAATCCATACTAGTTTGCTTTTGCGTCCTTAGTGATATTAAAGCGGATATAGATTTAATTTAAAAACATACTCTATACTATTCTGAAAACCTTTTTGCCATCGGCATCAAGGTTTTTTTGTAGTTTGGTTTATCAATCACTTTGAAACATGAGTAAAACAGAAGAATTCATTACCCACTTGGACGAGGGTCAAAAATATAAAAAAGACTCTATCATTCTCGGTACAGGCGTATTAGACGGTGTGCCGGTGAACGGTGCGCAAATCAAGATTGCTTTAAAAACCATGAACAGACATGGCCTGATTGCCGGAGCAACGGGCACAGGCAAAACCAAAACCCTACAAGTGATGGCAGAGCAATTGGCACTGAAAGGAGTGCCTTCTGTTTTGATGGATTTGAAAGGTGATTTGTCAGGTCTTGCTCAGCCGGGAACCACCAACGACTTTATCAAAAACCGTTCGGAAATAATAGGAGTGGAATATGAGCCTATGGCATTACCTATAGAGTTAATGTCCATCTCGGATGAAAAAGGAGTTAGGCTGAAAGCTACCGTTTCAGAATTTGGACCAGTTTTAATCGCCCAGATACTCGAATTAAATGATACACAGCAAGGAGTTATTTCCCTTATTTTCCGCTATTGCGATGTACATCACTTGCCATTGGTGGATTTGAAGGATCTGAAGCGGGTGCTCCAATTCATTACCAATGAAGGCAAAGAAGCTATACAAAAGGAGTATGGACAGGTTTCTTCAGCATCGGTAAATACGATCATGCGTAAAATTATTGAACTGGAGCAGCAAGGAGCCGAGCGATTTTTTGGAGAGAAATCCTTCGAAGTTGAAGATTTCTTAAGAACAAAAGATGGAAAAGGTGTTATTTCAGTGATCAGGCTGACCGATATTCAAAACCGACCGAAATTGTTCTCTACTTTTATGCTAAGCCTGCTTTCGGAGATTTATGAGTCTTTTCCTGAGCAAGGTGATGCTGATCAGCCCAAACTTTGTTTGTTTATAGATGAAGCACATTTGGTGTTTTCAAATGCTTCCAACGATCTTTTAGACAAGATAGAAGCTATAGTGAAATTGATTAGATCTAAAGGGGTAGGAGTTTATTTCTGCACGCAAACTCCCACGGACGTGCCGGACAATATATTGGGACAGCTGGGATTGAAGGTGCAGCATGCCTTGCGGGCATTCACTGCAAAGGATAGAAAGGCCATCACAAAAACTGCTGAAAACTATCCTGATTCCCCTTACTTTAATACTTCCAATGTCCTTACTTCCATGGGTATTGGGGAGGCATTAGTTACGGCTTTAAACGAAAAAGGTATTCCTACACCACTAGCCCATACTTTGGTAAGAGCTCCCATCACAAGAATGGATATTTTAAATCCTGAGGAAATAGATGAAGTAATCGGGAATTCTGCGTTGGTTTACAAATACAATCAAGATATAGACAGAGAGAGTGCTTTTGAGCTATTGGAAAAGAAAATGGCTGAGCTCGAAGAGACGCAGAAAAAAGCGGAATTGCCAGGGCCAAAAACTGCTACCAAAACTTCAAGAAGAACTAAGGAAGATGAATCTTTAATAGAAGAATTGAGCAAAAACACGATGGTAAGACAGATAGGAAGGACAATTTTCAGAGAGCTCACTAGAGGGATTTTAGGTTCATTCCGAAGAAAAAGGTAATGATTTTAAGTGTTTGTATATTAGGAGGATATAGGTTTTGAAAATAGCAGTAATAGGAGGGGGAGCAGCAGGATTCTTTGCCGCTATACATGCAAGTGTTCCAGGGGCAGAGGTTACTATTTTTGAAAAATCTCCCAAACTTTTGTCAAAAGTGAAAGTCTCAGGAGGAGGTAGATGTAATGTGACACATCGCCCGATGGAAATCTCCAAACTCGTGAAGAACTATCCGCGAGGTGAAAAATTTCTCAAACGTGTTTTTTCAAGATTCAAATCAGAAGATACCATCCAGTGGTTTGAAAGTAGAGGAGTCTCTCTGAAAGTAGAGGCAGACGGTAGAATGTTTCCCGTCTCAGACTCATCCCAATCCGTAATAGATGCCTTGCTCATAGAAGCTCAGAAGCTGAATATTACCATTCGAAAATCCTGCGGGGTAAGGTCCATTTTGTCAGTGTCTGGTGGATATCAGCTTGACACAGACGAGGGAGAATATTACGTGGATAAGTTAATTGTAGCAACTGGGGGAAATCCCAAATTGGATAATTACAGATTTCTCGAAAATCTAAAACACACTATTTCAGACCCAATTCCTTCACTATTTACTTTTAATACGCCCAAAGAATCTCTTCGCGAGTTGATGGGACTTTCTGTATCAGATGGTATTGTAAAGATCGAAGGTACTAAAATGACATACAGAGGACCTGTTTTAGTGACGCATTGGGGAGTAAGTGGGCCAGCCGTATTAAAACTGTCAGCCTTCGGAGCCCAATGGTTGAAGGAAAATAGTTATGTAGCAAACGTATTAATCAATTGGAATGGAGCATATGGGGAGGAGCAGTATAGCTCACATATCAAGAGCTACATGGCTGCACATCCCAATCGAAAATTACTTAGTAATACACTATTTGATGTCCCCGCAAGGCTCTGGGAACATTTTTGTGCACGATCTACTATAGAATCTGGCCAATTATATGGTACTTTGTCAAAAAAGCAAATTAATAAGTTGGTACAGAATCTTTTTTGCTATAATTTGAAAGTGGAAGGAAAAACTACCTTTAAAGAAGAATTCGTAACAGCAGGCGGAATTGTCTTAGATGAGGTAAATCCGGAGTCAATGGAAAGTAAATATCACCCCAACCTTTACTTTGCCGGAGAAGTCCTGAATATTGATGGAATTACAGGTGGCTTTAATTTTCAGGCTGCTTGGTCGACAGGATTTCTCGCTGGAGAAAATGCTTCAAAATAATCGATATGCAACAAATCTACCCTGATCTTGATCAGCTTATCCTTGATATGTCAGATGGCGATAAAGCTTTTCAGGCAGAATTAACTATAGCAATATATAAGGGGCTTATTGAGCTGAAGGAAAAGTATGCTGAAGGGGTATTGAATAAAGATGATATTATTATTCAGCAAATCCGACATAAATTAAAACCAACACTCTATATGTTTGATTTAAGTCATATTATAGAGGAGCTGAACATCGGCAAAGAGATAATTGAAAACCACGGATTTGATGGAATGGACTTTATCACCCATTATCAGAATTTGATAGAAAAACTAAACGCAGCCATTATACGAGTATTCGAATTGATTAAATAAAAAAAGGAGCTGACACCCGCCGCTCCGATTTTATAAAAATTACCCTATGAAGTACTATAATCCAAAGGTAATGACCATTTACTTACTGGATTTTAAGATAAAATGAATTTCATGTGAAGCTTCTTACCAGAGGCGAAAAGGATTATACCAAGTCTAACCCCCCGGATGTTTGTACAATGAGCATAATAAATTCAACCTACATTGGCCCTCCTGCATATTTGTTCAATGGTCACATGGAAACTATTATCCCCAGTATTTTCAGGAAAATTTCCAACGTCAGCTATGTAAGGGAAAAAATAGACACGCCGGATGGAGATTTCTTAAACTTGGATTGGTCAAAAGTTAACAGTTCAAAACTTCTTATTGTCTCTCATGGGTTGGAAGGGCATTCAGAGAGACACTATGTGAGAGGAATCGTTAAGTTGTTTAATTCCAGCGAAATTGATGTGTTGGTCTGGAACAATCGTTCATGTGGCGGTGAAATGAATTTGAATCCCATGTTATATCACCATGGAGCAAGTTATGATCTAGACACCACAGTATGTCACGTGCTCAAAAACCATTCTTATGAAGAGATTTACCTGACAGGAATCAGTATGGGAGGAGCCCAAACACTGAAGTACTTAGGGGAAAAGGGCTATGATTTGCCTTTTGAGATTAAGAGAGCAGCAGTTTATTCTACACCTTGTAACCTACTTTCCAGTGCTGCCACTCTGAAACATAGGGGTAATTCTTTTTACAGAAATAGGTTCTTGGGAAAGCTTAAAATTAAAATTCGAGCCAAGGCTGCCCAGTATCCAAATCTACTAGATCTGGATCTGCTGGAGAAAGTTTCTGATTTCGATACTTTCGACACATACTTCACTGCTGTACTTCATGGATTCAGGGATGCAGAAGATTTTTACAGGTCTGTAAGTGCTGACCAGTTTATGCCATTTATACAAATTCCAACGCTCGTATTGAATGCGCTAAATGACCCACTTCTTGGCCCTGAGTGTTATCCCACAGAGCTTGCGGAAAGTATGGATTTACTTACACTAGAAATGCCGGACAGAGGAGGTCATACGGGCTTTCTTGTAGGGGGGCAAGAGTTCACTTGGGCAGAGCACAGAATTCAAGAATTCCTCTTGAATCAGGGGTAGCCCTAAGTCTTTTGCTATATTGTGCGCTTAATCGTCAAATGATTTTGAAATGAGAAAGCTGTTTTTCACAAGCTTGGTTTTGCTAAGCTTGCTTACATTTTTTTTAATGTGGTATTTCCAGTTCGTCCAATTCAAGTTTGGATATTTTATACTGGGAATTCTTGCAATCCTCTTTGCAATAGGTCTATATGATATCAATCAGAAAACCCATGCAATCCTTCGAAACTTTCCAGTAATTGGACATTTTAGATATTTATTGGAGAAAATCAGCCCGGAGATACAGCAGTATTTTATTGAGACCAATACAGATGGAACGCCCTTCAGCAGGAATCTCAGATCCTTAGTCTATAGACGGGCAAAGAATGTTAATGATACACATCCTTTTGGTACTCAGCGGGATATTAACGGAGAGGATTACATTGGACTTAGGCATTCAATTTACGCTGTCCATACCAATGATGAAGATCCCAGAGTGATTATAGGCAATGACTCCTGCAAGCAACCTTACTCAGCATCTATTTTTAATATTTCTGCCATGAGTTTTGGTTCCCTAAGTTCAAATGCTGTGAAAGCGCTGAACCTAGGCGCTAAAAAGGGAGGCTTTTCCCATAATACCGGAGAAGGAGGAATTAGTGCTCATCACAGGGAAGGTGGTGATTTGGTATGGCAGATCGGAACTGGCTATTTTGGATGTAGGGATGAGCGTGGCAATTTCAGTGAGGAAAAATTTACTGAAAAGGCAAATTGGCCGGAAGTCAAAATGATAGAGATCAAGATTTCCCAAGGAGCAAAACCCGGTCATGGAGGAGTCTTGCCAGGAGTAAAGAACACTGCTGAAATAGCTGAAATTCGTGGAGTGATGAAAGGAACGACTATTCTTTCCCCACCTGCACATAGTGCATTTACCAATGCTTCTGAACTGTTGGAGTTCATTAGCAAATTGAGAGATCTATCAGGAGGAAAACCTGTAGGATTCAAGCTTTGTGTAGGAAGAACGGAGGAGTTTATGGCTATTTGCAAGGAAATGGTCAATAAAAAGATTTATCCGGATTTCATCACCGTGGATGGGGCAGAGGGAGGAACCGGTGCGGCTCCTTTAGAATTTTCCGATAGTGTGGGACTTCCACTTGAGCCCGCCCTTATTTTTGTAAGAATGACTTTGGAGAAGTTCCAGATTCGCGATCAAATCAAAATCATTGCCTCGGGCAAAGCTATTTCAGCTTTTGCAATCCTAAAAAATATTGCTCTTGGTGCTGATATTTGTAATTCAGCTAGAGGATTTATGTTTAGCGTAGGGTGTATTCAGGCCCTTAGATGTAATACAAATGAATGTCCTACGGGTGTAGCTACACAAAAAGCTAGCTTGGTGGGTGGATTAGTCATCACCGATAAATCCGAGCGCGTATACAATTTTCATAAAAATACTGTACATGCGGTTCAGGAGCTACTAGGAGCATCGGGACACAAGCATACCTCAGAATTAAGCGCTAGTGATCTAGTGAAAGGTGACGAAATGATCAAACTTGCAAATAGATATTTACCTGATTCTGTGAATACTCAGGTGTAGTTTAGCATTTGGAGTATCGTCCCGAATGTTACTAAACTTATGTATTTTCTCGACACTTCGACTTCGCTCAGTGTGACCTAGATTGTGCAAAAAATGACTTGTGCCGTGGCAATTAAAGTCTTCAGATTGATGCAAAAAGATTAATAAAAATTAAATACTCAGTATAAAGACTGCATTATAATAGGCCCAAGTCATTAGACTTGAGCCAGATAAAGGACTAATACTTCAGAGCTTAAGAAAACCTCTTCAACGCCAACTCAGCCACGGTTCCCCCAATTGCAAGTGAGCTAGTAGCTGCTGGAGAAGGAGCATTTAACACGTTGATCGCGTGAGCAGACTCCCGGATGGAGAAATCATCAAGCAGACCACCAGTTCGGTCACATGCCTGTGCTCTTACTCCTGCACCACCTTCTGTCAAATCAGATTCCTGGATTTCCGGAATTAATTCCTGCAAGGCTTTAGTAAATGCTGCCTTTGAAAAAGATCTGTACATTTCACCAAAACCGGTTTGCCAATATTTAGCGGCGACTTTCTGAAATCCAGGCCAAGCCAAGGACTCAGCAAGTTCTTTCAGGTTGATTTGGGATTTTTTGTATCCTTCTCTGCGAAAAGCTAGAACTGCGTTTGGTCCAGCTTCCACGCCACCTTTCATCATCCGGGTAAAGTGTACTCCAAGGAAAGGAAAATTAGGATCCGGAACAGGATAAATCAGATTCTTAACCAAGAATTCCCTTTCCTTCTTTAGCTTGAAGTATTCTCCACGGAAAGGTATGATTTTAACGTCCAGCGGATCTTGTTCACTCATCTGGGCAACCTTGTCAGAATACAATCCTGCGCAGTTGATTACTAGCTTACATTGAAAAGTTTTTTTGGAAGTTTCAATGAAGTTAACTCCATCCTGTTGTTTAATATTCAGTACCTTATGATTTAAAAATATTTCACCTCCATTTTGAATTATTTTTCTTCCATAGGCCAATGCAACTTTAAAATAATCAACAATCCCTGTTTGTGGGACGTGAAGTGCTGCGACACCTGCACAATGAGGTTCAAATTCTTTTAGCTCCTCCATAGTAATATACCTTGTGCCTTCCAGTCCATTTTGTATCCCACGCTCAAACAAGTTATTTAATAGAGGTTTTTGCTCTTCACGTGTGGCTACCACCACTTTCCCAGTGATCTCAAATGGAATTTTTTCTTCCTCACAAAACTCAATCAATTCATGATATCCACCTATGCAATTTGTTGCTTTGAGAGACCCAGGTTTGTAATATAAGCCGGAATGTATTACTCCGCTATTATTACCTGTTTGGTGCTTTGCCAATTGATTTTCCTTCTCCAAAAGTGCGATTTTGAGGTTAGGTCGCGCTTTTTGGATTTTAAGTGCAGTTGCCAGTCCCACAATTCCACCACCAATTATTGCTATGTCGTATGTCATGCTATTCCTTTTAATGTTTCAAATATACTAGTGGAATTTTCAAATTTGCTTCATTGAATAAACTCAGTTTTATTAAAGCTTTAGAATTTTTAAGGAGACAGGTAGCGATTTGAATCACGAATGAATTTATTTTGCATGAATTACTTTCTGTGCCACTACCATTAGATGATCCGCAATTACTTATTCCTTATTCTATTTCTGATTAGCAGCCAATCCATTGCCCAGTTTGTGGTAAAGGGAAAAGTGACTGATTCGGCCACTGGGGATCCCATTCCCTTTGCATCTGTTTTATTGAAGGGGACGACCACGGGCATTTCTACTGATTTTGAAGGAAATTATATTATTGAAGTCAGAGTTTTGACCGACAGTGTCACCGTTAGCTATTTGGGGTATATCACTGCCATAAAGGCTTTGGAAAAAGTCGCCGATCAAACCGTTAATTTTCAGTTAAAGCCGTCAGATTTTGAGATGGAAGCTTTTGTATTTGAGGCTGGGGAAAATCCTGCTTTTACGGTTATCCGAAAAGCCGTTGACCGTAAAAAATACTTTGATAAAAGAGAGTTATCTGCTTATCAAACAAAGAATTATACAAAGATTGAAATAGATATAGATCATGTTTCTGAAGAATTTACCCAGCGTAAAACAGTTCAGAAGGTAACTGCGGTCTTGGATTCGATCAAGCAGCTCACAAATGATGAAGGGGAAAAAATATTGCCAGTATTTTTCTCTGAGACCCTTTCCAAGTTTTACTTTAGAAATAATCCTGAGCTGAAAAAGGAGATAGTGGAAAAGTCCAAAGTAACGGGTGTGGGGATTACCGATGGATCGACTACCTCACAGATTACGGGATCTGCTTTTCAGGAGTATAATTTTTACAGAAACTGGCTTTCCATAGTAGGGAAAGAATTTGTTTCGCCAATTGCAGATGGCTGGAAGCAATTTTATGATTACGATTTGATTGACTCTGTAATGGTGGGAAATGATTCCTGTTATTTGCTTAAAGTATATCCTCTGAGAGAGCAAGACTTGGCCTTTTCTGGGAATATATGGATCAATAAAGAGACTTATGCCTTAAAGCAGGTGGATTTGACGATTCCAAAAGAGGCAAACCTAAACTTCATCGAGCGGATCAAAATTCAGCAAGAGCTGATACCAACTTCTGCAGGTCCGTTGATTCCTGCAAAAACAAGAGTTCAGATAAAAATAGGCCAAATCACTCCAAAGACTGCAGGTCTACTAGCTAAATTCTATACCTCAGCAGATAGCATAAAAATAAATGAACCCCAGCCTACTTCCTTTTTTAATCAATCGGTTACGCTGATGCCTGATTTTGACGAAGCAAGTGAAGAATTCTGGAAAGATAATCGCCAGGATATTTTGACTCAGGAAGAAATAGCAGTGCTTAGAATGGTGGATACACTCAAGCGAATTCCTATCGTTCGTTTTTATTCTGAAGGGCTTAAGTTTTTTGGAACAGGCTATCTGCCTGTAGGTAAGGTGGATATTGGACCTTGGCCGGGATTTTTCAATTACAATGACATAGAAGGAGTAAGACTGGGAATGGGATTTCGTACCAATCTGAAATTCAGTGATAAATGGGTTCTAAATGGCTACGGAGCTTATGGTTTTAAGGATGCTGAGCTGAAGTATTCTGCTAAAGTCACCCGCATCTTGGATAGGTTGCATTGGACCTCAGTTTCCTTATCCACTCAGAAGGAAATTGATCAGGTTGGTTTGGAGATTTCCAGTCTGCAGGGAAACAGCGTGTTTTTGGCAGCTAGTCGATTTGGGACATTGAGGCGACCTTATTTCAGCAAAAAACATCAAGTAAATTTCCAGCGTGAGTTTTTCAAAGGATTTTTGATGTATTCGGATTTGACTTTCATGAAGTTTGAGCCATTGTACGATTTCTATTACTTAGAAAAAGGAACAGGAGAATACAGATCTAATTTTGAGACTACTGAGGCTAAAATCGGAGTCAGATACGGTCGGGACGAAACCATCCTGATTAATGATAACCAAAGAACATCCTTGGGACCTTTAAGATGGCCAATTTTTGAATTGAGTTATGCCAAAGGTATGAATTGGCTAGGAGGCGATATCAACTATTCCAAACTGAATTTCTATGTTTATCAGCGACTTAATATGGGAATTTTTGGAGTTTCCCGTTATGAGTTTGATGCTGCCAAAGTATTTGGGGAAGTGCCATATCCTGTTTTGAAAAACCATCTGGGTAACGAAACCTTATTCTATACATCAGCTGCTTTCAATACGATGAACTTCAATGAGTTTGCCTCAGATCAATATGCAAGTTTGCGATATAGACATTATTTTGAAGGCTTTCTTTTAAATAAGGTTCCCTTAATTAAAAAGCTAAAATGGCGGGCTGTAGGAAATGCGAATATCCTCTATGGTTCTGTAAGTGATAAAAATATAGCGAATGCACCTACTTTAGATCCAGATGGTAATCCTTTAGCCACCTTCGGAAGGTTGGACCCTACTAAGCCTTATATAGAGCTAGGTTACGGGATAGAAAATATCTTTAAGTTTTTCCGGGTAGACTTTTTCCATAGAATGACTTATCTGGATAATCCTGAGGCAAAGCCATTTGCAATAAAAATAAGTGGACAGATAATACTTTAGAATTTTTTATTATTTTAGTTGAATGAAGGACAAAAGAACTTTATTCAAGCCATTTTTAGTCACTTTTGGTGCATTATTTTTATTTATTTCTGTAGAAAGTAAGGCTCAATCGGAAGCAGAGAAATTTACTGCAAAAAATATAGTCTATCTAGAACTTGGAGGGAACGCAGGACAGTATGCATTTACCTATGGGAGAGTTTTCCATCAAAAAGGGAAGCTGAAGCTAAGTGCTAGTGCAGGGTTTTCCATGTGGTATCAGGGATCAATTTCTAATACAAGATGGCTACCAGCTATACCAGTTGAGCTAACAGCATTCTATGGTAAATCAAACCACCATCTGGAATTGGGGGCTGGAGTGACTTCTTACTTAGACAGCATTATAGATTTTGACGAGGAAACATTCGAAACTAATGATAAGGTGGTCTTTAGTGGATTCATTCCTGTTAGAATTGGATATAGATACCAGAAGCCTGAGGGTGGATTCTTTTTTAGGGTTGCATATACCCCAATTATTGACTTTCCGTCGAGAACAGGAGGAAATTGGTCTTTCAATCCTTATTGGGCAGGATTGAGTTTTGGAAAGAGTTTTTAAACTAATTGTCTTTCCATTCTATAAAATGCTTACACTCCAAATCAAAAGAAGCTTTTTAGTGGATATTGAAATAATGAGCATATAATGCAGAAGCGTTTTTTTCTTTTCCTTCTCCTTATATCCAGCGTTTTCTTTTCCTGTTCTTCTAATGATAAGGTAAATTCGGATGAAGCCAGTGATGGCTTAGAAATTATTAAAGTTGACCTTTCCGAAGCCAGAGAGGGTAAACTCTCCGAATTTTTTGAATCTGAAATAGAGTACATCTGGCTACAGGATGATTCCGAGGATGCTCAATTAGGAGGCTTAAATAAAATATTTTTTCATGAGGATAAGATCTTCACGCTGGATAAATTCGGCTGCAAGTGTATTCAAATTTTTAATAGATCAGGAAAATTCCTACATAAATTGAGAAGCTATGGGGAAGGTCCTGAGAAATACCTTGATTTAGATAATGCTATAATAGTAAAAAATGAAGTATTGTTACTTGGTGTTTACCCTCCTAAACTAATGTGGTTTAGCATGGAAGGTAAATTTCTTCGAGAGGAAAAACTTGAAAAACAAAATGGTTCTGGGGTGTTTTCTGAAGAGGAAAAACGCTATTATTTTTATAATAAAGTAAGGGGTGTGAGTAATGGCCAATACTTTGTGGAGAGCGTAAACGAATTTTTTCAGGATACACTAAGATCTTTTTTGTACCAAGAGGATGGATATTATGGTAATTATTCAAGCCAACGGTCTTTCATTAAAGAAAATAAAATCTACTTTGGACGACCTTTTAATGACACCATAATGGTCACCAAAGATGGAATTTTTTTTCCGAAATTTGTTTTTGATTTTGGTTATTATAAACAGTCTATTGAGCAACTAAAGAAAAATAGCGAGAACTTGAGCAGTGTTGATGAACTTGATTTTATTAATCATAGAGCAAAGTTATACTTCGTACCCTACGGCTGGTATGTAACAGAATCTCAACTATATGCGGACTTCAAATATGAGGAAAGTTTTTATATGATATTTTTCGATAGAAATGCCAAAAAAACACATATTCTTAATGGAAGATTGAAAAATGATAGTGATGAATCCATTGATCCTTTTTCTTTTACTCATCTCTTTTCCACAGATAAGGTTGGGTTTTATCTACCTGGAAGATTTCTTTTCGAAGAACTACAGATAAAGAAAGCCGAACTCGGTAAGGATGGCTTCGAAGAATATGTAAAAGGCAAAGGAAAGAACTTTGCACAAGTGGCTTTTGCAGCTAAAGATTCCGAAAATCCTGTACTGATTGTGTATACCACGAAGAAATCGAGCCTTCCTACTGGACAAGCAGGCATGACTCAATAGTCATCCAATGTGATGATTATTCAATGCGAGATTCCATGTGACCATAAAAAACCAAATATAAACACATGAAATAAGGCTTCATTTCCATATTCCTTTCCCATATATTTTTTGGTTGCATCGCTCTTGTGCATATTTGCAACTTAATCTTTATGCCTTTTTGTATGGGCAGAACTAATTTTACACATGTCACAACTTATTAACATTACCCTTCCAGATGGCACTGTGAAGGAGTACGAAAAAGGAACTACCGGACTACAGATTGCTGCAAGTATCAGCGAGGGTTTAGCGAGAAACGTTCTAGCCGCAAAAGTAAACGGACAGGTTTGGGATGCTACCCGAGCTATCAACGAGGATTCATCCATCCAATTGTTGACTTGGAATGACGGGGAAGGCAAAAATACCTTTTGGCACTCATCCGCTCACTTGCTTGCAGAAGCTTTGGAAGCACTACACCCAGGCATCAAATTCGGTATTGGGCCTCCGATTGAAACAGGTTTCTATTATGATGTAGACTTCGGTGATAAGACGCTGGATGGTTCAGAATTGGAAGCCATCGAGAAGAAAATGATCGAGTTGGCTCGTGAGAAGAATGAATATATCCGAACTGATATTTCCAAGAAAGATGCCATTGACTATTTCCAGAAAAAAGGTGATGAATATAAGCTAGACCTTTTGGAAGGACTGGAAGATGGTTCTATTACGTTCTATCAGCAGGGAAACTTCGTGGATCTTTGTCGTGGACCGCATATTCCAAATACAGGTTTTGTAAAGGCTGTAAAGCTTACAAACATTGCCGGAGCATATTGGAGAGGGGATGAGAACCGTAAAATGCTTACCCGTATTTATGGAGTTACTTTCCCGAAAGCCAAAGAGCTGACTGACTATTTGACTTTGCTGGAAGAAGCTAAGAAACGCGATCACAGGAAACTTGGACGCGAGCTAGAGCTTTTCACATTCTCTGAGAAAGTAGGTGCAGGCCTTCCACTTTGGTTGCCGAAGGGAACCTTACTTAGAGAGCGTTTGGTTAATTTCCTGAAAAAAGCACAGGATAAGGCAGGTTATCAGCAGGTGATTACTCCGCATATTGGCCATAAAGTTTTATATGAGACTTCAGGTCATTATGAGAAATATGGCAAGGATTCTTTTCAGCCAATTGCCACTCCCCATGAAGGTGAGGAGTTTTTGCTGAAACCAATGAACTGTCCGCATCACTGCGAGATCTATAAGCATAAGCCACATTCCTATAAAGAGCTACCAATTCGCTATGCAGAATTTGGTACGGTATATCGTTATGAGCAAAGTGGTGAGCTTCACGGCTTGACCCGTGTTCGAGGATTTACCCAGGATGATGCACATATCTTCTGTCGTCCAGATCAGGTGAAAGAGGAGTTTGTCAAAGTAATTGACTTGGTATTGTATGTATTCAAAGCTTTGGGTTTTGAAGATTTCACTGCACAAATTTCTTTGAGAGATCCAGAAAATCCTTCCAAATACATAGGTGGCGATGAAAACTGGAACAAGGCTGAAAGCGCAATTATCGAAGCAGCTGCTGAGAAAGGGTTAATCACTGTGACTGAGCTTGGCGAGGCTGCATTTTATGGTCCTAAGCTGGACTTTATGGTAAAGGATGCTTTGGGAAGAAAATGGCAGTTGGGAACTATCCAGGTAGATTATAACTTACCAGAAAGATTCGAGTTGGAATATATAGGCTCGGACAACCAGAAGCATAGACCCGTGATGATCCACAGAGCGCCATTTGGTTCTCTGGAGCGTTTTGTAGCAGTGCTTATCGAGCACTGTGCAGGCAACTTCCCATTATGGCTTTCACCTGAACAGATTAATATTTTGCCTATTTCTGAAAAATATGTAGAATATGCTGAAGAAATTAAGTCAATCCTCGAAGAGGTAGGCATTTCAGGTTCTATTGACAACAGAGATGAAAAGATCGGGCGAAAAATCCGTGATTCAGAAGTTAAAAAAGTGCCTTTTATGCTGATAGTGGGAGAAAAGGAGCAGGAAGAGCGAAAGCTTTCTGTCCGTAAGCATGGTGAAGGTGATCTAGGTAATTTCTCTCCAGAGGAGTTTATTAATTATTTTCAAGGCATTATTTCAGCGTCATTAAGTAAGTAATAAGGCTGTATTATTTAATTCAGTTTTTCTTAATTAGAAATAATTCCGATATTTGCATCCAATTTCATAAAAACAATCAACGCAAACTTGAGAAACCAAAGACAACCCTATAGAGGTAGACAAGAAGAACCTTATAAAGTAAACCATAAAATCAGAGCTCGTGAAGTTAGACTGGTTGGCGATTTCGTAGATGGCGGCAACGCATTGCTGCCCCTCGATAAAGCGATCAAACTAGCTCAGGATAATGATTTGGATCTTGTAGAGATCTCTCCTAACGTCGAACCTCCAGTTTGTAAAATTCTAGATTACGCAAAGTTTAAGTACGAGCAGAAAAAGAAGCAAAAGGAGATCAAGTCCAATGCAGCCAAGATTGTTTTGAAAGAAATCAGATTCGGACCGAATACGGATGAACATGATTTTAATTTCAAATTGAAGCATGCTATTGGATTCTTAAAAGAAGGAGCAAAAGTGAAAGCTTATGTGCACTTCGTGGGACGTAGTATTGTGTTTAAAGAAAGAGGAGAGATGTTGCTTCTGAAATTTGCTCAGGCTCTAGCAGAATATGGTGCAGTAGAGCAGCTTCCAAAGATGGAAGGTAAGAGAATGAACATCTTCATCGCTCCGAAGGCAGGAAAGAAATAAATTTCAACTAAATAAATACAGCAAAATGCCAAAGGTAAAAACCAAATCCAGTGCAAAGAAGAGGTTCACTTTAACAGGAACCGGCAAAATCAAAAGGAAACATGCTTTCAAAAGCCACATCCTAACCAAAAAATCTACTAAAAGAAAGCATAACCTGACTAAAACTGGTCTAGTTCATGAGTCTGACGAAGGTAGAGTAAGAGACATGTTGAGAATCTGATTCTCTGCAGTAGCTTAAAATCAATTAATTAAGGTTTATTTATTCACCAGACATTTTGGTAATCAAGATCTCGATCACTCGGGGCACCAACTGTCAAAAAACAAAACACTATGCCTAGATCGGTAAACGCGGTAGCGTCCAGAGCAAGAAGAAAAAAAGTGCTAAAAGCCACAAGAGGTTACTTCGGAAGAGGTAGCAACGTATGGACAGTAGCCAAAAACAAGTACGAGAAAGGTCTTCAGTATGCGTACAGAGACCGTAAAGCTAAGAAAAGAGAATTCAGAGCTTTGTGGATTCAGCGTATCAACGCAGGTGCAAGAATGCACGGCGTGTCCTATTCTCAATTAATGGGTTTATTGAAGAAAGGTGGAGTTGAGCTTAACCGTAAGGTGCTTGCTGACTTGGCCATGAATCACCCAGTAGCATTTCAAGCTGTAGTTGAAAGTGTAAAATAAGGTTGCACTGTCTTATTTTATTGGAAGCCTTCCCTCGGGAAGGCTTTTTTATTTCAGGTACTTTTTAGTTAATAAATTACTATCGCATATTTATAGATTGTAAAGAATGATTAATCCTATTCTGTGTCAGAAAACTGCGATAGAAAATCTTTAAACAATCCATGCAAAAAATTAATAAGCGATTACTTGGTCAAACAGCTTTAGTCACTGGAGCAAACTCCGGGATAGGGGAAGCTATTGCATATGCTCTTGGTAGAGAAGGAGCTAACGTAATTATTAATTACATTTCCAATCCGGAAAAAGCAGAGGAAATAGCCCATGCGATTATTAAAGATGACCATTGCGGAGGTGCAATTGCTGTGAAGTGTGATGTAAGCAAAGAGGATCAGGTGATCCGTATGTTCAAGCAAGCTGTTGATCATTTTGGAACTGTGGATATATGCGTGCCTAATGCAGGACTTCAAAGAGACTCTAGCTTGCACGAAATGAAACTTGAAGATTGGCAGCTAGTACTGGATGTAAATCTTACTGGGCAGTTTTTATGTGCCAGGGAAGCAATCCGGGAATTTCTGAGGCGTGGGATGCGTCCTGAAGTCTCAAGTTCTTTAGGTAAGATTATTCACACAAGCTCTGTTCATCAGATTATTCCCTGGGCCGGACATGCTAATTATGCTGCAACAAAAGGAGCAATTGTTATGTTAATGCAAAGTATTTGTCAGGAATATGCTCCGCTCAAAGTTCGATGTAACAGTATCGCTCCTGGGGCTATTCAGACTCCAATAAACAAATCTGTCTGGGATGACCAACAAGCTTTAGATAAACTAAATAAACTAATCCCCTATAAAAGAATAGGAGTACCGGAGGATATTGGAAGTACAGCCGCGTGGCTTGCTTCAGATGAATCCGAGTATATTAACGGCACTACCATATTTGTAGACGGAGGCATGACTTGCTATCCTGGATTTACGGAGAACGGTTAAATTTTAAAGTTTATGTCTGAAGAATCTGCTGAGCAGCAACGCATACTGGAGAAAAATAGGAAGGAAAAAAAATGGTTAAAATGGGGACCCTATTTGAGTGAAAGACAATGGGGTACTGTGAGGGAAGACTATAGCCCAGATGGTAGTGCTTGGGAATATTTTCCACACGATCATGCTAGATCAAGGGTCTATCGCTGGGGTGAAGATGGAATTGCTGGTATTTCAGATGAATATTGTAACATCTGTTTTGCACTTGCACTTTGGAACGGTAAAGACCCAATTTTGAAGGAACGACTTTTTGGACTCACTGGAAACCAAGGTAATCATGGGGAAGATGTAAAGGAGTTGTATTACTATTTAGACAATACACCTACCCATTCATACATGAAACAGCTGTATAAATACAGTCAAAATGAATATCCTTACGAAGAGCTTTTAAAAGAAAACCAAAGAAGAAGCAGAGAGGATTTAGAATACGAGATTCTTGATACTGATATTTTTGATGGAAATGCGTATTTCGATGTGATCACAGAATATGCAAAAGCCGATGAAGAAGATTTGCTGATTCAATTCACTGTTACAAACAGGTTTACAGAATCGGCTCCTATAAGTATTTTACCGACCTTATGGATACGGAATTATTGGAGTTTTCGGGATATGGATCCAATGCCTTCCATTACAAAACAAGTTGAAGGCAAAACTACTTACGTCTCTATTTCGCACATTTATGTAGGAGAATATAATTTGTATTTTGAAGATGCTGATCAGCTACTTTTTACTGAAAATGAGACAAACACAGAAAAAATATTTGGAGTAGAAAATGATCATCCTTTCAAAAAAGATCTCTTTCATGATGCAGTCATTACTAACGACTTTTCCAAAACTACCCAGAATAAAAGCGGGACTAAGTTTTCTCCTTTATATCAGCGAAATGTAGAAGCAGGTGGAGAAATTGTAATTCGATTGAGGCTTTCGAAGGAAAGATTAGAAAACCCATTTAATGAAGATTTTGAAGCCATTTTAAATGCAAGGAAATCAGAATCTGCTAAGTTTTATGATGCAATCATCTCGGGAGTTTCCAAGGATCAAGCTGAAATCCAGAAGCAGGCATTTGCAGGATTGCTATGGTCAAAGCAATACTATAATTACGATGTAGAGACTTGGCTGGAAGGAGATCCTAAAGAGCCGAAACCTCCTGTTTCCCGATTAAATGGCAGGAATAGTACATGGGATAAGCTTCGCAACCATGATATTATGCTTATGCCCGATACGTGGGAATATCCTTGGTATGCCGCTTGGGATACGGCTTTCCATTGTGTCACGCTTGCATTGATAGATCCTGACTTCGCAAAAAATCAGCTGTTACTTTTTACAAAGGAATGGTATATGTCTCCGGACGGGCAGATTCCGGCATATGAATGGGCTTTAAGCGATGTGAATCCTCCCGTTCAGGCTTGGGCTTCCATCAAGATCTTTCTAATGGAAAAAAATGCTACCGGAAAGGGAGATATTAAGTTTTTGAAAAGGATGTTCAATAAATTAAGTCTAAACTTCACTTGGTGGGTTAATAGACTGGATGGAAGAGCCAATAACGTATTTGAAGGAGGGTTTCTAGGGCTGGATAATATTGGTGTTTTCGATAGAAGTAAGGGAGTTCCCGGGAATGGTATTCTTGAACAAGTGGATGGAACTGCATGGATGACCTTATTTTGTCAGAATATGCTTCAGATAAGCCTAGAATTGGCGCTGGAAGACGATATCTATGAAGACATGGCCACCAAGTATTTTGGGCACTTTGTATTTATCGCTGAGGCACTGAATAAAATGAGTAATGATTTCGAAGGTATTTGGGATGATAAGGATGCTTTTTTTTACGATCAGCTCATTCTACCGGAAAGTAGTTTAATACCTATTAAGGTGAGATCCATTGCAGGAATGCTCTCACTGGCAGCTGTATTTTGTATTAAAAAAGAAGTATTAGAGGAGCTTCCAAAGTTCCGAAGAAGCGTATTATGGTTTGTAAAATACCGCAGGGATAAGCTTAAATATAAAGTGATTCAAAATTATCGGGAAGGAAAAGATTTGCTCTTGGCTTTAGTTCCTGAGAATAGAGCTAGAAAATTATTGAAAGCTTTATTGGATGAAAAGGAATTTTTAAGCCCTCACGGATTGAGATCATTATCGAAAATCTATGAAACTCCATACAATATCATTATTGATGAGGTAGATTATGGTATTGGGTATGAACCCGCAGAGTCTACCACATCGCTTTTTGGAGGCAATTCAAATTGGAGAGGCCCGGTTTGGTTTCCTATAAATTACCTATTTATCGATGCGCTGAAGGAATATTTTAAGTTTGCTGGGAAAGAACTAAAGTTTGAATATCCTACTGGATCAACCAACCTACTTGATCTTAATGAAATCAGTATTGAATTGAGTAAGCGTCTGATCAGTATTTTTGAGAAGAATGAGAATGGGGACCGTACAGTCAATTTACTTCATAGCAAATGGTACCGAGACGAGCATTTTAAGGACCTTATTCTATTTTATGAATACTTTCACGGAGAAAACGGAAGGGGGATAGGTGCCTCACATCAAACTGGTTGGACTGCATTGGTTGCAAATTTAATTGATGAAATAAAGAAAAGTAATTCTAAGTGAAGTAGGAAGAAATCTTACTGTGTACCCCTTGATTGATTTATGTGGGTAAACACCAAATATTTAACACGAAGCCATTTTTCAAGAAATTAAGCTACGATTTCATTACCATTAAAAATAAGAAAGGCTTCCATTTCTGAAAGCCTTTGAGTAGCGAGAGGGAGATTTGAACTCCCGACCTCAGGGTTATGAATCCTGCGCTCTAACCAACTGAGCTACCTCGCCATTTTATAATTTCTTTTTACTATTTCAATCAGGGGATTTGAGCTTCCGTCCGACTCAGCGGATATGAATCCTTCACTCTCCGCATAACTATCCAGACAATCGAGACATCTCGCTATGTATGAATAATTTTAGTTCTAATACTTCGGACAGTTTCTAAAAACTCAGAAACATTTTTTGGGTATTGATTTTTGAAATTAATGCCTATATTAAAGCACTTTCATCAGTCAATAAAATTAGTTGACAACCGTATATTATCAACCCAGAAAACCTCCCTTTCGAATGGGAATGCAAATATGAGGTCTTGTATTGTGAAATGCAAGTTGACGTTCTTTAAAAAAGTAATTTTTTACATAGTGTAAAATCAATTATCATGGTTAAAAATAAGTTTGTGGCTGATTATCAAATTAATGCCTCCAAAAAAATAGTTTTCCATTATTTGAGTACAGCAAGTGGATTGGAGGAATGGTTTGCCGACGAAGTGAGAATAAACGAGGATAAAAACTATATCTTCAATTTTGACAGCGAAGATCATTACGCCCGTCTAGCTTCACAGAGAAGTAATTCACATGTGAAATTCGAATTTTATGATCCCAAGAACCCGGATGAATCTGATCACGCATTTATAGAATTCAAACTAGAAGAAAATGAATTGACTCAAACCCTATTTTTGAAAGTTATAGATTATTCAGATGGCTACGATGACGAAGAGCTGGTAGCTATTTGGGAAGGATTGATAGTGAGATTGAAAGATATTATTGGTGGGTAATCTCAATTGAATTAACCAAATTTGAACTTCGACTCATAGGCTTCGTATTTGCCTAGTGAGCAGTTTGAATAATGAAGAAACTAGATAAACTTATACTTGGGTCTTTTTTAGGCCCATTTTTATTGACTTTTATTGTCGTGGATTTCATCCTGTTGACTGTCAACATGCTGAAATACTTTGACGAGATTTTTGGTAAGGGCCTGAGTTTTTGGATTTACGCTGAGCTAATCGGGTATTTCGTCATCAGTATCTCACCCATGGCATTGCCGCTAGCGGTATTACTATCAAGCTTGATGACTTTCGGTAATCTGGGAGAGCATTTTGAGCTTACAGCAATTAAGAGTAGCGGAATTTCTTTACTTAGAGCTCTAAGGCCAATTGGTGTATTTGTGATTGTACTAGCTTTTGCAGCCTATCTTTCCAATAACTATTTGGTACCGAAAGTAAATCTTAAGACGTTCAGCTTGCTTTACGACATACGTATGAAATCCCCGGCATTGGATATTAAAGCTGGAGTTTTTTACAGTGGTATTCCAGGATATAGCATCAAAGTAAACGAGAAGGTAGGGGAGTATGGGCTCAAGAATATTTTGATTTATAACCATTCGGAAGGCAACACCGGTAATTTAAATGTGACAATTGCAGACTCGGGTAGGATGGAGCCATTTTTTAATGAAAACTACATGAAGCTGTCCTTGTATCATGGGAAAAACTATAAGGAAGCTAGGACTACTAGAGGGATAAAGGAAAAGCCTGTGGAATTTGACAGGATATCCTTCGATGCAAACGAAATCGTATTTGACCTAAATAACACATTCAAGCTAAACCGAACGGCAGAGGATGCATGGTCAACCAATAGATCCATAAAAAACATCTCCCAGATAAGATTGGGGTTAGACTCCATCGCGACTTTAGTTAATGAGCAGCGCTATCAAAATTATCAATCGGCAGAAAGTGTATATCCGTTTTTCACGAGGGATAGGAAATTTACACCTAACGATGAGATTCTTAAAAGAAAAGCATTAGATGACTCGGTCCGAATAAAGAAAATGCGAAAGGAAAAAGCAGTGTTGGATTCTCTGGAACAAATAAAGACTTTGGCCAATAAAGACACTTCTTCAGTGGTAATTGATGGGCCAGAATCCAAAAATATAACCATCGCTGGCGATTCGGAAATTACTTCCAAAAAATCGGTAGCTGGTAGTAAGGAGGTATCCACGAGTGATTCCTTATTCCGCGATGCTAAACGCAAAAATAGAAATCCACCAGTAGCAGATAAATTACCCGAGTTGGATACTACAGCCAATGAAGTATTAAATAAACCTGCCAAAGGGCCACGAAAGATGGCTTTGACAGATGAGGAAAGAGAAAAAATTGATTCACTTGTTACCAATAGAGGCTATGGGCAAACAGCGATCACTACGGCATTGAATAATTCACGCAACCTAAAGAACAATTTTAACATCAAGAAAACCCAGATTGATAATTACGAGAGGGATTATAGAAGATATCAGATCGCATGGTATCAGAAATACACCCAAGCTTTCGCTTGCTTCGCCATGTTTCTGATAGGTGCGCCGCTTGGAGCTATTATCAAAAAGGGCGGATTGGGAATGCCTGTACTGATTTCTATAATTTTCTTCATAGTTTATTATATGCTTACCATCACAGGGGAGAAGTGGGCTAAAGAAGGTATTGCCGATCCTTTATTTGGAACTTGGTTTTCCAACTTGTGCCTAATTCCATTCGGATTGTTCTTTGTGAAGCAGGCTAGAAAGGATGCAAGATTGTTCGAGCCAGACTTCTACGTAAGCATTTGGAAAAGCATTCAGAAACGCTTTAAAGTTCTTGGTTCAAAACCTAATTAAGCTTTTATATTCTCAAAATAAATCTTACCTTTGTGGTTGTTTTACAAAATTTAGCTAAACATGTATTTATCCTCAGAGATTAAAGAAGAGTTATTTAAGAATCATGGACGGTTAAAATCTGCTACTGACACAGGATCACCTGAGTCTCAGATTGCCCTCTTTACACACAGAATCAAGCATTTGACTGAGCATTTGAAGTCAAATAAGAAGGATCACTCCTCAAGACTTGGTTTGTTGAAACTAGTAGGTAAAAGAAGAAGCCTATTGGATTACCTACACAAGAAAGAGATCGAGCGATACAGAGCAATCATCGCCGAGCTAGGAATCAGAAAATAACCAATCTAGTAAGGTTCTCTTGAGTGAGAACCTTACTTTTTTATTTTTAAGGTTATACCTGCACTTTTATCACTTACGACGCAAACTAACAATCATTTATGTTACCGAATTTAATCACCAAGACCATCACCCTAGAAGATGGCAGAGAAATTATAATAGAAACGGGTGCATTGGCTAAACAGGCTGATGGATCTGTAGTAGTAAAGATGGGAAAGGCTATGCTTCTGGCTACAGTAGTATCCAAGAAGGAAGCTGGAGAAGGGGTGGATTTTTTACCTATGTCAGTTGACTACCAAGAGAAATTTGCTTCATCAGGAAAAATTCCTGGAGGATTTTTGAAGAGAGAAGGAAGACTTTCTGATTACGAGATTTTGATTAGCCGAATCGTAGATAGAGCTATTCGCCCGATTTTCCCGGATGATTATCATGCAGATACTCAGATTGCCATTACACTTATTAGTGGCGATGATGATGTGCTTCCAGATGCATTGGCTGGACTTGCTGCTTCCGCGGCGCTAGCTGTATCTGATATTCCTTTCAATGGTCCTATCTCTGAAGTTCGCGTTGCGAAAATCGATGGTAAATTGAAAATCAACCCAACTCCAACTGAGTTGGAAACTGCTTCTTTGGAATTTATCGTTGCCGGTTCACTTGACTTCATTCTAATGGTGGAAGGTGAAGCTAACGAGATCCAGGAGGAAGAAATGCTGGAAGCTATGCAATATGCTCATGATGAGATCAAGAGACATTGTCATGCTCAAATCGAGCTTACAAAGCTTGTAGGCAAAGAAGTAAAAAGAGAATACAATCACGAGAAGTCTGATCCAGCACTTTTCGATAAAATGAGAGCAGAAGTTTACGATAAATTGTATGCTTCAGTAAGCAAGCAAATTGCTAACAAATCTGAGCGTTCTGCTTTTATTAAAGAAATTAAAGAAGAATTCGTAGCTAGCCTAGGCGAGGAGCATGAGTTTGAAGCAAGCCTAATCGGTCCGTATTTTAGCAAAATCCATAAGGAAGCAGCTAGAAATTTGACCTTGGACGAAAAGAAAAGATTGGATGGTAGAAAACTTGACGAAGTAAGACCTATCTGGTCTGTTGTTGATTACTTACCATCTGCTCACGGATCCGCAGTATTTACCCGAGGAGAAACTCAATCATTGACCACTTGTACTTTAGGTACTAAAATGGACGAGATGATGGTAGATGGAGCAACTATTTCCGGTTACAACAAATTCTACCTACACTATAATTTCCCAGGCTTCTCCACAGGTGAAGTAAAACCTAATAGAGGTCCAGGAAGAAGAGAAGTAGGTCATGGTAACTTAGCTATGAGAGCTTTGAAGAAAGTTCTTCCTCCTGCTGATCAGAATCCATACACTATCCGTATTGTTTCAGACATTTTGGAATCAAACGGTTCTTCGTCTATGGCTACCGTATGTGCCGGATCATTAGCACTGATGGATGCTGGTATTCCTATCAAATCAGCAGTAACTGGTATCGCAATGGGAATGATCTCTGATGCTAAGACTGGTAAATATTCTATCCTTTCAGACATTTTGGGAGACGAAGATCACCTAGGTGATATGGATTTCAAAGTAACAGGTACTTCCAAAGGAATCACTGCTTGCCAGATGGATTTGAAAGTAGAAGGATTGGATTATTCTGTTTTGAAAGAAGCTTTGCTTCAGGCAAAAGATGGTAGACTTCATATTTTGGATGAGATCACCAAAACTCTTGCTGCTCCGAAGCCAGAATTGAAACCTCATACTCCAAGATCATTTGTCATGATGATTCCTAAGGAATTGATCGGTGCTGTAATCGGACCTGGAGGTAAAGTAATTCAGGAAATCCAGAAGGATACTGGAGCTACTATTGTAATAGAAGAGATTGACAATCAAGGAAAGATCAACATCTTCTCTGCAAATCAGGATAAACTTAATGCTGCACTTGCTCGTATTAAAGCAATCGTTGCTCAGCCTGAAATAGGAGAGACTTATACAGGTAAAGTAAAAAATATCCAACCTTTTGGCGCCTTTGTGGAATTTATGCCGGGTAAGGATGGTTTACTTCATATCTCCGAGATCAAGCACGAGCGTGTTGAGACTATGGACGGTGTACTTGAGCCAGGAGAAGAAATACAAGTTAAATTGATCGACGTCGATAAGAAAACAGGCAAATTTAAGCTTTCAAGAAAGGCCTTATTGCCAAAACCTGAAAAACCAACACCAAACGCATAAGGTTAATCGAAACATTTGATTAATTTGATTCTCATAAACTATTAAATTTCACAAATCATATTCCTGAATGAGGCAGCTAAAGATTAGCAAACAGATTACCAACAGAGAAAGTCAATCCCTGGATAAATATCTTCAAGAGATTGGAAAAGTTGACCTGTTGACAGCAGACGAAGAGGTAGTTTTGGCTAAAAGAATTAGAGAAGGTGACCAATTGGCGCTGGAAAAATTGACAAAAGCCAACCTTCGATTTGTAGTATCAGTTGCCAAGCAGTACCAAAACCAAGGGCTTTCTTTGGGAGATTTGATCAATGAGGGAAACCTTGGTTTGATCAAGGCTGCACAGCGATTTGATGAAACTCGTGGATTTAAATTTATCTCTTACGCTGTATGGTGGATTAGACAATCTATCCTTCAGGCATTGGCGGAGCAGTCTAGAATCGTTCGTCTTCCATTGAACCGAGTAGGTTCATTGAATAAGATTAGCAAGACGTTCAGCGAGTTGGAGCAGAAATTCGAGCGTGAACCGTCTCCTGAAGAACTGGCTGAAGTGCTAGAAGTTACTGCCAATGAAGTAGTGGATACCATGAAGATTTCAGGTCGTCACGTGTCTATGGATGCTCCATTCGTACAAGGTGAGGAAAATAGCCTTTTGGACGTATTGGAGAATGACGGTGATGAAAAGCCGGATGATGGCCTAATGAATGATTCCCTTCGTAAAGAAGTTCAACGCGCACTATCTACCTTGACTCAAAGAGAAGCTGATGTGATCACGCTTTACTTTGGATTGAATGGAGAGCATGCAATGACTTTGGAAGAAATCGGAGAGAAATTCAACCTAACAAGAGAGCGAGTAAGACAAATCAAAGAGAAGGCAATACGCCGTCTGAGACATACATCCCGTAGTAAGACGCTAAAACCTTACCTCGGATAAGCAAGTACACAATATAAAGGGGGTCTAAAGCCCCCTTTTTTATTTCATCTTTTTTGCCTTAGTACCAATGGTAGTTTGATATTTATATTAAGTCAACTACTTATGGAATTTTAACAACATGCAACTTTGTTACTAAAGCAGAATTCGTAAAATTTGCCCGATTTAATACTTCCTATTAATGAAACCAGAAATTGAAAAAGTAAAAGTTTTGATCATCGGATCAGGACCCGCGGGTTATACCGCAGCTATATATGCTTCCAGAGCAGGTCTTTCACCTGTATTATATACTGGCGGACAGCCAGGTGGTCAGCTTACCATCACCAATGATGTAGAAAATTACCCAGGGTATCCTAACAGTGTGACTGGCCCTGAGATGATGGAAGACTTCAGAAAACAAGCAGAACGATTTGGGGCTCAGGTAAGATATGGCTTAGCTACAAGCGTGGATTTCAGTACCACCCCACATACTGTAGTCATAGATGAGCAAGTTACCATTCATGCAGATACAGTTTTGATTTCCACCGGAGCCTCTGCCAAGTGGTTAGGAATTGAAAGCGAAGCCCGGTTGAATGGCAAAGGTGTTTCTGCCTGTGCAGTTTGTGATGGATTTTTCTTTAGAGGTCAGGAAGTAGCCATTGTAGGAGCTGGAGATACGGCTTGTGAGGAAGCTTCTTATCTTTCTAATATTTGTAGCAAAGTGTATATGCTCATTCGAAAAGATGAAATGCGTGCATCGCAGATCATGCAAAAGCGTGTAATGAATAATCCTAAGATCGAAATTCTCTGGAATACAGAGACAGATGAAATTTTGGGAGATGAGGAAGTAACTGGTGTAAGAATCTATAACAATAAATCAGGAGAAAAATCAATAATCGCTATTTCTGGCTTCTTTGTTGCTATTGGTCATCAACCAAATACCGGCATCTTCAAAGATTTTATCCACATGGATGAAGCCGGATATATCAAAACTATCCCAGGAAGTACCAAAACCAACGTCGAAGGTGTTTTTGCATGTGGAGATGCACAGGATAATATCTATCGACAAGCAGTGACTGCTGCAGGTACTGGCTGTATGGCTGCCTTGGATGCCGAGCGGTATTTGGCTGAGTTCGAGAATGATTAAACCCAATAAATGAGGTATTCAATCCTATTTGTAATCTTTTGCTTTAATCTGAGCATTGGTATTTTTGATGCCGATGCTCAGATTTTTCCTAAGATTATAAAGAAAAATAATGCGTCCCAAACCTCTACAGCAAGCCAGGAGAGGAAAAATATTGAACTAAGAGGATTCGATCAGGAATCTTACCTGAGAACCTTATCGTCAGTTACTGATTCGATCATTTTTGAAAATAATGTCAATCTCGGAAGGGTGAGATCGATAATTAGTGAGGATCAGAATATCATGGTTTGGGCACCTACTAATCAGCTGGTAAAAGTTTCAGAGCAAATTCAAATCGACAGTATTTGGGTCACAGCTTTCGAATACTATTCATCCTGGGATTCCAATAAAATTGATATTTATAATTTTGATCCAAAGACCTTTAAAGACACCGTCAATATTCAATTATATGACGAGTTTTTTGGATACAATTGGAAAATGCCGCTTGAAACAACTCCGGTAACATCTCCTTATGGATACAGATGGAGAAGGTGGCATTATGGGACTGACCTGGATCTAAACACTGGAGATCCTGTTTATAGCGGCTTTGATGGAATAGTCCGCGTTAAATCGTACGATAGATATGGATATGGTTATTATGTAGTAATCCGACATAAAAACGGACTGGAAACGTTATATGGCCATTTATCAAAGCAGCTGGTGGATGTAGGCCAGGAAGTTAAAGCTGGAGATATAATTGGAAAAGGTGGTAACACGGGTAGGAGTAGTGGATCACATCTTCACTATGAGCTTCGTTATAGAGGATTGGCTTTTGACGCCGAAAAAGTTTATGATTTTCCAGAGTACAAAATATTGGGTCAAAACTATTTAATAACCCCGGATCTTTTTGGGAACATTGTCCAGGCAAGAACAAACGCATACCATAAGGTGAAAAAGGGAGAAACATTAGGATCCATTGCCAGTAAATATGGCGTTTCACTCAGTGCTTTGACCAGGCTGAACGGAATCTCCACACGTGCAATTCTGCGAATAGGTCAAAATATTCGTGTACGCTGACTTAAATAAAGAATAATTATGAAATTGGATATTTTGGTTTTTGCTGCTCATCCAGATGATGCGGAGTTAGGCTGTTCCGGTACTATAGCTGCACACATTGCCAAAGGTCATAAAGTGGGAATTGTTGACTTCACACAAGGCGAAATGGGTACTCGTGGAACTCCTCAATTAAGACTTGAAGAAGCAGAAGCTGCCAGCAAAATCCTTAAACTTTCTGCCAGGGAAAACTTAGGTTTTAAAGATATTTACTTTCAAAATGATGAATATCATCAGTTGAAATTAATTGAAATGATCAGGAAATATAAACCTGAAATTGTATTAGCTAATGCGGTTACGGATAGACACCCAGATCATGGTAAAGGGTCAAGTTTGGCTTCTTCTGCCTGTTTTATGAGTGGGCTTCGCAAGATTGAAACTCAGCATAATGGGATGGAGCAAGAAGCCTGGCGACCTAAATTTGTGTACCATTATATTCAGAATAACTATATAGAGCCTGATTTTGTAATGGATATTACTCCTTATTGGCAAACTAAAATTGATAGTATTCTGGCATTCCAATCTCAGTTTTATGATCCTTCGAGCGAGGAACCTGTAAGTTTCATTTCCGATCCTGATTTTTTACCTTTTGTAGAGGCTAGAGCTAGAGAGTGGGGACACAAAATTTTGGTAAAATATGGAGAAGGCTTTACGGTAGAGCGGATGATTGGGACTGAAAATCTGTTTGACCTGAAATAATCAAGGTGCGAGCCTTGATATCATCCATTCTCCATTTTGAAGCTCATATTTTATTCTGTCGTGTAGACGGCTTGGTCTTCCTTGCCAGAACTCTAGAGTAAATGGGGTTAGTCTGTAACCACCCCAATGAGGTGGCCGAGTGATTTCCTTGCTCAGAAATTTATTCTCCAACTCTGCTTGTTTTATAGTAAGAGTTTCTCTGGACTGGATTGGTTGACTTTGCGGAGATGCCCAAGCACCAATCTGAGAACCTAATGGTCTGGAAAAGAAATAGGTATCTGATTCTCCTTCAGTTACTTTTTCCACAGACCCCCTTATTCTCACTTGACGCTCTAACTCAGGCCAAAAGAAAGTTAAAGAAGCAGATTTTTTATTTTCCAATTCTTTGCCTTTTTCACTTTGATAGTTTGTGAAAAATACAAAACCTTCATCTATTCCTTTCAACAATAAAATTCTTGCATTTGGCACACCATCCATTCCTATAGTGGATACAGTCATCGCATTGACTTCCAATACTTCTGCATTTACTGCCTCATCAAACCAAGAGCTAAATTGTCTCATTGGATCTGATTTTACATCGTTGATATCCAATGATTTAATAGAATAGTCCTTACGTATCGCTGAGATATCCATTTATGGTAGTGGTTCTAGAAAACTTGTGGATAAAATTAACATAGGCATTGCATTTAAAAAATTATGATCTATATTTTTCAATAATTTAGATTTTAGCGAAGAATGAATAAAGACGAACAACGTAATCCTAAAGCCGGTGATCTTCTAATTTCCGAACCATTTTTGCAGGACGAAAATTTCGTTCGCTCAGTGGTTCTGCTTTGCGAGCATTCAGAAGAGGGGAGTTTCGGCCTAATAATTAACAAACCATCTATCCTGAAATTGGGTGAACTAGTCGAGGCACTTGATTTTCTGGATAAGGATGTGTTTGTAGGAGGGCCTGTTGAGCAAAATACCTTGCATTTTATCTATGTTGGTGAAAAAACTCTGGATGGAAGTATCTCTTTGGGTGAAAATATTTGGTGGGGTGGTGACTATGAATCTTTGGTGGAACAATTAAAACTCGGATTATTTGACCCTGATTCAGTACGCTTTTTTTTAGGCTATAGTGGCTGGGGTTCTGAGCAGTTGGATGATGAATTATCCGAAGAAACATGGATCATATGTAGAGAGAATTTAGGTGATAAAGCCTTCGATTTTACCCCTGAAGAACTCTGGCGAAACCTGCTCAAAAATATGGGTGGAGAGTTTAAGGTTATAGCAAATTATCCACTAGATCCAAGATTAAATTAGGCAAAATCCCTACTTTTGCTCATATTGCCCACTAATAGTACTGTTTTTATGACTGAGAAAAGTAATGATTTGTCTGACAAGGACAAGGTGACTCAAGCCTCCAATTCGGAAGAGACCAAGAGTATCGATAATGAAACTAATGCTCAAGCTAGCGACAAGGTTCCAGCAGATGAGATCAGCGAGTCTGATTCTTCTGTTGACTCACTTTCAAAAGAAGGTGAGTCTGCTGAATTAGAACATCCAAAGACAATAGCTGAAGAAAACGAAAATATCCAAGATTCTTCCCCAAAAGAAGCGCAGTCTTCTGCTGAAGAGAAAATTTCCAGCGAACAAGCTGATGGAAAAACTGTCACATCAGAAGAAGCTCATGATGAAGATGAATCGGTAGAGGAAGATGAAGAAGAGCATCATGATGAAGAGATAGATATAACTTCACTATCTAAAATTGAACTTGTGTCCCTGCTAAAGAGCAAGGTGAAACAAGATAACATATATAAGATTGATAAGATTGTCCATGAAATCAAAGCTGCTTTTGAGGAGTTTGTGAGTAAGGATAAGGATGATGCGCTGGAGAAATTTAAGGCTGAAGGAGGAGTAGAAGATGATTTTGACTTTAGGCCAAGCGACGAAGAAAAGGAATTCAATACTTATTATTACGAATACCGCCATCAGCTTGGTGCGCTTCGCAAAGAAGCAGAAAAGCAAAAAGAGTCAAATCTTTCAGCGAAGACGGAGTTATTAAATAAACTCCGTGAATTGGTAGATGGTGAGGAGACTACACTAAGTATGGCTACAATTAAGGCCTTACAGGAAGAATGGAAAAGCATAGGACCGGTTCCACCTTCACAAAATAGAAGTCTATGGGCTAGTTACAATGCCTTGATGGATCGCTTCTATGACAATAGAAGTATTTATTTTGAACTAAAGGAGCTTGACCGCAAAAAAAATCTAGAAAGTAAACTGGAGCTTGTAGAGAAGGCTGAAGCATTGAAAGATGTGAAAGACCTGAAAGAAGCGATCAAATCCCTCAACGACCTTCATGAGGAATTTAAGCATATTGGTCCAGTACCTAGAGAAGAGCAAGAAGCACTTTGGCAGAAATTCAAAGGTGCATCAGATGCAGTCTATGATAGAAGAAAGGATTTTTATGAAGGGCAGAAAGAAGTCTTCAAAGTAAACCAGGATCAAAAGGAAGCTTTGATAGAAACTTTGAAAACTTTTGCTGAGTTTAAGGCTGACCGAATCAGAGATTGGAACAGCAAGACTAAAGAAATCTTGGAGATCCAAAAGAAATGGGAAAAAATAGGACCTGTACCTAGAGAATCAGGTAAAGAAATAAATAAAGCTTTCTGGGCAGCTTTCAAGCAGTTTTTCCACAATAAGAATTTATTCTTCAAAGAACTTGATGAAATCCGTGCTACCAATCAGGCAAAAGCCGAAGAATTGATAGAGAAGGCGGAAGAACTGAAGGACAATACAGATTGGCAAAACACATCCAATGCTTTGGTAAAATTGCAGCAGGATTGGAAGAAGCTTGGACCAACTCCGGAAAAAAGCAGAGATAGTCTATACAAACGTTTTAAGCAAGCGTGTGATACGTTCTTTGACAATAGGAGAGATTCTAATAAAGCATCTAATGCTGAATTTGAGGATAACTTAGTAAGCAAGCAGGCAATCTGTAAGCAGCTTACTGATGCCGCTGCAAGTGGTGTTGTTTCAGAGGAAGAACTGACCAAATTGGTTGGTGACTTTAATGACTTGGGATTCGTGCCTAGAAAAGCTATGAAAGAGATCCAGGCGCAATTTAAAACGGCTGTAGACTTGTACTTGGAGAAATTGAGTCCTGAAGGTGAAGGAAGAGAAGATTTCTTATTCCGGTTAAATCTAAACAGACTTCAGTCTGATCCGAATGCTGTGAAGACTTTGAATAAAAAAGAGCACGGTATACGTAAGCAGATTTCCGAACTGGAAAACAATATTACCTTGTGGAAAAATAACTTGGAGTTCTTCGCTGCTTCAAAAACTGCAGATAAGTTGAAAGATCAGTTTGATCTGAAAATACAAAAAGCAGAAGAGGAGATCGATAAATTGAAAAGCAAGCTGTCAATATTAAGGGAGTTTTAAATTTTTCTCACTCAGAATAAGGGAGATAGGATTTTTCTTTTCTGAGGGTTTGGAGCGAATAAACTGAACTTCTATATTTGCATCACCAATACGGAAATAAGCCTCCTTAGCTCAGCTGGTAGAGCAACTGACTTGTAATCAGTAGGTCATTGGTTCGATCCCGATAGGAGGCTCTTGATTGTCAAGCACTTAGCATAAATTTTAGCTAAGTGTTTTTTTTTGTGCACGTGATTTGCACAAAAATTGGAATTGCCTGAATTTAGATCAGGTGACCATGGATACCAATTTTTCAAAAGAATCTTCTCCATGTCCCAATCGATTTTACTAGTGTAATATTTTTTTGAGGGAATGAACTAACATAAATAATTTGCTTCCGCTCCTCGTCACTGAAAGAACCCTGATCCTTAATGAATTAGGATGGAATATAATTACCATTTTTTATTTGAAATTATCTGTTCAGCTGGAGCTGGCGATACAGAAGTCGAACCATTTCGAGGAGGATTTGGAGCGTTTGGCTAGGTTGTTTAAATTTCTTTAAGAAATAATTTTGCAATGGTTTAGTAAAATTTCCTTACATCAAATTAGCTGCGCTTATTATTTTTATTTATTCAGTCGCTACCCAAGCAGCAAATTGAATACAAACAACCGACTTTTGGATACTTTTATATGGATAGACTGCCCCAACTTTGTACTATCAATTTAATTAGCAAAAAAATGAAAGTAATCTTAATAACCGGTGCATCAAGTGGAATTGGGGAAGCCATGGCGCACAAATTTGCGGAAAGAAAACGCAACTTATTACTGGTGGCCCGTAATGCTGAAAAGCTAGACACTCTCTGCAAACAGATGGCCGAAAAGTATGGCATCAAGACTCAATTTATTTCTGCGGATTTGGCAAAACCAGGAAAAGCTGAACAGATTTTTTCAGAAACGAAGCATCGCGGGCTGGAAGTAGAAATGCTCATCAATAATGCGGGGATAGGTTCTGGCGGCGAATTCTCAGAATTGGCTCTGGAGACTGAAATGGAGATGTTGCAACTTAATATTTCATCCTTGGTGGCATTGACTCATATGTTTCTGGGGGAGATGAAAAAACGTAACAACGGGACAATCATCAACGTAGCTTCTATGGCATCATTTATACCGATACCCTATATGGCCACCTATTCAGCCAGCAAGGTTTTTGTCCGCCACTTTACACAGGCACTGACTCAGGAATGTAAACCGTACCATGTACATATCATGTTGCTTTGTCCCGGTTTGACCAAAACAAATTTTAACCATGCAGCCGGAATGGATGGGGAAGTGGGACGAAGACTGAATGCGGAGTATAACAGTTCAACGCCTCTGCAGACCCCTGATCAAGTAGCAGAAGAGCTTTTGAATGCGTTGGATAAAAGGAAGCATTACATTGTTTCAGGAAGTATGAACCGTATGGCAAGCCGCTTATCGGCTTTATTGCCCCATGCATTTATTGCCAAAAGTTTTGCTAGGTCGTACAGGAAAAAGTAATCGGTAATTATAAAATATAGAAAAGTGAATCCATCTACAGCTACCATTCATCTCAAATCCATTGCTGATATGCATAAAGTGGTGGGAGTTTCCAAACCAAAACACCCCCTGTTCAGCATTCTTCGTTTTGATAATTTTCCGCCCCCTGAACTTACCCAGCGCACCAAATTGATCAGTGATTTTTATCAAATCGCCCTGAAGAAAGAATGTCCGTGCAAAATGCAATACGGTCAAACCCCATTCGATTTTGATGAAGGCATTATATCCTGTTTTGCGCCAAGGCAAGTAAGCATTGTTGATACCGATTTTGCATTTGCAGAAGTGGGTTGGATTATAAGTATCCATGCTGACTTTTTGAGAAGCTATCCTTTAAGTCAGAAAATGAAAAACTTTGGCTTTTTTGACTATGATGTGAATGAAGCATTAATCCTATCGGAAGACGAGCAACAATCCATAGAAATTATAATTGAGCAAATTGAAAAGGAATATTTGCGGCCCATTGATAGGTTTAGTCAGGATGTCATTATTTCAGCACTTGAATTGTTGTTTGCCAATTTTAACCGTTATTACAACAGGCAGTTCGTCACCAGACAGAACCAAAGTAGTGAGTTATTGAACCGTGTAGAAAATATATTAAACGCCAGTTTCAGCTCTGAAGGGGAACAAGAAATACCAACCCCTGCACATTTGGCATCGCAACTAAATATGTCTGGTAAATACCTGAGTGATTATTTGAAACAATTGACAGGGCAAACAACGCAACAAATCATTCACCAAAAATTGATCGAAAAGGCCAAAGATATGTTGTCAACCACCCAACTTTCGGTCAGTGAAATTGCCTACGTGTTGGGTTTTGAGTATCCACAGTCCTTTAATAAACTCTTTAAAAACAAGACAGCACTTTCGCCTTTGGAGTTCAGGCAGTCGTTTAACTGATTTCCTCCTTTCTAATCAGCACATAGTTTGTTATAGTGTTAGGCAGGCTCTTTATTGGTCAAATACTCTGCAACTTTTTTTTGGCTACATCTAAGGTAGATTTGGTAAACTCATTGTTTGAAATATTCCACTTTTCATCATTAAAAAGTCATTTCCTATAAACCCTACCGTATTTGGTATAATTTAAAAATTTTGCCTTAGAAAGACCCATACTTTTAACTCATCAAAAGAATAACAATGCAAAAGCATGAGGGCAAATAAGAATACCAATCTGATGCTTTTCCGAAATGAAAGCCTGGATAAAGCTAGAATCATGAGTCCATCACATACAGTAGAGTTGGCTAAAACTAAAATTTGGCCTTAGCTAATTTGGCTACTAAAAAAGTCATTTTGGCTAAATTTGTAGATAAGAAAAAAGTCAATTTTACTTCATGAAGCACTAAGTTTTATTTATTACAATTAATCAAATGTAGATGATAACAAAAAAAAATTTAGGTCTAAAATCCATCTATGAATTTGCAGGGCATCATATTATATGGCTTACCGGTTGGATGCTGATTGTTACATCCCTGTACTATTTCACACAATGGGATTTTTTAAGTATTCCCTGGCTTCCACTTTCCTTGATAGGTACCGCAGTTGCATTTTATGTAGGTTTTAAAAATAATGAGGCATATGACAGACTTTGGGAAGCAAGAAAGATTTGGGGTGCTATTGTTAATAATAGCAGGATGCTATCCACGATGATTAAAAATTTCAAATCTTCAGACGATTCTACTCTTTCTGAACTTGAATTAGCAGCAATAAAAAAGCAATTTGTCTATCGACATATTGCTTACTTATACCAAATAAGGGAACAATTGATAAAACCTACTGTTTGGGAACATGTACGTCTTCGCTGGAATTTTGGCAAATATAATCAGGCACGTCAAAATCGGATATTTAGTTTTTTTCAAAATGACCTGAATGAAATCAAAGACTTAAAATACTTATCGAAAGATGAAATTAAATCATTGGAATCCTTTGCCAACAAAGCAACGCAACTACTAGACAAGCAGACAGAAATAGTCCAGCAACTCTTTCAAGTAAATCATATTAACTTGATGCAACAGATGGAATTACAACGTGCCATAAATAGTTTCTATGATGAGCAAGGCAAGGCAGAGCGTATCAAAAATTTCCCATTTCCAAGGCACTATGGAAGTTTCAGTTTTGTATTTGTCTGCATATTTGTATTTCTCTTGCCTTTTGGGATTGTGGGAGAAATGAAGTTATTAGGTGAAGGGATGATATGGATGAGTATTCCAATTGGTGTTATTGTAGGTTGGGTTTACATTGTTATGGAATTGATTGGTGATTATTCTGAAAATCCATTTGAAGGCTTATACAATGATATACCTATGCTGTCTATTTGCAGGATGATAGAAATAGATATGCTTCAAATGATGGGACAAACAAATGTCCCAAATCCGATAACTTCTAAGAATGACATCTTAATGTAAATTGCTTAAAGAGGTTAATCTAAGCGGGAAACTCGCATTAGGGATAGTTTATAAAACCGTGTCTAGGGTTTAATTTTTGCAACAACCCATTCCCTTTGTTGGCCTAGACCGACTAAACGACCTGAGAAAATTAAAAGATCCAATTCCACCAATCAATCCATCCTAATTAACTGTTCATAATACTTAATCGCTTTGACTAACACAAAAGTCACTTTGACTAAATCTGTTTTTTGATTGTGAAGTAGGTTTGCACCAACAAAAAAGACAGAAAAATGAAATCACAGAATAAAACGATTTTGGTTACAGGCGGCCACAGTGGGCTTGGGATGTATTGCTCAAAGCAATTGGCTTCTCATAATTATAACCTCATTTTAGCAGGCAGAAGTCCTGAGAAAATGGAGGAATTGGCAAAAGAACTTCGCAGCTCACACAATTTAAAAGTCCATTTGATAAAAATAGACACTTCTTCATTTGCCTCTGTAAGAGCAGGGGTTTCCGAATGTAAGAACTTGCTCAAGAATGGCGAAGTTGATTCCTTGAATGGAATTATCTGCAATGCTGGAGTGCGTTTTAATAGGAAACACACTTACACTGAAGATGGATACGAATCCACCTATGCCACCAATTACTTAGGACATGCTCTCTTGATTGAATTGCTGATTGATCAAATTGCCAAAAATGGGCGAATTGTATTCACTGCCAGCGGTACTCACGACCCAGACTCCGCAGATGGTAAAATAATGGGGATTGCAGATAATGCAACGGCAGTAGAATTAGCGAATACAGGAAAGAATGGTTCAAAACCAATAGCATTAGGAAAAATGTATGCCACCTCAAAATTGGATATGATCCAATATAGCTATGAGCTGGATCGAAAACTGAAGAAAGCCAATATTCCGATTACTTCTATTGCCTTTGATCCTGGATCAACCCCAGGTACAGGATTTTTACGGAATATGCCGAAGCCAGTGGCATGGCTAGCAGGTACTTCATTAATACAATGGGTGATAAAAAGGAATGGTATAACAACCAGTACCGCTGATTTTTCAGGAGAATCTTTGGCTAGATTAGCTATAGAACCTGCTTATGCTACTGGTTCAGGGAAATATTTCCAATGCAATGTCGGAAAGTTGAGTGAAAGACGATCTTCAAAATTATCCTATGATGAAAATAGAGCCGCAAGACTTTGGAAGGATACTCAAGAACTGATTCATATTAAAGCTGAAGAGACAATTTTGAGTCTTTAAACCTAATTGAGATAACAATGGCTTTGAAAAAATACAACAAAGATCTGTCCTTTGTAAAACATGGTTGGACTGGGAATGAACTAAATGACAAAGGGTTATTTACGAATATTTATGGAGATGATGTTAAAGGATTTCGTGATGTGTGGCGTACGTTGCGAAACCCAAGTCCGCTTTCTAAACTTAAAAATGGGCAACAATCTTCATTACGTTGGAAAACCATTGAAGACATTTCAAACAAAACCCAAAACGCCATCATTCCACTTGGACACGCCTCTTTTATTATAGATATTAATGGTATTCGGTTGTTGATCGACCCTGTGATTGCGCCGAACAGAGTGATGAAGCGATACACCAAAGTGCCTTTTCATGTTCCTGATTTAAACAATGTCGATTACCTTCTTTTATCTCATAATCATCGAGACCACATCGATAAAAAAAGCATCATTCAAGTATGTAAACACAATCCGGAAGCTATCATCTTGACGGGATTGGAAATCGGTAAGCAATTGAGGAGATGGGGAATAAAAAACCAAATTCAGGAAGCCGGTTGGTATCAACGTTTTCAAACGTCTGAACAAATTGATATCGACTTTTTGCCGAGTCACCATTGGTCAAGACGTTGGTTGACCGATACCAATATCAACCTCTGGGGCTCATTCATGCTGCAAGATAAAATATCGGGCAAAAACATCTATTTTTCCAGTGATAGTGGCTATCAGGCGCATTTTAAAGGAATCGGAAAAGACTATAATATTCATGTCGCAATGATTGGTGTAGGTGCGTATGAACCACAATGGTTTATGGGTTCGGCACATACATCCCCAACAGATGCATTAAAAGCATTTAAGGATTTAAGGGCAAAACAATGGATACCGATGCACTATGGTACTTTTGACTTAAGCCAAGAGCCTATTTTCTATCCTGAAAAAGTTTTAAAAGAACAACATCGGGATGAGCTTGACCGAATTCTATGGATGAGTATTGGAGATAGAGTTACTTTTTAAGTTCTAGGGACTTACACTAATTAAAAAATAGAATGAATGATAATTTGTATTTATGAAGCCTTTAATAATAAAAACTATTTCTGAAGCACATCTATTTTTAGGATTACGACCACCCGAACATCCGATGATTAGTGTTATAGATCTTTCTACAGCAAAACTCCCAGGTCCCCAACCTGTCCTATTTGATTTCTATAACATTTTACTTAAAAAGGGCTGTCAAAATAAACTGTATTACGGACAGCAAACCTTTGACTTCAATGAAGGGTTGATGATGTTTGTGGCTCCCAATCAAATTTTGAGGGGACAGCCCAACCCTGAAGATCAGGTTGCAGGTTGGTCTTTGCTTATTCACGCCGATCTTATTTGGGGTTCATCATTAGCAAGCACTATCGGCAAGTATGAATTCTTTGATTATTCAGTAAACGAAGCACTGTTTCTTTCAGAAAAAGAAGAAAATATTATAGAAAGAATCATTGACAACATCAAAACTGAATACCAATTCAACATTGATAAATTCAGCAAGCAAATCATCATAACACAAATTGAAAGCCTTTTGAGTTATTCTGAAAGGTTTTACAACCGACAATTTTTAACCAGAGATAAAAGCAATCACCTGGTTTTAGAGAAACTCGAGTTTTTATTGAATGATTATTTTAAGCAAGATGATTTAGTATCCAGAGGATTACCAAGTGTACAGTTTATCGCTGAAAATCTTAATATTTCTCCAAGTTACCTAAGAAGCTTAATTAAAAATTTAACCGGACAATCCACTCAACAAATGATCCACGGAAAATTGATTGAAAAGGCTAAAGCAAAACTTTCTACCACGGAATTATCTGTCGGTGAAATTGCCTACGAACTGGGTTTTGAGCACCTGCAATCTTTCAGCAAACTTTTTAAGGCAAAGACCAAGCTTTCACCTATGGAGTTCAGACAGTCGTTTAATTAAAGTTATCCTCATTTTTTTATTTATCTGAAAAAGTACAATTCAGGAAGCTGAGTGAAAAATTAGACGTGTTTACTTAGTATAGCTAAGAAATCAATTTTTCTGGATTTGAATACTTTAATCCTCAATTCAAATACTTTTGCCCCTTAAAAACCATTCAAATTTGTGTCATCATTAAAAGACTATATTATGACTACACAAAAAGTTTGGTTTATTACAGGAGCGTCTAAAGGGATGGGTCTTGAAATTACAAAAGCGGTTTTAAAGAACGGAGGGAAAGTAATTGCAACTTCCAGAAATACGGAATCGCTTTTGGAAAAAATCGTTGATTACGGGGATAATCTACTTCCTTTAAAATTGGACATCACCAAAGAAAAACATGTTGAAGAAGCTATTTCTAAAGGCATAGAGAAATTTGGCCAAATAGATATTGTAGTCAACAATGCGGGGTATAACCTGCTGGGTAATATCGAGGAGCTGAGTGATGCTGAGTTCCGAAAGACAATGGATGTAAATCTGTTTGGGATGACGAACTTAATAAGGCACATATTACCTCATCTTCGCAACCAAAAATTCGGTCATATCATCAATACAGCATCCATGATGGGATATATGAGCTATCCCGCTAACGGAAGCTATAGTGCATCCAAGTTTGCTGTCATCGGATTATCTGAGGCTCTTGCACAGGAAGTTGCGCCTTTTGGTATAAAAGTAACCATACTTGCACCAGGAACTTTTCGGACAAATTTTATGAACAAAGAAAGTCTCAGTGTTGCGAAAAATAAAATTGCGGTCTATAGTCTAGATAAGATGATAGAACTGTTTACAGGGCTTGACGGCAAGCAATTGGGTGATCCTGAAAAATTAGCAGAAGTGTTGCTTGAACTTACCGAAATGTCTAACCCGCCTTTGCACCTTCCGTTAGGTTCTGATAGCTATAGTGCTGTTTTAGAATCTCTTAGGAATAAAAAAGAGGAAATGGAAAAATGGGAAACCTTATCTTTATCTACTGATTTTTAAACAATTATAGCATGAAAAAAGCTGCTCCCTATCAGATTAAGTCTGTTTCTGAACTGCATCGTTTGTTTGGGTTGAAAAAGCCCGATCACCCACTTATAAGTTTGATCGATTTTGAATTGCTCAAGTTTGGAGATAGTGAGATCTGGAAAAGCTTTTATTATGATTTCTATTGCGTTGCCTGTAAGAAAGGTTCTTCCGGGAAGCTTAAATACGGGCAACGCGATTATGATTTCGATGAGGGTATGATGAGTTTCACAAAACCGGGACAGCTATTTTCTGTTACAAACGTCACAGATGATCCTGTATCGGGTTTTATGTTGATCTTTAAACCAGAGCTGATTCGAAATTATGGATTGGGTAAGGTGATCGGTAACTACAATTTTTTTTCCTATTCCACCGCTGAGGCCTTGCATCTTTCAGAAAAAGAGGATGAAGTAATAACATCTCTTTTCCGGCAAATGCAGCATGAGATAAAAAATAATATTGACCAATTCAGTCAGGATGTTGTTGTTTCACATATAGAGCTGCTTCTTAACTATGCCAATCGTTTTCACCACAGGCAATTTCTCACACGAAGTGCCGAAAACAATGATTTACTCACGAAAATTGAGCAACTATTGAAAGATTACCTAACTAATAAGGCATCTAATTGCGGACTTCCTACTGTTCAACAACTTTCAGATGAGCTCAATATGACTCCCGGCTATCTGAGTGATATGTTACGAAAACTGACTGGCCAAAATGCTCAAGCTTATATACAGGGATTTGTAATTGACAAGGCCAAAGTATTACTGTCCACCACAAATTTGAGTATTAAAGAAATAGCTTATGATCTGGGATTTGGTCATCCTCAGTCTTTTAGTACGATGTTTAAGAATAAGACCAATACTACAGCCCTACAATACCGGGCATCATTTAATTAAGTGATAGGTTTTCTTTCCTGGGGGAAATACTTTTTAATTTATACATAGAAACTAAAAGGGGGACCTGAAAGATCGTTTAATCTAGGCGACGTTTAATTTTAGGTACAATGGTCCACCAATTGGACACAATCAACTGAGAGAAAAGATCCATTAAAATCTGAATATCTGTACATTAGATGATGTAGCTATGGGTGTTCTTCCCCAAATTTTTGGTGGGGGCATGTCCATACATTTTTTTAAATGAAGTGGAGAAATGGGATAGACTCTCAAAGCCCAAATCAAGGTAAAAATCAGAAGGTTTTTGGTTTTTTTTATTTAGCAAAAGGTAAGCTTCCCGCAGCCTCATTTGCATCAGCCAATGGCTTGGAGTGTCATCAAATATAGTTTTGAAATCTCTTTTGAAAGCAGATAAGCTACGTCCGGTAAGATAGGCAAAACGGGAAATGCTGACATTAAACTTGAAGTTGCGATTCATGAATTCTTCTAAATCTATTTTTCCGGGCTTTCTAAAATCAAATAGAATTCCAGCGAGTTCCGGCTGGATTTTAAGAAGAATGAGTAAAAGTTCTTCGTATTTGACCTCCTCGAACAATTCATCTATTTGCATAACACCTTTATAATAAGGCTTGATAGATTGGATGAAACTTTCCACCAATGTTGATTCTTGGATATGGATAAAAGCGTCTTTTGATAAAAAATGGGTTTGTTCAAATTGGTCTTTCTTCAAGAATTTTTGTAAAAAAAGTTCGTCAAAACAAAAAATGATTGGTTCAAACCCGTCTATGCTGTCCAGCAATTCATACTTTGCCAACCTGTTTTTTCTGGCAAAACAGGCATCACCTGCTTTGAATGTATAACTTTTGTTTCCATCAAAAACCCTAAAGCCACCTTTGGCAACATAGATAAACACATGGTCAGGAATAAACTGCTCCTTTAAAATATTTACACTGGAATCTCCTGTTATTGCTCTCATTTGATTTTCCTATTTTCAAATCCCGTTTTTGAAAGGATGCCCTAAGTATATTAACGCAAGAGGCATCAAAAGGAATGGGATTTCTATTAATGCAAATTTATAATTTCCTGCTTTCAAGGCTAAGGACATCATTACTATCAGTAGCACCGCCCGTAGAACATTTCCGATAAAGAAGGTTTTGGGAAACAGGATTAAAACTGCAGCAAGTATAGAACTGACTCCTAACATAATACGGATGGTATCGGTGATTCCTAATGAAGTCATCATCTCAAAATATTCCTCTGAAGGTTTCTGAAAGACTCGTGAACCATGACTCACCCCTATGTAAAAGCTAACCAAAATAAGCAAACCGCTAATTATTCGTGTTGTCATTTTATTGGACTTTAGGTAGGAGGTTAAACTTCACCATTGAATCTACTGATGACAGGATGGTGTCTTCTTGAGACGAAATAGGTTTCCATCCTAGCAAGTTCTTGGCTTTGTCATTGCTTACATTTCGGTTCATCTTGGTCAAGAATAAACCCTCTTTTGCCTGTTCATTGAATACGGAGGCCATGTTTAAAACCCAATTGGGTAGTAGTCTTTTGGCAACTTTTTGAGCCACTTTTGGTCTTTGACTTCTTAATAATTCCGCAATCTCAGGAAATGAAATTTGTCCGTCAGCCGAAGCTATAAATCGTTGGCCATTGGCATTTGGGTTCTCCATTGCCCGAATATGCAAGTCGGCTACATCTCTCACATCCACCACATTCAGTGGGATGTTGGGAATTGCTTTCAATGTGCCATTCAATAAATTTCCAAGTAGATGAAAACTTCCCGAAATATGGGAATCTAATGATGGTCCCAAAATGGCAACTGGAATATTGGTGGCAAATTCAAGGTTACTATCCTTGTTTTTGATGAAGTCCCAAGCCGCCTTCTCTACTAAAGTTTTAGATTTTTCATAAACCGAAAGTCCTTTAACGTCGGGTTTTGTCCAGTCTTCTTCCGTGGTTTCCCTGCTTTTGTCCGTTTGGGTAAACCCTACCGCTCCAAAATTGGAGGTCATGATTACCCGCTTTACTCTTGCCTCTTTTGCAAATTTTAGGATACGCAAAATACCATTGACTGCAGGGCGAATAGCCTCTTCTTCGTTTTTCGGTTTATCAAAAAACACAGGTGAAGCCACACTTAACACATAGCTGCAACCTTCCATAGCCCTGGCCCAATTCGTATCTTCTGTCAATTCTGCTTCCAGAAATGAAAGGCGCTCAAACGAAACGATATTATTGGCGCTTAAAGCTGATTTAACCTTATCTATACTTTTTCGATTGCGAATGGTAGTTCTTACTTCATAGCCTCTGTTCAATAATTGCAAAATAATTCTCATGCCGACGAAGCCGCTTCCACCGGTAACTAATACTATCCCTTTATTTTCCATCATTATAAATTTTAATTCAGATGCAAATTTCTGGATTTTCAGGTTGGGGCAGTTTATTGAGAGGTCCAATTATACTTTATTGAGAGGTCCAAAAATAAAGGCCAAAAGAAGAGGGAAAGAAACGTGTGACTAAGAAAAGTTGGACTTGCACATTTTATCAAATTGTAAATCATTATCTAAGATCCAACCCCTAGTAATCAACCTGTTCCACCAATAAATATTTTTTGACTACAACAACATGCGTTTTGGCTAAATCTGTCCTTTTAAGTTGCTGCAATTTTGCATCAACAAAAAACAGAAAAAATGCAAAACGAAATCAAAAAATGGACAGCAAATAACATCCCCTTAAGAAACGATGGTTTAGCTGTAATCACAGGTAGTACAGAGGGTGTTGGTTTTGAGGATGCTATGGCATTATCATCTGCCGGATGGAGTGTAATAATGATGGGGCGAAACTTCGAAAAAGGAGCTGACTCTATTGCTAAGATCCAACAAATTAACCCGAAGGCAAAAATTAAATTTGAGCAGATCGACCTTGCAGATCTTTCTTCAGTCAAAGCCTTTACTTTGAGAATGAAAAAGAAAGGACAGGCGATTAATCTTCTCATCAATAACGCAGGAGTGATGACCCCTCCAAAACGCGTCGAAACTGTGGATGGTTTTGAGTTACAATTTGGTACTAATCATCTCGGTCACTTCGCGTTGACAGCCCATCTACTGCCATTATTGCAACAAGCAACTGATGCCCGTGTTGTGACAGTTTCTAGCGTTGCAAATCGAGCAGGTCAAATTAATTTTGATGACCTGCAGTCGGTGGATTCCTATGTCCCTATGAAAGCTTATGGCCAGGCAAAACTTGCAAACCTGATGTTCGCATTAGAACTTCAGCGGCAAAGTGACAAGCATGGTTGGGGTATAAAGAGTATGGCTTCCCACCCCGGAGTTTCCCGAACAAATTTACTTATTACCGGTGCTGGCCGTTGGAGTGGGCCCGGAATAATGAGAACGTTTTTTCCATTTTTGTTTCAACCATCTTCCCAGGGAGCATTACCCACATTATATGCAGCCACTTCTCCAGAGGCTAAAGGAGGATTGTATTATGGACCCAACAAAATGAGCGAAACCCGGGGATTTCCATCTATCGCAAAAATACCTGCACAAGCGGTAGACTTAAATGTCTCTTTAAAATTATGGGAGACATCACAAAAGTTAGCGAAAGTTGAATTTTAGCAATTACTGAATCAACCCTGCATCAATTTAAATAAGAACTAATAAAACCGGCACTTTTTTGAGCTGCCATAGGGAGAACAAAATGAACAAACAAATAAGTATAAACGACAAACTACCAATGGGTTTGATGATGTTATCAAACGCTTTGCCACCAATTGGATTTTACCTGAGCTATAGGTATAGAGGTAGGTTTCCCAAGAAATCTAGGACAGCGTTGATCAACGCCATATTAGGGATACCTATAGGATTGATAGGCGGTTATTTATTACAAACCTACATTTTCAATTGATATGATTAAGAACATTATTTCTTTGGTGTTACTGCTAGTTTCTGTAGGCTTGAGTTTCAGTCACGGTTGGGGTTCCTTTAATTACAAGAAGAACCCTGAATCATTTAAAATGATGACCGAGCTGGGTTTAGCAGAATGGACCATGCCTATGTTTGGTGTTACAGCTATGTTGGTAGGTGTCTTATTGCTGATACCCAAAACATTTTTCTTTGGCAATCTGCTCAATGCCTTATCAGTTGTGTTCATTATGTCGATGGCTTTACGTGCCGGAAATATTAGAATAGCGTTGATAGAGATCCCTTTTTTATTAATTCCGCTGCTATTAATCTGGCTTAAATATCCATTTAGAAATTAAGGAGATATTCGATGAATAGGAGAAAGGTTTTACTAATCGCCGCTGTAGTGCCCACAGTTATGATATTCTTTAAGGTATTCGGAATGTCTTCTTCGGAATTGCCGTTTGTGGCATCCAGAATGAGCAATCCCACTTTGAAAACTATAGTACCATCCTGGCAAGGTACTCCTGTAGATAAAAACGAACGTTTCATGAATCACGAATTTCCGGGCACCCAAAGTTTTGGTGATGCTTTAAAATGGACGTTTGAAAAAAATCCACAAAAGCAAATTAAGAAAAATGACACCTGGCGTATGCAGGTGGTTAAAGATGACAACTTCATATACACAAAAGAGGATGTGGTTGTATTACTTGGGCATTCCACATTTTTTATTCGATTAAATGGTAAGCAACTATTAATCGATCCTATTTTTAAAGGACTCCCGATGCATAACCGCTATACAGATTTTCCAATCGAATTAACCAAATTGAAAGATATAGATTATGTATTGATTTCGCATTCGCATTACGACCATTGCGACAAGGCGAGTTTGAAGATGATTCAAAGTCAAAATCCTGATGCAATATTTCTTGCAGGATTAAAAATGAAAGACTTACTAAGTAAATGGGTGGGAAACAATGAAGTACAGGAGGCTGGATGGTATCAGCAATATAAACTCAGTGATGATTTAGAGATTTATTTTTTGCCCGCCAGACACAGTTCAAGGCGCTCCGTCAACGATGTTAACAAACGCTTATGGGGTGCTTTTGTTATTCAAAGCAAGGATAAAACGATCTATTACGGAGGTGATTCCGGATTTGGAAGTCACTACAAAGAAGTAGCCAAACTGTTTCCCAGTATGGATGTAGCTTTGATTGGAGTTGGAGCATATTCGCCTCGTTGGTTTATGTCGCCCAATCATCAGGATCCCCAACAGGCTGTTCAGGCATTTAAAGATACTGAAGCAAAAATGATGATACCTTTTCATTACGGTACGTTTGATATGGCAGACGAACCCTTATCAGAACCAGAGACTCTTTTAAGTAAATTGGTTGAGGGAAATAAAGTAAAAAACCAATTAAAAATAGTAAGGATTGGAGAAGCTGTTATTTTAAATAAATAGCTATTGACTCCAAAGAAAAATATTTAAAAAATAACATTAGGAAATGGGGAATTCAAAACCGTACAGATTAAAGTCCATCACGGAACTACACCGTGTAGCGGGCTATGCCAAGCCGCAACATCCACTTATTAGTATTATAAACCTTGAGGGACTTGCTAACAATACAGACATCACTTCTGTAATCTTTGATTTTTATGTAATATCATTGAAGCGGGGTTGTGACAAACTTTACTATGGGCAACAAAAATATGACTTTGATGAAGGCTTGATGGCGTTTATGGCCCCCGGACAAATATTGCGTGGTGAAGAAAGCGGTGTGCCAGTAAAAATGGAAGGCTGGATGTTATTTATACACCCGGATTTCTTGTGGAATACACCGCTTGCCAAAAAGATCAAACAATATGAATACTTTGGTTATTCAACCAATGAAGCATTGTTTCTATCTGACAAAGAAGAAGTCATTATCAATGGTATCGTGAATAATATTCAAGATGAATACCATGCAAACATTGATAAATTCAGTCAAGACATCATCATTTCGCATTTGGAAGCATTACTAAACTATGCGGAACGTTTTTACCAACGTCAGTTCATTACCCGAAAAATAACCAACCACCAGATTCTTGGAAGATTGGAAAAAGTACTCAACGATTATTTTAACGATGAGGATCTGATCACCAAAGGGTTGCCGACAGTTCAATATATTTCAGATCAATTGAACGTTTCTCAAACCTATTTACGCAGTTTGCTCAAGACATTGACAGGACAAAATACCCAACAACACATACACGAGAAGTTAATAGAAAAAGCCAAAGAAAAGCTCTCTACAACAGATATGACAGTCAGTGAAATTGCATACGGATTGGGGTTTGAGCATCCGCAGTCGTTTAGTAAGCTTTTCAAGACCAAGACCAACGTTTCTCCGTTGGAGTTTAGACAATCATTTAACTGAACAAAATAGGGGAAAGCCAGTGCATAAAAACTAATTATCACATAGGTTAGCAAGACCCAGTATGAGCGAATTATGAACATATAATAAGCCTGCCGGAATTGCTGCCCTTATGAATAAGCACAGTGTAAGGCCTGTATGGTTGAATTATGTTAAAAACTGCTTATTCAAACCCTATGCCTTATCCTGACTTCCCTTGGTAAAGTATTGAAGGGCTGGATTTAAAGTAACGTCTGAGGATTTTTTAGGGTAGTTTTTTAAATGCGGTTTTGGTATTGGATCCCTTTGAAGATTTGATGTTCATTGATTTACCAACCGTATCTTATACTGCCAGGATCTAGAATTTTTAACCCAAATAATTAACCGGTATCCGTATACCATCCTAATCACCCAATTTGGATACATCTTACAGTATTTTGGCTACAGGGAGTGCCTAAATCCTGCAGACCTTTGTTTTGTCACACTTAAAGTATAGAACAATGGCAAATACAATTTTTATTACGGGAGCTTCTTCCGGTTTGGGTAAAGCAACAGCACACCTATTTCAATCCAAAGGCTGGCATGTGATCGCTACGATGCGGAATCCTGCACAGGAACAAGAACTAGCTCAATTGCAAAACATCACCTTTTTGCCCTTGGATGTAACCAACATGGAACAGATCAATAGTACGGTTGCCCAAGCTATTGCATTACATCAAATAGATGTAGTATTCAATAATGCTGGCTATGGGTTGATGGGAGCGATGGAAGCCTTAACCGAAGAACAGATTGAACGGCAGATCAACACCAACTTGATGGGTGTCCTTTGGGTGACCAAAGCCTTTATTCCCTATTTCAGAGAAAAGCAAGGAGGTTTGTTTATCAGTACTACTTCAATGGGTGGATTGCTCGCATTTCCACTGCATTCAATATATCATGCTGCCAAATTTGCTATAGAAGGCTGGTCGGAAAGTATGTCTTTTGAATTAGGGCTGCATAACATCAGAATAAAAACCATTGCGCCCGGAGCCATCGCTACGGATTTTACCGGAAGATCGCTGGCCAAAGCGACCCACGCTGAATACCAATCGCTGGAAGATAAGCTATTTTCCAATGTGGAGGCTATGATGGCTCAGGCTACTAGCGCTGAACAAATAGCAGCATTGGTTTATGAAGCTGTTACCGATGGAAAGGATCAGGTAAGGTATTTGGCAGGCCCAGACGCAGAAGCCATATACAAAAGACGCCTGGAAATAGGGTCAGAAGCTTTTAGAAAAGAAATTAGAGATCAGTTTATTTAATAAATAGTAGATTATGACTGCTGTGGTTCTTTGACGAAAACCTTTGATCCACAAATTTTTCAACTGAATGCACTAAAATTATTTCAAATCAAAAATGAAATTGACTGCCCATAACAGGTAATTTACTTTATGATGCATATGCTATTCAAAATATCAGGTGTTATTTTGCTTATCGTGGGCTTAATCCTGGTACACCGCCCTGGGTTGGTAAGCCCTCATCCCATACCAACAGATCCTTATCAGGTGATAGAAAAGAGGGTCAGATGGGGATTTGTGATTGGATTGGGTCTGTTATTACTATTCCATCACAGCTGGACTCCCTGGGGTTTGACAGTATCTGCTCTGCTGATCGCTTTGACCACCGGCATTATCATAGCCAGATTACTTGGAATGCTCTGGGATGGATTCTATGTAAAGCAGCTATTGTGGTTAGCCATTGAATTAGGGGCTTTACTTATCTTCGGTTTTTTGTATGGGAAACTGAAAACCTAGAAAAATCATAGGGTATGCAAATGATCAACTCCATATCGCAGTTTCATCAATTATTATCGCTACCGGATCCGGTGCATCCGTTGTTGAGCGTTGTTCATCTTGACAAGGTTCAGTTCACAGACGCTCCTGTCTGGAAGCAGTTTTTTGTGGATTTTTACACGGTTTCGGTGAAAAGGGATGTGAAAGTGAAGGTGAAATACGGCCAGCAGTACTATGACTTTGACAGGGGAGTTATGAGTTTTACTGCTCCAAAACAGATGCAGTCACTAGAAGTGATCGGTACTCCTTTCAAAGAGCAGGTTTTCGGTAAAGGGTATGCCTTGTTAATTCACCAGGATTTTCTAGGTACTCACCCAATTGTTTCGACTATAAAAAAGTACGGGTTCTTTTCCTACGGTATTAATGAGGCCTTGCACTTATCAGGAAAGGAGGAGGAAGATATTATCGATATTTTCAAAAAAATAGAGCTGGAATCCCAAAGAATAGACCAGCATACCCAGAACATTATACTTGCGCAAATAGACCTATTGCTCAATTATTGCAATCGCTTCTATGGGAGGCAATTTATCACCCGGAAAGCCGTCAATGATGATTTGCTGATGAAAATGGAGGAACAGTTAGTGAGATACTTTGAAAACAAGGAAAGCTTACAAACCGGACTGCCGACCGTCGAGTATTTGGCAAATACATTGAACCTGTCTCCTCATTACTTAAGCGATATGCTTCGGTCACTCACCGGGCAGAGTGCCCAGCAGCATATCCATGAAAAACTGATTGGAAAAGCGAAGGAATACCTAGCGACAACTGGTTTATCCGTGGCTGAAATTGCCTATCAATTGGGTTTTGAACATCCGCAATCATTTAATAAACTATTCAAAGCCAAAACGGATTCAACCCCACTGGAGTATAGAAAGTCTTTCGATTAAGCTCTGAATTTTTTTTTGACACTTGCTTTCTGAGCGGGTTCTTTTCCTGATTTGGCTACAAATGCTCTGGATTTGGTTACAAATGCAGAACAGGATAGGCTGAACTTTGATGCATCATTTAAACCATATAAATTATGCAATCACAAGAAAGAGAAACCAATGATTCATCATCTCCTGGGAGAAATCTAGTAGCCCTGGTTACCGGAGCTAACAAAGGGATAGGATTTCAGATCGCTAAAGCACTTGCTGAAAAGGGATATATCGTATATGTAGGTTCGCGTAACCTGCAAAATGGACTGGAAGCAGCAACAGAAATAGGGGCTAAAGCTCAAGCTATACAGCTCGATGTAACTGATAAATGTACCCTAACTCAAGCTGTGTCGAAAATCCAGAGTGACTTTGGCAGACTTGATCTTTTGGTAAATAACGCAGCAATATCCAACACAGGACTCCGAGATAGAAACCTTCTTGAAGCTCTTGCAGATCAACGGGCAAGTGTAGCATCGCTTGAGGAAGTTCGGGCTGTTTGGGAAACGAATGTATTTGGAGTACTTGCAGTTTCTCAAGCTTTTCTTCCTCTTCTGAAATGTTCTGTCTCAGCCCGTATTGTAAATGTATCGAGCGCATTGGGCTCGCTCACGCTGAATATGGATACCTCAAATCCTCATCGACAGATGTTTGATGTGGTTTATGGGGCATCTAAAACTGCACTCAATGGATTGACAGTTTCGCTTGCTATCGAACTAGAGAGTTTGGGGATCAAAGTAAATGCTGTCAGTCCAGGCTTCGCATCTACAGCACTTAACAATTTCGAGGGAACAGAAAGCGTTGAAGAAGGTTCACGTGAACCTGTACGTGTTGTACTTGAAGAGGATGGTCCTTCGGGGATATTCACCGGTCCAGGAGGAGTCATTATTCCATGGTAATAGGAAGAGCAAACCAAGAAGGGCTCAGCGACTTTATTGGTTTATTCAATGTTCATGTCATGAAATCCAGCATGATTTAAAAGTCACACAACTTGTCCCGAACTTGCTTTAGGAGAGGCATGATTATCGGTGAGGCAAGATTCTCCCGAATCAACCCTGCCAGTTGACAGCCAGGTTAGGGACAGGGTGTCTGACCATAAAAAATCAAATAATAAACAGATGAAGAAGGAAAATACTGTTTTTAAGTTTAGATCTATCTCCGAAATGCATTTGGCATTTGGCTTACCAAAACCACTGCATCCACTGGTGAGTCTGACTCATTTTGATCAAAATAATCCTTTTAATCCGGACAAAGTAGTTCTGTATGATGTGCTGGATTTCTACAAAATAGCTTTTATAGAGCAGCAGGGAGGAAGACTCAGGTATGGAAGAAGTTATTATGATTTTGCAGAGGGCAGCATGATGTTTTTGGCTCCCAATCAATTGGTGGGGACTGCCGAATACCATGTTGAAACCTATTCGTATATATTACTGATCCATCCGGACTTTTTTCTTGGTTACCCGGTGGCAAAAAAAATAAAGCAATACGGTTTTTTTTCTTATTCGGTAAATGAGGCTTTGCATTTATCTGAAAAGGAAAAAGAAACCATTCTTGCTGTATTCCGAATTATTGAGGATGAACTGAACAGCCGTATTGATGAGTTGAGTCAGGATGTAGTAGTTGCCCAGCTTGAGCTGCTGCTGAGTTATGCCAACCGTTTTTATAAGCGCCAATTTCTTACCCGAAAAGGCGTAAATAATGATTTGCTCCAAAAAACTGAATCCATTATAGAAGATTATTTCAATAACCAACAATCCTTACATCAGGGGATTCCTACTGTGCATTATCTTTCTGAACAGTTAAATATTTCAGCAGATTACCTAAGCGATATGTTACGTTCGCTGATTGGGAAAAATGCCCAGCAGTTCATTCATTTCAAACTGATAGAAAAAGCCAAAGAGCGACTTTCTACCACCAGTTTCACCGTTAGCGAAATCGCCTATGAGCTAGGCTTTGAACACCCGCAATCCTTCAGTAAACTTTTTAAAGCGAAGACCAAGATCTCTCCTTTGGAATTTAGAAAATCATTTGGCTGATTTCCTCTTTAGTAGTGGACGCATTACTTTTTTAAAATAGGTTGGCAAGCTATATAATGGGCGAAGACATAATAACTCATTTTTGGCTACATAAAAAATAGATTTGGTTACTTCTGACTTTTCTAATCTATACACTTTTGTATGATCACCAAATCAAAAAGATCATCATTAAAAACAAGGTTAGATATATGAAAATCGTATTAACAGGTTCACTGGGGCACATAGGAAAACCCCTTGCAAAAATGCTAGTGGGAAAAGGGCATATGGTATTAGTAATAAGCAGCACCTCCTCAAGAAGAGAAGAGATTGAAGCTTTGGGGGCTAAGTCGCTAATAGGTAAAATGGAGGATAAGGAGTTTTTAATCCAGGCATTCAAAGGGGCAGATGTGGTATACACAATGATGGCAGTGAATGCCTATACGGGAGCTTATTCAGACCAATCGCTGGATGTCGATGCCAAACATCTGGAAATTGCTACTAACTATGCATTCGCCATCCAAGAATCAGGAGTCAACAAAGTAATTCACCTCAGTACGATCGGCGCACATAGGGGGACGGGAGTAGGTTTGTTAAATCCTCATTCCGATGTAGAAAATATCTTGAGTCAACTGTCTTCGAATGTCCACATTAAGTTTATAAGACCTGTTGGGTTTTATTACAATATGTTAGCATTTATTCCTACGATTAAATCTTCAGGCGCTATTTTTCAAAACTATGGAGGCAATGAAAAAGAACCTTGGGTATCGCCTCTTGATATCGCTGAAGCAATAGCAGAGGAAATGGATAAACCCTTTGACGGAACTACCATTCGATATGTTGCAAGTGATGAAGTTTCCCCAAATCAAATTGCTAAAGTTTTAGGCGAATCCATTGGGGAACCTGAATTGAGCTGGGTTTCAATTTCCGATGAACAGTTTTTGAAAGGTTTAATAGATGTTGGTATTAATCCTCAGATTGCAAAAGGGTTAACTGAAATGAATGTTAGCCGGGTGAATGGATTATTGTATGAAGATTATTTCAGGAATAAACCGGAATTGGGGAAAGTCAAGTTGATGGATTTTGCGAAAGAATTTGCTAAAGTTTATGCTCAAAAGTAGCCTTATGAAGAAAATAGCATTAGTAACCGGTGGAAGTAGGGGCTTAGGAAAAAATATGGCTATTGAGCTCGCCAAAAAAGGTATGGATGTAATACTCACGTATCATTCAAATAAAGAAGAAGCATGCAAAGTCGTTTCAGAAATTATTGAGCTAGGCCAAAAGTCTATTGCCTTGGAATTAGATACTAGGAATGTAAAATCCTTTGAAGACTTTAAAATAAAAATCACGGAATATTTACTCAAGGAAAATGGAAACAGGAACTTTGATTTTCTGATTAACAATGCGGGTACTGCATTGTATGCTTTATTTACTGAAGTTTCAGAAGAACAAATGGATGAAATCTATCAAATCCATTACAAAGGCGTTTTCTTTTTAACTCAAAAATTCTTGCCTTGCATAAAACAAGGAGGAGGTATTATTAATATTTCATCGGGTTTGACAAGAATCACCATGCCCGGATCTTCTGTTTATGCTTCATTGAAGGCTGGTGTAGAAACCTACACACGGTACCTGGCTAAGGAGTTGTCGGAAAGAAAAATCCGAGTAAATGTAGTAGCCCCTGGTGCAGTTGAAACTGATTTTGGAGGCGGTCGCGTAAGGGATACTTTAGAAATCAACAAGCAGATTTCAAACGTGACGGCACTGGGACGTGTAGGTTTGCCTGATGACATTGGTAGTGTAGTCGCGTTCCTCTGCACCGATGAAGCCTATTGGATCAATGGGCAACGGTTGGAGGTTTCCGGAGGTCAGGCTTTATAATGAATTGAGTGTTAATATGCTTGTTTCCTCCAAATAGATTTGTTTATTAACTTTTAAAAATCAGCAGTTCTAAGAAATGGCGAATAAAAAAATCCAGCGGATAAAAACGATTAGTGAATATCACAAGTTCCGCAACCTGCCTAAACCCTTGCATCCGCTCATTAGCCTGGTGGACTATAGTCTGATTCAGCATACCAGCGACACAAATGATTTAAATTGGATTCAGGAGTTTTACACCATTGGCTTGAAAAGGGATGTTCAGGGTAAGTTTAGGTACGGACAAAAGCAATATGACTTCGATGAGGGACTAATGTCTTTTATCGCACCTAATCAGGTGTTTGGTGTAGAAGTCTTTGATTATAAGAATGCACCATCGCCTACGGGTTGGTTATTGTTTATACATCCAGATTTTTTATGGAATTCTCCTCTTGCCAAAACCATAAAATGCTTTGAGTTTTTTGGGTATAATGTCAATGAATCCTTGTTTTTATCTGAGAAGGAGGAGAAAATTATTGTCGAAATACTACGTAACATTGAGCAGGAATATCACCAGAATATTGATGCCTTTTCCCAACGGATAATAATTTCCTATCTGGATACGCTGCTTACTTATGCAGAGCGATTTTATCAACGACAGTTTATTACAAGGAAAATATCCAATCATCAGATTCTTGAGTCCTTGGAAGAGGTACTTGTAAATTTTTTTAACGATAAAGCGTTAATGTCTAAGGGGGTGCCAACTGTGAGCTACATTGCAGGCAGATTAAATGTATCACCCAACTATTTGAGTGGCTTATTGAAAACCCATACAGGTAAAAGCACACAGCAGCATATTCATGACAAGATCATTGAAAAAGCCAAGGAGAAATTGACAACAACTGGATTGTCGGTAAGCGAAATTGCCTATGACCTGGGTTTTGAATACCCTCAATCGTTCAGTAAGTTATTTAAACAAAAAACCGACTTTTCGCCATTGGAGTTTAGACAGTCGTTTAATTGAAAGAAGTTATTGGCTGAAAAATCAGTTTAAAAGAATATCTTCTATAAAGTTTTTCTCAAATCTTTTCGTCTAGGAAAAGAAAAAATACCCCTCATATGCTACTTTAACTATTTCACCTTTCAAGCTATGTTTTAAATTCCATAATGTTAAATTTTACCAAATGACAAATGTTGATGTAAGCATGAGCACTTAATTTGCCTAATGGTAGAATTTATTGAGCACATATTACAGTTTGGTGACCTAAATCAACAGCAGATAGGATTGATTTTAAAGAAAGGTCAAGTCGTGCAACTACAAAAAGATGATTACTTCTGGGAGGTGGGCAAAAAGATTAATTATGGCTGATTTACGATAAAAGGAATTTTGAGGGTTTAATATTATAAAGGGTTTAATATTATAATAATCTGAGTGAAAAACTCATCTTCTATCCAGATCAAATTTTAAGAGAACATCTCGTAGTTTCTTTGGAACAAATACTATGAATGAGTATAGGTAAACGAATTGCTTTTTGATTTTTTTGAGCACTTTCGGATTGATATTGAGAGCTTTATAAGCCATCCGTTTACCTGCTATGTCCCGGAAGAAATGGCAGTAAGCCTTGCAGAAATAAATTAACCACATAGGAAGAATTAGAGCAAAGACCACACATGCCCGAAGAATTTAACAGATTTCATTTTCAAGCCATATTGGTCACTTTGCATTGACAGCCCGACTACTTCCGTTATTGTGAAAATCACCTGACGCTCGTATTGTTACTTTTTAAAGTGTAGTGAATCGTGAAGGTAATGTAAATTATATCTTCGTAATGCCATCGAGTCTTTTTTGCAAACCTGCAATCAGATTTTTTGTAGCTACAGCTCCAATGGGCAAACGTAAGGGAGGATTTTTTAATGTACTACATTCAATAACAGCCTTTGCAACATCAGCCACATCATCTAGCTCACCAAATCCAGCGTCTATAAATCTTCGAATTTCATTAACAGAGGTTTTTTGATAAGCTTCCATAGGTTCAGCAATACTCAGGCTGTTTCCAAAATGAGTATTGGTAGGGCCGGGTTCTGCAATGGTACACCTGATATTGAATGCTGCTACATCTTGAGCGGTAGCTTCCACAAAACCTTCGATTCCCCACTTGGATGCATGGTAAAGGCTGAATCCCGGATAGGTAATCTGTCCACCTTCAGAAGATACCTGAATAATATGTCCACCGTCAGGTTGTTTTCTTAAAAAGGGGATTAAAGTTTTTATCAGCATAATGGAACCCAATAAATTTACCTCTAGCTGTTTTCTGATAACCGAACTGTCCAATTCCTCTACTGCACCAAAAACGCCGATACCTGCATTGCTTACTGCAATATCAATTTGTCCTAATTTTTCATTAGCATCAGCGACTGCTTTTTCGATACTAGTCTGATCCGTTAATTCCAAATAACCCACATAAAGCCTTCCGGGGTAATTTGCAGCTAATTCATTTAACAGTTCCGGTTTTCTAAGTGTGGCAAAAACTGTATGTCCTGCCTTAAGAAGTTGCTCTGTTAAACTACGCCCGATACCGCTTGATGCTCCCGTGATAAACCATTTTTTATTCATAGTAGATTGTGTTTATAGGGCAAATTTCGAACTAATGGTCTTTAGGTAGTTAACGAAATGAAAAACAATGGTTATAAAAATCAAACTTTTCTATACAAGGATGGAGACATACCTTCGTGCTTTTTGAAAAAGCCGGAAAAGTGGGTGAGCTCGCGAAAACCTAAAAGATGGGAAATTTCCGAAATATCAAGATCGGTATGCTTTAAGAGCAGCCTCGCCTCCTGTAAAAATCGCTCTTGGATAAGCTGCTTTGTTGAGCTTCCCATGTTCCCCTTCAGAATACGGTTAAGATAGTTCGGATGTATAGATAATGCTTCCGCAAAATCAGAAGCTCTATTTAAAATGCGACGACGTGGCATTATTGCCGTATTAAATTGCTGTTCAAGTAAATCCAGAAACGCTTTGATAATACGTGTCGAAGTTTTATCATGCCTGTCAACATTTGATTTTTGGGAAGACAGCTTCGAAGTAAAATAAGAAGCTCATATATTTTACTCCTTATTAAATCATATTTGTACTCATTATCGGAATCATGCGTTTCCTCCATCTCATTAAAAATGCGATCTAAACGAAGAAACTGTTCTTCTTCCAATTCAAACACCTTTAATCCATCTAGTTGGAAAACTGGGTATGCGTCCAATGAGCCAAAATTATGGAAGAAGTTAGTGTCAAAAATACAGTAAACGCCGCTGTGTTCCCCATCATTTGGTATCCAGTTATACGGGCTCAAAGGATTAGCAAAAAAAATAGCATTTTTCCTGACGTTATAGGTTTCTTCAGCAAAATGAATGTTATAAGAGCCCTTTAGTAAATTGATCTTATAAAACGACCTTCGATTGTAAGGTATAGGTTGTAGGGCACAGGGATCTTTTTCTGTAATCCGTACAATAGTAAAGTTGCCTAGACGAGATTTGCTTCTAATTTCCGATTTATCTAAAAAGTCATTTATACTTATGATCTGCATTGCCTGAAATTATAAAATAATTAACATATTGAATAGTTCTTGTAGTCACCTATTTTCTTGATTAATGGGTATCCTCTTAACTTTATGTATGTGCTTTGAATTAATGTTAGAGGTTTAAATTTAGCAATTCCCCCTTTTTTAAAAGAGGAAGGGGGAAGGCTAGAACCAGACATGAATCCAGTACTTTCGTTCATGCGGATATACCTATTTAGAAGAAAAATAGGGGTCTACCAATTGCATCAAACCCACACAACTCGGCACTTTTTGTCAAATGGCAAAAAATAAAAGGGAGGTGATCATTAGTTTTGCCGAATGGAAGAATTTATAGCTTACGTTTTAAAGTTTGGTAACTTAAACCAACAACAAATTGACCTGATAACAGGCAAAGCTAGCGTTTTGGATCTTAGCAAAGATGAATATTATTGGGAAGCAGGCAAAACAGTAAAACAAGTTGGGTTTCTCATAGATGGTGTGATTCGCGTTTATTATTACAACAATAAGGGCGAAGAAATTACCCGCTACTTTATTGACGAAAACCACTTAATTTTATACGGAAATACCATTGATGAAGTCTATACTCCCTCCGAATATCTTGCAGCCATTACAGGCTGTAAACTGGTTGTTTTTTCCAGACGGGACTGGAAAGATATCTCCGACACTATTATAGGGTGGGATAAAATAATTCAACAGATAATCGCAAAACATCACAGCGAAAAAATTGAAAGAAGAAGCGAATTGGTTTCTCAGGATGCTACCACACGTTATCTTGAGTTTATTGAAAAATTCCCCGACTTAAGCAATCGGATTCCCTTGTCCTACATCGCCTCCTATTTGGGGATTACACAATCTTCCCTGAGTCGAATAAGAAAAAACATCCCGTAAATTTGTTTTTTGCCATATGGCAAATGATTCCATTTTTTGATGATTAACCTTTGTTTTATTCATCATTTAAATATTTGAAATGGAAACAAGAAAATTAGGAACAAGAGGATTAGAGGTTTCCTCAATAGGTTTTGGTTGTATGGGATTAAGTTTTCCCGGAGCACCTGAAAAAAGGGAGTCCATAAAGGTGATTCGAGCAGCCTTTGAAAATGGCATTACTTTTTTCGACACCGCACAAAGATACGGAGACAATGAGCTGTTAGTTGGAGAGGCACTTGAACCATTTGGTGGTAAAGTGAAACTTGCTACCAAGTTTGGGTTCATAGGAGGTGCTATGGATTTCAAAATTGATAGCAGTCCAAAAAATATAAGGGCAAGTGCAGAAGCTTCTTTAAAACGATTGAAAACAGATTGTATTGATTTGTTTTATCAACATAGAATGGATCCTAATGTGCCTATGGAGGACGTGGCAGGGACTGTAAAGGAGCTTATTCAAGAAGGGAAGGTGAAATATTTTGGTCTTTCAGAACCAGATCCGGCATCTATTCGCAAAGCACATGCAGTATTACCTATCACAGCTGTACAGTCAGAATATTCCATGTTTTACAGAGCACCTGAACATGACATCATTGGGTTATTGGAAGAGTTGAGTATTGGCTTTGTGACTTTTAGTCCATTGGGTAAAGGTTTTTTAACAGGTTCAATAACTGCAGAAACTAAATTCGATGAAAAAGATCCCAGAAATATGTCTCCTAGGTTTGATAAGGAAAACAGACAGGAAAATCAGGCTTTAGTTGACCTGGTTGTGTCAGTTGCCAGAGAAAAAAATGTTACTCCGGCTCAAATTGCCTTAGCCTGGCTATTAGCTCAAAAACCATTTATTGTCCCTATTCCAGGAACTTCCAAAGTACATCGATTACAAGAGAATATTGCTGGTTCAAAAATTTCTTTATCTGCTGATGAACTCAACGTGGTAAATATGGCATTGGATAAAATTAAAATCGTGGGAGAGCGATACCCAAAATCGATTCAAAACAAAATTGGGAAATAGCTTATTGATGAAGCTATTCCATTAGTAATGATTGTCAAATACAAACGGTTTGAGTGAAGACTTAAACTGTTTGTATTAAATATCTCTTCAACTGTAAAAAACTACTATAAGTTAAGGGTTTGGTTTAGTTATTAACTAGCAGATAATCAGTATATTGATTGGTAAATTTTATTTCTCTGTATTGTTTATCTTGTTTTAGTTTAGGTATTCGATTTGATCTGCCTGTAGTAAATTTACCCTCTACCAATCATTTTCTTTACCACAAATTCTTCAAAAAAATAGTTGCGATAGACTTCGCCGATTGGGATTTCATTTTCCCGGATGAATACTGTATTGTTATCAAAGGAGTCTATATGCTGTACATTGATTATATAAGATTTGCTTGTTCTGACAAACAGTTTAGAGGGGAGTTGTTCATGGATGGTTTTTATGTTCATTGCAGTAATCACCTTTCTTTCTTCAGTGTGGAGAACCACATAATCTTTAAGTCCTTGTATGAAGAAAATATCCTTAAAATAGATTTTAAAAGTTTTTCGATCTGCCCTCACAAAAAAATAATCATCTGCTATACGTTCAATATTATTACCGAACTGGTCTGCGGAAATTAATTTAATATAAGAGCTTGCCTTTTCGACTGCTTTTTGGAACCTGTCAAAGCGAACTGGCTTGATCAAATAATCAAGTGCATCTACCTCATAACTGTCAAGAGCGAATTCACTAAAGGCTGTAGTAAAGATAACCAGTGTGGTTTGAGGAATGGTTTTGGCAAAATCAATCCCGTTAGTCCCGGGCATTTGAATATCTAAGAAAAGAAGATCCACTGCGTTTTCAGTCAAAAATACTGAAGCTGCATTGGCACTGGCAAAGCTCCCCAGGAGCTGGAGATCTTTCATTTTACTCACCAATAACTGGATCGCTTCTCTGGCTAGGGGTTCGTCATCTACAATGATGCAGGTCATAGACTGATTGTTAATGTTACGGTATAAGTTTCAGTTGTATCATCAATCTGCAAAATATGATTTTCTGGATAAATCAGTTGTAGCCTCCTTTTTACATTAGCCAGTCCCAATCCCCCAATTTCCGGGTTCTTGGAATTCACGCTTGGTTTTGAGTTTATGCATCTAAATAGAAATTCATTATGACTAACGTCAAAATACAGATTCACATAGGACTTTTTTGTAAAGTCAACATTGTGTTTGATGGCATTTTCCACAAATGTGATCAATAGCAAAGGGGCAATCTGAACCCTGCTTATTTCCCCGTATTTGGAAACAATGAATTCGAAATTATCCCTTCTGATTTGTTCCAGATTTAATAAGTTTTCCAAAAAATGAATCTCAGAAGTAAGAAGTACATTTGCTCGGGCACTATCATATAATTGGTACCGGAGAAGGTCACTAAGTTTCATCAAAACTTGTGAGGCTTTTTGAGGATCTTTTTGGGTAAGTACATTGGCATTATTAAGCATGTTGAATAAAAAGTGTGGATTGATCTGATTTTTAAGCTGTTCCATTTCAGTTCTGAGCGTTGTTTTTTCCAGCTCATTTATTCGTAAGCTATCCAGAACTGATCGTTGAAATAATTTAATGGCAGTAGAAGCCATTGTCAGCACAAGCACTACAAAAGACACCGATAGAAAACCTGCAGCTTCCCGGTATGCATCAGATCTTCTATAGGAAGCTAAAATATCCCAACTGAAAAAGTAAATAGAAGAAATAATAGCTATGGTAAATGTCACTGATAATGCGTAGGCGAAATAGTGATTTTTAAAAAAAAACCTAGGGACAAACCAATACATGTTCATGTAGAACAATGACACAAAAACAAAAACCAGTCCCACATTAATAAGGGATTGTACAGGTTCAATAAACTGTGGCTGGCTATTGAATAATACCAAAGTGATAAAAACAATAAGCGAGCTGTGACGCGCTATTCGGTAATTTGGAGAGACAAAAATTTTGAATACCCAATCTTTTTCTATCACTGATTTTTTTTCTGAATTAATCATATCATTTAGGCCCTAAAGCAGACAAAAGTAAAACAGATTACACTTCGATAACTGTATTTTATACAAAAGCCATTGGCTTTTAGATGAAATTGGGTATGCTCCAGGTAATTCTAGTATTGCTAACGTCAAATACTTCATAAGGAACAGTTCATGACCTGTTTTTTGACTATTCAACTTGCGTATTTAGTAGTGAGGAGGATTTATTAGCTCACGGGTAAGACTCTTCAATTTTTTTTGAATTGCTTCTATTGAGGCTAGTAAACTCACCCTTTTTCTCAGAAGCTAGACACGCTATCACTAATACAATGAGACTCCCATTTCAGAACTTGGGACGGGCATGCCTTGTCTTTTTTAGGTCAAATCACCAGTTGCTATAAAAGCTAACCCATTTGGTATAATTCCAAAAAACCGCTTTGTAAACCACTCTACTTTAGCACTCTCGGAAATATAACTCCACAAGTAATAATCCACTGCTATGAGAAATTACAAATCTATGCTCTTTAAAAACCTAAGTAGCAATACACGAATAGGCTTTGAAAATGGGGCGTCTTCAAAAGAAAAGCCGTTGCCAATTCTGAATTGGCTACAACAAAAGCTGTTTTGGCTAAACCCAGTTCACTTAGACGAGGCAAATTTGCTTTATAATGTTCAGGGATTCAACAAAACTAATATGCAGCAAATACCCCAATACAAACCAGAGGAAAAGAATCTGTTTAAATCTTCAAAATACTGATAATGACATTGGTATTAAGTATGATGAGTGTCCTTTCAGTAGCTCAAACCACAGGTGGGCTTAAGGGGAAAGTAATTGAGCAGGCTACCAAACAGCCTATGGTTGGCGTGACAGTTAAGGTGGACAATACCCAATTGGGAGCGATAACAGATATCGATGGAAACTTCTCCATTGAAAACGTGCCGACAGGCTCTTATTCACTCACACTTACATTTATAGGGTTTCAGACCAAAAAAGTGACTGATGTAATTATTACAGCCAGCAAAACATACTATGCTGAATTTGAACTACTAGATGAGATAGGTGACCTCAGCGAGGTGACTGTTGTGGCCTTTAAAGGCGAAAATAATCCAATAACACCTGTGTCTGCATTTTCCTATTCCAGAGAGGAAATATTCCGAAATGCGGGTTCTCAGGGGGATATCATGCGGGCATTAGCCGTTCTGCCAGGTGTGGTCAGTGCAGGAGCTCAATTTTCTGCCATAGCGGCCAGGGGACAGGGCACGCAGGATAATGTATATATGGTTGATGACATACCTATGTTCAATCTATCACACTTGGAAGCCGAAGGGATTTCTTCGGGATTTAATGATCCCAATGGTGGAAGGTTTAGCATTTTCGCTCCCCGAGTTGTGGATAATGTACAGTTTCAGAACGGTGGGTTTGATGCCACCTTTGGGCGTAAGTCCTCTTCCTACCTCGGACTTGGAATTAAAGAAGGAAACAGGGAAAGCAGTTCATTCAGTGCGCAGGCGGAGCTATTGGGCGTAACATTGATTTACGATGGTCCACTTACAAAAAAGACGAGCCTTTTTACTTCTGCACGCTATCAGAATTTTGCCGGAGTCGCCAATCTGACAGGTATTTCAAACATGGGGACAATAACCCTCAGTGATTTTCTGGTTAAAACCACCACTGAAATCAATCCCAAAAATAAACTATCATTCATCGCCATGCACAATCCAGAAAGTCCTAGCAGAAGCATAGATGATATTGATCCGGGTACAAATATTAATGACGATAACAGCGCTGGGTTAACACTATGGGATCATAGAGGAGGAAATACACTGGTTGGGTTAAATCTTCGTACGCTTACGAGTTCATCCAGTTATTGGAAGAATGTACTTTATTTCCGGGCTTCCACCGTGGATAATACCTTTGGGTACTTTACACCTTTTTTAACTGATGACGGTGAAATAATAGATCCGGAATTTGGGCATAATGAAGATGCATTAAGGACTATAAAAAATAACCAACAGGAGTTCGGATATCGATCAATTTTCACCAAGAATTATGATAAGTTAACCCTGAGTGCCGGGTTTGATGCGATAGCAGTTAATCTGGATTATGAGAGAAATCTCGCACGCCCTGATACACTTTATACATTTAGATCTACTGATTTTCGCCCTGATCCATCCCAGTATTACCAGATTTTAGATCCCGCACTTTACAATGCCAGCTTTGACGATATGGCCTTCAATGGGTCAGCCTATGTTAGTCTTTCTTGGAATGTTTCAAATCGATTGACGCTTAATCCTGGATTACGATACGATTACACAGGGTTCGCTGAACAGCACACAATTTCACCGAGATTAAGTGGTAGTCTGCTGTTGGGAGATAGACAGAGTATAAATTTTGCCACAGGTGTTTATTACCAGGACGTGAGTTATTCTAATGTAGCTGCTCAAAGTTTTGGAGACGTCATTAAGAATGAACGGACTATTCAAAACATTCTTGGTTACAAAATGCAATTTTCAGGTGACTTAAAGTTTGTGGCTGAGGCTTGGCATAAGCGCTTTGATGATTTGGTTGTTCAGCCGAACAGAGTTGAGAGCACACTGAATAATGATGGGACAGGATATGCTTATGGAGCTGATTTCAGCTTAATCAAAAGGCTGTCAAAGAAATACTATGGCCAAGTAAGTTATTCCTACATGCAAAGTGTACGTGATGATAATGATGGCTTGGGAGAATACGACTATACATTTAACATACCCCATGTATTCAGTGCCCTGGCAAGTTATAAGCCAAATGATAAATGGGTTTTATCTGCCAAATTCAGATACTCAACAGGACGTCCGATTGATGATTTTATCGTCCATGACAATGTTTTTAACGACCTGACATTGCTGCGATATTCCCAGGAATTAACATCCAGAAACGGAAGGTTGCTGAATGATTTTGTAAGCTTTGATATCCGGGCTGACTACAATATTCAGATGAAGCGAAGCGCCCTGACATTATTCCTGGACATAACAGATATCCAAAATACGTTCAATGTGAATTTTGAACAGTTTATCCCACTTACTGGACAGGTTTCACGCTCAGGGCTAGGCATGTTCCCAACGTTTGGGCTGAAAATCGAGCTCTAAGTAAAATAAACCAAGAATAGAAAAGCTGAAAGTCTTTTTATAAGAGCGCCAAATGAAATCTGGTGAAATAAATCACTCAATTAAATTTTAATCCTCATGAAGGTAAATGTAATCATCAATAAAGAACCTTTCATTATGGACGCAGATCCTGAAATGCCCTTGTTATGGGCAATTAGAGACCTTGCAAATCTAAAAGGGACAAAGTTTGGGTGTGGGAAGGGATTGTGTGGTGCATGTTCCCTTTTTGTAGATGGAGATTTGGTGCGCTCTTGTTCTTATCCTTTAAAAATGGCTGAGGGTAAAGAAGTAACCACCATAGAAGGGCTCTCCGAAGATGAAGCCCGACTGCATCCTATACAGCAGGCTTGGATGGAAATACAGGTGCCGCAATGCGGCTACTGTCAGCCGGGTTTTATGATGGCTGCAGCCAAGCTTTTGGAGGTATACCCAACTCCCACAATCGATGATATAAAGAATAATATATCCAATATCTGTCGCTGCGGTACACATCCCCGAATTATCAGAGCAATTATTTATGCATCCAAACTAAAGCACAATGGCTAAACCAACTAATAATCAAAAAGGGATATCCAGGAGGAAATTCTTGATCAGGGCCAGCACGGGAATGGGGGGGACGATAGCCTTACTTTACTTTGGTAGATCCATTATCCGCCGTGAATTGAGTGACTTTATTGCGGAAATGGAAATGCCTTCTGGAATTTCTGACTTTGACCATCAATTATGGTTTGAAATTAATTCAGATAATACAGTGACCTTGAAATCCCCTAAAGTAGAAATGGGACAGGGGATTTTCACTGGCTTTGCGATGTTGGCTGCCGAAGAATTGGATATTGCACTGCATAAAATTAACGTGGTTCATGCTTCCACTTTAAATGGCATTATCGGAAATACAGGTGTGAGTAACAGTACATCTTCTTTGTATGTCAGTATTCGTGAAGTTGCGGCCACTTTGCGGGAAACATTAAAACTTCAGGCGTCGAAAGTATGGGGGCTTCCGTTGGAATCAATCACAAGTAAAGATGGAGTACTTTCTTCAACCGGTAAAGAAATGACCTATGCTGAGCTTGCAGGACAAATTACCGTATGGGAAACCGCACAAACTCCTGTTCTTCGTCCGGAAAGCTCTTTCAGGTATGTGGGCAAAGAGCAGCAGCGAATTGATGTAAAGGACAAAGTGCTGGGGAAACCAATCTATGGGATTGATACCACCCTGCCCGGTATGGTTTTCGGTGCTGTTATGTACTGTCCTTATATAGGTGGAAAATTAAAAAGTGTTGATTTAAAAGGAGCCCAGAATTTGGTGGGTGTCTTAAAAGTCATCCAAGAGAAAGAGTGGGTAGGAGTAGTGGCCAATTCTAGATTTGAGGCAGAAAATGCACTTTCAAGGATAAAGGTTTCTTGGGATTATGATCCAGACTACTCTACCAAAAATACAATAGAAGCAGTTACAGTGGGAATTGGAACTGAAGTAACGATCCAAAAGGAAGGAATAGCTGGAGTTGATTATCACCAACAATTAAAAAGCGAGTTTAGAACACCTATTGGATTTCATGCCTGTATGGAGCCGAGTATTGTTGTGGCGAATGTAGAGGGTGAAAAGCTTACCGTTATAACCTCACATCAGCATCTCCCTTTCATGCAGCAATCCTTATCAGATGCCTTGGGATTCAGAAGTGAAAATATTGCGATGATTCCTGCATTTTTGGGAGGTGGGTTTGGAAGGAAGACATTTAAACATAATGCAGTGGAAGCAGCTATCCTTTCCAAGACGGTAGGCAAACCAGTACATCTTCTTTTTACGCGACAGCAGGAATTTCAAAATGGATTTGTAAGACCCAATACCCATCATATCCTTCAGGGTAAGTTGGATAAAAATGGCCAAATCCTGTCACTTGAACATAAGCTTGCCACTGGCCCTATGGGTTTTATGGCTGTACCTGAATTTGTACCTCCAATTCTCGGTGCTGATTTTATAGTGGCAGGTCACGGAGCCAGAATATCCTATTCAATTGATAGTATTAAGACAACTATGTGGCAAAGTATGCTACCATTCGAAACTTGCATGTGGCGGGGAGTAGGCATGTTCGCAAATACGTTTGCCATTGAAAGCTTTATGGATGAATTGGCGCATAATGCTGGGGTAAACCCACTCCAATTCAGACTTGATTACTGTGGAGATTCAGTGCAATTAACTAGAAGAAGAAAGCTGTTGGAAGTTCTGGCAGAAAAGTCTTCTTGGTACGAAGCCAAACCAGAAAATCTGGGACGAGGATTAGCTGTTTGTGATGATCATAAAACAATTGCTGCGGCAGTGGTGGAGTTGAAAATTGAGAGTGGAAAAATTATTATCACTAAGGTTTACCAGGCAATTGACCCTGGGAAAATCATAAATCCTGAAGGCATAAGACAGCAAGTAGAAGGTGCGACTATGATGGCAATCAGTGCCAGTCTATATGAAGAGGGTACAATTGAGAATGGCCAATTTGTGGAAACCAATTTTCATAATTATAAAGTCGCAACCCTAATGCATACTCCTGAAATAGAAGTGATCATGCATGAAGGATCTGATAAGCCTTCAGGTGTTGGAGAACCGCCTATATCACCAATTGCACCTGCTATCGCAAATGCAATTTATAATTTGACTGGATTACGACTTCGGATATTGCCACTCCAAGGCGAATTTGATACTACATCCAAATGAAGGGGTAGAATCACTTTTAAATACTGATTTATAAAAGTTGGTAATACAACTAAAATGGTTTTCCCTAAAACGACCTCCTCAAATACCTTTAACTATCTACGCACTAACAAACTAGGAAATGGACCTAAAAAAATGTACAATCCTAATTATCGGTGGAACCAGTGGAATTGGCTTGGAACTAGTCAGACAATTGCAACTGCAAGGTGCCAAACTCATCGTCACAGGCAGAAAAGAAGATGGTCTAAGGCAAGTCAAAAAGATGTTTTCCGAAGTATATACTTTTCAAAGTGATGTTAGTAAGACCGAGGACATTGAGGAACTGTTCTTCAAAGTGACCAAGCAGTTTCCATCATTGAATATGATTATTAATAATGCGGGAGTAATGCGGTTGCTGGATGTTCAGGATTATTGGCTGCGAATGGAAGATATTACCAAAGAGATTGATTCAAATCTCAAAGGGACTATTCACATGGTCCATAAATTTCTGTCTCATTTATTGTCAAAAGAATCTTCCGCAATTGTCAACGTCTCTTCTGCTATATCCTACATTCCTTATTCCTTAGCTCCGGTTTACAGTGCATCCAAGGCAGGTGTTCATGCCTATACTCAAGCCCTTCGTTTACAGCTTGAAAATTCTTCTGTAAAAGTATTTGAAGTAGTCCCCCCTGGTGTAAACACAAACCTTCAAAATAACTGGCTGATCCAGCCTGACCAAAGCCAAATGATGGATGTGGATAAAATGGTAAGTGAGGTACTAATAGGATTGAACAAGGGAAAACTTGAAATCAGACCGGGCTTATCTGGAGTAATAAAATTAGCCAGCCGAATAGCCCCCAATTTTCTATTAAAATTTGGCCACAGGGAGTTTGAAAAATTCCAGGCTCTACATAAGATAAACTAACTACTATGAAGAAAATTATTACCACGGCCGCCATGTTAATTATAACCGTGCTGTCGTTTGCTCAAAGTTTGCCCGCAAATGCCATATTGGGTGTTTGGGAAAGTGATGATTCGGATCCAAAACTGAAATTTGAATTTTACAAATCAGGGGAAAGGTACTTTGGTAAGCTTCTTTATGCTTCTAATATGTACGAGGAGGACGGTATAACCCCTAAAAAAGACTTCAAAAATCCCGATGAATTGCTTCGGGATAGATCAAGACTCGGGATTACCAATATTACTGATCTCACCTATTCAGATGGAGAGTATTCTGGTGGTAAACTATATAATCCAGAAGAAGGTCGAACCTATAGTGTAACAGCCAAATTGAATAATGCCATGGAAATGGATCTTAGGGGATATGTAGGGTTTTCAATACTAGGTAAAACAATGAAGTTTAGAAAAGTTGATCCCTAATCTCTACTTAGATGAAATAGGACAGTTTTATGTTAACTCAACCATTTCCTGGGACTGTTTTCTATCGGGAAGGGGTTGATAACCACCATTAATCAATTAATTGAATTCTATGAAAATCGTTAGTACAGTGCTTATCTTGATTTCCGCATTCCTTAGTTTCAAACACGGGTGGGATGCCTTTCAACCTGCGAACGCCCAGCAGACACAGATGATGGCAGACCTTGGTATTTCCAAAGAGTTGATGCCTTATTTCGGAGTTTTTTCCATTCTTCTTGGATTGATGCTTCTTATTCCACAGACCTTTCTTTTAAGCAACATTCTTCACGCCATGGTCATACTATTGATTATGGCTCTTTCCCTTAATGGAGGAAACTATAAAATGGCTTTGTTGGAAATCCCGTTTCTAGCAATGCCTTTGTTCATGATTTATTTGAAGTACCCATTTAAGTTTTAACTCAATTTTGGAAAGAATGATTTACTCAACTAGTTAAAAATTAGATTGTTGAAATCGTTACCTGCTTTTTGGTAACAGGGGATCAACTAAAAACTGAAAGCTAAGTTTATGTTTTCAACTTCATCTAACCCTCATTAATAGTTTAATCAGTTTTTCTTCTTGGAAGTAAGGAAGCCTAATAATACATCTGAGCTGAGGGGAAAAATGCCTATTGAATAATTTACCGATTTATAATATTATTATGTCCAGAGCATTCCATGATTCCACCCATGATTTACTTCCTGAATCGAAGAAATCACAAGTTAGTTCAGTTGTACTTCAATGGTCAGGTATTACTTTGGCAGCAGTAGTATGGCTCAGTGCAGCCTTATTTGGGATGTATATCTTAGCTTTTTATGCATCGGCATATTACCAGGGAGATATGACCAGGTGGAATCATATCCTTCCAAATTTGTATCAGGAAAATTCTGTAGCAGCAAACACCGGAATAGGGTTTCATTTTGCGGCAGGTGGAATCATATTGCTTTTGGGTAGTATCCAGCTTATTGATAAGGTACGTGTAAAGTTCCCATACCTACATCGATGGATAGGAATAGTTTACCTTCTTTCGAGCCTTCTCGCGGCCACAGGGGGATTGATTTTTATTCTAATGCGAGGAACGGTAGGAGGGTTGATGATGGATATAGGTTTCGCACTTTATGGATTATTGATGGGGGTAGCTGCCATCCAGACTTACCGATTCGCAAGGAAAGGCCGTTTTGTCAATCATAGAGCATGGGCATTGCGATTGTATGCCTTGGCTATTGGCTCATGGATTTATAGGATGGACTACGGATTCTGGACCATACTTACAGGTGGATTTGGGCGTGGGGCAGATTTTACCGGACCTTTTGATCAGATCATGAACTTCTTCTTCTATGTGCCCAACTTGCTAGTCGCTGAATTATTCATTAGAGCTAACCGGTTTAATTCTAATGTCTTTTTACGTTGGATCGCCTCCTTACTATTGATCCTTGCAATCGGTATAATACTACTTGGTACCTTCCATATTACCCTACGTTCATGGGGTCCAATAATTATTGATTGGTTTTCCTTGAAGTAAAATAGATAGGTGCTCTGTTTATTTGAAAAGTATAATCGAAATACATTGTAATATGAAGCAATTCACAAAACTCAGAAAATTAGTAACTGTATTTCACCTGTATGGAATCAGTTTATTTGGTGAAAGCAAAAGAGTTAATCTGTACAAGGATTTGAATATGGATCATGTATTTATCAATGGACTGGTGTTTGAACTGGAGTTTACCCTTCAGGTAGATCTTAAGAAGGAAATAGATTATAATATGACTCACCCAATTCATCTTATTCAATCCCTCATGCAGGCATAATCCGGCATAGTAACCGATTTGAACTTTCAGGTATGATTGTTCTAACCTTGAAGCTTTCTATTGTGTCTCTTTTTCATTTGAAAGCCTATAATCAATACAATAGGCTACATGTTGAAGTTTACTTAAATAAACGACGGGCACGCTTTAGTTTATTTCCACAATTATTTTAAAAAATGTTTAATACTTATATTCTTACCGCTCTGATTTATGAAGTATAGCCTTTTTGTTGTGCTATTATTGTGTACTTCTGTCAGTGATGTTTTTTCTCAAAGTACTTCATTTATAAGGCGTTACGTACAAGGCTTTATCACCGATACTGCTGACATTTCCAGACCTCAATTTATCGCTTATCCTTTAATTGCCTATGCTCCTGAAACAAATTGGGAATTTGGAGCAAGTGGTTTATACCTTTTTTATTCTAACCGTGACACCTTAAATCGGCTGAGTGAAATAGTAGCCCAAGGGTTTTATACCATTGAAAATCAATACGGTGGATTTGTGGAACATGCACTTTATTCAAATAAGAATAAATGGTTTTTTCTTGGCAATATTAAGTTTCAAAGCTTTCCTATGTCTTTTTATGGTATTGGTATTGACTCCCAACTTGCAAATGAACAAAAGGTTGATGCACTTCAATTTCTGGTGAAAGAGCGGGTGCTGAGAAAAGTTACAAGAAATTTTTATGCAGGTTTGGAATTTGAGCTGAATCGGTATTCCGATGTTTCTTTTTCAAATCCTGAGCCGATAAGTTCCGGTGATCAGCTAATTGGGAGTGAGGGATCCAGTAACCTTGGTTTGGGATTTGGACTCCTAATAGATAACAGACACAATGTACTCAATGTCAGGGAAGGTTATTTTTCTGAACTGGCAATTCTCAATTATTCTCAATCACTTGGAAGTGAGTATAATTTCACCTCTGTCACTTCTGATTCCCGCTATTTCAAAACTGTTCGAAAGAACCAGGTATTGGCCATGCAGCTTTTGGGACAATTTACCACCGGGAGTGTGCCCTTCAATCAGTTGCCTCAGCTGGGAGGACCTTACCTGATGCGAGGGTATTACCAAGGAAGATTCAGAGATAATAATTACGTGGCAACACAGATTGAATATCGCTTTTTGCCACTACCATTGGGGTTTAGCAAGAGGATAGGAGCTGCTGTTTTTGCTTCGACCGGAACTGTATTTTCGTCTCATGAAAGTCTACAATTGAGGAATTTTACAGGCAGTGCAGGAGCCGGATTGCGCTTTTTGCTTTTTCCTAAAAAGGATATTTTCATAAGAGCAGATTATGCTTTTACCCGAGAAGGAGGAGGATTTTACCTATATATAGGAGAGGCTTTTTAAGTTGAAAGTATTTGCCTCCTTCTGATCTCAGTGTGATCTTTCCAACATACACTGACACACTTTTGAGCTTCATCAAAAACAATACTCGTTATGAATCTCGAAGCTCAGAATCTCAACTTTTCCAGAAATGTTCCGCCTACACTGGAACAGGTACAGGCCTACTTTAACTCCCTTCAAGTCCCGGCTTCCGAAGGGGAAGTATTCTATTTCTATTACCACGGAATGGACTGGTGTAATGAATCAGGTACCGCTATCCGTGACTGGGTGATGGCTGCAGACGAATGGGTTTGGAACCTTGAAAACTGAGGCTTTTGCCAAGGTTAATAGCTTACTGATTGAACAACTCGATCTTCTGCTGAGGATAAGCTTGGCATTGCGTGTTGGCAATGAGCAAGATGTAGGATTGTCTGACGCCAATCCGCTCTTGCCCTTCGCTGCCGGAGTTGCGGAAGGGATAAAATTTCTCCGAAGTCGAAATTTATAATCCTCGGAATATGAAAAAGAGAACGTTAAACTACCCAATACGAAAGACGATCCGATTCACTCCAACTGAGGTAAAGAAATTGGAAATTCTGCTGAAAAGGAATGTCTATTGTCAGACGGTAAGTGAGCTGGTAAGGGAGGTGCTTTTCAAAAGAAAGCTCACCATTAACACGCGAAATGAGTCATTGGAAAAAGTCCTCGTTGAACTTGGATTATTGAGAAATGAACTGAATAAAATAGGAGTGAATATCAACCAGGTTACACACTATTTTCATATGCAGGCTGATCCAAAAGAACGTGTTTTTTTTATAAAGGAATTGCTACCTCATTTTGAGCGAACAAAGGCAAAAATTGACGCGCTACACAGCTTGATTGAAGGGCTGAAAATGCTCAGCTAGTTGGTTGCGAAAATCAGTACCGGGAAGACTATCGGAGGGGTGATTCGATACAATGAACAGAAGGTTAATAACGGACAGGCAAAACTGATTCTAATGGGAGGGGTTGCGGGTAAAAATATTACAGTTGCATCAAAAATACAGGCCTTTGAAAAGGTACAGAGGTTAAATCAGCGGACGAGAACAAACGCCGTCCATATTTCACTTAATTTCTCTCCAAAGGATAAGGTGGATGAGTTTGTACTCCAAAAGATTGTTACTGATTACCTTGTCGGGATTGGATTTGGGGAACAGCCTTATTTGCTTTATCAGCACTTTGATGCAGCGCATCCCCATGTGCATATAGTGACTACCAATATTTCTACTAAGGGAAAGCGCATAGAAACGCATAACCTAGGCAGAATTCTTTCAGAACAGACCCGAAAGGAAATTGAGGATCGATACCAACTTGTAAAGGCAGAAGAGCAGCGCAAGCAAAAAGTCAATTTGCTACAGCCATTGGAGAAAGCTGTATATGGCGAACGGGAAACCAAAGCTTCCATTTCCAATATCGTTCAGGAGGTAATACGCTCGTATCAATTTACTTCGCTGCCTGAGCTGAATGCAGTCTTGGGACAATTCAATGTGTGTGCATACCGGGGTGAAAAGGATAGTGAAATGTTTAAAAATAAAGGTCTGGTATACACCGTTTTGGATTCAGCAGGGAACCGGGTAGGAGTTCCAGTGAAAGCCAGTTCAATTTATTGCAAGCCCACTTTGGTTAGGCTGGAAAGGCTTTTTCTTCGGAACAAAGAAGCTAGGGTGCAGTATAGGGAAACGCTTCGGGGTTTAATTCAAGATGTGTTGAAAAGCTGCAATTCCTTGGAAGAATTTTCTTCCGGACTAAGGACTAAAGGAATCAAACCGATGGTAAGAATTAATGATGAGGGAAGGCTATACGGGGTGACCTATATAGATAACGTAAACCGATGCGTATTCAATGGTTCGGCCTTGTGCAAGGAATTATCCGCTAATGCGCTATCAGTTAGATTTTCGAAGGATCATGTGCTTCCTGATTCATCGGAAACAGAGAGGGAGGTTAAAATAAATGGGCAGGAAAATGAGCGGGAAACTAGAATTCCCGGCCTGGATATTTCGTTAAATTCTTATCAACCCGAAGATCCAACCCCTTATGAGTTGAGGCAGAAGAAAAAGAAACGGCGAAAGAAGCGAATTCAATAAACGTTGGCTATGCAAACTGGAGAAAACACCGAGGGGTTAAGAAAGATTATCGACCTAACCAGAAAGGCAAGTATCGGAATGCTTGGTCTGCATTGCTATTACTACTGTTATCATACGTTCGATCAATGGGGACTTACGCATCCTATTTTAGAAAGGCTTCTGGTCAATATTCAGGATACAGGCCTGTTTAATGAATTGTATATTTCCAAAGTATTTGCATTGGTGCTTTTGCTTATTTCATTGATTGGAGCGAAAGGCAAGAAGGATGATAAACTCAGAGTTGCTCAGATACTCTGGCCGCTGATCTGTGGATTGGTAAGCTATGCGGGCAGTTTTTTTGTTTTATATCTTTCATTTATTGAGAATACGGTAAGTATTATTTACATAACTGTTACCAGTCTAGGGTTCATTCTTATTCTGAGGGGAGGGGCTCTTCTAAGTCGATTATTGAAGAACCGTTTTGATCAGGGGGTATTTAATCATTTGAACGAGACTTTTCCTCAGGAGGAGCGCCATTTGGAAAATGAATACTCGGTTAACCTTCCTGCACTTTACCGGCTTAAGGATAAGGTCAGAAAATCATGGATCAACATCATCAATCCATTCCGTGCTTTATTGGTGGCTGGTACACCTGGTTCAGGGAAAAGTTACTTTGTGATCCGTCATGTGATTACCCAGCACATTAAAAAAGGCTTTTCCATGTTTGTCTATGACTTCAAGTATGATGACCTCTCACGCATTGCGTATAATACGTTACAAAATAACTTTGCAGGGTATCGGATAAAGCCCGAGTTCTATACCATCAATTTTGACAGACTTTCCCATACCCATCGCTGCAATCCATTAGAGCCGGATACAATGTTGGATATAACTGATGCTTCTGAAGCTGCCCGTACTATTATGCTTGGGCTGAATAGGGAGTGGATCAAAAAGCAGGGAGATTTCTTTGTGGAAAGTCCGATCAATTTTCTTACAGCAATTATCTGGTTTCTCAAAAAACACAGGCATGGAAAATTCTGTACGCTACCCCATGTTATTGAATTAATGCAGGTAGATTATGAGAAGCTGTTTACCGTGTTAAGAACAGAGCCGGAAATTGAGGTTCTTGTCAATCCATTTGTTTCCGCTTTGGTTAAAAAGGCTTTTGACCAACTTGAGGGACAGGTTGCCAGTGCCAAGATTACTATGGCACGGCTTTCTTCCCCCCAATTGTATTATGTGCTTTCAGAGAGTGAATTCACGCTTGATCTGAACAATCCAGAAAAACCGAAAATAATATGCATGGGGAATAATCCACAAAAACAGCAGGTTTATGGAGCTGTCTTATCGCTCTATATTTCCAGGGTAGTCAAACTGGTCAACCAAAAGGGTAAACTGAAATCCAGTTTGGTGTTTGATGAATTTCCTACGATTTATTTCAATGGAATCGATAACCTGATCGCCACGGCCAGATCCAATAAGGTAGCTACCTGCTTGGGGGTACAGGATTACAGCCAGCTTCGGAAGGATTATGGGAGGGAACAAGCAGATGTAATTATGAATACGGTAGGGAATTTCATCAGCGGACAGGTTTTAGGGGATACGGCCAAGCAGCTTTCAGAACGGTTTGGTAGGATCATTCAAAACCGCGAGAGTATCTCGATCAACAGTTCAGAAACGTCTTTAAGTAAGTCTACCCAACTGGATCAGGCTGTTCCTTCTTCTACAATCGCTTCACTTTCTTCAGGGGAGTTTGTGGGGATGGTAGCCGATACCCCAGACCAGAAGATAACTTTGAAAGCTTTTCATGCAGAGATCGTTAATGATCATAAAGCGCTGAAATTAGAGGAAGAGAGTTACCAGCAAATACCTCTAGTTCGGGACATTGCACAGGAGGAGGTGGAGGAGAACTACAGGGGCATTAAAAGGGATGTTGAAGAGATTATTAGAATGGAAATGGAACGGGTGTTTGACACGCCAGAGTTAGGGCATTTGATTATTAGGGGATAGGATATTCATTTGGTTACAATAGGAAATAATAGATAATATCGAGCTTTCAGTCATCCGTTCTTACACTGAATAAGGCTTGTAATACCTTATCAGGACTTGATTTGGACACCCGTTAAAACAGGACTTCCAAGTCAATTTTGATCTTCTCATTATCATGTAAAATTCTTGAAAGGCATAGATGGACATCTTTTAAACTTTTTATAAAGTGGAATGGTATATCGCATCAGTATCATTTATCTTTTTTTTAGCAGCTATTTTTCACTCTTCTTAAATACAAGAGAGATGCTTCTAAAGGCTTTATATACAAAGTAATCTCCACTTGCCAAATTTTTATTTCAATAAATATTGGCTTAATTGAATTGATAATAAACCCCCTATGTACATGGATAACCAGTTACTTTCTTCCTTCAAGGAAGTGGAAAGGAAGGTGTGCACCCCTTCTCAAAAACTTTCCCCCGCAGCTGAGAAAGAGCTCTGGGATTTATTTAGATCAGGCAGCAATTCTGCCTTTATTACAATTTATAAACGATATTTTGATGTGTTGTATAGCTATGGATATAGAATCAATAATTCTGAAGACCTGGTAAAGGATGCCATACAGGATGTTTTTCTGGACTTAAAAAAGAACTACAAATCCTTGGGAGAAACTTCCTCCATTAAATTTTACCTATTCAAATGCCTGAAAAGAAGGATTTATAAGGAATTGAAAACCTGGACAAACCTAAAAGAAGATTTGATTCCAAATGAAAGTTTTGAAATTACCTTTTCACATGAACAAACCTTGATCGATAAGCAAATTGATCTAGAAAAGACTCAACTAGTTAATGCAGCACTGAAAAGACTTTCCCCAAGAAAAAGAGAGGCAATTTATTATATCTATTTTGAAGGTTTAACCTATCTGCAGGTATCCGAACTGATGGGACTGTCTGATTCCAAATCCGCCAGAGATCTGGTATACAAAGCATTGAAAAGTTTACGGGATTCGCTAGGATTTCTTCCTTTGTTTTTTACTGCTTTACTACCGTAGTGTGGTGATTTAATTGGGTATTTACTTCTTATTCAAAAGAAAATTTGTGTTTGTTAAAAAAAAATAACTTTTTTTAGACGTTGTTTTGATTGCTCTCTCCTTTATCTAGTGTAAATGCTTTTTAACACTAGCGTACATGAGTCAGATAAATGACCTTTTGGAAGATCTCGAATTCATCAGATGGGTAAAATACCCTGATGAGGAGTTAAATGTTTTTTGGACAAACTGGATGCAGGCAAATCCTCAGCGGGTGGATGATGTCAAACTTGCCCGTGAAATTATCTTCGGTTTGGAGTTTCCTTCCATTTCTCCTTCTGATCAAATTAAAGCGGATGTATTGACCACCATTTTGAAAGAAACTAACCTTTCTTCTTCAACTAAGGCGAGAGGGGACCAATCTGAATTCAGGGGGGGAAGTAAGCTAAACTGGCAATTGCTGCGAATCGCTGCGGTGATTTCCGGAGTGATTTTATTAACATTCACACTTTTTAATTGGCGGGAAAATAATTCTGCGCCAGAAGCTGATATTGAGATAAGCTGGGTTACCAAATCAACTAATGCGGGAGAAAAACTAACCTTCAGATTACCAGACCAGACCATGGTATGGCTAAACTCTAAGAGCAGTCTTAGTTTTCCTGAATCTTTTGATTCCACTGTCCGCTTGGTTATTCTTAAAGGTGAAGGTTTTTTTGAAGTTTCTGAAAATCCTCACCAACCTTTTCAGGTGCTGTCTGATAGCCTAATTACAACGGCCTTAGGTACTTCATTTAATGTAACGTCTAGTTCAGATAAGGAAGTAAAAGTATCACTTGTGACTGGGAAAGTGATGATAAAATATCAATCCGATACGTCAAACTACTTTTTATCACCCGGGAAAGAACTCAATTACAATACACATACCGGTAACGCAAAATTGGGGACTTTCAATGAGGAAGTTGTAACCGGCTGGAGATTTGGAAAACTTAATTTTAAAAAAGCCTCCCTGGATCATGTAATACGTTCTTTAGAAGATTGGTATGGAGTTGATTTTTTAATTGAAGGTTCTGCACGTAGCGACTGGCGGTTTACCGGAAAGTTTGAGAATCAGACCCTTGAAAATATACTGAAAAGTATGTCCAACATTGAAAGCTTTACTTATACAATAAATGACAAAAAAGTAACTATCATTTTTAATCCTTAACCTATGAAAGCAGATTTTATAAATGACTCATGAAATAAGCCAACTGATCAGATCAGTTGGCTCAAATTGTCGGTCCGCGGGAGATTTAACTATTGGGGAATAGGGAATCCCGCGGAACCCAGTCTAATGATATTATCAATAAACCAAACAAAATTATGGAATTAAACTTACAAAAGACAATCTATATGTTGTCCAAGTACTTCTTGTATGGCTTTATAGTTCAAACGTTGCTTTTTAACTTTGTACTTGCTACAACAGTTAATGGGCAATATAAATCGATAGATAAAGTGCATGTAAGATTCGATACCGAGTCCATGACACTTGCCCAGTTTTTTAAATCCATTGAAAAACAAACACCATTTAATTTTTTATATGACGATAAACAGATCAATCCAGACATTGTATTTCAAATTAAGGATCGCAGTGGATCGGTAGAAACCTTCCTTAAGCAAATTTCCTATCAATCCAATTTACGGTTTCGTCAGGTAAACAATGGTATTGATGTGAAGGAAGACCCCAGGCTCCCTTATGTTACCATAGCAGAACGATTAAAAGGAGCAGAAATAAAAGGAACTGTCTTTGATGAGTCTGGAACACCTCTGCCAGGTGTGACTATAATGTTACAAGGCAGCACAATGGGAACAGTTTCTGACGTAGATGGGAATTTCTCGATTGATGTACCGGAAGGAGGAGTTTTAATATTCTCCTTTATAGGCTTTGAAGAACAGGTCCTATCAATAGGAAATCAGACTACACTCAAGGTAACAATGTTGGAAAATCTTTCAGCCTTGGATGAGGTGGTTGTAGTAGGGTATGGTTCCCAAAAGAAAGTTAATTTAACCGGTGCGGTTAGTGCAATCTCTTCGGACGAAATAGTAAATCAACCCGTTGGTCAATCTTCAATGGTTCTACAAGGGGTGGCCCCTGGTGTAACAGTTACACAACGAAGCGGTCAGCCCGGGAGTGATGGTGGAAATATCAGGATAAGAGGAATCGGGACTTTAGGGGATTCAAATCCTCTGATCATGGTGGACGGTGTAGAAACCAATATGAACAACGTCGATCCGAATGAAATAGAAAGTATATCTGTACTTAAAGATGCAGCTTCAGCTGCAATTTATGGATCCAGAGCTGCTAATGGAGTAGTATTAATTACTACCAAAAGGGGCAAAGAAGGCGTTCATGTAAATTATAATATGTACGTAGGTTTGCAAGTTCCCACCCGAATGCCTGAAATAGTAGGAGCGCTTGATCACATGCTTTTGGCAAATGAAGCCTTTACCAATATTGGAAACGATCCACAGTACTCGGAGCAATTTATTCAGGATTATATGGCAGGAATGCCATCTGATCAATATCCCGATACAGACTGGCAGGATTTGACCATGAGTAATTCTGCTTTTATGCAGAGCCATAATGTCAGTGTAAACGCTGGAAACGAAAAGGCAAAGGTATTAGCCTCCTTTAGTTACTTGGATCAGGATGGAATAATTCCTAATACCGGGTTTAAACGATACAATCTTAGATTCAATTCAGATATAAATGTCACAAATAAGTTGACCCTTTCGACGGATATATTTTTAAGACGTGCAGATCAGATAGAACCTTCGAATGGAACCGGTTATGTTTTTCATTGGATGAGAAGAATACCAGCCAATGAAGTAGGTGTACTCTCCAATGGTAGATACGGAGAAGGATGGAATGGGGATCATCCTTTGGCTCGGGCCAAAGACGGTGGAGTTCGAAGCACTGAAAGCTTGGACGCTATTCTAAACTTTAAATTGAATTACCAATTTACTGAATGGTTGTCTGCAAATGTGATGTATGCACCAAAACTATGGAACCCACATGTTAAAAGCTTTTCGAATATTACACAGACATATGCCAGGGATGGGGAAACGCCAACCTTTTTTGTTCCTCAAAGGAATTCTCTGACTGAAAGTTATACCCGAGAATGGTACAATAATTTTCGAGCCATGGTTAATATGGACAAAACATTTAATGAGGTTCATACCCTTGGATTTACAGGTGGTTTTCAACAGGAAGATCAGACAAACCAATGGATTTCTGCTTACCGGCAGGTCTTTCCCCTTCCTGATTACCAACAGATCGATGCCGGAAACAGATTGAATGAACAGACTGGTGGATCTGCGGAACATTGGGCACTTCGATCACTCTTTGCCAGAGCAACTTACAATTTCGATGAGCGCTATTTGCTGGAGGCAAATATTAGAAGGGATGCATCTTCCCGCTTTGCTGAAGGTAACCGGGTAGGTGTTTTTCCTTCCTTTTCTGCTGGATGGAGGATTTCTGAAGAGTCCTTTATGGAAGGATCAAGTGATGTGATTGATCATTTAAAGTTACGGGTTTCTTGGGGAAGATTGGGAAACCAGAATATTGGACTTTATCCATATGCCGCATTTATTTCTCTTGGGGGAAGTGCTCAGGATTATGCCTTTGACGGAGTGATTTCTCCGGGTGCCGCATTAAATAACATGGCGAATAAGGATATAAAGTGGGAGACCACAGAAACTACCGATATCGGATTGGAGTTCAATCTTTGGGGGAAGCTGGATGTGACATTTGATTATTATCAAAGAAAAACTAAAGACATTCTTCTGGCTCTCAACATTCCTTTAACACTTGGTTTAAGTGCTCCTTATCAAAATGCTGGGGTGGTTCATAATACAGGCTACGAGCTCATGTTAAATTATAGGAACCGGATAGGTGATTTTGATTATGGAGTTGAGGTGAATTTTTCTGATGTAAAAAATGAAATAATTAATTTGAGAGGGATCGAAAATACTGGTCTAACTGTGAATAGGGAAGGTCATCCTATTGGTTCATTCTTTGGCTACGTTGCAGATGGTTTTTTTCAAACTCAGGAAGAGGTGGACAATCATGCCACCCAGTTTGGAAATGTAGGACCTGGGGATATCAAGTATAAGGATTTGGATGGTGATGGTATGATCAATGACCGCGATCTAGCGGTGATTGGCAGTAGTATCCCCAGATATACCTATGGACTAAAATTAAATGGAGGTTATAAAGGATTTGATATCTCTGTATTCTTTCAAGGAGTAGGTCAAGCCGATGGATACCTATTCGGGCAGGGAATCATGCCGTTTTACCTTGGCGGAACAGTACAGGAGCAACATAAAGATCGATGGACACCAGAGAATCCCAATGCCAGGTATCCTAGGTTGGCTTGGAATCAGACCAATAACCAACAGAATTCAAGTTTCTGGATGAGTAATGCAGCTTACCTCAGGTTACAAAGTGTGCAGTTAGGCTACGTTTTACCAAAGGGACTTCTTGAAAGGTTAAAGGTTCAGAATTTAAGGATATACCTAAGTGGTAGAAACCTTTTCACGGTGACTGATTTTTATGAAGGGTATGATCCCGAGGCACCAGTAAGTGATGGCGGCTGGTATCCTCAGATGACCACTTATACGATGGGGCTTAACCTAAACTTTTAAACACCAACAATCATGATAAAGTCTATTAAATATATATCGATCCTAATTATTTTACTTGTTATCCAATCCTGTGATGATCAATACCTGGATAGATTGCCACTGGATTCACCATCAAGTGAAACCTATTTTGCCAATGAAACCGAACTTGAAATGGCTGTAACCGGTGTCTATAACCGGCTATGGTACTCAACTCAGGGAGCTGTATGGTTTCTTTCATTTGATTTTGCTTCCGATGATGGATGGGATAGAAACGGAAGTGCGTTACAAGCACTGGGAAGGGGTGAGCAAAATGCAGATAACGGTTATACCAATGGTTTCTGGTCTGCTTTTTACCGGGCCATCAACAGAGTTAATTATATCACATCAGGAGCCGAAGGGCTCAGATCTGAAATGGATCCTGCAAAATATGACAGGTTGGTAGGTGAGGCAAGATTTTTAAGGGCGTATTTCTATTCTTACTTGGCTGAATTGTATGGCGATATCCCCTTAATAACAACAACGCTGACAATCGAAGAGTCCCAGACCCCAAGAAATCCTAAAAGCGAAGTAATTGATTTTGTGTTGAGTGAGCTGAACGAAATCAAGGAGTACCTGCCTTTGAGTGCATCCGAAAAGGGTAAGGTAACCCAAGGGACTGTATTGGCATTAATTTCAAGAGTTGCCCTGTGGAATGAAAGATGGGAAGATGCTGCTTCCGCTGCCAAAGAATTAATTGATTCCGGGGAATATTCCATTGACCCCGACTATTCGGGAATGTTTACTTTTTCTGGAGACCACTCTCCGGAAGTTATTATGAGAATTCAATACCTCAGAGGCGTGACTACCCATAATACACCACGGGATTTCCTTTCGAGAATGGCACTGGGTCACTCCAACAAAAAGCCACCTCAGGATTTCGTGGATACGTTTGCCTGTATTGATGGACTTTCCATTGATGAGTCTCCTTTGTATGATCCTCAGCATCCTTTTGAAAATAGGGATCCTAGAATGAATTATACTTTGGTTGTACCAGGCTCCAGATTAGTTAATTGGATTTTTGAAACGCACAGGGATAGTACGCAAACCTGGGAATTTCGCGGGGGGGATAAAATACGTGTCCCAAATATTGAAGCACAACATGCATATGCTTCCTTTACTGGATATTTGTTTAGAAAACATGTGGATGTAACTGATTACCCCACGAATGTGGGTGCATCTGAACAAAGCCTAACAATTTTCAGACTGGGAGAAGTATTGCTTAATTATGCTGAAGCCAAAGTGGAACTTAATCAGCTGGACGCTTCGGTATATGAGGCGATCAACTCAATTCGGGCTCGCGAATCGGTAAAAATGCCGCCAATAAGTGAGGGCAAAACGCAGGAGGAGATGAGAAATCTAGTAAGAAGGGAAAGGAGAAGTGAGTTGGGAATCGAAGGGTTTCGATATTTTGATATTAGACGGTGGAAAATTGCAGAAGAAGTTATCCCTGGACCGGTCAGAGGAAGAGTTAATCGCTACGGTGCAGGTGGCTGGTTGAGCGAACCTCCTCAGATTGATGCGATAGGTACTCCAAATTATGATAATGTGAGCAATGCTGATGAAATGGTAGTGATCGAAACCAGAGCATTTAATCCTTCAAGGGATTACCTATGGCCAATTCCTAGGATTGAGTTGGAAACCAACACCAGCTTGATTCAAAATCCAGGTTACTAGCTTAAGTTTTTTTAAACTCATATTCTTCAGCGGGCGGGATACAAATTTCCTCCTGCTGAGGATCTTAAACTGAATGAAATGAGGCAAACCTAAAATTGTTTCTGATCTAGTTTCTCAAAACAACCAAACATGAAAAAAATAATCATAACACTTACGATATTATCTTCCCTATTTTTTTGGGGGGCTGGAAAAGCGCAAACCTATGACCTAGTTGTTTATGGAGGTACCTCTGCCGGTATCTCAGCAGCAATTCAAGCCTCAAGGATGAAGAAATCAGTAATACTGATTGAACCTTCTAACCGGCTTGGTGGCCTAACTACAGGTGGGTTGGGTCAAACGGATATAGGTAATAAGCAGGCTATAGGAGGAATTTCTAGAGAATTTTACCAACAAATTAAAAACTATTATGATCAGCCAGATCACTGGAAATGGCAAAAGAAGTCTGACTATATGGACAGCGGTCAAACCCGCACCAAGGAAGGGGAAGATGCAATGTGGACATTTGAGCCTTCCGCAGCATTGTCCGTCTATCTCCAAATGATCGCTTTGGAAAACATAGAAGTTCTTTATAATGAACGATTACTTCGCTCAGAGAATGGAGTTTTAAAGCAGGTTGGGGTGATAAAGAGCATCGTAATGGAAAGTGGAAAAAAGGTTGATGGAAAGATGTTTATTGATGCCACTTATGAAGGGGATTTGATGGCTGTTGCAGGAGTATCCTATACTGTGGGGAGAGAAAGTAATGAACAATACAAGGAGAGCCTTAATGGAGTTCAGGCTAATTATTGGGGAGTTACTTTAAAAACAAAACCTTCAAGAAATGCCAGAAACCACAATTTTGTACCAGGGGTTGACCCATACATTGAGAAGGGAAATCCGGCGAGCGGGCTTCTTCCTAATATAGTGGAAGGAGGGCCGGGTGTAGACGGTTCAGGTGACAGTAAGGTTCAGGCATATTGTTTTAGAATGTGCCTTACAGATCATCCCGACAACAGAATTCCATTTCAGAAACCAGCAGGTTACGATGAAATAAATTATGAACTACTTTTCAGAAATTTTGAAGCTGGAGAAACGCAATTGCCTTGGATTAATTCCTCCATGCCGAACCGCAAAACTGATACAAACAATAGACTTGGATTCTCCACGGACTTTATTGGTCAAAATTATGATTATCCTGAAGCAAGCTATGAGCAAAGGGAGAAGATAGTAGAAGCACATAGGACATATCAACAAGGTCTTATGTGGACCTTGGCAAATCATCCCAGAATACCTGCTGAAGTAAGAAAAGTATATTCACAATGGGGAACTAGCAAGGATGAATTTGGCCCTGAGGATGGGTGGCAAAACCAATTGTATATCCGTGAAGCAAGGAGGATGGTCAGTGATTTTGTGATGACCCAGCGGCATTGTGAAAGGCTAGAGATTGTGCAAGATCCAGTTGGGTTAGCAGCTTACGGGATGGATTCACATAATATCCAACGATATGTGGATGCAAATGGGTTTGTCCAGAATGAGGGAAATGTGGAAGCTCATGTGGAAGGACCTTATCCGATAAGCTATAAGGCCATTATTCCCAAAAAAGAAGAGGCTACTAACTTGTTGGTTCCGGTCTGTCTCAGTGCCTCTCATATAGCATTTGGGTCTATTCGAATGGAACCTGTATTTATGGTCCTAGGACAATCTGCAGCAATTGCAGCATCGCTGGCAATAGATAATTCCAGTACAGTTCAGGATTTGTCCTATGAAAAGTTAAAAGAAGAGTTAATCAACAATAAGCAGCGACTGGATTAAAAAATATCCGGATTCCATTCAGAAATAATTCACTTTTCTACTAACAATATAATTTATGAAATTGATAAATATTTATGTAACAGCGTTGTTACTAATGATAGGGTTGATCAGTTCGACTTCATTCAAGGCAAAGGAACCTGAAAAGGTTACAGATATCGTCATCTATGGGGGTACCTCAGGGGCAGTCACGGCAGCTATCCAAGCCAAAAAAATGGGTAAAACAGTTGTGTTAATTTCACCGGATAAGCACCTGGGTGGCCTAACTACCGGCGGTTTAGGTTGGACTGATACTGGTAAAAAAGAAGTGATCGGAGGCTTGGCAAGAAATTTTTACGAAAGGGTATATGCCAAATACCAGTCAGACGAAGCGTGGAAGTGGGAAAAACAAGATGATTTTGGAAATAAAGGTCAAGGAACTCCAGCCATTGACGGAGAATTTAGAACAATGTGGATTTTCGAACCGCACATTGCAGAAGAGGTCTTTGATGAATGGGTAAAAGAGTCTGGTATTGAGGTATATCGGGATGAGTGGCTTGATCGAGACACAGGAGTGACTGTGGTCGATGGGGAAATTGCAGCTATCAGAACATTAAGTGGAAAGGAATTTTACGGAAAAGTTTTTATTGACGCTACTTATGAAGGTGATCTAATGGCAGCAGCTGGAGTAAGCTATCACGTAGGGAGGGAAGCAAACAGTGTATACAATGAGGAATGGAATGGAATTCAAACTGGAATTTTTCACCATCGCCATCATTTTCAGGTTTTGGATCATCCCATTGATCCCTACAAAACTCCAGGTGACCCTTCCTCCGGTTTATTACCAAAAATCAGCGAAGAAGATCCGGGGATGAAAGGGGAAGGGGACGATAAAATTCAGGCCTATTGTTTTAGAACCTGTATGTCTAATCACCCGGATAATAGGGTGCCTTTTCCCAGACCAGCTAGCTATGATTCTACGCAATATGAGCTGTTAGTCAGGATTTTTGATGCAGGATGGAGAGAATGGTTTGGAAAGTTTGACATGATTCCCAACCGGAAGACCGACACCAATAATCATGGACCTTTCAGTTCTGATAACATAGGTAAAAATTATGATTACCCAGAGGCCAGCTATGCACGAAGAAAGGAGATCATACAAGAGCATGAAGATTATCAAAAGGGTTTACTATACTTTGTAGCAAATGACCCAAGAGTACCTAAGCAGATTCAGGAAGAGTTTCAAAACTGGGGACTTGCAAAAGATGAATTCACGGACAATGGTAATTGGCCACACCAAATTTATGTTCGGGAAGCAAGAAGGATGATTGGCGCTTTTGTAATGACTGAAAATGAATTATTGAGTAAAAAGGCGACGCCTGAGTCAATAGGTATGGGTTCTTATACAATTGATTCCCATAATATCCAACGCTATGTGGATGAGAATGGGCACGTTCAGAACGAAGGTGATATCGGGGTAGGATTGCCTGGCCCCTATGAAATTGCCTATGGTTCAATTGTTCCCAAAAAGCATGAAATCACCAATCTGCTTGTACCAGTAGCAGTATCGGCAAGTCACATTGCCTTTGGATCAATTCGTATGGAGCCAGTCTTTATGATTTTAGGTCAATCTGCTGCCACAGCTGCGGGAATGGCTATTGATCAAAAAATAGCTGTACAAGATGTTCCTTACGCACAGCTGAAGAACACCTTACAAAAAGAAGGGCAAGTTTTATCCTTGGAAGATGAAATTAAATAGTAAAAAATAGTTTAAATGATCTTTGTAAAAAAACAATCAAATGCAGCCAAGCGGGCATCTCAAATTCCAAAAATTTAATTGAGTAGCTTGAAGTTCTGTTAGAAGTCATTAACCTCATTATTTTCAATACAACGATTAACAAAAGGCCACGGCTAACTATAGTCGGGGCCTTTTCCGTAAAATTTGATGTTGCGGTTTTGCGTTGCTGTTATTCTGAATGAACCAAGTTTAATTTCATATCAGAATACTGATCCAGTATTGTATCGTCATTGTTGAAAGAATATTTCAATAAGTCAGTGATTATGTCTCTTTTCCTTTAACTTTTTTTTTCATGGACTGATGAAGTCTGTTCAAGAGGGACAGCAGGAAATAGTGGGTGTTACACTGGAGTATTTGGGTGAAATGGTGATTGGGACAGAATGATTTTTCAAGTACTTTCTCGAACGATTAATTCAGGTTTAATTTTACGTAGGAGCGGCTGTATACCAGTTTCTTCATCAGAATTGATTTCTTCTAATATTAGGTCCGCAGCTATCTGCCCCATCGTAAAGGAAGGTTGAGACATGGTAGTTAAGGCCGGAGTTACAAATCTTCCTATATCATCGTTCCCAAAACCTGCAATAGCTAAATCCTCAGGCACTTTAATTCCAAGATTTTTGCACCCTTGCAATGCTCCGATTGCAAGAATATCAGCGAAACAAAACAAAGCATCCGGTCTGTTCTCAAGACTCCACAACGTCATTAAGGCTTCTTCTGCAGCTTCATAAGAAAACTCCTCAATTTCGAGAATTAAGCTTGGATCTATATTCAGGTTATTTTCATGATGTGCTTCTTCAAATCCGGAAAGCCTCTCTTGACAAACCCCCAGGGATAATGGACCGCTTAAGTAGGCAATCTTGCGTTTTCCTCTATCAATCAAATGCTGAACAATTGTTTTGGATCCGTTAAAATCATCAGTAATAACTTTTGTGGTATCAATATCATCACATACTCTTTCAAAAAGTAGGATAGGAATATTACGATTTTTAATACCCTGAATATGATCATAGTTGTCCGATTCTTTTGATAATGCTAAAAGAATTCCATCCACTCTACTATTGGCCAGGGTCTCAACGATTTCAACCTCCTTCTGTAAACTTTCAGCAGATTGAAAAATCATCACCTTGTAGCCATGATTGTAGGCAACATTTTCAATTCCGGAAATTGAATTGGACCAGAATTGTCTGTTGATTGTAGGGACAACGACACCTATAATTTTTGATTTTTTGCTACTTAGGCTGCTGGCTAGGAGATTTGGGTGATAATCCATCTCCTTGACCATTTCCATCACCGCAAGCTTTGTTTCACGCTTAATATCAGTTGAACCTCTCAGTGCCCTTGATACGGTGGCTATTGAAATATTTAGCCTCTCAGCTATATCTTTAATTGTCGTTACTTTTTTACTCATTGATTCAATATGCCTGCATTTAATTAATATTTCCAATATAAGTAAACTACCTAGTTCATCAATCCTGCTGTTGATTCATTGTATAGATAATCATCTGTATCAACTTTTTAAAATTATCAATTCCATAAAAATGAAGGCTAGAAATTGAAAAGATATCAATTGATAACGATACCGATAACGTTTTCGGTATAAAGTTTTGTGTATTAATAAAATGAATATGTTTTATTTGGTTTTTATTGAATAATTTGGAGGTAAAATTAACATACACCCATGATCACAAGGATAGTTGTCATTCTGTTGCTCTCGAATATTTTCTTTCAGTTGTCAATTGCACAATCAGTCCTAATAGAGGCTGAAAGCTTCGATGATCCCGGGGGTTGGGTTATTGACCCTCAGTTTGTGGAACAGATGGGGTCGCCTTATTTAATGGCACATGGAATGGGGACTCCCGTAGAAGATGCCCATACCAAATTTCAGCTACAGGAGTCAGGAGAGTATCATATTTGGGTTCGCTCTAAAAACTGGGCCCCAGGTGACTGGGAAGCACCGGGAAGATTCAGTTTAGCAATAAATGGTCAAACTTTACCTGAAACACTTGGGGTTACACCAGGGTGGTCTTGGGAATATGCAGGTAAAATGAAACTTAAGAATGGTCAGACGGTCATAGACCTAATCGATCTTACTGGCTTTAATGGTAGGTGCGATGCCATTTTTTTCAGTACTAATAAGGAATCTCCTCCGCGCGATCTTTTAGCCTTAGAAAAATGGAGGTTGGAAAAATCAAATGAAGCATCAATGCCTGCGGAGTCTTTATCATTTGATTTGGTGGTAGTAGGCGGTGGGATTGCAGGCTGCGCTAGTGCGATAGCTGCTGCAGAGCAAGGACTGAAAGTAGCGCTTATTCACGATCGACCAGTTTTAGGAGGAAATGCAAGCAGTGAAATCAGAGTGCATACGCTGGGAATTTATGGTCACTTTGAACGAATTCTAAAAATGTTGGATACCGAGCACTATCCTAATGGTTCTCCTGAAGCTTATAAGGATGAGGTGAAACGCCATCAGAACGTTGAGAAATATGACAATATACATTTGTTTACCAACTGGCGGGCTTACGATGCAAATACAGAAGGGAACCGAATTACATCTGTTGATGCAAGACATACCTCAGAAGGCAAAAGGATTCGTTTTGTTGCGCCTAGATTTGTTGATTCTACTGGAGATGGCTGGATAGGTTATTGGGCTGGAGCTGATTTCATGTATGGAAGGGAATCTGTGGACACCTATGGTGAAGCTTATGAGGAATGGGGTGAACTATGGTCTCCAGAGGAATCAGATGATTTTGTGATGGGCTCATCTGTATTGTGGAGAACTCAAAAATCAGAAAAAGAAGTTAGTTTTCCAGAAGTTCCTTGGGCTGAGGAGGTTGCCCAATCTCATCAGGCTACTGAGGGTACTTGGAAGTGGGAGCTGTCCAGATTGGATCTACATCAAATAGAAGATGCCGAAGAAATAAGAGATCATATGCTGAAGGCAATTTATGGCTCTTTTGCAAATGCTAAAAATGAACCAGGAGGTGAAAATCTGAAGTTCGAATGGATTTCATATTTAGTAGGGAAGAGAGAATCCAGAAGGCTGGAAGGGGATTATATTTTTACATTTAATGATGTGACGGAGCAGCGGAAATTTCCAGATTCAGTGGTGATGGAAACCAGAGAAGTGGATGTTCATTTCCAGCAGAATTTAACAGATGAAGACAAACCTGATTTTCTTTCTGAAGCAATCTTTTTTAAGACACCCCAATATTATATTCCTTATAGATCACTCTATTCCAAAAACATAGAAAACCTCTTTATGGCAGGTAGAAATTTTAGCTGCTCACATATTGGTTTGGGCGGACCGAGGGTAATGAGGACCACTGGTCAGATGGGAGCGGCAGTAGGAATTGCAGCTGTTATCTGCGAAAAATATGGAATTGATCCCAGAGAGGTATACACTGATCATCTTGAAGAATATATGGCGTTGATAGAAGCTCAAAAAACATATCGTACCATCCCTGAAAAAAAGTGAAAACATTCAAGTTCTTCTTTTGGATACCGGTTTTTTGTCTGGGGTTAGTTGTTAAGGGATTGCGGGAAGATCCGTTGTATTTCGAACTGCCATTTCAAATCAATGAAACGTTCGAAAGAAGCAAAATAGGAGAGCTGATGGAGGAAGGGTTTATAGCTCCCATTTCCATACAATTGTCTACCGATTCAGGCAGGCCATTATTCTATGAATCCAATATTAGAACCACGGTTTGCGATGATGAGATTTGTGAGATAATGTACATCAGACTTTACTGGGATCTTGTAGGGGAATATGTAGGATATGATACTGTTAGCAGACATCCTTTGACCAAATTTGATCATGAGCCTTTTACAGAAAATGACTATACCCGACTTCATGAACTTCTACAAAATGAAGGTTCAATTCTGAAATTCAAACAAAAAAGTGATCTAATAGACAAGGAAAAAGTAAAGGCTTCAGATGTAGTGGATGGTACCACCGGTGCAACTGCATTGGAAATAAAGGAAGAAGTTGTAGAAGGCGCATTATATTCTTCATATACCTTATGGCATTTGGCCTATAATGGGCAAATAAAAAACATGATCATTACTAGTACCAAAAAACGACTTAATAAACAGTTATTTAAGCACCTTCTGGATTCTGATAGATCAGGTTATAAATTATTTGCTTTTCACAATTTTGAAGAGAATGATTTCATCACCTATAAGAATTATTGGCTGACTTCATTAAAGGAAGATATGCCACTTACCAGAAAATATATTCTAAAGAATATTCCAGATGGGCAGTGGGAAAATCATCATGTGCAGGATGAAGTGTGTGCTATGTTTAATTTATATGATGTAAATACAAGGACCTATTTGTTAAACAAAATTGAGAAAACAGTGGAAATATCCAATGTCTCTATAGAATATGTGTCAACCAGTCTAACGGATATGAATCGAAATCAGGTAAAGCAATTTATTTCTTTATTGAGTGGCAAGAGGAATCTTACTTCAAAAACTATGAGTAATGTAAATAGTGCTTCTAAAGATAAAAATTTTAAATATTCATATCTTGTTGATGAATATAATTTTGATGATTAATATATGGTTAAAGACTTAAAGTATTCATTGATTTTCTTTTTGATAAACACTAAATTGCGATTTGTTTTACTTTTATTTTTTATAATTAACAGAGCTTTTTTAATTGATGCATTTGCCCAAAATGATTTATCTAAAGAAGGTCTTCCAGATTTTCAACTGGTAAGTTTAAATGGGGAAATAATTGAAAATACTGACCTAGTTGGCAAGGTGGTGGTTATTGATTTTTGGGCAACGTGGTGTGCACCATGTATAAAATCGTTCCCTTCTATGATTGAAGTCCAAAAAAGTTTTGAAGATAATGATGATGTTTTTTTTCTATACGTGAATACGTTGGAATTTGAAGGTAGAGATGAAAAATTTATAGATGATTTTTTAAAAACAAAGGGGATTAAAATTACAATATATTTAGATCGGTTAGCTTCTAACAATGAACTATTCAGTGAGAAGCTTGGAATTAGTTCTCTCCCTTTTAAAATAATTATTGATAAGTCAGGGATTATCCGTTTTTCAGAGGCGGGTTTTTTGGATGATACTGAGAAGTTTAAAAGTAATCTAAAAAGTAAAATTGAATCTTTACTATAAAATCACTATTTGAGATCTAGATATAATTTTTCTCCATTTAAACAACTTGATTTTGATTGGCTGCTTAATAGATAACTATATAAATAGGTGTATAATTATGTTAATAATTATTTAATATTAACATAATTACCATTTTAATTTAATTATATTTTCTTCAATAAATATTTCATGCAATTGTATATTTTTCAATTGTAAACCTTTTCGGAAACGTTTACGGTATAAAAATATAATATTTGTTTAAAGTTCATAAGGTTGATTGTTATTCTATATCTATATTAGAATTAATATTTGGTGTTGAATTCCTATATCAAATTTATTAACTCCAAAATTATAATAAACCAAAATAATCAGTTTTATGAAAACAAAATTACTGATGCTCATATTGAGCATAATGAGTTTTCAGGTTACTAAAGCTTTTTCCCAACAACTTACAGTACGAGGGAAAGTGCTTGATGAATCTGATCTCCCACTACCTGGTGCAAATGTACTCGTCAAAGGAACTACCATCGGAACTGTTACCGACATGGATGGAAATTTTTCAATTGAAGCTCCAAGCTCAGAGTCCACTTTAGTCTTTTCTTACCTTGGATATATATCCCAGGAGTTTCCGGTTGGAAGTCAGAACTCTTTTGAAGTACGGCTATCGCCTGATTTAAGTGAACTGGATGAAGTCGTTGTGGTGGGGTATGGAACACAGCGGAAAATAGAGACTACAGGTGCGATTGCTTCGGTTAAGTCAGATGAACTGACACAAACTCCTGTTGCCAATGTTGCTCAGGGGCTGCAGGGAAGAGTTTCCGGTGTTCAGGTAGTTCAGAATTCTTCAGCGCCAGGTGGCAGTGTAAGTGTTCGTGTCCGTGGAACAAATTCAATTAGAGGTAGTTCTGAGCCACTTTATATTATTGATGGTGTACAGGTTTCCAATGGGGGAGGAGTGAATGATTTAAGCCCACTTTCAACCATTAATCCAAACGACATTGAATCAGTGGAGGTGTTAAAGGATGCATCTTCAACCGCTATTTATGGTGCAAGAGGTGCCAACGGGGTGGTTATAGTCACAACTAAAAGAGGGAGTGCCGGTAGAACGGTGGTAACTTATGATGGCTATTATGGTGTTCAGGAGCCTGCAAAGCAGATTGAAATGCTAAATGCTTCACAATTTGCCGAATTGGAAAATGAAGTATACAACAGGGTGGTTTTTGATAATCCATCAGCTGAAGGGGAAGGCACGAATTGGCAGGATTTAATTTTTAGATCAGCACCTATTCAGAGCCATCAACTTTCTGTTATGGGTGGTAGTCAAAAAACCCAGTTTGCCATATCCGGTAATTATTTTGACCAGGATGGAATTTTGATCAGCTCTGATTTTAAAAGATATTCCTTACGCTTGAATCTCGATCATCAAATTAATGATAGGGTAAAGATCGGGACAAGTATTTTAGGGAGTCAAAATAGTAACAATTCAATTCCAACAGGCTCCACAAGTCTTGATGGAGGAGCAATAACGACTAGTATGGTTGGAGCTGCCCTTGGAGCGCCTCCAACATTAAAACCTTATAACGAAAACGGGGAGTTTTGGCCATTTGCAGATCAAGTTGACGGTGGATATAGGGAAGTGGTTAATCCATTGGGGTTAGCCGCAATTACAAACCGGACAGCTAGCCAAAGGATTTTGTCTAATATCTATGGGGAATTTAAAATTATGGATGGCTTAACCTATAGAGCTACCTTCAACGCTGTTCTTCAAAATGATTTAAATGACTATTATTCTCCTATCTATATAATTGGACAGGGAGATAGGAATTCAAATTCGGGTTCAGGGAGGAAATTAAACAGAGACCTGCAGACCTTTCTCCATGAAAGCATTTTAACTTATAGCAAAGCTTTTTCCGAGATGCATTCCCTGAAATTTACAGGCGTTTTTTCTACACAATCTGATCAGTATAAAATAAACCAAATTAATGCGTCTGGTTTTCCGAATGATGCTACGCTAAACGAAGCCTTACAAGTTGCCCAAAATATAACTGCATCAAGTAGTCGTCAAAGTGAAAGACTTGATTCGTACATGGGTAGAGCTAACTATGGGTTTAAAGATAAAATTTTTGTAGATTTAACTGCCCGTGTCGATGGATCCAGCAAGTTTGGACAAAACAGTAAATATGGATTTTTTCCAGCGGTATCAGCTGCCTGGAGAATTTCTGAAGAGCAATTTTTAAAAGAAGCTACGTATATCTCTGATTTTAAACTCCGGGCATCTTATGGTTTAACAGGAAATGCTGGTGCTATCTCTCCTTACCAGTCTTTGGCCACGGTAGGTCCAGGTTCTTCCTATAACCTGGGTAACAATTATGTGACAGGGTTAGCTCCCACCGGCATTGCAAATCCTGACCTGAAATGGGAGAGATCATTTCAGGCAAACTTTGGAATTGATGTCAGTTTCTTAGATGATCGTTTCAATTTTGTAGCAGATTACTACCTAAAACGCACTGAAAATCTATTGTATACTAAGATTTTACCTGAGAGTTCAGGGTATGGTTCAATTGTAGGAAACTTCGCAGAGCTTCAAAACAAGGGACTCGAAATGGCTTTATCAGCTGTAATTATTGATAATGCACTAAGTTGGTCTGTAAATGGAAATATTTCCTTCAATCGAAATAAGGTTGTAGGACTAGACGGTGATGTAGGCGAGGCTTTTGTCAATTCTTACAGCGTTGTTTCTGTAGGGCAGCCATTGGGAGTATTTAAAACTTTTGTTTTTGATGGTATATATCAAACTGGTGAAGAGATATTACCTGGCTCAGGAAGTAGAATCGGTGGTACAAAAGTTAGGGATATCAATAATGATGGGATGATATCTAACGATGATCAGGTTATAACGGGAAATCCCAATCCTGATTTTGTTTTTGGAATTTCAAATAACCTCAGCTATAAAGGCTTTGATTTTAATTTTTTTGTGTCCGGATCTGTGGGTAATGATATTTATAATGTGAGTAGGTATACCTTGGAAAACCCGTTAGGAAACAGGAATGTGCTTGCAGGATTAGAAAACAGATGGTCAGAAACTAATCCTTCACAGGAATATGTATCCGGATTTCAAGGAGGTAGGTTACCAATTTCTGACCGCTTTGTCGAGGACGGTACTTTTATAAGATTAAAAAATCTCTCGTTGGGATATACCCTTTCCAACTTGAAAGGATTTCAAAAAATCAGAGTTTATCTAAGCAGCAATAACCTATGGATGATTTCAGATTACTCTGGATATGACCCTGAAGTAAACTCATATGGAGGCTCCAATACAGCGATTGGAATAGACAACCTGGTATATCCAGTCGCAAATTCCTATCTGGTCGGTCTTCAAGTATCATTCTAATTGCTAAATCTAATTAATATGAAAAACATACAAACTATACTTGGTATGATGGGGCTCTGCTTAGGACTTTTTTCCTGTGAGCTTCAGGAGGACGTTTATTCAAGTATCACAACCGATAATTTCTTTCAGACAGCGGGAGATGCTGAAACAGCATTGATTGGCGCATATGACCCAATGGCAGGGTTATACAACGCCGCAGTCCACGCAACCGATTTTGGCACGGATCAAATATATCCGAGACCTGTAGTAGCCAGAGATACGTACACGCTATTTACGTATGATCAAAACTATTCTTCCCAAAAAAGCTTCGGAAGAACATTTGAATCCCCTCTTCAAACATGGAGTTCTTGCTATGAGGGAATTGAAAGGGCCAACTGGATTCTAGAAAAAGTACCCGGGATAGCCATGGATGAAGGTCGCAAAGCTACAATATTGGGAGAGGCATATTTTCTTAGGGGATTTTATCTGTGGATGCTTACAAAAAATTTTGGTGAAGTGGTAATCAAGACATCACCGAGTAAAAGTGAAAGTGATGCATACAATCCTAAAAGCACGACAGAAGAAGTGTATGCGCAAATTTTTCAGGATTTAGACATGGCTATAGCTAATCTTCCCGCTTACTCAACTCAATCTCCCGAATTCGGTAGACCTTCCAAGGAAGCGGCAATGGCTTTATCGGCTAAAGCTTCACTTTATAGCGGTAATTACCAGCAAGCTTTAAATATGGCAGAGGGAGTTATAAATTCAGGATACTATCGCTTATTGGATGACATAATAGATGTTTTTGATGTAAGTAAAGAAACTGAGGCGCGTGCAGAAAATATCTGGGCATATGAAAGTGTCTCCACAGTTCCTGGTAGGGGAACTCAGGTTCCTTCCTTGTATGGACCAGCAAGCAGTGCTGGAATGGAATATGGAAACAGCTCCTATGGTTCCGCTTTTGCCTATCAGTCCTTTTATGACTCTTTCGATCCAAGTGATAAAAGAAGAAATTTGTTAGCTACCTCATTTATCAACAGAAAAGGAGAGGTTGTACCGCAGGAATTGATAACACCTGTTACAACGGACGGAGTACTGGTTGGAAAGTTTAAAGACCCCAATTCAAATGGCAATGGCTATGCAATTAATTTACCCATTATAAGAATGGCTGATGTTTATTTAATTGCTGCTGAGGCGGAAGCTTATCTAAATGGTGCTTCCAGTAAGGCATACGGTTATATTAATGCAGTTCGTAACAGAGCAGGTTTAGAGGATTTAATAGGTGGATTGGGGGCGGAAGAATTTGTCGATTCAGTAATTCAGGAAAGATCGTGGGAATTTTTTGGCGAAGCAGACAGGTGGTATGATTTGGCGAGAACAGGGAAATTTTTGGAATTAATTCCGCAGGCAGTTAATTCGGTTTATCCTGTGCGAAACCCCCAACCTAAAAACCGGTATTTTCCGATTCCGCTGGATGAAGTAAATGCCAATCCCCAGTTGGAGCAAAACCCGGACTGGCAATAACTGGCAGATGTCCCACAGCATGGACCATGTTGTCAGCTGTGGGATATTGTTTTACCTGATTTTAAATAGACATCAAACTTACTTATCACAGCCTACCTATATCTGTTTGAACTTTCATGGAATTTCTTGATTACACTACGATTATCCTATTCACGCTTATCATTATGGTCGTTGGACTATCCTTTGGTCGCCAGGGAGGGGATATGAAATCTTTTTTTGCCGCTGGGGGCGCAGTACCGTGGGGAATAAACGGGCTTTCTCTTTTTATGAGTTTTTTTTCAGCAGGTACTTTTGTGGTCTGGGGGTCTATTGCTTATGAATATGGTTTAGTAGCCATCACTATACAGATGGCTATGTGTCTAAGTGGGTTTTTGATCGGATATTTTATTGCCCCAAAGTGGCGGGCAACTAATGTACTGACAGTGGCGGAATATCTAACCAAAAGATTTGGAGAGCATATCCAACGTTACTACACATACATTTTTCTGTTTTTGTCATTGGGTTATACAGGCTCATTCCTTTACCCGGTGGCAAAAATTGTAAATGTATCCACGGGGTTTGATATCTATTATTCTATCCTGTTGCTGGGAGGGATCATAATGGTTTATACTGCAGTCGGAGGGCTTTGGGCAGTGGTTGTCACTGACGTGCTGCAGTTTGTGATTCTGACTGCTGCAGTCTTGATAGTTTTGCCATTGTCAATAGAGAAAGTCGGGGGATTGGCAAATTTCATTGAATCCGCTCCTGAAACATTTTTTAAGGCATTTAACGGAGAATATTCCCCGTTATTTATTGCAGCTTTTTGTGCATATAATTTGGTTTTCATTGGAGGTAACTGGGCTTATGTTCAGCGTTATACCAGCACTAAAAACACCAAATCAGCAAGCAAGGTCGGTTACCTGTTCGGAGCACTTTATCTAATTAGTCCTATAATTTGGATGTTGCCTCCGATGATTTACCAGGTAATAAACCCAGCTTTGGATGGATTGCAGGCTGAAGGAGCTTACCTAATGATATGTAAGGAAGTATTGCCTGTGGGGATGTTGGGACTGATGATAGGAGGGATGATTTTTGCTACGGCCAGTTCAGTCAACACATCACTGAACCTCGCTGCTGCAGTATTGACCAATGATATTTACAAACCACTTAAACCAAATGCTTCAGATAAAAGCCTGATGTCTTTTGCACGGATGGCTACACTTGTATTTGGAATATTGACTATTGGAGTGGCCTTTCTGGTTCCTTTTGCGGGTGGCATAGTGGAAGTGGTGCTAAGCATTGGAGCGGTTACGGGAGGAGCACTATACGGGCCTGCGATCTGGGCTCTGTTTTCTAAAAAGCAGACAGGTAGATCTATTCTTAGTGTGACGCTTGTCAGTCTAACTGTTAACCTGTTTTTTAAATTTATTTCACCTACGTTTTTAAATTTTTCTCTGGATAGGAGTCAAGAAATGATTGTTGGGGTGGGACTTCCTTTTTTGCTGCTTTTGGTATATGAGCTTTTTGCAAGAGATGATTTACGTGAATCAAAGCTTGAATATGTATCGGATAATTCGAATGTGGAGACTGGTGAAATTCAAAATTTATTCGGGATAAAAGTGCTTTCCATTGCAATGGTTTGCATAGGATCGCTATTCCTCATATTGGCCATTTTGGCTTCCCAGGCTGCGATTTACTTAGTGATTTTAGGAGGATTGATTACCATGTTGGGAGGTTGGCTTTATCGCTATACTAATAGGGCCTTTAAACTAAAAAAAGACAATTAATTCATTTATGCATACGATGATACTAGAAGGTATTAACAAAGGAAAAAGAAAATCCCATCAGGTAAAACTGAATTCAGATTTGGTGATTGCCGGAGGGGGCATGTCGGGAACATGTGCTGCGATTACCGCGGCTAGAGAGGGACTAAAGGTTTGTCTGGTACAGGACAGACCTGTGCTTGGTGGGAACGCGTCCTCAGAAATCCGCCTTTGGGTATTGGGAGCTACTTCGCACATGGGAAATAATAACCGATGGGCAAGAGAAGGAGGGGTAATCGACGAATTGTTGGTAGAAAACATGTATAGAAACCCGGAAGGAAACCCTATCATTCTTGATACAATCCTGATGGAGAAAATATGTATGGAGGAAAATATCACATTGTTATTGAATACCAGTGTATACGACCTTGAGAAAAAGGGAGAGGATCAAATTGATTTTATCAAAGCTTTTTGTAGTCAGAATTCTACTGAGTATGTGTTATCAGCCCCCTTGTTTGTGGATGCTTCCGGTGATGGGATTGTTGGTTTTTTATCTGGTGCTGCTTTTAGGATGGGAGCTGAAGCAAAGGAAGAATTTGACGAATTGTTTGCCCCTGATGAAAAATATGGTGAGTTATTGGGGCATTCACTTTATTTCTATAGTAAAGATACAGGAAAGCCCGTAAGGTTTGTGGCTCCCGTTTTTGCAAATAATGAACTTTCAAAATTACCTAGATTCAAGACCTTTAACCTCCGCGAGGATGGGTGTAGACTTTGGTGGGTGGAATACGGTGGACGTACCGATACCATTTTGAACAGTGAAAATATCAAATGGGAGCTCTGGAGAATTATTTATGGGATTTGGGACCATGTCAAAAATTCTGGACAGTTTGATGCTGTTGAAAACCTGACTCTTGAATGGGTAGGCACCATTCCTGGTAAAAGGGAGAGTAGAAGATTTGAAGGCGATTACATCATGCACCAAAAAGATGTTGTCGAACAGAGGGAGCACTTCGATGCAGTTTCCTTTGGCGGTTGGGCGCTGGATCTCCACCCCGCCGACGGAGTCTACAGTGATAAACCCGGATGTACACAATGGCATTCGAAGGGTGTATATCAGATTCCGTACCGTTCCATGTACAGTAGAAACATTAAAAATCTTTTTTTGGGCGGGAGACTGATGAGTGCCAGCCATGTTGCCTTCGGATCAACTCGAGTTATGGCTACTTGTGCCCATAATGGACAGGCAATTGCAATGGCAGCGAAACTATGTAAAGAAAAAGGATTATTCCCTCCAGATTTAACAGATGTAACTCATATTAAAGAACTGCAGGCACTATTAATTGAATCCGGACAATATATTCCAAAAACCAGATTGGAATTGGAAAATGGTTTTTTAAAGGATGCTGCAATTCAGGTTTCGAGTGAACTTGAACTAAGTTCAACTCTTTTTGACGGGCCATGGAAATCACTTGAGTTTTCAATGGGTCAGTTGCTTCCTTTAATAAAATCGCAACGCATTTCAATAGAAATTGAGGTGAAGTCTAAAAATGACTCTGTGTTGAATCTTGAGCTTAGAAAGAGCCAAAAGCTGGGGAATTTCACATGGGATGGGTTGGTTGAAAAGCAGCAAATTAATGTCCATGAGGGTGTGGGATGTTACCTTATAAACTTTCATTATGCTCCCGATACTCCCCAGTATTTTTGCTTCTGTATTTTGCAAAATGAGGATGTGGAGGTTAGATGTTCCACATCACGAGTGACAGGACTGCTTTCAGTTTTCAATAAATTTAACAAGTCAGTGGCGACCAGTAGCATCCAGTCACCACCTGCAGGAATTGGTATAGATGAATTTGAGTTCTGGGTTCCCGAAAGAAGACCAAACGGCCAAAATCTTGGATTTAAGCTGGGGGAAACTCTGAAAGTTTTTGGAAAGGAAAATCTAATTAATGGGATTTTCAGACCAACCCTTCAACCAAACGCTTGGGTAGCTTCTCTGGAAGATAAAAAACCCGAAATCAGACTTAAATGGAATTCACCCAGACAATTAAAGGAAATCAAATTGTTTTTTGATACGGATTATGACCATCCGATGGAATCAACACTGATGGGACATCCGGAATCTGAAATTCCTTTCTGCGTCAAGTCCTATAGGATCAAGGACAGCCTAGGAAATTTACTTTATGAACAAGGTTCCAATCACCAATCGATAAATACGGTGGCTTTTAAAGCAGAGGTTATTACGGACGAATTGATTATTGAGTTGGATCATCCAAGTGATACTGTTCCTGCAGCATTGTTTGGATTGATCATTAAGTGAAATGCCTGAATTAAAACAAAAAGCAATGAACCCAAAATTTCTAATTTATAGCCTTTTATTCTTGGTTTCCGGAAATCTCCTTGCCCAGCAAACCATTGAGTTATCCAATGACCAAATTCAGATAAAATGGACTCAATCTTCAGGGGGATGGATAATTTCTGACCTTTCCATTCGCACGGAAGAGAACTGGAAAAAAATTGAACATACCTCAGGGGAGTATGTTCTTCTCTATACCGATCAAAAACCGGAGATAGAGCCTCAGGAAGAACTTCTAACTGATACAGGAGATCCCTTCCCTGGAGAAAGCTATAAGTATATCGTTCCTACATGGGCAAAAAGAACTGCTCCGGTGAACTTAAATACAGCTGGCAAGGAACTGAAATTTTATCCTGACAAAGCCGATAAGCTAACGGAATTAAGTGTGAAGTTTACAAAGTCTACCGATTGGGGAGAAATAAGCAGCGTCTGGACATTGGAAAGTCAACAGGCTACAGATATCACTATTAAACAAGTGATGAAATCTACCCAAGCCGGTTACTATTCTTTGGCCAGTCCCACCCTTGTCACCATACCGGAGAGTGAACTTCAATGGGCGACTGTCCCAGGATATTTTCATGGGAATAAGTTGGAGGATATTCTTCCCTTATCTTATGGGTATGGGAATGGAATTCCTGCCAGGCCTATAATTTTCAGTGAAAGTACCGCCAGTACATTAAGTCCTATAATCACTTCTACTGAAGGGTTCACTATAGCGGTTATTCCTGACCCTTCATTGGGGAGAGATCCATGGGCTGAGGATGAAAATACACATGCTAACTGGCAGCTGGGACTTTCACACATGAACAGAAGTGCACAGTTGTCACCTTCGATTTACTATCCTGTGCTGGGAGAGCAGGAAAGCGAAATGAAATCCGGAGAAAGCATGAGTTATGGATTTCGGGTGAGCATACAGGATATGGATTGGTTTACCATGTTAAACCACGCTGTATATGATATTTATAAGTTTAAAGAAGGAGTAAATCTCAGAAAAAATACGCAGTCACTCAGTAATAGGGTGGAAAATATGCACGATTATCTAATGGATCCAGTGACGTCACTTTGGCGCATTGAAGAGTTTGAAGGAATGGAAATAGGAGCTCAATCCTACCTTGGTGGGGTGGTAGGCTCTGATAAGGATGCCATGAAAAATGCGGACTATGGTGCGATGTGGATGCTGGGACGTAGTACAGGGAATCCGCAGATCCAGCAACAGATTCTTCCCTATGCATTGAACTTTAAGTTGAAGCAGCAGCAGACTACGGATGGCTTTTTCAAAGGCGCGGCGATTGGCCAGTACTACCTTTACAAATCCAAAAAGTTTGTGGAGGAATGGGGCGAAATGGTTGAGCCAATTGCGCTCACTTATTACATCATGCTTGACATTGGAAATATTTTACTGTTTGAGCCCGACAATGGTGAGCTAAAAGAGCGCCTGAAACTTGGGGCAGAGCTGCTGATGGACTGGCAGAAAAGTGATGGAAGTTGGGCTGTCGCCTACGACAGGGATGAGACAGAGATATTCAAGGAAGTAAAGGATTTCCGACCTACTTTTTATGGGTTGCTGGTTGCTTACAAATTGTTGGGAGATGAAAAATATTTAGAGGCAGCCAGGAAAGGGGCTGATTGGTTTATAGCAAATGGAGTAGAAAACGGCAGTTTTTTAGGCGTCTGCGGGGATGCCAAATATGTGCCTGATTTTGCTACTGGACAAAGTGCACAGGCTTTTTTGGACCTGTATGAAGTAATCAAAGTTGACGCTTACCTGGATGCAGCAATTCAAGCTGCCAAGATTTATACCACCCATATCTATACCCACCCGATCCCTTCCCAGGTGGAGAAAACAGTGAACGGGAAAGTTGTACAGGATTGGGAGATTTCACAGGCAGGATTAAGTTTTGAACATGGAGGGGCCTTGGGGTCTGCCAATGGAAATGGCCCCATCCTGTTGGCGAGCCATGCAGGAATGTTTATCCGGATGTATGAAATGACCGGAGAGCGGATTTTCGCGGACATGGCTC
>TARA_R110002012_G_scaffold296032_2_pt1 | contig 115753 bp, 90 predicted proteins | sample TARA_R110002012 | Tara Oceans TARA_R110002012 (sample SAMEA4396515) | marine metagenome | biome: Westerlies Biome; feature: [DCM] deep chlorophyll maximum layer (ENVO:01000326); material: water (ENVO:00002006), including particulate matter (ENVO:01000060) such as... | depth 40 m
GAAAGAAAAAATCAAGACGTAATTATGCTTCAGCCCACATTATTAACTAGCCCGTCTTTTTGTCCTCTTGCCTGCAAACCACAGTTCAAAACTATTTTGAGTTGAGTATTCTGTAGTTTTTAACAAGAGTTCCCGATTTTAGAGACAAAAAAAGGCAGAAGATTACTTCTGCCTTTTTAAATAGCATTGATTGTTTTTATTTATTTCTGCTCATTTCATTATCAGCTGGAGATTGGCCTCTTGGCGTGGAATTCCTCATTTGATACAGTTCGAATTTATTAGGAATATTTCTTGGTGGCCAGTAATTATTTTCCTCGTCCACATCTGCTGTTTCTCTTTTTGGATCTACTTGAAATTGAACGATTTCCTTTTGTGTAATGATTACTTTTGTGGCCGTATTCTCTCTTTTTCTCCAGATTTCTGCAGGATACTTGAAAGTTTCTTTGCTTCCATCGGCATAAGTGGCTTCAATGATGATCGGCATTACTAATCCGCCTTTATTTTCATATTGAACTTCATAAAAATTATAACCACCATCTAGAAGTGCTTCCTCTTTACCTGTTAATGAAGCTCTAAAAGTTTTGTAAGCCTTTCTATCGTCACTATCCACTTCAAATGGATCAAAGCTATTATAGAAATCTTTTAGCTCAGGATGCTTCTCTACGACAGTCTTAACTCCTTCGTCTTTGTTTTTGTCTGGCGTTACATGATAACTCTCTTCTTCGGCTCTTTCTTTTTTGATTTTGTTTTCCACATCAGGATTTTTCGAATCTAATTTGAACCATTCTACATCTTTGATTGCGATGTCTACATGGTCAGTGCTATAAAACCAGCCTCTCCAAAACCAATCCAAATCGACTGCTGAAGCATCTTCCATGGTGCGGAAAAAGTCTGATGGAGTAGGGTGTTTAAAGGCCCATCTTTCTGAAAAGGTTTTGAATGATTTATCAAATAGCTCTCTTCCCATTACTGTTTCCCTTAAAATGTTTAAGGCTGTGGCTGGTTTTCCGTATGCGTTATTACCGAATTGAATTATATTTTCAGAATTGGTCATAATAGGACGGATATTTTGTTTGTCACCTTTCATGTAAGAAACAATATTTCCTGCTGGGCCTCTTCTGCTTGGGTAGTTAGGTTCCCATTCTTGCTCAGCAACAAATTGTACGAAACTATTTAGGCCTTCATCCATCCAAGTCCATTGACGCTCATCAGAATTGACAATCATTGGGAAGAAATTATGTCCTACTTCATGAATGATTACGCCTATCATTCCATATTTCGTTCTGGCAGAATAAGTACCGTCAGGAGCAGGTCGTCCATAGTTGAAACAAATCATTGGATATTCCATGCCGTTGGCTGCTTCTACAGATATTGCCACAGGATAAGGATAAGGTATTGTCATTCTAGAATAAACTTCTAGGGTATGTGCAACTACTCTGGTGGAATACTTGTCCCACAATCCCCAAGCTTCTTTGGGATAATAAGACATTGCCATTACTGTTTTACCATCTATATCAACTCCCATAGCGTCCCAGATAAACTTACGGGAAGAACCAAAAGCGAAATCTCGAACATCTTCAGCTTTATAAGTCCACGTTTTGGTCCCTTTTGCTTTACTCTTTTCTGCTTTTTCAGCCTCTTTTTTTGTCACAATCAATACAGGATCGTCAGCGGTTTTTGATTTTTCCCATCTCTCTAATTGATCCTCTGTCAGTACGGCATCAGCATTTTGCAATTCACCTGTAGAAGCTACAATATGATCTTCAGGAACTGTGATGTTAACTTCATAATCTCCGAATGGTAATGCAAACTCACCACTGCCGATGAATTGCTTATTTTGCCATCCTTCGAAGTCGTTATAAACTGCCATTCTTGGAAACCACTGCGTAATGGTGTAGACAGTGTTTTCATCGTCTTCAAAGTAATCGTATCCACCACGTCCACCCATTCGTGCTCTATCGTTAATATTGTAGAACCAGTCAATGGAGAAAGAGATTTCTTCACCTGCTTTCAATGGTTTTTTCAAATCAATACGCATCATCGTATTATTGATCGTGTATTCCATTTCATTACCTTCAGCATCTACCAACTTCTGGATTTTATGACCACCGTCATAATCAGGGTATCCCATCATCCGGTCAATTTGTCCTTCACTAGCTCGGCTTGGAACACTATTCTCCCCTACATCATAAGACATACTGTTTTTGGCACGCATGTTCTGATCCAACTGCACCCATAAATAGGTCAATTGATCTGGTGAGTTGTTGGTGTAAGTAATGGTTTCAGAACCAATGATTTGATTCTTGCCTTCATCAAGTGTAACGTCAATTTTGTAGTCAGCTTTCTGTTGCCAATACATATGACCGGGTGCTCCCGAAGCTGTTCTGTAAACATTCGGTGACCTCAACATGTAATCCAATTGCTCAAATTTGCCTTGGTTTTGATACTCTTGTGCCGTAGCTGCAAATGTAAAAAATGCCATTAAGGCGGTAAATATTCTTTTCATATTGATTTTATTTTATTGTTCTACTTACCAAAATTTTGTTTCCATCATAATTGTTACGGCAATTCCCGCAATGGCGCTGGAAACAATCAGCACCCAATCTCTTCTTTTCATTCCGAAAAGGTCTATAAAGATAAAAGATAAAACTAAAAAGCATAAAACTATAATGATTTGTCCTACTTCTAAGCCAACATTAAATGCTAATAACTCCATCACTATCGAACTGTTTTTTCCTAAAATGGCTTTCAGGTAATTACTAAATCCTAATCCATGGATTAGACCAAAAAGCAAAGCAAATACATAATTCAATTGCATGCTTCCTGTGCTTTTCAGATTTCTTTCCTTTTTGAAAAGATTTGCAAATGCAGTAATGAAAATGGTTACCGGTATTAGGAATTCAATTAATTCCGAGCTTATTTTTACATAATTTAAGGTAGATAAAGCCAAAGTGATAGAGTGGCCAATAGTAAAGGCCGTAATTAGAATTAGTACCTTTCTCCAATCACGCATTAAATATATTGCCGCAAGGGCGAGAACGAATAAAATATGATCGTATCCGTTGATATCTAGTATGTGATCTAGTCCTTCTAAAAAGTAGGCTTTAAATGTTGACATATCCTTTTATATAATTTTCAGATTTATTGTTAACAAAACATAATATTACCATAATTTTGTAAAACAGTCATAAGACTTTCAAAAATGTTATATAGCAATTATATTATCGGTTTTTTCTGGATGCTTAGCGGAATGCTACATCCTTTTTATGTGTCAATCACAGATTTGGTTTATAAGGAAGATACGAAGTCAGTTCAAATTATGCATAAAGTATTTGTGGATGATTTTGAACAGACTTTAAATAAGCATTATAAAGTTAATCTAGATATTCTTTCAATGGAAAGCACCAAAGAAATTGATGAGATGGTAAATGATTATTTTTCGAAGAGATTTGCAGTTGAAATCGATGGGAAAGAACAAGAGATCGTTTACATCGGAAGTGAACTGGAGGAAAACGTGCTGTGGGTGTATCAGGAAATTTATAAAGTACGCAAGCCCAAAATCTTCAGAATTACTAATATAGTTTTATTTGATGAGTTTGATACCCAGTCCAATTTGGTTCATACAGATTTGGGAGGAGAAATTAAAACCCTCCGATTAACAGAGGGTGATGGAACTCAGCAGGTGGAGTTTGATTTTTATTGATGCTCAAATCAGAGCACATTTAAACTCTGCTCTTTAATTTTCTCCAATTCCTCTTTCATCTGAATGACTTGCTCTTGCAAGTCGGAGTCATTGGCTTTAGAACCTAAGGTGTTAATCTCCCTCCCGATTTCTTGGCTAATAAAACCAAGCTTTTTGCCATGTGAGTCTGCTGTGCTGTTTAATGTATCTAAAAAGTATTGTAAATGAATGGACAAACGTTCCATTTCTTCATTTACATCAAGTTTTTCAGAATAGTAAATCAACTCTTGTTCCAACCTTTCCTGGTCGTAATCAACAGACTGCGTTAGTTCTTTAATATTATTTTGAAGGCGGGTACGGATTTTATCCATTCTTTTGGGTTCTATCTTTTTGGCGTTGTCCAATTTTTCGGAAATGGTATAAATATAGCCTGATAGAATTTCGCCCACAGTCTGACCCTCTGTATTTCTAAAGTCATTGCAGTTGTCCAAAGCAATATTTAATGTCCCAATAATCAATTGATCATCCTCTTCAGCAAGCTGGTCGTCATTATATTTAATAATTTCAGGGGCGTCCAAAGCCATCTTCATGCTATCATGGAATTTTCGGCCGTTGGCTTCTTCCAGTTCCGATAACTTATCCAAATATGCTGAAAACAACTCTTGGTCTATGTTAGGTAAAGATAATTGCTTGTTTTTCTTGGAAATATTGATGGAAACAGACGCTTTACCCCTTATCAGTTTTTGAGTAATAAGGTTTCTTACTTCAATTTCCTTGGCGTTAAAAACTTTAGGAAGCTTCAAAGACAAGTCTAAAAACTTAGAATTAAGAGTTTTAATCTCTACTTCAATTGAAATATTTTCGTTTTGGGCTTCAGCATGACCAAAGCCAGTCATTGATTTAATCATGGGGTAAAATTAATAGGATTCGAGAACTTAATTGTAAGCAAAAAGGATTTAATTAAAAATCATAACCGATACTTAGACTCAGTTTTGGATCTTGAACTATATAGTCTTCAATTGGGTAAGCATAATCAAGTCTTAAATAATAGCCTAATAAGGTGGTTCTCAATCCTAAACCAAGGGAAGACAACCAAGGGTTTTTGTAATTTCTTATTACCGCCTTAAAGTTATTGGTTTCAATATTTTGGCGGTTAATGCTATTGTCTTGATCCCAAGGACTTCCACCTAACCATGCAGTTCCAATGTCATAAAATCCTATAAGTTGAAAGTTTCTAGCAAAATTTGATGACATCGAATTATTACTTAAAACTCTAAACAGTGGAAAACGCAATTCATTACTCAGAAGTATCACATTTTTTCCGCTAAATTCATTCAGTTGGAAACCTCTTAAACCAGTAACAAATTCATGAAACAAAATATTAGAGTTATAGATGGGGCTCTCTGTGGAAGTTAAGGCAAGTGGATTTTCCTCAGGTGTAATTTCGGCTCCAGTAGGCGGTTGGTTGACTCTTCTAAAAACCCAGTTTTCAACTCCACCCAACATATAGTATGGTGAATTTTGGCCAAAGAATCCACCTGCGTAAAGTCTGCTGGCAAAGGTTATTTCTCTAAATACTTTCTGATAATTTCTGACATCAATGTATAGCTTACTGAATGATTCACCAGCATTAAAGCCACCAGTATAATTTTCAAAAGCAATTTTCCCCCTTAAACCTTGCCTCATGTTTAATCCCAATGGCTCCGAATTATCATAAACATATTCGATTTTGCCTCCAAAGAGCAAGTCATTGCGCAGTGGATCTTTCTCCAAATTGTTTTGTTGAGTTAAGACATTAAAACTGCTTTCAATAAATTGTTGGTATACGATATGAGGCTTAACACTAATTCTACTATTATTTGAAAAAGGGTAGGCTCCTCCAAAACTAAAGTTGTTAAGTGAATAGGTTTGGTCAGTGAATCTATCGTCCAATTTTGTAGCATAAACTTCTCTTTCAAACCTGACACTATAATCGACCAATCTTTCAAGATATTGATATTCACCAAATATAGAACCACTCTTGAAATCTTGTAGTGATACATCAAATCCACCATAGAATTTATTGTTTTCACGTAAATCATTCATCTGATACCTGGAGTACATGGTAAGTCCAATAAGAGGGTCTATATTCCAAGAGGCAGTTATATTATTAGTTGTAAATGTTGGCTCATAATCAAAGGGGCCCATCATACTAGCTGTATTTCTAAGCTTACTTAAATTCTTCAATAAGGAACTTTGCTTCTTTTCTTGCTCAAACTGTTGTTGTTCGAAGTCGAAATTATCAGCATCTAGTTTAGTAGTAGATTCATCCGTTTGGTTTAATTTCTTTTGCAGGCTAGACAGAGATGAATCTTTCTTGAAATCAGATTTGGTATTGATTTCTAATTCATTGCTTCTAGCAGGGATTTTACTTTGTTTTGATGCTTCACTGCTTAGCTTTCTACTTAATTGAACTTGCTTGCGAAGTGTAGAAGGTAAAAACTTTGCTTCATTTCCAGAGAAGTCATTCCTAAAGAAAAATCTATGTTCCCCGCTTTGGTCTAATACAAATGAAAAATAATTGAATTCAGGTCTTATGTCGTAATTTAGAATCCCTGTACCGTAAGCGGTAATTTGTCTAGAAGTCCCTTTCTCGGTGTCAAATTTGTACAAATTATTAATCCCTGACTTATCACTAACATAATAAATAGCGGTGCTGTCTGGGATGACAATTTTTGAGTTTTGCCCAAAATCTTTGGTAAGTTGGTTTAACTGATTTGGCTCATCGATGTCTAATTCAAATAGATTGAAATTTTTAGTCAAGTCCTTATAGTTATTTTCAGTTGAGATGGTATCAGAACTTCTGTTGGATGAGAAGACAATACGTTTTGTATCTGGTATAAAAGCAGGATCTAAGTCATCAAAAACATCATTAGTTAACCTTCTTATATTAGGTCTTCCGGTGCTTATTAAGTACAAGTCAGACTGCGCATTAATATTAGCACTGACTACAGCAGTTTTTCCATTGGGGTAAATATTGATTTGGTTGACTTGATCAAATCTTCGTAAGTCTCTTTTCTGAAATTTCTTGGAGTATGGGTCATATAAATACAAATAATTCACACCTCTTTCATAACTTACAATACCCAAGGTCGTGCTATCCCCCCAGTCCATGGCAGGTGCAAATGTATCCTCAAATTCTTCAAGTCTCCTTTGGCCTCCTTTAAAAATTGTTTTTTCATTTCCAGTACTTATTTCCCTCAACTTAATTTTAAATCGTCCTCGGTTATTGATGGAATAAGCTAAATAATCACCATTAGGGCTTATTTTAGAGCTATAATTCAAATCTCCCTGCCAGGGTTTGGAAATCTGGTTTTTCTTTGAGGGTTTTTCTGTTTCCATACCTGAAAAATTATTAAGATAGAAGTATCTGTATTCGGATAGAAATGCTTTGAAAGGAATACCCAGTGTATTGGTGATACTTTTCTCCTCATTTCGGATAATCCTTGTTAAATTTAAGGTATTGGAAATATTAATTCGTCCGTATTTTTCTGAAATAAAATTCCATATAGATTGACCTGCAAGTTCCGCTTCTTTACCTTCTAGTTTATCAATTTGCTTCGCACTATGGTCAACCAAGAAATTCCTTACGAAATCGTCCATTTCAGCACTCCAGCCGTACGCGATATAGGCTGCAATTCCGCTAATAAACCAATCGGGAACAGTAAATAATGCATTTGATTGAAAAACCTCCGAAACCAAACCACCTCCAAACAACATATCCTTGACATAAAGCTTAGAAACTTTGTAGATGAGTTCGTCTTTAAATTCTTGGTAGGAGCCAGAAAAAGCTAATTCTATATGTGTTTTTAAGAAGTTGGTTTGTCCACTTATGTCAAATTGTGCTTCATTAAGACCAACATTGCTTTGATTATAATCTAGGTTGCTATTGAACAGGAAAATTTTCGTTTTGCTGTAAGGAGCATAACCCATTATGTCAGTAATACGCAAAAAATCTTCTTCAATATTTTCTGCCAATTGCTTTGCTAATTTTTGACCACCGTAGTAATAATAAATATCAAAGTGTGGAGTACTATAATACTTCCATTCAAAATAGCGATATTGGATTCTACTCTTGCCAAAAGTTTCTTCGCTATTTTGCGAGAATGACAGCTTGGGCATTAACATTAAAGTAAAGCCTAAAAAAACTAAAGCATATTTTAAGAAACTTCTGATCATACTAACTTGAATATAATGGATAATAACGATTTATGTTTACTTCATCGTTCAATTTTTTTGAATTAATTATTGATTCAACAAATTCATTGGCAAAAAATGGTGCAAGAGAAACGCCCTTAGTTCCTAATCCATTGAATATAAATACGTTCTTCAATTCCGGATGGTTTCCTATTAGGGGTCGCCTGTCTTTGGATGCGGGCCTAATTCCAGCTACTTGTTCTATAATTTCATATTCTAATTTTAAAAGATCATCCAGTTTATCTGTCAATTGCTTTCTTGCTTTTGTAGTTGGTTCATAGTCTAGTTTCTTCCATTCATAAGTAGCACCAACTCTGTAGAAATCCTGTTGCGGATTCTTAACTAAAAAAACTCCTCTATTGAAAATAATTTCTTCTGGAAGAGGCTTTTCGGTTTTTATATGAAGGATTTCTCCCTTAACTGGGGCGGTTGGCAACCAATTAAAAAACGGATTTTGACTTAATGGGCCATCGCAAAAGATTATGTTTTTGCTTTCTATTTTCTTGTATTTGATTTTTTCTTTCTGTACTTCTATTAAATTAAAATCTATTCGTTCATTTATAAATTGCCGATCTAAAACTAACCTATTCTTGTGGTGCTCTAACATTTCTTTCACATCCAGAAACCCGCTGTTGTTTAGTAGAATTCCACCGAACTGGTCTTTTATATATGCCTGGAAATTTGGTTTAGTGTAAGTTGCTGTAACGAAGACATCATTTGTTTCTGTTCTTGACATCCAATCATTCTGGTCTTCCAAGGATAAAAAAGGCCTGTAAATAGTTCTTTTGTGAAGGAATTTTGCTTGCAATGAATTTTCCAACTTGGTATAGAACTGCTCTAAATATGGAAATAGCTCAGCCGCTTTCCAGGTTTGCTTCATTTTCCTGCCTGTCACAGGATTGTACAGGCCTGCCGCCACTTTCGAGCTAGAGTTTGGATTTTCATCTGAGAACACTAAGAATGACTTGTTATATTTTTTGAGATGTTCAACGACCGCTACAGAGGCCAATCCATGCCCCACAATGATGTAATCAATTTGCATATTCTAAATGGATTTTTTGGAATGATATAATAAGAATATTAACCACATTAAAGTTTAAATTACCTTATTTTTATTACCACTGTTTTTTAAGATTTTATTTAGTAATCCTAATTTTAGGCAATCAGTTTTAATTTCAACAAATTTGCACTAAACTTTAAGGAAATGATAAACATAAAGCAATTTGTTTTTAGCCCATTTATGGAAAATACCTATGTGGTTTATGATAACAATAAAAATGCAGCAATTATAGATCCAGGTTGTTACGAAGGCTACGAGCAGGACGAACTGGTTAATTTCATAAAAGCTGAAGGATTAAATGTAACACAATTAATAAATACCCATTGTCACATTGATCATGTGCTGGGTAATGCATTTGTGAAAGATAAGTTTGGAGTGGAGTTGTATATGCATGAAAAGGATTTACCAACATTAGAAGCTGTCCCCACTTATTCTGCCGCCTATGGTTTTGCAAATTACCAACCTAGCCAGCCAGATCACTTTTTGAAGGAAGGCGATACTCACAAAATAGGTGATATTGAATTCAAAGTATTGTTCTTGCCGGGACATGCTCCAGGACACATAGGTTTTATGAATGAAGCTGAAAAGGTGTTTATTGGAGGAGATGTATTGTTTGATGGTAGCATAGGAAGAACTGATCTCCCAGGAGGAGATCATGATACTTTAATTAGTAGCATTCAAAACAAACTATTTAAATATCATGATGACGTAAAAGTTTATTGTGGACATGGCCCTGAAACTACTTTGGGTAAAGAAAAAGTAAGTAATCCTTTCTGTGCCATCAAATAGAATATTATGATAAAAAAGAATATTCCTAATACAATCACTGCGGCCAACCTATTTACAGGGGCAGTGGGTGTGTATTTTGCAAGTCAATTTGAGTTTGAATGGGTGGCATTTTGCATTGTGTTAGCAGCATTTTTCGATTTTTTGGACGGTATGTTGGCTAGATTGTTGAAAGTTCATTCTGAAATTGGGAAGCAGCTAGACTCTTTGGCTGATATGGTAACATTTGGTTTTTTACCTTCTTATGTGCTTTTCCAATTTTTACAAATGAATGACGCGGGAATTTTAAGTTTCACTGCCTTTTTGATTGCAGTGTTCTCAGCATTCAGATTGGCAAAATTCAATATTGATAGCCGTCAATCAGAGGAATTTATTGGATTACCTACTCCTGCCAATGCTTTGTTCATTGGATTTCTGGTTTTTTTAAAGGAGTTTGAAACATTGGGATTTGTATTTGAAACGCCTTCGTTACTAATTTTTGCAGTTGTTTTTTCATTATTACTGGTAGCTGAAATCCCTATGATTGCTTTGAAATTTAAGAGCTTAAATTTTCGTGAAAATATTTTTAGGTACACCACTATTCTGATGGCTATAGTTTTAATAAGTTTTTTTCAATTTTCAGCTGTGCCACTCGTTATCCTGCTTTATATACTATTATCAGTGATTAAGTTTGCCTTTAATAAATGAAATTAATTTTATGTAATAACTGTTAGCTCAATGTTTAAATAAAAAAATGAAGTACTTTCTCAGTATTATATTGACCACGTTTTCCTTCCATTTTTTAAGTAGCCAGTCTATTTTAGAGAAAGAAGGTATTATTAAAGTGGCTACTCTGCAGGAAGGAGTCCATAAAATTGATAAAGTATTTCTTGAGTCAATTGGATATAATGCCAATGAAATAAACCCTAAAAACATTCAGGTTTACGGGATGCCTGGAGGACATATTCCACAATCGAATTCAGTGAACTATCCGTATGCTCCTCAAGAAATTCCAGTGAAAGTAGAGGCAAATGATAATAATGCTTTTGACAGCGATGAGGTAATTTATTTCTACGCTGATGCCGTTCAGAACATTAATTTCAGTTTCGAGGAAGAGACTTATCAATATAGTAATAATTTATACAGTGATTCATTATACTTTTTTATCGACTTAAATGCGGGGAGCACTAAATCGATAGACTCAAAATCCCCAACCAATATACAACCCGATAGGGTTATTGATTGGTATGATGCTGTATATTTTCATGAAATTGATCAAACTAATATTTTACGTTCTGGAAGGATGTGGTTTGGAGAATCATTTAATGTAAATAGATCTCAGACTTTTACTTTTAACTTATTAAATGATTTAGCGCCAGGACGAGAAATTGCACTAACTACTCAGTACATGGCACAGACCTATAATTCAGCTAATTTAAATATATCAATAAATGAATTTGGTTTGGCTTCCGTTGAAATGCCCCAAGTTTCTGATTTCACTGTTTTCCCCTATCGCCAAAAAGGAGAAATTATAAACAATTATTCTACTTTAACTAGTTCACTTTTATCAAGCAATGAACTTACAGTTGGTATTTCACATGACCCGTTAGGTTCAGGTAGATCTGATGGGTATTTAGATTATCTTTTTCTGACAGTGCCAGAGCAATTAAAAATTGGTGGTGGTCAGATGGTGATTAGAAACAGGGATTTCCAACAGATTGGTAATTATGAATTGAATATTCAAGGCCTAAATACAAATCATTCGGTATGGGATGTTACAGATCTATTAAATTATGAAGAATTGGTTTATCAAGGACAAAAATTTGTGTTTTCTCAGACCCAGCCCAATGAAAGAAAGTTCGTGGTTTTTGAAAAGTCAACAGCCCATGACCCTTATTTCATAAATATACTAAGTGGTCAAAATATTAAAACCACTAGCTCTCCTGAATACCTTATTATCTCCTATGATGATTTTTTTCAACAGGCTCTTAAGTTGGCTGATTTCCGAAGAAGTCACAACGGTTATAATGTAGAGGTGGCAAAAACTAGTCAAATATTTAATGAATTTGGATCTGGTAGGGCTGATGTTTCTGCCATTCGAAATTATATACGATATTATTACAAAAGAAACCCAGGTAAATTGAAATATGTGTTGATGTTAGGAGCAGCATCATATGATTATAAAGATAGAGTAGCTAATAACACGAATCTCGTTCCTGTCTATGAATCAAGAAACTCACTGCACCCGGTTTTTACCTACGCATCCGATGATTTTTATGGCTTTATGAATGAAGAGGAAGGTATTTGGGAAGAGGAGTTTAATAATACAGATGCTATCGATGTAGGTATTGGTCGAATTCCAGCTAAGACAGCTCAGGAGGCTACTGGTGCCGTCAATAAGATAATTCATTATGAAACTAATCCTCACACATTTAATAAGTGGCGCAATGATTTGTACTTTATTGCAGACGATGAGGACGGTAATATTTTCCACCGAGATTCAGAAGTATTGAGTGAATATGTGATTGATAATTTTGGTTTTTATAACATCAATAAGCTGTATTTAGGTGCTTTCGAACAAGAGATTTTTGCAAGTACACAGCGCTCACCAAAAATGCGTGAGGCCATTAATGATATGGTGGAAAAAGGGGCTTTGATAGTGAATTACATTGGCCATGGATCTGAAAATAGCTGGACCAACGAGTCAATACTTTCTAAAAATATGGTTAGCGAATGGACTAATTTAGATCGATTACCTTTATTTGTTACGGCCACTTGTGAATACGGTAGATTTGATAATCCAAACATAGTCTCCGGTGCACAGGAAATGTTGCTAAAGCAAGATGGAGGTGCAATCGCACTCTTGACCACTTCTCGACCGGTAGAATCGAGCTCAAATGCTACCCTTAATCGCTCCTTTTTCAAAAATGTGTTCAAAGAAGATGGTGGAGAACCCAAAAAATTAGGAGACATCATTAAGAACACCAAGAATTCTGGAATTGTAGGAGTGAAAAATAGAAATTTTATCCTATTGGGAGACCCTGCATTAACATTGGCCGAGCCTAAAAATAATTTAAGAATTGAAGAGGTAGTAAATGAGAAGGGAAATGCAGACACTCTAAACAGTATGTCAAAAATTTCAGTTAGCGGGATTGTAGAAAATCCTGCAGGGCAAGTGCTCAGCAGCTTTACGGGAGAATTAACTGCTGAACTTTACGATAAACCACAAGAAAGCAGTACAATTGATCCCTCAGAAAATGAATTCAATTTTCTCGAATTAGATCAAGTGATTTATAGAGGGAAATCTACGATAGAGAATGGTAATTTTAGTTTTACTTTTTATGTCCCAAAAGAAATAGATTATCAAATTGAAAAGGGAAAATTTAGCCTATATGCAAAACCTGACGAGGGACTTGAAGATGCTAATGGTTTTAATGACGATTATTTGATCGGTGGAAGTATTACTATGTCAAATCAAGATGATATTGGGCCTGATGTCAATATTTACTTGAACGATCGGGAATTTGTGAGCGGTGGTAAGACTGGGAGCAATGTAGAATTAATAGTAGATTTATTCGATGAACACGGCATCAGCATTTCCAATAGTAATGTAAACCCGGGTATAACATTTAATGTAGATGGGGGAGAGGAGATCAAACTGAATGACTTTTTTTATTATAATCGTGATTCATACCAAGAGGGAAGTTTGAGTTATAATGTATCAGATTTAGCAAAAGGTGAACATTTTATAACGGTAACTGCTATGGATGTATTTAATAATAAATCGAAGTCAACCGTGGAGTTTAAGGTAGTGGGCAATGATGAGCTCTCGATTTTGGACTTCACCATATTTCCGAATCCGGCATCAGAAAATGTTAATTTTAAGCTCCGACAAAACAGAAGAAATAAAGAGATGGAGGTTAAATACCAGATTCTCAATAACCAAGGTCAAGAAGTTTATTCATATAATTATAATACGAAAGAAGATTTTAGACAGGACGTTTGGGATTTGAGGGGTGAAAATGGAAGAAATCTTTCACCCGGAATATATTTTGTCAGGGTTTTTATACGTTCTATAGAAGATAATGCAAAAACTAACCAATTTAAAAAGCTAATTGTAATCAATTAAGTATATTTGAAGTAAATCAAGATAAAATGCGAGTAGCAAGATTAATTTTTTTCACTATTATTACATTCATTTCAACAATTGCCGTTGGGCAAATCACAGGTCCACCCACCACGGTTTCAGGTCAGGATGCCGAACGAAATGTAATTACCACAGCAATGCCTTTTTTATTAATTTCACCTGATTCCCGATCAGCTGGGATGGGTGATGTAGGTGTTGCACTATCTGCTGACGCCAATGCCATGCAATGGAATGCAGCACGTTTGGCATTTGTAGAAAATGAAGTCGGAGCTTCGATTTCTTATTCACCCTGGTTGATGAGTATTGGGGTAACTGATATGTCCATATCTTACCTAAGCGGTTATTACAGAATTGATAAAGAACAAGTAGTGGGGATCTCAATGAAATATTTTGATTTGGGAAATATATTTTTCACCGATGATGGTAGCACTGGCACAGATTTTTCTCCTAAAGATTTCTCTATAGCAGCTGCTTACTCTAGAAAACTAAGTGATAATCTTAGCGCATCATTGACGAGTAAATTTGCAAGGTCCAATTTATTCGGAAATTACACAAATAACAATCAATCGAACCCAAGTCCAGCAACGGCTCTAGGAGTAGATTTAGGGTTGCTTTACACCAAGGATCTTTTGGTTAATGGAAAAGACTCTGACTTTTCTACGGGTTTACAAATATCTAATATTGCCAACAAAGTATCATACAGCGGTGACGATAATGAGCAGTTTCTACCGATTAATCTTAAAATTGGCTCGGCTTTTACAACAGAGTTGGACCCGTACAATAAACTGACGGTCGCACTTGATTTTAATAAATTGATGGTGCCGACCCCAAATGAAAGTGATACTATCCCTGCAACTTTATTGGAAGGAATGTTCGGTTCCTTTGCTGATGCGCCAGGAGGTTTTCAAGAAGAATTAAGGGAAATCACGATTTCAACAGGTGTTGAGTATTGGTATAATAATGTGTTCGCAGTGCGTACTGGTTATTTTTATGAACACACTACCAAGGGTGGTAGAAAATACTTCACGGCTGGATTAGGCTTCAGGTATCAGGTGCTTGGATTAGATTTTTCATATTTAATCCCTACCCAACAAAACAATCCGTTGGCTGAAACGCTTAGGTTCACAGCTGTTTTTAACTTTGAAAGTTTGGGAATAGCTAAAGCTTCTGTAGCAGAATAGGAATTTATATTAATACCAATTTTTAAATTTTCAATTAAGTTATATGCTCAATAGACAAATAGCTCCTGAATCTTATATGTTAAAAGAGTTGTCCTTGACTAAGCCGAAGATCAAGGAGTTGTCCAATGAGTTATCTGTCCACATTTTAGCAGATGATACAAATCCTGTCATAAAGACTGACATTCTTTTTCCTGCAGGCAAGGTAAATGACGACAAGCCAGGTCAATCATTAATTTGTGCTAAATCCATGGTGGAAGGTACTAAAAGTTATCCAGGGAGTGAGCTGCAGGAACTGTTGGATCATTATGGTGCCCATTTAGATGTTTCAATAGACTATGATTATACCACGGTTACATTATTATGCCTGAAAGAGCATTTCAATACCCTTTTGCCTTTATTAAAAAGTGCTATCACTGAGCCTTTATTTGATCCTGAGGATTTTGAAAAAATTAAGTTACAACAACTGCAAAAGATAAGAGTAAACAAGCAAAAAAATGCCTTGATAGCTACTAAGAATCTTCGCAAAAATCTATTGCATGGCACACCATATGCGGATACTTTAGAGGAGGAATATCTGAATAATATTGATATTGAGGATATTAAAAAATACTTTAATCGATATTTTATTTTAAAACCTGAAATTATTGTAGCAGGAGATTTTGATCAGAATATATTTACTTTCCTGGAGGAGCATTTCGGAATGTTAGAGTTTTCAAATGAAATTGCTGAATATACTGGTAAATTATCCCCTATCATTGATGATAAGTTAATTAAAAGAGAAGGTTCGGTACAGGCTTCTGTTAGAATGGGGCTAATTTCTATTCCACGCAACCATCCTGACTATTTCGATTTAAATATTACAAATGAGATTTTGGGTGGTTATTTTGGATCAAGATTAATGAAAAATATCAGAGAGGATAAAGGTTATACCTATGGTATTTATTCCGTTTTGATTAATTATAAACATTTGGATTACCATATCATAGGAGCAGATGTAAAAATTGACCATGTCGAAGACACAGTAAAAGAAGTTTATAGAGAAATGGAAGAACTCAAAGTTACACCTGTACCGCAGGAAGAGATTGAGACCATTAAAAATTATATGCTAGGGAAAATTGCTAGTAGTTTGGATACCGTATTTCATCAATCCGAGAATTACAAAGTAAAGCTGTCAGAAGGTGCTGATTACATAGATTATTTTGATAATTATGTGGACAAAATACGTAATATTTGTTCAGAGAGAGTCATGGAAATCAGCAAGAAATATTTTTCCGAAAAGTATTGTGTAGTTAAGGTGGCTTAAGCAATTTATTTCACAAAATATATATGGATGAATTGAATTGAAGTATTGAATTTCAATTTACATTTGCATCCAAAATATGACAATCAAACAAAAGGTCTTGGCAGTTGAAAAGTTATTCAAAGGTCTCGACAAAGAGATTTCTGATTTCAGACGCGAATCAGACATTTATTGTTTTTCAGGATGTGGTAAATGTTGTAACAAGGCAGATATAGAAGCATCACCTCTGGAGTTTTTACCGCTAGCCTTTCACTGGTTTTCGCAAGGCCGAGCAGATGAAATGTTTGAGAAACTGGAAGCAAATCAATCACTTAATTGTTTGGTCTATCAACCCCTATCAATATATGATCAGAATCATGGCCATTGTGGAGAATATGATTTTAGAGGTTTGATCTGCAGATTATTTGGATATGGCGCAAGTCGAGACAAGTACGGTGAATTGCGTATGGTTACTTGCAAATTGATAAAAGAAAATCAAGTTGAAAATTACGAAAGGGCTGTTGAAATGCTAAAGTCCAAGTCTCCAGTTCCGATTTTTACTGACTATTACCAAAAACTCATGCAAATAGATTTCAGATTAGCAATAGACATGTTACCTATAAATGAAGCTGTTTTGTCAGCTTTGGAGGCTGTAATGCAGTACTATGCGTATAGGGCCTTGCCTGCAGGAAAAGGAGCCGCCTAGGATTTATCATTGAAATAAAAACCCGAAAGAGTTTGCTTTCGGGTTTTGTTTTATGATCAAGAAAGTTTGATTTTAGAGGTCACATATGAATTGGTCTGTTGTCAGTAGCTGCCAGACATGCCTCTTTTACTGCTTCCATATATGTTGGATGCGCATGAGACATTCGGGATACATCTTCTGCAGAAGCTCTATACTCCATTGCAGTAACCCCAGCTGCAATCATATCAGCCGCTCTTGCACCGATAATATGAATGCCTAAAATCTCATCGGTTTTCTTATCTGCAATTACTTTAACTAAACCTTCTAAATCCCCACTTGCTCTCGCTCTTCCTAGTGCTTTATATGGGAAGGATCCCGTTTTGATATCTCTGCCTTTTTCCTTCAGCTCTTCTTCAGTGTAGCCTACTCCAGCAACTTCTGGCCAGGTATAAACTACGTTAGGGATTAATTTATAGTGAATATGTGGCTTTTGTCCGGCCATGGTTTCTGCTACAAAAGTACCTTCTTCCTCAGCTTTATGAGCTAGCATTGCTCCTCTCACTACATCTCCGATTGCATAAATATTGTCAATTTCCGTTTTCAAATTTTCATCTACTGAGATTCTGCCCTTATCATCGGTTTTTAGTCCTGCAGCTTCAAGATTCAATCCATCCGTATAGGGTTTTCTTCCTACAGCAACTAAGCAATAATCGCCTTTAATAGTTTCCTCTTCACCTTTATCAGTTTCATAAGTAACTTCTACTTCCTTGCCTTTATTTTCAACCTTGGTTACTTTGTGTTTCAATTTCAGGTCCATCCCGAGCTTTTTCATACTCTTTTTCATTTCCTTACCCATCGTGCCGTCCATTGTTGCAATTAAGCTATCCATGAATTCAATGGTAGTAACTTTAGAGCCAATTCTTTTGTAAACAGAGCCCAATTCAAGTCCTATTACACCACCACCGATCAAAATTAAGTGTTTTGGAACTTCTTTAAGTTCTAATGCTTCGGTGCTGCTGATAATTCTTTTCTTATCAAATTTCGCAAAAGGTAGCTCTACAGGTTTTGAACCAGTAGCGATGATTACTTTATCGGTATCAAGTTCTTCAGTTTTACCATCTGATTTTGTGACAACTACAGTGTTTTTGTCTTTAAAAGAACCCACACCTGTATGGACATCAATTTTATTTTTCTTCATCAAAAAAGCAATACCGTCAACATTCTGTTTGACCACATCTGCTTTTCTATTGATCATCTGCTTGATATCCACTTTTAAATTGCTCAGGTTGATGCCATGCTCTTTAAAGGTAGTTTCTGCATTATGATAATGCTCCGAGGAATCTAGCAGTGCTTTTGAAGGAATACAACCCACATTCAGGCAAGTTCCACCAAGTGTATCATATTTTTCAATAATAGCTGTTTTCATTCCCAGTTGTGCACAACGAATTGCTGCTACATAACCACCAGGACCGGAACCAATTACTGTTACATCATATTTTGACATTTCTTTTAGTTATTTTGAGTGAGTGCCTTGTAAATTGTATAAGGTACAAAGTACAAGGAACAAAGATGAAATTATACAAATACTTTCTGCTGGAAGGAGTACATCATTCGTCTGAGTACTTCAATTTCTTCCACTAATTGATTTTTATTCTTTTTAGTAATAAATTTGAATTTTGAAGCTAGTACAATCTGAGTTTGAACCTCCGCAAGAGAACCCAAAGACATTCCTAGAATGTGGTTGAATTCTTTATTGCTATTTCTTCCTGCACCTTTTGAAATATTAGATGGTATGGAGACTGCAGATCTTCTAAGCTGTGAAGTCAGCCCGAACTTTACTTCAGAAGGGAAATGAGCGCTCACATTGTACACGCTCTCTGCTAAATCACTTCCCCTCTTCCAAATATCCAGATCTTGAAATTTATGCATCGCAATCTAATTCAATCTATTTCTTTGTACTTTGTTCTGTTTACTTTGTACAGGTAATTCTTAAATCCCCAAAAGTAATCTTGTTGGATCTTCCAATAATTCTTTCACTCGAACCAAAAAGCTTACAGATTCTTTCCCATCAATAATCCTATGATCATAGCTCAATGCTACGTACATAATTGGTCTGATTTGAACTTCTCCATTAATGGCTACAGGACGTTCCACTATGTTGTGCATTCCTAAAATAGCTGATTGTGGTGCATTGATTATAGGAGTTGATAACATCGAACCAAATATACCACCATTAGTAATAGTGAAGGTTCCTCCGCTCATCTCGTCAATACTTAACTTTCCATCTCTCGCTTTTACAGCCAGTCTGATTACTTCGGATTCTACTTCATTAAATGATAGCTTTTCCGCATTTCTAATTACGGGTACAACTAAACCTTTTGGTGAAGAAACTGCAATAGACATATCAACATAATCACTATAAACCATTTCGTTGCCATCTATCTGCGCGTTTACAGCGGGAAATTCCTTCAATGCCATTGTGCAGGCTTTCGTAAAGAAAGACATAAAACCTAGTCCCACCTCATACTTTTCTTTAAACTGTTCTTTATATTTTTTGCGTAAATCCATGATAGGCTTCATATCCACTTCATTGAAAGTAGTTAACATTGCCGTTTCATTTTTAACGCTGACCAATCTTCTTGCCACCGTTTTACGCAGGCTAGACATTTTTTCTCTACGTTGATCCCGTTCGCTACTTGGCCCTGGTACAGATTTAGTTTCTATTCCGGAATCACCAGATTTACTTTCTTTTTCAGTCGATTTAGAAGCTTGCTGCTTCTCTGCATTTTCAGCATCTTCTTTTGTGATTCGACCATCTTTGCCGCTTCCTTTCACATTCGATGCATCTATCCCTTTTTCTTTCAAAATTTTAGCAGCAGCTGGAGAAGCATGGCCAGTTGCATAGCTTTCTCTCTCTTCATCTTTTGATTCAGAGCCTGAATCGCTTGAAGCAGAGCTTTTCACTGAGGAAGATTCACTAGGAGCATCGCCTTCTGTAACTTCAATCTTACAGATTGTAGCGCCAATCTCAATTGTGTCGTCTTCCTGTGCAACAATTTGTAAAAAGCCATTAGCCTCAGCAGGCAATTCAAAGGTTGCTTTGTCAGATTCAACTTCTGCAATGACTTCATCCATTTCTACATAATCGCCATCCGATTTCAACCAAGAACTAATAGTAACTTCTGTAATAGATTCACCAACAGTAGGTACCACCATTTCATGAACTTCACCGGTCTTTTTTGGTCCGCTACTTGAAGAGGAAGATTCTTTCTTTTCCTGTTTTGGTTCAGATTTCCCCTCTTTTTTCTCCTCAGGTTTAGAATTGCCGCCTTTGGCATCTTCATCAATCTCGCAGATGACTGCACCTACTTCAATAGTTTCGTCCTCTTGAGCTTTAATTTTTAATACACCGGAAGCTTCAGCAGGCAATTCAAAGGTTGCTTTATCTGATTCCAGTTCTGCAATGATTTCATCTTGTTCAACAAAATCACCATCTTTTTTTAACCACGAGGCAATGGTTACTTCAGTGATTGATTCGCCTACTTCCGGTACTTTTATTTCTAAACTCATGTTTCTCTGAATTCTATCTTACAAATTTTTATTTCTTTGTGTCGAAAGCCTTTTCGACTAATGCTTCTTGTTCTGCTTTATGTACTTTTGCATAACCAGTTGCAGGTGATGCGCTTGATTTTCTAGAAATCAATTGCAAGCCTGCTTTGTTGGCGATTGTTCTTAGCATATAAGTCCAATACCCCATATTTGAAGGCTCTTCTTGTACCCAGAATATTTCTGGTTCATTGAATTTCTTCAAAGCCTTATCAATCTGATTCATAGGGAAGGGATGTAATTGCTCTATTCTAATGATAGCAACATCTTTCCTTTTGTCCTCTTGCTGTTTTTCTAATAAGTCATAGTAAACTTTTCCAGTACACAACAATACTCTTTTTACATTTTTGTTGGTAACGTAATCATCCTCGTAAATTTCTCTAAACTTACCTGCAGTAAATTCTTTAACAGGGGAGATGACTTTTGGATGACGCAATAGTGATTTTGGAGCAAATTGAACCAATGGTTTCCTGAATTCCCAGTTAACTTGTCTCCTGAACATATGGAACAAGTTCGCAGGAGTTGTGATATTAGTTACAATTAAATTCTCTTCTGCCGCTAATTGTAAGAATCTTTCAGGTCTGGCATTTGAATGCTCTGGACCTTGTCCTTCATATCCGTGTGGTAATAACATCACCAAGCCGTTCATCCTTTGCCACTTACTTTCGGCCGAAGTGATAAATTGGTCAATCATTACTTGAGCGCCATTAGCAAAATCACCAAATTGAGCTTCCCACACCACCAAAGCATTTGGAGTGGCCATGGCGTATCCATATTCAAAGCCTAATACTCCAAATTCTGAAAGCAAGGAATTATATATATTGAACTTCTCTTTCTGATTCTCTTCTATATGGTCAAGATTGCAATAGGGCTCGTTAGTTTCTGCATCAAATAAGTATGAATGCCTGTGAGAGAATGTCCCTCTTTTAACATCTTGTCCTGACATTCGAACGATATTTCCATCGGACAATAATGATCCGTATGCAAGCAATTCAGCATCTGCCCAGTTAAGCATTTTTTCATCAAAAAAGTTTTTCTTTCTTTCTTTTAAAAGCTTGTCAATTTGCTTTAATGGCTTGAATCCCTTAGGTAGCGAAGTTAAGGCTTTACCAACTTTATCTACCAATTCTTGAGAAATGGCAGTATCGGGAGACTCTAAAAAATCATCAGATTTTGCTCTTCGTAATTGCTCCCATTCCTCTTCAATTTTTTGTGGCTTATAGGGTAAAGGTTTCTGTTTCACCTCATTTAACCTATCCTGAAGTTGTTTTTTGAAATCCTTCTCTAATTTTTTTACAGAGTCATTATCCAAATCACCTCTTTCAGTTAGTTTTTTTACATAGACTTCTCTCGGGTTTGGGTGTTTGGCAATTTTATTATATAACTTCGGTTGAGTGAATTTTGGTTCATCACTTTCATTATGCCCATGTCTTCTGTAGCATAATAAATCTATGAAAATATCTTTATGAAAATTATTTCGATACTCAACTGCTAAGTTTGCCGCAAAATTGACTGCTTCGGCATCATCTCCATTTACATGTAGAACTGGAGCATCAATCATTTTGGCAATGTCCGTACAGTAAATTGATGAACGGGCATCATCATAATCTGTAGTGAAACCAACTTGGTTGTTAATGACTAAATGAATCGTTCCGCCTGTAGAATAACCCTCTAGCAGTGACATTTGGGTAGTTTCATATACAATGCCTTGACCTGCTACCGCTGCATCACCATGGATCAAAATCGGAAGAGCTGCATTGACATCTTCGCCATACTCATCATCTATTTGTGCTCGGGTATAACCTAAAACTACTGAATTTACCGCCTCTAAATGCGATGGGTTAGGTGTTAGTTTAACGTAAGATTTTTTTTCTTCAGAAGTTTCAAGATAGCTTGAGTATCCCATGTGATATTTCACATCTCCATCACCCATAGTTAGGTCTGGGTCGGTACTTCCTTCAAACTCGGAGAAAATTTGCTCGTACGTTTTATTCATGATGTTGGCCAAAACGTTTAATCTCCCACGATGAGCCATACCGATAATCACTTCCTTGGTGCCTAATTCTGAAGACCGATTAATCACTTTATCCAAAAATGGAATAGTATTTTCTCCTCCTTCAAGTGAAAATCTTTTTTGCCCTAGAAATTTAGTGTGTAAGAAGTTTTCAAAGACAACCGCTTCATTCAATTTAGATAAAATCCTTTTTTTCTCATCCAGTTTTGGTTGGTAATCTCCTTTTGAGTTTTCGGCTTTTTCGATAAACCAATCAACAATTTTTGGATCTCGAATATGCATATATTCAAACCCGATTGGCCCAATATAAATGCTGTCCAAAGCCTCAATGATACTTTTTAAGCTTGCTTTTCCCAGTCCGATGTCTTGGCCAATAGAGAATTCCTCCTTTAGATCCTCCTGCTGAAGACCGAACTCTTCTAAACTTATTCGAGCATCGTGTGGCCTTCTATCTCTAACAGGATTGGTTTTGGATTTTAGATGACCCCGCATTCTGTATGCTTGAATTAAGTTTCGAACCTGAGTCTCCTTTGATGATACTCTTGTCTCAGTAGTTTGTCCATTCCCTCCAAAATCCTTCTGAGAAAATTCGAACCCTTCAAAGAATTTTTGCCAAGAATCATCAACTGATTGAGGATCGTTTTTATAGGATTGGTAAAGTTCCTCTATGTAATTACCATGAGCATTGGCAATGTAAGTGTATTTATCCATTATGGGATTGTTTTTTATCGATAAGCAAATATAAACACTTATAAAATACTATTAAAATTGCTTAAGCGATTAAGCAGATAATAAAGATAATCAAGTGTTTAGGTTGTGCAAACGAGGACTCTTTAAATTTGTTGACTTTAAGTTAGTATAAATTTCTTTAATTCATTCTCCTTACAATTTGTTATATCACTTATTATTTTGTAATATTTAAAGAATTACTTCATTATTTATAGTAAAGTTCCTAACCTTACAGAAGGACTTAAATTATGGATTTCTTTAGAGCACTTAAATATATTCTTTCTGTCACGCTTATACTAAGTATTTCAGGGCTCATTTTTGCCCAAGAAAAGGTACGGAATGAAACGCCATTGAAACGACTAATCGCAACTGAATGGTCTTCTAAATCGGTTGGATTGGTTGCTAATAATGTGACCAACATCATGCAATCTGATGACGGCTATATTTGGTTGACTACTTATAACGGAATTCAGAAATTCGATGGTCATAAAACTGTTAATTATGACGTAAATCAACTACCGTTTCTGAGGAGTAATGGATTTCGCAAGATTTATCGCAGCCCTTTTGACCAATCCATTTATTTTTCATCCCAGAGCAGTGGTCTAATCCGTTATAATGAAAAAGAAGGCTTCGAAAAGGTTGATGCGAAAAATGGAGAGATACCGCTTTCTTTGGAGGATGTAATTGAAGACGGTAATGGTGATTTATGGATTGCCTCCACAAATGAAGGTCTTTCAATCTTGCAAAATGATAGCTTGTTTAAGTTCATGCACCCCGTTATAGAGAATACCAACGCACTATCACTATTTCAAAGTCAAGATGGTATAATTTATTTGGGAACAGAAGGCGATGGCCTTTTTGCAATTGAAGATTTTGAGGTGGTCAAACAGTACAGGAGCTCTAACGGGATGTTGAGTGATATAGTTAATACAACATCGAATATTGGTGATACTATTTTAGTGGGTACTCAATCAGGTTTAAATTATATCTTGAATAATGAGCTATACAGTTTTGATTTCATGAATGGAGAATCAATCAATAGCATGTTGCATGTCAATAATTATTTGTGGATAGGTTCAGACAATGGCTTGGGTAGGATGAATCTACAGAGTGGAAAAACTGAATTTATTTCGTCCTTAGGTTTTATAGATGTTACCAGGGTCAGTGATGTCATGATAGATGCAGAAGGCAGCATTTGGTTAGCAACCGGAAGGAATGGGCTTGTGCAATTAAAAGAGACAGGAATCATAAACTACAATCGATTTGACGGGCTAGAAAATGATAATGTAAATGTTGTAACAGAACGAGAGATTAAGAATAGCTTTTTTATCGGCTGCGATGATGGAAAAATCTTTTTACTGGATTCTAAAGGGATACAGCCTTATAAGATTGAGAACTCAGTGGCTCCAACCGGAATCCGTGATGTTTATGAACAAAAGGATGGAACGGTCTGGATTGCGAGCTACAAAGGACTTCTAAGAAAAAGGGGTGATAACGAAAAATTTTATGATTTAAATGATGGATTGCCGTCTTTAGATTTAAGAAGAATCTTCGAGGATAAAAATGGTAATCTGTGGGTGGCAAGTCGTTCTGGTGGTTTAATTAAAATACGTAATGATGAAATTGTAGAAGTTATAGATAATAATTCAGGACTAAATTCAGATTTTATCTTGTCAATTGAAGAAGATATTAATGGTGATCTATATGTAGGAACCCATAGTGGAGGTGTCTCCATCATTAAAAAAGGAGGGGGTATTGAGAATATTTCGCTTACAGAAAATGATCAAGGCGTAATCGTTTTTAATACTCATATTGAAAGCTCAGGCCGCTTATGGGTTGTTACGAGTACAGGTATATTCCTGATTGTAGAAGGAGAGGTTCTGAAATTAGAATTTGACAGAAAGTATAAGGGATTAAGTCTGTTTGATTGGTTGGAGGATGAACATGGAGATGTTTGGGTTACTACAAATCAAGGAGTAATCAAGATTTATAATAATGAAATAAATAAATTTTTAAAGGATCCCACCTATGAGGTGGAAAGCCGCATGTTGAATAGTTTTGACGGTATGTATGATAACGAATGTACCGGTGCTGTAAGATCTTTAAAGTCCTCAAAAGGTAAGCTGTACATTCCCACTTTGGGCGGAGTGAGTGTTATTTCACCAGATCGGATGGGTGAAAATCAGGATCTGCCTGAAGTTTACGTTGAAAGTTTAACCACCCAAGACAGTACCTACAGCAAAAACTCTAATGTTGTATTAAGTTCAAGTACTATTCGGTATAAATTTGATTTCACTGCACTTAGCTATTTAGCTCCGGATGCAACACAATTTAAATATAAGTTAGAAGGGTTCGATACTGACTTTCTGCTGCAGTCTGGTCAACGTTCTGTTGAGTATACAAATTTATCTCCTGGGGAATACACTTTCCTTTTATTTGCCACCAATAATCATGGTTATTGGACCAAAGAGCCCGCTAAATACTTTTTTACTGTTAAGCCTGCATTTCATGAAACCATATGGTTTTATCTGCTGTTTTCAATTTTCACCTTCTTTCTTATATACTCTATATATAAATGGAGGGTAAGGGCTGTTCAAAAAATGAATGCAAAATTAGTCAAAGTCAATAGTGAGTTGGACGGTTTTGTCTACAGTGCCTCACATGACTTGCGATCACCCCTTGCCTCTTTGTTGGGGTTAATCAATTTATCTCGTAAAGATTCAGAACACATTCACATCTATTTGGATAAAATGGAAAAGAGTATTAAAAGACTTGATGATTTTATAGCTGAGATAATTGATTTTTCTAGTAATGAACGAAAGGAAGTGGTATGTGATGAAGTTGACTTTAAAGCAACTATAAACAATATAGTTGATGAACTGTCTTTTTTGGATAGTGATAATGAAGTAAAGAAGGAAATTGAAGTCCATCAATCAGGGCAATTTGTCAGCGATAACCGAAGAATTGCTGTTATTTTTAGAAATTTGATTTCCAATGCACTGAAGTATAGCGATGATTCAAAAGATGAACCATTTTTGAAGGTGTTTGTAAAGAGCAATTCAAAAAAGGCTGAGATTGAAATTGAAGATAATGGAATAGGGATTTCCAAAGAGGAACAGAAAGAAGTCTTTAAAATGTTTTACCGAGCAACGGAAAGAAGCACTGGATCTGGATTAGGGCTTTACATTATTCTTGAAACCGTAGAAAAATTGCAGGGTAAAATTAAAATGGAATCTGAGAAATATGAGGGAACTCGCTTTATTATTGAAATTCCTTGTCTAGAGCGGGATTAAGTTTAGAGGTACTAATAATCCAAGTCGTACTATTGTCTCAATTTATATTTGAAGCTATTTATGTTTACAAATTTTTTTCATTACCTTTGCGAACTAATTAAAAGAGGGACGTGATCCCTCGTGATTGCTAAAACAAAATAAGAAATGGCAGTAAAAATCAGATTGGCCCGTAGAGGTCGAAAAAAAATGGCAATTTACGATGTAGTCGTAGCTGATGCCCGTGCACCACGTGATGGTCGCTTTATTGAAAAAATTGGTACTTATAACCCGAATACTCCTGTTGCAGCGATTGAGTTGGACAACGACAAGGCTTTTCAGTGGTTAATGAATGGTGCCCAGCCAACCGATACGGTTCGTGCTATGCTATCTTACCGAGGATTGCTTTACAAAAAGCATTTGCAAATTGGTGTGATCAAAGGAGCAATGACTCAAGAAGATGCTGATAAGAAATTAGAAGCTTGGATGAAAGACAAGGAAGCTACCATTGAAGGTAAAGAGAAATCTTTAGCTGATAAGGCAGCGGCTGAGAAGAAAGCTAGATTAGAAGCTGAAACTAAAGTGAACGAAGCTAGAGCTGAAGCTATCAAAAAGCGTCAGGAAGAAGCTGAAGCTGAAGCAAAAGCTGCTGAAGCACCTGCTGAAGAAGAGGTGACTGAAGAAGCTCCAGCTGCCGAAGCTGGTACTGAAGAAGCTCCTAAAGCTGAATCTACTGAAGAAGCTCCTAAAGAAGAAGCTTCTGAGGAGAAATCTGAAGAAGAAAAGAAAGAAGATTAATAGCCTTCAGCCATGAAGCTTGACCAATGCTTTCAATTAGGTGTAGTATTGAAGCCTCATGGATTAAAAGGTGAATTATACATTTCTTTGGATACAGACTATCCAGAGGATTATCAGGAAATGGAATCAGTATTCATGTTGCAAAACGGAAAACTGGTTCCATTTTTTATTGAACACATTCAACTTAAGAATAAGGAGGCGCTACTCAAATTCGAGGATGTGGATGATAAAGAGGCCGCAATCTCCTTAAGAGGAAATTCTTTGCATTTACCCTTAACAGAACTACCGAATTTAACCGGAAACCAGTTTTATTTCCATGAAATTGATGGTTTCAAAGTTGAGGATTCTGAAAAAGGAATGTTGGGTACTGTAAAAGAAGTTTTTGAGGCAGGGCATCAGGATTTGATTGGGATGGAATACAAAGGTAAAGAGGTATTAATTCCTATTAATGATGAAGTGATTTTGAATGTGGACAGAGGAGAAAAGCTTTTAAAAGTAAGCTTGCCAGCTGGTTTGTTGGAATTATACTTGGAGGAGGAAGATGAGGATTGATATTATTACATGCTTACCAAGATTGCTGGAAGGGCCTTTTTCTGACAGTATAATGAAACGTGCTCAAGAAAAGGAGCTGGTTGAAATTCATGTCCATGATTTGAGGTTGTACTCCACTAATAAGCAAAAAAGTATAGATGATTATGCTTATGGGGGAGGGGCAGGAATGGTTTTGCAAATTGAACCAATAGCAGCTGCAATTGATGATTTGAAATCCAAGAGATTGTATGATGAAGTGATTTACATGAGCCCTGATGGCGATGAATTTACGCAAACCTTAGCTAATCAATTAGCCTTGAAAGGAAATCTATTAATATTGTGTGGTCATTATAAAGGTGTGGATGAAAGAATTCGTCAGCATTACATTACCCGAGAAATCAGTATAGGAGATTATGTGATATCAGGGGGTGAGTTGGCAGCAGCAGTGGTTACTGATGCTATTGTGAGATTATTGCCTGGTGTTTTGTCAGATGAAACTTCCGCTTTGACAGACTCATATCAAGATGGATTATTAGCTCCACCAGTATTTACTAGACCTGCTGAATTCAAGGGATTAAAAGTGCCTGATGTGTTATTGTCGGGTCATGCGGCCAATATAGAAAAATGGCGTTTTGAGCAAGCAGTTAAGAGAACTGAGGAGCGAAGGCCGGATTTGTTGAAAAAAGAATAAAAAAATATTATTTAGGGATGCAAAGAATAAAATTATCCTTATATTTGCACTCCATTTTTCGGGCATAGTACCGAAACCATTATCGGAAAAAAGAAAGAGCCATGAGCGATTTGATCAAAGAAATTGAAAAAGAATATCACGAAGCAGTAAGTAAATTTCCTGATTTTAAGGCAGGTGATACTGTTAATGTTCACGTGAAGATTAAAGAAGGAAATAAAGAGCGTATTCAGCAATACCAAGGTGCAGTAATCCAAAAAAGGGGTTCTGGTAACTCTGTAACTTTTACTGTAAGAAAAGTTTCAAGTGGAATTGGCGTTGAAAGAATATTTCCTTTAATCTCTCCTGCAATTGATAAAATTGAAGTTGTAAGAAGAGGTTCAGTAAGAAGAGCTAAGTTATTCTACTTAAGAGGTAGAAAGGGTAAATCTGCAAGGATTAAAGAAAAAATATAAGCTGATATTCAATATCACTAAAGGCGGTTATGGAAACATGACCGCCTTTTTTTTTCGATAAAAACTAGATTTAACTCGATTAGGTAAGTAATTTCTTAGATTTATTCTATTTTTACATTGATGTTTACTAAGTTTTACCAATATATAAGGGCTTTTAGTTTAGACGTGGTGGCAGGGGCTGTGATTAGTGCCCGTTGGATTGGTAATTACTTTGATGCAGAGATTCCCACCTATGCTATTCTCGCTTTAGGGCTTACTGTTTGGTTGATTTATACTATTGATCATTTGTTGGACGCAAGGAAAATCAAATCAAAAGATGCCTTCTTGAGGCATATTATTCACGACAAAAATGCCCCTTACATATTTGGTTTAATTGCTATTGTAACGATGGTTTTGATTTTCATTTTGCAAAATTTAAAGCCTTATTTATTAGCATATGGGATGGTTTTGGGCTTTGCAGTTTTCTGTTATCTTATTTTTGTCCATTTTGTAAGAAAAAAAGTGTATTGGGGTAAGGAATGGTTTATTGCTCTAGTGTATGCTACAGGAATTTGTTTGCCAACCGCGACTTATATTCAAAGTGTTCCTCCTATTTTAATATATTTCTGGTTACAACTCTTTATATTGGCTAGTATCAATTTAATATTGTTTAATATGATTGAGTATAAAATTGATAAAAAGCTAGGCTTTACTTCTTTTGCGACTGTTAAAGGGGCTGATTTTTCTAGACGGGTAATTTTAGTTTTGCTTTTAGCATTTGTACTTATTTGGTCTTCCTCATTCATGTTTTTTAAAACAGAAGATTTACTCGATTATCAAGCTATATTTATCCTAATGGCTTCTGTTTTGGCAATGGTATTGAGCAAGGAGGTGGTATTAAGACAAGAGGAATGGTACCGGGTAATTGGTGATATTGTATTCGTTTTACCAATTATTGAAATTATTATAGATGGCTGATTTTGATCGTATTGCCGCTAGCTACAACCATTTAAAGAAAATTGTTTTTTATGGTCAAGTTGAACTTGCAAGCAGGCATTTTGTAGAAAATATCCCTCCATCTTCCGAAGTTCTTATTATTGGTGGTGGAACAGGGCAACTTTTAGCTCACTTCAAGTCAACTCACCAAATAAACTATCTTGAACTTTCTCGTTCAATGATAAACAAAGCAAAAAAAGTCACGACAGACGCTTCTATTGAATTTATTCATACAGATGTTTTAGAATGGGAATCTGATAAAAGATTTGATGTTATTGTTACCCCCTTTATTTTAGATTGCTTTAATGAAGACAGTTTGAACTTACTAATTCCAAAACTGAAAAGTAATTTGAGTCAAGGGGGCATTTGGATTCACACAGATTTTTGTCCCAAAAATGCATTTCAAAAATTGTTGGTTAAAGCGATGTATTTGTTTTTCAGAATTACGGCTAAATTAAAAGTAAAAGAGCTAGCTGATTTTGACAGTCTTTTTATAAAGCATGGATTTATTTGCAAAAGAAAAGTGCTTTTTTATCATTCTATGGTAGAAAGCAAAATTTATCAACAGATTGATGGGTGAACTCCTTTCGTTTTCGAAATTATCATCTTAATTTTGCCCAATTTATTTAGCCCCACAACGAAATAAAAAAGCTCATGCCTAAAGACAAAAGTATTAAGTCAGTACTCATCATCGGATCAGGTCCAATCATCATCGGTCAGGCTTGTGAATTTGATTATTCAGGTTCCCAAGCAGCACGTTCCCTTAGGGAAGAAGGGATTGAAGTTACTCTGATCAATTCTAACCCGGCCACTATTATGACCGATGAAGTGACAGCTGATAATATTTACCTTAAACCACTGACAAAAAAGTCTATCATAGAAATTCTAGAAAAGCATGATATTGATGCTGTACTACCTACTATGGGAGGACAAACGGCATTGAATCTTGCAATAGAATGCGATAAAGCTGGAGTCTGGGACAAATATAAAGTGAAGATGTTGGGTGTGGATGTAGATGCAATTGATACCACTGAGAACAGAGAGCTATTTCGACTAAAAATGATGGAATTGGGAGTAGGTGTTTGTGAGGGTCAAACAGCTACATCTTTTTTACAAGGAAAAGAAATTGCACAGAAAATTGGATTTCCATTAGTTATTCGTTCGTCTTTCACGCTTGGAGGACTCGGAGGCTCAATCGTAAAGGATCCTGCGGAATTTGATAATGCATTGAAAGACGGATTACATTCATCCCCAATTCATGAGGTATTGATTGAGCAAAGCATTTTAGGTTGGAAAGAATATGAATTGGAGATCCTCAGAGATAACATTGGCAATGTAATCGTGATCTGTTCCGTAGAAAATTTTGACCCCATGGGGGTTCATACAGGCGATTCAATTACAGTTGCACCTGCACAAACCTTACCTGATACAGTTTATCAGGAAATGAGGAATTTAGCCATTAAAATGATAAAAGGTATCGGGAATTTTGCAGGTGGTTGTAACGTGCAATTTGCTGTAAATCCTGAAAATGATGATATTATAGGTATTGAGATCAACCCAAGAGTTTCGCGTTCTTCGGCATTAGCTTCTAAAGCAACAGGTTATCCAATTGCAAAAATCGCTGCTAAACTAGCCATAGGTTATGATTTACACGAGCTTAAAAATCAGATCACTAAAACTACATCTGCTTATTTTGAGCCTTCACTAGATTATGTGATTGTAAAGATTCCTCGTTGGAATTTTGATAAGTTCCCTGGATCCGACAGAAGACTAGGGTTCTCCATGAAATCTGTAGGTGAAACCATGGGTATCGGCCGCAATTTTCAGGAAGCACTGCAGAAGGCTTGTCAATCTTTAGAGATAAAGAGAAATGGTTTAGGTGCAGATGGAAAAGAACTTCGCAAACAAGATGAATTATTATATAGCCTAGAAAATCCAAGCTGGAACAGACTTTTCCATATCTATGATTCCTTCAAATTGGGTATTCCTTTTAAAACAATTCAAAAACTGACCAAGATCGATAAGTGGTTCTTAGAGCAGATAGAAGAATTATTGGTACTAGAAAAGGAAGTAGAAAAATACTCAATTGACAGCATTCCTAAGAGCTTAATGATGGAAGTGAAGCAGAAAGGATATGCGGACAGACAGATTGCACATTTAGTGAGCTGCTTGGAAAGTGAAGTTTATAAAAAGCGTCATGAAATGGGTATCAAAAGAGTTTATAAACTTGTTGATACTTGCGCAGCAGAATTTGAAGCACAAACACCTTATTATTACTCCACCTTCCAGGAGGAAAATGAGTCAGTTGAAAGTGGGAAGAAGAAAGTGATTATTTTAGGCTCGGGACCAAACCGAATTGGCCAAGGGATTGAATTTGATTACTCTTGTGTTCATGGTGTTTTGGCTGCAAAAGAATGCGGTTATGAAACTATCATGATTAATTGCAACCCTGAAACCGTTTCTACGGATTTTGACACTGCAGATAAATTATATTTTGAGCCTGTTTTTTGGGAACATATTTATGACATCATTTTACATGAAAAACCAGAAGGGGTAATCGTTCAATTAGGTGGGCAGACAGCATTGAAGCTAGCTGAAAAATTGAACCGATATGGTATAAAAATTATAGGTACATCTTTTGAAGCACTAGATTTAGCAGAGGACAGAGGATCCTTCTCTAAACTGTTGGCTGATAACGATATTCCTTATCCGAAATTTACAGTAGTGGAAGATGCTGATAATGCTTTGGAAGTTTCCAAAGATATCGGTTTCCCGATGTTGGTGAGACCTTCCTATGTTTTAGGGGGCCAGGGTATGAAAATTGTGATTAATGAACGGGAGTTGGAAGAACATGTGGTAGATGTACTTCGAGATATCCCTGGAAATAAAGTCTTACTGGATCATTTCTTAGATGGCGCCATTGAAGCTGAAGCGGATGCCATTTGCGATGGTGAGGATGTTTACATCATTGGCGTCATGCAACACGTAGAGCCAGCAGGGATTCACTCTGGAGATTCTTACGCGGTATTGCCTCCCTATAATTTAGGGGATTTTGTGTTAACGCAGATCGAAAATTACACCAAGAAAATTGCTTTAGCATTAGAAACAAAAGGTTTAATCAATATTCAGTTTGCTATTAAAAATGATGTCGTTTATATCATTGAAGCAAATCCAAGAGCATCAAGAACGGTTCCGTTTATTTGTAAAGCATATCAAGAGCCTTATGTGAATTATGCCACTAAAGTGATGCTGGGAGAAAAGAAAGTGAAAGACTTTAAATTTAATCCTGTTAAAAAGGGATATGCAATTAAAGAACCTGTTTTTTCATTCAATAAATTCCCGAATGTGAATAAGGAATTAGGACCTGAGATGAAATCAACGGGTGAATCTATTTACTTTATTGATGATTTAATGGATGATTATTTCCTTAAAATCGTATCGGAACGAAACCTTTACTTGAGTAGATAGTAAAACTATATATACAAATTCCTAGGGCTGGATTTGAAACTTTAGCCGTGGGAATTTGTTGTTTCTAGTAGTTCAAATTAAATTTTGGCGTAAGCCTTAAGTTATAAAATTATGTTTAAGTTTTTATTAATTCTCTTTTTGATAGGGTATCTTATTTTCAAAGTGGGAGGGTTTTTTTTTAGATTATTCTTGGGAAGAACTGCTAGGGCAGCTCAAGAAAGACAATATAAAGAGAACAATAGAGGAAGAAGAACGAAAGATGGCATTCATATCGACCATGTACCTAATCAGAAGGGAAAAAGAACAGGAGGTAATTTCAAAGGGGGAGAATATGTGGATTACGAGGATGTATAAGTACTAGGCAAATACTTTCCTACCGGACCAAATGTAAGCAATGACTAATCCGGCTACAATATGCCAGATTCCCCACCAACCAGCAATTATTGCCATTCCACCAATTCCATCAAAAAAATTGAAAATCAAAACCAAACCCAAGCCAGAGTTTTGAATTCCTGTTTCAATTGATATGGCTTTTCGTTCACTTTCTTCTAAACCTCCAAGTTTACCCATCCAATATCCACTCAAGAAGGCCAATCCATTATGGAATAAAACGATGACGAAAATGATATGAATGTATTCTAAAAAGTAATTGGCATTTTTCAAAAATGCTATGACCACAAAAGCTGCAAAAATAACGATGGAAAGGATATTGACAGGCTTTTTTATTTTATCGGCAATTTTTGGTTTGTATTTTGCAAATGAAATTCCCAGTATAACTGGAATCACAATTAGGTAGATAATAGTAGAAAACATATCCCATATATTGAGAGAAATACTACTTTTTAAACCACTGGCACTATCGATAAAAGATGACCAGAAAGCAAAACTAAAAGGTGTCATGAAGATGGCTGCAGAAGTAGTTAATGCAGTTAGACTTACCGAAAGCGCTGCATTTCCGCCTGCCAATTTACTAATGAAATTACTGATATTTCCCCCTGGGCAACATGCAACTAGTATCATGCCTAATGCCATACTAGCTTGAGGTTCAAAAATAAAAATTAAGATAAGTGTAATAATAGGTAAAACTACCCATTGAGAAATTAACCCAATTATAGAAGCTTTGGGGTTGAGTAAAACCCTTTTGAAATCCTCAACTTTCAAGTCCAGCGCAACGCCAAACATAATAAAGCCAAGCAAAAAATTTAACAGCAATAAGCTTTCACTATTGAAATTAAGCGTTACTTCATCCATTTTCATATGGCCAATATATAAAAAATTATGCTGAGCCCATTGAAATAAATTGGGGATTCCTTTCTATAGTTCCGGTTTTAAAAATTTACCAGTATAGCTATTGTCCAATTTAATGATTTTCTCTGGAGTCCCAGTAAATACAATATTTCCTCCTTCAGTTCCGCCTTCAGGGCCTAAATCTATTAAGTAATCTGCTACTTTGATGACATCCATATTATGTTCGATCACCAAAACAGTATTGCCTTTATCCACCAACTTTTGCAGTACTTCTAAAAGATGTTCTATATCTTGAAAATGGAGTCCTGTTGTGGGTTCATCTAGGATGTAGAAGGTATTTCCGGTATCTTTTTTAGATAGTTCCGTAGCTAATTTTACTCTTTGAGCTTCGCCACCGGAGAGAGTGGTAGCATGTTGTCCCAAAGTGATATAGCCTAAACCTACTTCAGAAAGCGTCTTGATTTTTCTTAGAATTTTAGGTTGGCTTGTAAAAAACTCAACTGCTTGCTCTACTGTCATATCCAAAACATCAGAAATAGATTTTCCCTTAAATCGCACTTCCAAAGTTTCTCGATTGTACCTTTTGCCCTTGCAAGTCTCACAAGGAACGTGCACATCAGGCAAGAAGTCCATCTCGATCAATTTCATACCGGCTCCTTCGCAAGTTTCGCATCTACCGCCTTTTACATTAAAAGAGAACCTACCGGGCTTATACCCTCTAATTTTAGCTTCTGGTAAATTGCTAAATAAGGCGCGAATATCTGTAAAAACTCCAGTGTAAGTTGCCGGATTAGAGCGTGGCGTTCTGCCAATGGGTGATTGATCTACTTCGATGACCTTGTCTAAATGCTCTAAGCCCTTAATGGAATCATGTTCCATTGGGTCTTTTTTAGATCTATAGAATTTTTGGTTTAAAATCGGGTACAGCGTATCATGAATTAAAGTGGACTTTCCGCTGCCGGAAACACCTGTTACGCACATCATAGTCCCTAATGGAAAGTCAACATTTACATTTTTCAGGTTATTTCCTTTGGCTCCATTTAATTGAAGTTTTTTGCCGTTTCCTTTTCTTCTTTCCGTGGGTATTTCAATATTTAATTCCCCTTTCAAATATTTAGCAGTTTTACTGCCTTGTTTTAAAAATTCATCTGGCGTGCCCCCTGCAACAATTTTTCCTCCATGCCTACCTGCTCCTGGCCCAATGTCTAATATAAAGTCGGAAGCCAGCATCATGTCCTTATCATGTTCCACCACCATTACGGTATTTCCCAAATCCCTTAAATCTTGAAGAGCAGCGATGAGCTTAGTATTATCTCTTTGGTGCAAGCCAATGCTAGGTTCATCTAAAATATAGAGAACGCCCACCAGTTGAGTACCAATTTGAGTAGCTAACCTAATTCTTTGCGCTTCTCCACCGGAGAGTGTTTTTAATGGTCGGTCAAGCGATAAATAGTCTAGACCCACATCCAACATAAAGCCCACTCGCTTTCTTATTTCCTTTAAAACTTCTGCACCTATTAGATTTTGCTTTTCAGAAAGTCTTTCCTCAATATTTTCAAACCAATTGCCCAATGCGCTGATGCTCATTAATGCCAATTCGGAGATGTTTTTTCCATCAATCAGGAAATGAAGTGATTCCTTTTTTAATCGCTGACCATTGCAGTCAGGGCATTTTTGGACTACAGTATATTCCTCCAGCCAATCTCGCATTTTATCGGTACCACTTTCTTGCTGCTTCTGTAAAAATTTAATAATGCCTTCAAAGCTAGTGCTCCATTTCGTTCCTGGATACTTCTTCGAATTCACTTCCACTTTAGTTTTGCTTCCAAAGAGCAATACGTTTAAGACGTCCTCCGGAAACTTATCAATCGGTGTGCTGAGGTTAACATCCGTATTCTTTAATATGGCATCTATTTTTTTGAAAATCCATATATCACGATACTCTCCTAAGGGAGCAATTCCTCCTCGGCTTATACTCAATTTCGGATTTGGTATTACCGTTTCCTTCGTAATATTTTCTAGTTCACCCAAGCCTTTACAAGTAGGGCATGCACCATAAGGGGAGTTAAATGAGAAACTATTGGGTGCTGGCTCATCATAAGCTAGACCTGTTTCAGGATCCATGAGATTTTGTGAGAAGTGATGAACATTTCCATCAGTATCTCTGACCATCATTATCCCATTCCCATGTTTTAAAGCAGTTTTAACAGATTGTGTAATACGGTATTTATCTTTTTCATTGACCACAATTCTATCTACCACAATTTCAATATCGTGTGTCTTGTAGCGATCTACCTGCATTCGGGCATCAATTTCTAAAATAACGCCATCCACTCGCGCTTTTGTAAAGCCCATTTTCCGAATTTGTTGGAATAGCTCCCGGTAGTGTCCCTTTCTACCTTTCACCACAGGTGCCAAAATGCTTAGTTTGGCATCAGGAAATTCACCAATTAGATGATCAATAATTTGATCTTCGGTTTGGCGCTGCATTTTCTTACCTGTTTTGTAAGAAACCGCTTCACCAGCACGGGCATAAAGCACTCTTAAAAAGTCATAAATTTCGGTAAGGGTACCTACTGTTGATCGTGGGTTTTTTGAGGTGGTTTTTTGTTCTATGGAAATAACGGGAGAAAGTCCATTGATTTTGTCCACATCAGGGCGTTCCATATTGCCAATAAAAGATCGAGCATAGGCGGAGAAGCTTTCCATATAACGTCTTTGCCCTTCCGCATAAATGGTGTCAAAAGCTAAACTTGATTTCCCACTTCCACTAATTCCAGTCACAACCACTAGTTTATCTCGTGGAATGGAGATGTCAATATTTTTTAGGTTATGTTCCCTAGCACCAATGACTTCAAGATATTCATCCTGACTTGCTGTAGTAGTGTTTTGAACTTTATTTTTGGCTTCTTTCGTTAAACTCATCCTCTGCATTTATAACTTGCTAATTTACAAAATAGCATAGAGGATTGTTTGGTTTTTGTGAAGATAAATTTTGAAATGTGAAAGAGTTAAGGGTGCATTAGCTTTCCTACCAGCACACACGATAGGCCTCTGATAACTTTCTATTTATCAATTTACGGGATATTGACTCTAATATAAATAAAAATTCCATTTGCAAAATGGATGCAGAAGCAGAGATCAAAAGTTTGAAAAAAGAAAATGAACGACTAAAGATATCAAATGGGATTATGTTTGTTTACATTTTGATGTCCTTGGTCATTATGCTTATTAATTATTATTAAGGTGAATGTTGGTATTGCAATACTTATAGAATTCTATATTCTCATATACCGCATTCGTGTAACATGCTTGTTATTTGCTCTTACAGCCATAAGCCACGGTTTTAATCGTGGCTCAATGGAATGCAAAAGAAGCCAAACCGTTTCAATGGTTTTATCATAATAGAAGATTGAGTGTAGTAGTTAGTTTTTACCTTTTACACCAAACCAAACCAAAACCCATCCAATAAGAAAATAAGGAATACTTAGCCATTGCCCCATATTTAAAACCATATCCGCTTCGAAAGCAGATTGGTCAGCTTTTACGAATTCGATAAAAAAACGTGCAGTGAATAACAGAACCAGCATGGATCCAAATATAAATCCTTTTCCAAACTTTTGCTTTTTATCGAACCAGAATAAAACCCCGAATATTAGAAGATAGGAGAGGGCTTCATATAATTGAGCCGGATGTCTTGGGATATTGTCAATGCCTTGAAAAATAAATGCCCAACTGACATTGGAAGGGCTTCCAATGATTTCTGAATTCATTAAATTTCCCAAGCGAATACAAGCGGCAGCCAAAGGAATTACTAAAGCTATGGTATCCAAAATCCACATCTTAGAGATTTTCTCCATCTTCGCATAAATGAGCAATGCGATGATCACTCCAGCACCACCACCGTGGCTTGCTAGTCCTCTATATCCAATGAATTCAAAAGATGGTGAAAATCGAAACGGAAGCAGGATTTCCAGTAAATGATTTTGATAGTAATCCCAGTCATAGAAAATGCAATGTCCCAATCTTGCGCCTATTATAGTGCCTACCACCAAATAAACTGCAAGATTATCGAGTAATTTTACATTTACTTCATCTCTTTTGAAACGCCATTTTACAAACTGATAGCCTAAAACAAAGCCTAACCCAAAGAGTACTGAATACCATCTTAATTGGTAAAAGCCAAAATCTATTAATGTTCCATCGGGGTTCCAGATGATGTAGTTGAGCATTTATTTACTATTTATATGGAATCTAATAATTAATTTCACAAATATTTATCGTTTGGTTCTGAATATCAAACAGATACAAGTTTCTCTCGCATAATTGCCTAATAGGCTCTATTTAATTGTACTTGTCTATTTATACTTTCCTCCAAAGATATAAAAGTCTCCGTTCTTTCAATTCCTTCTATCGGTTGAATGAAGTCGTGTAGTATGTTTTTTAAGTGATTGGTGTCTCTACAAACAATTTTTACAAACATAGAATAAGCTCCAGTGGTATAATGACAATCTACAATTTCAGGAATTGCTTTTAACGCTGCCACTACATCATCGTATAAAGAGCTTTTCTGAAGGTATACACCTAGGAAAGCTGTCACATCTAAGCCTAGTTTAGATAAGTCCACTTGTAGTTGAGAATTCTTAATCAACCCTAGTTTTTCCATTTTTCGCATTCTGACGTGGACAGTTCCAGGAGAAACAAAGACTTCTTCGGCCACTTCTGTGAATGGTCTTCGTGCATCCTGCATAAGAATATTTAATATGGCCAAATCGGTATTATCAAGTTGATAATTTTGCATGTATTTTTAGGGAGTAAATTATTGAGGAAATAATTATATAACGGTAAAAATACGATATACGTATTTATTATCAAATAAAATTAAATAATATGTAACATAATGATGTTTTTATTACCTTTGAAATATCAGAAAGGCAAAAAGTGCCAAATTGATTAAATATTGTAAGGTGATGGAATTGGCAAACATGCCCTCCTGTCTCGGGGGTGGAGGTTTGGGATAAAGCTCAGGACTTTCACGATAATTTGCATGGCAGTTTATCGTGGGAACTGCAGCCTAACTGCTCCTTGGAGGTTCGAATCCTCCCCTTACAGCTAAAAGCGAACAAAAGGTTTGTAAAGATTGAAATAATGGATAATTGAAGAGCCCTAAGTCACGAGATAAGGGGCTTTTTAAGTTTTCATTTACTTTGTAAGGTGATGGAATTGGCAAACATGCCCTCCTGTCTCGGGGGTGGAGGTTTGGGATAAAGCGCAGGACTTTCATGATAATTTGCATGGCAGTTTATCGTGGGAACTGTAGCCTAACTGCTCCTTGGAGGTTCGAATCCTCCCCTTACAGCTATTTACCGATATAGGTAAATCCCATTAAAGTTTGCCTTGCTCATATTGCAAGTCTGAACTCCCTGAGCTATAAAATGGAACACTATTTCTTTGGCTTCTTCTATTGGACACTTTTGATAATAAATTTCTTCTTTTACTCCTAGAAGCGATGCTCTCTCAAGAGACGCAATACCAATTTTCCACTCGCGAGCAGAGGCTCCACTTAATTCAATTGTTTGGGTGAATTTATCGATAACGCTAATTTTTTCCACTGTTGCAATATGCATGATTTATTGTTTTATTGTATCGTAAATGTCGCTTATTTAAAGCTGTTTTCAAATTAATTCAATACATTATCGTTTAAGTGCAATGTTTTGGCTACCAATTTGATTTTTGATAGGATAGGTGAGGTAATTTACAGATGTAAGTTTTGGTAGGGCTGTGAATTTTAAGTTGTTCCGTATTTTAGTCAAAGATCAAAATCGATGGATTCACTTCTTCAAAGGAATGACGGTCCTTTCTTGTGTATGGTAATAACTCTAGTCTATACTTCCTCCCTGCGAAGGAAGGAATCTTTTTTTTTATTGAAACTTAGACTCAACAATTTGTATCTATGGGATATATTTTCGGTTTAAATTTTAGTCTTCGAAAATAACCAGGGGTTATTTAAATCTTTAATTAAAATAGTCAGATCCCTGTATGCGCGGGGATGACGCTCTGAATAATGAGGATTGTTTCAAAACTGCAGCAAAAAAAAGAGGCTGATTATTCAGCCTCTTTTTTATTTTCTTGATTGGTGTCTTCCTTGTCTTGGTTTTTCTTTTCCTTCTTATCTTCCTTCTTCTTTTTCTTCGACTTTATAAAGAGTGTTTCACTTTTTCCATCATGATCTGCAATAATGGAATCACCAATTTTTATTTTCTCGTTTAAAATTTCTTCTGCAACTAAGTCTTCTAAATGTTTTTGGATAGCCCTGTTTAATGGTCTCGCACCATATTGCTGGTCATATCCTTTTTTAGATAAGAAGTCTTTCGCTGCATCTGTTAAATCAATATCATAACCTAAAGACAACATTCTATCAAATACCTTCTTTAAAGAAATATCAATGATTTTATGTAAATCTTCTCTTTCAAGATGATTGAAAACAATCACGTCATCCAATCTATTCAAAAATTCAGGACTGAATGCCTTTTTTAGAGCATTTTGAATAGTAGATTTCATTACCTCATTAGAATTATCTGCTTTTGCACTGTTGGCAAATCCGATTCCGGCACCAAAATCTTTCAAGTCACGAACTCCAATGTTGGAGGTCATAATAATGATAGTATTTCTAAAATCTACTCTTCTACCTAATCCATCGGTCAGTATCCCATCATCTAATACTTGTAACAGTAGATTAAATACATCGGGATGTGCTTTTTCAATCTCATCTAAAAGTACAACTGAATAAGGCTTTCTTCTTACTTTTTCGGTTAATTGTCCACCTTCCTCGTAACCAACATAGCCTGGAGGTGCTCCTACCAATCTTGAAACGGAGAATTTTTCCATATATTCACTCATATCGATTCTGATAAGAGCGTCTTCTTTATCAAATAAATAAGTAGAAAGGACTTTTGCCAATTCAGTTTTACCAACGCCTGTCGGTCCCAAGAAAACGAAAGAACCAATTGGTTTTTTTGGATCTTTTAAGCCAATTCTTGTTCTTTGGATTGCTTTAGAAAGTTTTCCAATCGCCTCATCTTGACCGATAACTTGTTTTTTCAAATCATCACCCATTCCCTTAAGTTTTACACTTTCATTCTGTGCAACCCGCTTAGTAGGAACTCCAGTCATCATGGCAATTACTTCCGCTACATTTTCTTCCGTTACGGTATAACGTTTAGCTTTTGTCTCTTCTTCCCATTTGCTTTTTTCAATTTCTAACTCTTCAATGAGTTTCTTTTCTGTATCTCTCAAACGAGCAGCTTCTTCGTATTTCTGACTTCTGACTACCTGATTCTTCTCTTTTTTGATGTCTTCAATTGAGGCTTCAAGTTTTACAATAGAATCTGGGACATGAATGTTATTCAGATGTACTCTTGCACCTGCTTCATCCATTACATCTATGGCTTTATCTGGTAAAAATCTGTCAGATATATATCGATCACTAAGTTTTACACATGATTCAATTGCTTCATCCGTAAAATTAACATTGTGGTGATCTTCATATTTATCTTTAATGTTCATCAAGATTTCTCTCGTTTCTTCAGGGGAGGTAGCATCTACCATTACCATTTGGAAACGTCTTGCCAAGGCGCCATCTTTTTCAATATATTGACGATACTCGTCTAATGTTGTAGCACCAATACATTGTATTTCACCTCTTGCCAATGCAGGTTTAAACATATTACTGGCGTCTAAAGATCCAGAGGCTCCGCCTGCACCCACTATAGTATGCAATTCATCAATGAATAAGATTACATTAGGAGATTTCTCCAACTCATTCATTACTGCTTTCATTCTTTCTTCAAACTGCCCTCGGTATTTAGTTCCTGCCACCAAAGATGCCAAGTCTAAGGTCACTACTCTTTTACCAAAAAGAACTCTAGAAACTTTTCTTTGGACAATTCTCAAGGCCAAACCTTCAGCGATCGCAGTTTTACCAACACCTGGCTCACCAATTAAAATCGGGTTATTTTTCTTTCTTCTTGATAAAATTTGGGCAACGCGCTCAATTTCTTTTTCACGGCCTACTATAGGATCTAATTTATCTTCTTCCGCCATTTTGGTCAAATCACGTCCGAAATTGTCCAGAACAGGAGTTTTGGATTTTTCGCTTGTTTTAGATCCACCAGCTCCTCCACCGCTAGTTTCCCTTGAACCACTGCCAAATATTTTCCCTGAGTCCTCATCGCTATCATCCGTATCGGAAGAAGCCATAGGGTTTTGGGTTTGATATTCTAAGAGCTCCTTAATGACATCGTAATTCACATCAAATTTCTCCATCACTTGAGAAGCTATATTATCTTCATCTCTCAATATGGATAATAATAGATGTTCGGTGCCGATTAATTGACTTTTAAAAATTTTAGCCTCCAAATAAGTGATTTTTAATACTTTCTCGGATTGCTTTGTCAACGGTATATTGGCAAGGTTTTTTACATTATTTGTCGCGGTGCCTCTTGTGCTTCTTTCTAATTCCCCTCGAAGTTCATCGAGCGAAACGCCTAACTTTTTCAAAAGACTGATCGCCACGCCTTCTCCTTCTCTTACCATTCCTAATAACAAATGCTCTGTACCAATATAGTCATGGCCTAATCTTAGAGCCTCCTCTCGGCTCAAAGAAATTACCTCTTTAACTCTGTTTGAAAATTTTGCTTCCATATGCTTACTGCTCGATATTCTATACTCATGCCCTAAGACATGTTTAAATGTAACTATTATAAAAACTAAATAAAAAACCTAAGGTTTAATTTATTTGAAAATTGACTGCTGAATGACATTTTTCGCATTTGGTCCTTCGTTCATCAACAAATCTATAACACTTAAGTTCGGTTCAAAATTGTTGCCAAAACTTTGACCATATGCTGTAGATTTATAAAGTCGTTCTAAATAATCAGGTTTCTTAGGGTGTATTAACGATCTGGCATCCATAACGTTTTCCGAAATATTTTTCTTGTAGCTGACGCTTTCGACTATTTCTATTTTTTGAGTTGTGATTTTAAGACAGATTGTCAGTAAATCTAAATTGAGATCCCATAAAAAAATATAGTTGTTTTTATATATTGGATGAAATTCATCAGCAAAATATTCGAAAAAAGGTGATTTTCCATAGCAGGTCTTAATACTCCTCCAATGCTTTTTACTCCAGCTTTGACTGTTATCTATTTTTATATCACGGGTCTTTATTTTTTTATTAGCACCTTGTAGAGGGACTGTTAAAATTTCAATTTGTTGAGAAGAAAGTAAGTGGCAACGGTTTCTATACGTTTGTTTTTCAAAAAATTCATTTGCTTCTAAAATAAGTTTTTCTTTGCCTTCCAGATTTGAAAAAAAAGCGATGGAAGGTAAATATTGCAATTCTATTAAAATTGAATCCTGCATTAATTTTTATTTCCAAATACTATAAAATAACTTCTCCCAATCCTTCTCTCACAATTTCTGCCGGTTCTGTAGTGCAATCTATTACCGTTGAAGGTGTATTGTGACCATAACCGCCATCGATAACCACATCCACCATACTTTTAAAGTTCTCATATATTTCTTCGGGGTCTGTTGGGTATTCCACTATATCATCCTCTCTAAGTGATGTGCTGATCAAAGGGTTACCCAAAGCTTTAACTATAGCAGTGGGAATTTTATTATTGGGAATTCTAATTCCGACTGTTTTCTTATTGGCGTTTACGATTTTGGGTACATTACTATTGGCAGGCAAGATAAAAGTAAAGGGCCCAGGAAGATTTTTCTTCATCAACTTAAATGTAGGAGTTGATAAATTTTTAACATAATCGGAAATGTGGCTCATGTCCTCGCAAATGAATGACAGATTTATTTTTCCAGGTTTAATTCCTTTCACCCAACATAATTTGTCAATAGCTTTTCTATTTGTTAAATCACAACCTAAACCGTAGATAGTATCTGTAGGATAAATAATTACTCCCCCATTTTTCAAGATGTCAACTATCTGTTGGATTTTTCTAGGATCGGGATTTTCTTCGTATAATTTGATTAATTCTGCTGCCATACACAATATTAATCAATTTGAAATTAATTAGAATAGTTCAAGCCTAAACAAAATCCTTAAATTTGCACTTTCAAATATGTGAAATAAAAATTTTATGAACAGGAATAAATTTCTAATTGGCTTTGTGGTAGTATTCTCCATCCTGCTGACTTCTTTTGTTTTCTACTTTTATCAAGTTTTTTTCTCTGAAAATATTCTAGTGGAAAAAGGCGATGAGGTCATTGTGATTGAAGAAGATATGAATTTTCAGGATTTACAAGATATCGTTTATGAAAGAGGTATTGTCAATGATATGCTCTCCTTTAGTTTTGTTGCCAAGCTTTTGGATTATCAAGAAAATATGAAGCCTGGGCTTTATTTGATGAGAAAAGATATGACCAATCTTCAGGCGGTGAGAATGCTAAGAGCGGGAGAACAGACACCAACAACTACGACTTTCAATAATGTTCGTCTCAAGTCGGATTTAGCAGGAAAAATAACAGATAATTTGCAAGCCGATTCAGTTGCGTTCTTAGGATTGTTAAATAATGATTCTTTAATCAATGCTTATGGATTTACTCAAGAAAATATTTTAAGCATGTTTATTCCTAATACCTATGAGGTTTACTACACCATTTCTGAGCAAGGTTTATTTGATAAAATGTATGCAGAGTATCAGCGATTTTGGACTGAAGAACGAAAGCGCAAAGCAAAGGCTCTTAGACTTTCCCCAACAGAAGTGAGTGCATTGGCTTCAATTGTGCAGGCGGAAACCGTGCAAGCGGATGAAAGACCAAAAGTTGCAGGAGTCTATTTGAATAGATTAGATAGAAATATGAGACTGCAAGCAGATCCAGCATTGGTTTATGCTGTTGGTGATTTTACTATTAAACGGGTACTGAATATTCATAAAGAAGTTGACTCTCCTTATAATTTATATAAATACAATGGATTGCCCCCGGGCCCAATTAATTTACCAGAAATTGAATCGATAGATGCGGTCTTAAATCCTGAGGAGCATAACTATCTTTATTTTTGTGCAAAACCTGATTTTTCAGGCTATCATGCTTTTGCCACTAACTTAAGGCAGCATAATATTAATGCGAGAGCCTATCAGAATGAATTAAACCGATCAAGAATTTATAAATAATTTATGTATCAATTTGAACATAAAATACGAGTTCGTTACGCTGAGACCGACCAAATGGGCTATGTGTATTATGGAAATTATGCTACATATTTCGAAGTAGCAAGAGCAGAATCGATAAGAAATTTAGGGTTGTCATATCGGGAAATTGAGGAAGAAGGGGTTATTATGCCCGTTTTGGAAAACTATTCAAAATATTTGCGACCAGCTCGCTATGATGATGAATTGACTATTAAATTATCTATTCCAAAATTACCTGACGCAAGGATTCGATATGAATATGAAGTTTTTAAAGAGGAGAAGTTGATCCATAAGGGCTTCACAGTTTTGGTTTTTGTGGATAGAAAAACGGGCAAACCTTGTCAAATGCCTGAAATTTTAACTAAAATTATACATCCTTTTTTCGAATGAAGTTTAAGTACCTAAGAATCATAATGTCCATTGGCTTTTTGAGAAGTATCATTCACTTCTTAAAAAGAAAGCGATTGAAAAGGAGTGGAGTTTCTTATTTCAATTTAATTAAGATTTTTATTGATGAATTAAGTGATCATAATTTGATAGAAAGAGCCAATAATGTAGCCTTTCAATTTACCTTGGCAATTTTTCCGGCTATTATATTCTTGTTCACGCTCATTCCTTATTTGCCAATCGAAAACTTAAACCAGGAAGTGATGGGCTTGCTAGAAGAGACCATGCCTCAATCGGTTTTCGAAGTGGCACAATCCACGATTGATGATATTTTGTCGAAGTCCAGAGGTGACTTGCTATCTGTCGGTTTCATATTTGCCCTATACTTTGCAACCAATGGTACTAGTGCATTAATGACAGCTTTTAATCAGACCTACAGGACAAAGGACAGTCGAGGTTTTATTAAAGCTAAAGCGATTGCTATAGGCCTTACTTTTTTATTAGCCTTTGTTTTAGTTGCTTCCATAGTGCTACTGATTGTAGCGCAACAAGCCATTTACATTCTTGAAGATTTCGGTATTATAAGTGATAGTTTCGAAGTCTATATTTTCATCGGACTCAGGTTTTTAGTGATATTCTTTTTGTTTCAAATTGCGATTTCTGTGATTTATTACTGGGCACCTGCCATTCATAAAAGATGGCATTTTTTCAATCCGGGTTCTATATTAGCCACCTTTTTAAGTCTGGCAGCTTCTTTTGGTTTTTCTTTTTATGTCAACAATTTCGGAACTTATAATAAGCTCTATGGTTCTATCGGTGCCTTGATAGCCATTATGATTTGGTTCTCATTTTTGTCCTTGTTTTTAATCATAGGTTTGGAGTTGAATGTGAGTTTGGAGAAGGCAAAGGAAAATAAATTCCATCGGCTGTAATTTTTTTTAAGATTCAGTTTGCACAAAAAATAAATTAGCATACATTTGCAGTCCGATTTGAGCAAATCAAATCATTCTGACAATCTAGAGGCGTGGCAGAGTGGTCGATCGCGTTGGTCTTGAAAACCAATGTACCGCGAGGTACCGGGGGTTCGAATCCCTCCGCCTCTGCAATTACCGAACCCTGATAGTGGAAACTATCAGGGTTTTTTTAAGCTCAAAAAACTATTTTCTTTTTAGAATAAATCGAATAGGAATTACTTTCCTAGACCTAACGGCTCTTCCCCTTTGTTTTGCAGGCACCCAGTCTGGGGAATTTTCTACTACCATTACTGCCAATTCATCGCATCCGCCTCCAATACCTTTTACAGCTTCCACTTGGGTGATATCGCCATCTTTTTCGACTACAAATTGTATATAAACTACTCCGTCAATATTCATTCTGGCTGCGGTAGCAGGATAGTTGTCTGCAAGCTGACTGGCTACGTAAGCATAAAAGGCCTTAACTCCTCCAACAGGCTCTGCAGCCTGCTCTACTATCATGAATATCTTATCCGCCTCTTCCTCAGGTTGATCAGCATCTAAGTCATCCTCGAAATTAAGCTGAACAATTTTGGTGTCTTGGTTCATTTCAATATCTATATTTAGCTCCAAATCCTCTATGACTAGTTCTTCGTTAGCCACTTCAATAATTTCTGGCAGCTGTATTTTTGGAGGCGGAGGAGGTGGTTGAGTGGTCGGAGGGATCTCCATTATTTCATTTGTTTTTTGCTTGACTTCGCCTAGATCCACCGCACCAATGCTATCAAATGATTTGTACTGAAATACAGCAAAGACAAGAGAAATGGAAACCATTAATCCGAGATTAAGAAAGACATTTCTAAAGCGATATATGTCAACTGCCGGGTTTTTCTTGAGTTCCATGAGTCCTATATTTAAAGATTAATAAGCCCCAACACTTGAGGCTTTACTTTCCATACTTAAAATACGAATATTAGGACTGCTGGTCAATTAAATAACTGATATTTAGATGATTACGGAAGTAAATCATCTATTTCACTGATCTAAGTCATAAATTCTGTTTATAATCTGGGCTGATTGAATAGTAAAAAATTGTAATCATTTTCCAAGATCAAGGAATCAAAAAGCTATATGAGATAATTCTCATCACGAATTTTAGATTGCGTTTTAGTATAATTTGCTTATTCTTGCCCAATCAGAATCAGGTCCTCTTGCGGATTTGTCAGATATTCAGCGCCATTTTCTGTAATCACTACCATTTCTTCAACGGAAATCGTTTTTTCACCGCTTTCAATTTCCCAAGCGTAGAAGCCATCATAAGCGAATACCATTTAAGCGGTTTTAGTGCTGTTTCTGACGGAATGATGCCTTCTTGGCCTCCACCTATGGACGGGCCAACATCATGAGCGACATATCCAACTGGGTGGCCAGTACTCCACGGGACAGACAGAGAACCGTTTTCCTTCATCCATTGCCGCTGTAATTGGTCCAATTCATAGCCAGAGATGCCTGGTTTCATATTTTCAAATACGATTCGGTGGCCTCTTTTGGCCACGTCCCAGTATTGTTGAATGTTTTCTGGAGCTTTTTCTTCATCCTCTTTCAGCACATATGCAAATCTTTGGATATCAGTCACCCAAATCCCATAAACTTTGATGCCGAAGTCTGTTTGAATGACATCTCCAGGCATGATGACTTTGTCAGTTGCATGAGAATGGCCGCGATCTGGACCAGAGTTCACATTAGGATTTTGTTCAGGGTTCCAGCCGTCTTCAAAACCGTATGTCTTTATTTTTTCATTTAAGAAATCCGCTACTTCTGCGTCTGTTGTTTTTCCTGGCACAATGGTCTTGTAAGCTTCAAGCTCCCACTGAGCGGTTATTTCCGCTGCTTTTCGCAGTATTTCAACTTCCTCGGGTAGTTTAATAGAAAGCCATTCATAAACCAATGCTTCAGAAGAAATTAGTTTTTCTTCCCATTCTTGCCCAAAGCTATTTGTCAATTTTTGATATTGGCTGTGGCTTAGACCATCTGCTGTAGAATTACTGCTACTCGTATTGATAGCGATTTTATTGGGACTGATTTCTTTTACAAAATCCGTTGCTAATTTGAATACATCTTGCCCTCTTGAAACGCTTATGATGCTGTCATGAAGTCCTAATTCAGTTAATGCAGTTACCTCTCCGAATGAGGAGAATACAGCAGAATTAAGCTCGTCCCCTTTTTTATAGAAGAGGTAGAAAGAAGTGCCACCCGCATTCTCACCTCCAATATGAATGGCCATTGGGTCATTATTGTTTTCTCTGCAAATGACTATCCAAGCTTCAACTTCTGCTCTTTCCATAGCAGAAGGCAATAATTCTTGGATTCGCTTCTTCCGGATTTCGGGCCAGGGATTTTTGCTAGTAAAATGGTTTTCAAAGGCTTCTGTTTGCTTGTCTTCTGTCGGTTTTTGTTTGCAAGAAAAAACTGTTGTAAGTATGAGTAGGAATAGTAGTAGAGTGTTTTTCATCAGCAATCACTTTATATTTTTTATAAGCAATTTACACTTTTATTTCATTTGCATTAAAAAGCCCTCATCATTTCTGAAAAGGGCTTGTCAATTGTAAAGTCAGTATTTTAAAAACCTGACAGGTTTAATATCTTCAATACAGAATTACTTGGCGTAAGATACGGACCTCATTTCACGGATGACCGTTACTTTTATCTGTCCTGGATATTGCATGTCTTTTTCTATTTTTTGAGAGATGTCAAATGACAACTGCCCCGCTTTTTGATCGGTTACATTTTCAGCATCTACCATCACTCGCAATTCACGACCTGCTTGGATTGCATAGCATTTGTTGACGCCATCAAAAGTCAATGCAAGCTCTTCAAGCTCTTTTAATCTTTTGATGTAACTATCCATGATTTCTCTCCTAGCACCCGGTCTTGCGCCTGAAATGGCATCACAAGCTTGAACAATAGGGGATATTAAAGAAGTCATCTCAATTTCATCATGATGGGCTCCAATCGCATTTAAAACATCTGGGTGCTCTTTAAATCTTTTGGCAAACTCCATTCCTAGAATAGCGTGCGGTTGCTCTGGTTCTTCTGGCCAAACTTTTCCAATATCATGCAATAAACCAGCTCTTTTGGCCAACTTAGGATTTAAACCTAATTCAGAAGCCATGGTCGCACACATATTAGCCACTTCTCGTGAATGTTGTAACAAGTTTTGTCCGTATGATGATCGGAATCTCAATCGACCTACCATCTTGATTAATTCAGGATGTAAACCATGTATCCCTAAATCGATCACGGTTCTTTCACCAATTTCCACGATTTCCTCATCTATGTTCTTGCTAGTCTTATTAACAATCTCTTCGATTCTGGCAGGATGAATCCTTCCGTCTTGAACAAGTCTATGGAGCGATAGTCTTGCGATCTCTCTTCTTACAGGATCAAAACCTGATATGATGATTGCTTCAGGTGTATCATCTACTATGATTTCCACCCCCGTAGCAGCTTCTAATGCACGAATATTTCGTCCTTCTCTACCAATGATTTTACCCTTGATATCGTCACTTTCTATATTGAAAATAGAGACGCAGTTTTCAACAGCATGTTCGGTGGCAGTTCTTTGTATAGTGGAGATTACTATTTTCTTTGCTTCTTTGGTAGCGGAAAGTTTAGCTTCCTCCATGATATCTTTAATCAGTGAAGATGCTTTGGTTTCTGCTTCATCTTTAAGGGTTTCAATCAGTTGCTCACGAGCCTCATCCGCGGTGAGGTTAGCCGCTTTTTCTAAAATATTGACTTGCTGCTCACGTACCTTTTCAAGTTCTTCTTTTCGCTTGCCGATTACTTCAAGCTGTGCATTTAGATTTTCTTGAAGTTTTTGGGTTTCGTGTTCTTTTCTTTTAAAGTGCTCGATGTCCTTCGATAGATTTTGCTCTCTTTGTTTGAGCTTATTTTCATTCGCAGCCATTTGGCTTTTCCGTTGCCCTACCTCATCTTCGAAATCAGATTTCTTCTTCAAAAAATGCTCTTTTGCTTCAAGCATTTTATCTTTTTTAGTGTTCTCGGCATTTACTTCAGCCTCACGAACAATTAAAGCGGCTTTATCCTGCGCTTCTTTTTCGAGCTTACTAAGGAGGCTTTTTTGAGCAATTTTGCTAAGCAAAAACCCCAAAAGCAGTCCTACTACCCCTGAAATGATTATGTATATAGTTCCCATTTTACTTATTATTTAGTGGGAAGTGATGATGTGACTACAGAACTAAAAATGAATTACAACGAAGTTTGAAATCGATTATCAACCCAATCTTGATTGGATTTAACTTCTTCATGTAATTGCCAAATTGGCTCTGTTTCTCTGGATGGAAGGGACTAGATTGATTGATTAATTAAGTGTTCAATAGATTTTATTTTATTTATAACCGATTCGTCATTGCTTTGTAAGTCGTCTTCAATGCCAAATCTGTCAACAATAGCATCAAAAGCTACCATTGAAAGCAAGTCCTGCTTATCATCAATCCCGAATTTTTCTCTATAAGATTTCAATCGTTCATTGATTAATTTACCGGCTCTTCTTACTCTTTCCTCTTCTTCCGCTCTCACTGTCATGGGATATTCCCTGTCAGCAATTTTGATCTTGATTGAAAGTTCTCTCATAAACCGGTTTATCTATTATCTTGTTAAATGCAAGATGCATTTATCAATCTCTTTAATGTAATCGTCAATTTTTCCCTTCATTTCAGAAGCCTCCACTTCATTCTTCCCAATACTTCCTACAATTTTACTAATTTTATCTTGATTTTGAAAGTCGTTAATTTTCTCGTCTTTTAGTTTTAAAACAGCTTTCAATTCTTCATTTTCAGCTTTCAAGCTCCTCAATTCATTTTTAGCATTTTGAAAATCATTCAAAAGCAATTGAACCTTTCGCTCTAGGGCATTTAATTCATTATGTGTAGCTGCCTGATTCATTTTTATTTTCTGATTACTGCTCCGATTTCGTTTTCAAAAGCTTTCATCAGTTTTTCCATTGTTTTATCTATAATTTTATCTGTCAATGTTTTTGTTTTGTCTTGCAAGGTGAAGGATAAAGCATAAGCTTTTTTTCCTTCTTCGATTTTATCTCCTTGATAAACATCAAATACATCAATGTTACTGATTAAGTACTGCGCTTGTTTCAAGCTGATCTTCTTAATTTCATCATACGAAACTTGTTCATCTATCACGAGCGATAAATCCCTTTTTACTTCAGGGTATTTACTCACTGCCTCAAATTGGATATTTGTATTAACCATTTTTAGTAACACTTCCCAATTGATATTAGCATAGAAAACATCTTGCTTTAATCCGCTCAATTTCAGTGCTTTTTTACTTAATTTACCCAGCTCAGCAACTGATTTTTGCTTGATTTTTAACTTCAAGCCATAGTCGAAGCAATCGTTATGAAATTCTTCATTTTCAATACTTTCCGCATTAAATTTATTGAAAATTTTTAGAACTGCCGAATAGAGATCATGAAATTTTACAGATTCATTTTTTCGAATCCAATTTTCAGATTCGTTTTTCCCCGTCAGATAAATCCCAAGGCGCATTTCTTCTTTATATTTGGAATTAATTTTTTTATAAACTTTTCCAAATTCATAGAATTTTAAGTCATTTTGTCTGCGATTGATGTTATAAGCTAAAACATCCATGGCGGTAAACAGCAAGTCTTGTCTCATTACGCCCAGATCTTCGCTGAGTTTGTTAAGCATTTCAACATTTTCTTCTGGATTGAATCCGTCCAACTGTTGGCTAAATACCGGTTTTGTTAAAGAGTTGGTCATTATTTCCTGAAATGCATTGGCCGTCAGGAGCAAGCCAGCTTCTTTTCTCATTTTAACTGGATCGACTTCCGGGAAACTAGCCATGTAACTGCTGGAAAGCGTTTCGGGCAAATCAATATTGTTAAAACCGTAGATTCGTATGATTTCTTCAATCACATCCGCTTCGCGGGTAACATCTACTCGGTAAGGTGGTACTATGGCTTTAAATCCATTTTCTGTTTTATCAGTGGTTTCAATATCCAATCGATTGAGAATAGTATGGATTTCATTCTGCTCCAGTTTTTTTCCTATCAATCGGTCGATGTTTTTATATTTCATTAAAACCTCTCTGTCTGGAATAGCTACAGGATACTCATCCTGAACCTGACTGCTGATCTGGCCTCCTGCCACTTCCTGAATTAAAAGAGCGGCTCTCTTAAGGGCATAAACGGTTATATTAGGGTCTGTCCCTCTTTCGTATCGAAAGGAAGCATCGGTTTTTAATTGGTGATGTTGTGATGTTTTTCGTACGCTATCGGCTGAGAAATATGCTGATTCCAAAAATACATTTGTGGTGTGATCTTGAACTCCGGAATCTATCCCGCCAAAAACTCCTGCTATACATAGTGGATTGGAATCTCCGTCACAAATCATTAAATCTTTAGCGGATAATTTTCTTTCTTTTTCATCCAAAGTGATAAATTTACTGCCCTCCTTTAAATTTTTGACCTTGATTGTGTGGCCTGAAATCTTATCAGCATTGAAAGCATGCAAGGGTTGGCCTAATTCGTGCATCACAAAATTAGTAACATCCACTACATTATTGATAGGCTGTAAGCCAATACTTTTTAAAGCATTTTGCAACCAGTCCGGACTTGGAGCAACTTTAACATTAGATATGCTTAAACCAGAATATCTTGGACAAGCTTCTTGGTTTTCTACTTTTATTTCTATCGTAAGGTCTTGATTGTCCACTTTGAAATCCAGAACTGAAGGGAAATGGACTTCTTCTCCAGTTACGGCTTTGATGTCTCTTGCAGCTCCGATGTGACCCATCGCATCAGCACGGTTAGGTGTTAAGCCAATTTCATAGACGATATCAGATTCTATATTAAAATATTCTGCTGCCGGAGTGCCATTTGCTTTATCAGTATTCAATACCATTATGCCATTATGGCTTGCACCCATACCAATTTCATCTTCAGCGCATATCATCCCCATGCTGACCTCTCCACGGATTTTGGATTTCTTGATTTTGAAAGGCTCATCAGGATTGGGATATAGGGTAGAATTGACTGTGGCGACCACTACTTTTTGACCTGCTGCTACATTCGGAGCACCGCAAACGATTTGTACTGGTTCTTCTTCGCCAATATCAACTGTCGTAATGCTCAGTTTATCCGCATTTGGATGTTTGCTGCACGTCTTTACTTCTCCAATTACCAATCCCTTTAATCCACCAGGTATGGTTTCAATCTCTTCCATTCCTTCAACCTCTAGACCAGTGTTGGTCAGGGTTTCTGAAAGTTCTACAGGAGATTGGGTAATATTTATATAGTTCTTTAACCAGTTTAAAGCTATCTTCATTGCTGTATTTTTATACTTCTGTTTTAACAAACACGGGTTCTTAAAAAGCCCATTTTATTTTTCAAAAACAAAATTAAAGAAATGATTGATAAGGAGAATGAATAATTACGCTTATTCGTAATTTTTCCTGTTTTATTTGTTGTCTCAATCTATGGGACACCCCCCTGCTCCCCCCCTCAAGGGGGGAGTGCGCTCAGATGCACTTTTGTTTTTTAATTTGATTCTGATTAGTGTACTTTTTGTATTTGAGGGTTAAACTCTAATGAAAATAGTGATGATCACTATGCTGTACCGCTAAATGAAATCCGTGAGATTGTCCCCTTGAGGGGACTTTAAGGGTGTCGGTTGGAAACAGGAAATACTGTTGCATTAGAAAGCAAAATAGAAAAGACTGACTATTTACTCCTACTCATAATTCTTCTCCCCGGCATTAATAGGAATAGATATATTATTTTCCGGTGGTGGCACAGGGCAGCTGTAACCTTCAGTATAAGCGCAATAGGGATTATAAGCTTTATTGAAATCCAAAATCACTTGTTGTTGACCTTTCTGAAAGTCAAGCTCTAAATACCTGCCAGCTCCATAGGTAGTGATAGCGGAAGTTTCATCGTAAAAAGGAAGGAAAAAATGACCATCTAAAGCAGATTGTAGTAGAGTTAAATCTTGATGTGAACCAACAATATCAAAATGTAAAATTGCAACTGCTTGATAGGTTTTCACTTTGTCATCACTAGTCCTTAAGTCATAGACTTTACCGTTTTCAAGAGCCTCAACCGATGCCTTTACTTTAAATCTTTCGTCTACATCAAAATGCTTTAAGCCTTTGAACTCCTTATTTTGTTCAATAAAAGGGGATTTTTCATCATTTCGCATAAAGCTATCCTTTTGGTGGCGGAAAGCTTTCATTTCTTCAATGTAGTTGCTTTCTACTTTCGGACTGTCTCCTGCATCAAACAAACTAAAAACAGCAATCAAAATGACTGCTGCTATTACTATATACGTTAAAACTTTTGTAGGCTTCATACAAATTAATCAAACTGATTTAGAAAATTACTTTCCAAATGTCATTAAAAATGGCAAAAGCCATCAAGCTAAGTAATAAAACCATACCTACCTTTTGAGCATTCTCAAGGAATTTATCGGAAGGTTTTCTTCCTGAGACAATTTCATAGCTTAAGAAAACTACATGTCCACCATCCAATGCAGGAATTGGCAGGAAGTTCATAAATGCCAATACCATGGAAAGAAGGCCAGTAATTCCCCAGAATTTTTGCCAAACCCATTCGCCACCGAAAATTTGTGCAATACCAATTGGCCCAGATAAAGATTCCGAAGCAGAAACCTCACCCCTGAATATTTTGCCAAATCCTTTTATATTCAACCAAATAACATTGAACGCTTTGGCGGTTCCAGTTGGAATTGATTCTGCAAAAGTAAATTCTTCATGCTCCAATTCAACATCCATTTTGGGTCTAAAACCTAAGAGTCCATCATCGCCCACTTTAGCTTGAAGATTCTCTATTTTTTCATTTCTTTTAATTGTCAAGCGGATTTCTTCGCCTTTATTACTTTCTAGTTTCTCTCTAAGGAATTGGAAATATTTTACTTCCTCTCCATTAACGGCAATTATTTTGTCACCAGGAATAAGTCCAGCCATGTCTGCATTGCTTTGAGGTTGAATATTATCAACCTCAAACTCATAAAGTGGAGAAATGAAGGCAACACGCTGATTGTCTTCAGAAATTCTTTCAATCATGTCGTTGGGAATCGGAACAACAATTTCTTTTCCATCCCTTAAGACTGTATAGTAACTATCTGTTTCTAATAAAACGTCAGAACTAGTGAGATCACTTACTTTTTCATACTCTTTTCCATTTACATTGATAATGATATCACCAGTTTGTAAACCAATTTCTTTTGCTGGCTCATAAGCATAAATACCGTTTTCAGTAATGTTGTCTTTTGATTCGTAAGTTTCGCCATATCCATACTGTAAAAATATAAATATGATTATACCCGTAATTACGTTGACGATTATACCTCCCATCATTACTATCAATCGTTGCCACGCAGGTTTAGCTCGAAATTCATAAGGCTCAGGCTCTTTGTCCATATTCTTAGTGTCCAAGGATTCATCAATCATGCCTGAAATTTTCACAAAACCGCCTAAAGGAATTGCGCTAAGTGCGTATTCGGTTTCTCCGTACTTAAAACTGAAAATTTTTGGAGGGAACCCGATTGAAAATTGTTCCACTCTCATACCAAAAGCTTTGGCAGCCAAAAGGTGGCCAAACTCGTGCAATCCTACTAAAATAGATAAGCCCAAGATAAGTTGGGCGATCATAATAACTGTTTCCATTAATTTATAAACTCTAAAGCTTTAATTCTAGTTTCTTTATCTGTTGAAATATAATCTTCCAAACTTGGTGTTTTGACAAAATCTACTTTTGCAAGGCAATTTTCTATCACTTCTGACATCCCTAAAAAGGAAATTTTATCTTCAAGAAAGGCCGAAACTACTACTTCGTTCGCTGCATTCAAAATACAGGCTGCATTTCCTTCACGCCCAAGCGCATGGAAAGCCAAAGCTAAGTTACGGAATGTGTCACTATCGGGTTGCTCAAATGTAAGTTGTGGATAGTCCATAAAATTGAATCTAGGAAAATCAGCCTTTAAACGGTCGGGATAGCTTAATGCGAACATAATCGGTACCCGCATGTCGGGTAAGCCCATTTGCGCTTTAATGGAGCTATCTTCAAACTGGACCATGCTATGTATGATGGATTGTGGATGCACTACCACATCTACTTGGTCTTCCCTTAGATTAAATAACCATTTTGCCTCAATTACTTCGAGTCCTTTGTTCATCAAACTGGCAGAATCTATTGTGATCTTAGCACCCATATCCCAGTTCGGATGTTTTAGCGCTTGTTCCTTCTTTACAGATTCCAAAAATTTTCTGCTTCGCCCTCTGAAAGGACCACCGGATGCAGTTAAAATTATTTTTTCTATAGGATTATGGAATTCTCCAACTAGGCATTGGAAAATTGCGGAATGCTCAGAATCCACAGGGTAAATATTCACTCCCTTTTCTTGAGCTAAGGAAGTGACTAATTCTCCTGCAACTACCAAGGTTTCTTTATTTGCTAATGCAATGTGTTTGCCTGCTTCTATGGCTTTTATTGTGGGTACTAAGCCTGCATAGCCAACAAGTGCGGTTAAAACAACATCAATAGTGTCCATTTGAACCACACTGGCTAATGATTTCTCTCCAGAGTAAACTTTTATTCCTAAGGGATCTAATACATTGAAAATTTGATCATAAAAAGCCTCGTTGCCTATGACTACTGCATTAGGCCTGAATTGAATAGATTGTTGTATTAGTAATTCTACGTTGGTTTGTGCAGTTAAGACTTCAACTTGAAAATGATCGGGATGTGATTTGATAACCTCCAAAGCTTGAGTTCCAATTGAACCTGTGGAGCCTAAGATGGCTATCGATTTTTTATTAGACATATGTCAATTAATATTATTAAATTTTAATGTGTATAATTTTCCAAAGCCTCCGCTAATTTCCTGTCGTTTGACAAGCGAGGTACTTTATTTTGTCCGCCCAGCTTTCCTTCAGATCTCATATAATTAATAAATGAGGCTTTTTTTAATGTTCTTATTTTCAAGGGTGTAAGTATATTTCCAGTAATGAGGTCGTCATAATAACTGTTTCTTTTTCTTAGATTGATATCTAACTCTTGAGAAAATGCTTCCAAATCTATTGGAGGATTATCGAATTCTACAAACCATTCGTGATGAGGTAATCCCGATTTTGGAGTTACCTGAGGTGCCACCGTGAATTCCGTTATTTTCACATTTTCAAATTTTTCTAATGTTGCCCTCATAGCATTTTCAACTTCCTCTCCGATCACATGTTCACCAAAAGCCGAAATGAAATGCTTAATTCTTCCGGAAACCACTACTCTATACGGATCTGTGGAAACAAATTTAACAGTGTCACCTATTGAGTATCCCCAAAGACCAGCATTGCTATTAATGATTAAAGCATAATTTTTATCTAATTCTACTTGATCAATCATTAAGCGAGTTGGGTTTTCGTCAAAATATTCCTCTACCGGAATAAACTCAAAAAATATCCCGCTGTTTAATAAAAGTAAAAGTCCTCCTTCTGTCTGGGTGTCTTGATAGGCAATAAATCCTTCTGAAGCCGGATATGTTTCTATCGAATCTACTTTTTTACCGATGCTTTCGTATAATTTATTTTTATAAGGCTCAAAATTAACGCCTCCGTAGACAAACATTTCAAAATTTGGGAAGATGTCTTTAATTGGCTTCTTAACCCTTGCTTGAATTCTATCAAAATACATTTGCACCCAAGGCGGAATTCCCGAAATCAGACTCATGTCTTGATCTAAAGTTTCATCTATAATTCGCTCCAATTTTTCTTCCCATTCCTCTATGCAGTTCGTATCATAGGAGGGGAGTTGATTAGTTCTGAGATAATTAGGAACATGATGATTCACTATTCCCGATAAGCGCCCAGTATTAATTCCCGCTTTTTGTTCTAATGTGGGTGCGCCCGATAAAAATATTAATTTCCCGTCCAAGAATTGCGATTTTCCGGTTTCATGAACGTAGCTCAATAAAGCATTTTTTGCACTATTAATATGGTTTGGAATTGAATCTTTTGTGATGGGAATATATTTAGTTCCGGAGGTGGTTCCACTAGTTTTAGCAAAATAGGCTGGTTTTCCGGGCCAAAGTATATCTGATTCTCCTTTTAATATTTTATCTACATAGGGCTTAAGACCTTCGTAATCCCGGATTGGGACTTGCTTTTTGAAATCTTCATAAGTTTGAATATTATTAAAGCCATGGTCTTTTCCAAAAGCGGTATTTTTAGCTTTTTGGATGATATTCTTAAAAATTTTTACTTGCGACAGAGCTGGTCGAGCTGCCCACTTTTTTTGTTGGTTGACTATAATAGCCGCCAAAGGTTTACTTAGTACTGCACGTATTCCCATAAAGCCAAAATTAAGAAAATTATTGTGAACCCTTTTTGATTCTAAAGGCTTTTATGGTTTTATTGTTATCGTACAGAGCTATGAAAATGCTAAAGTATAATCTATGTCTGTTCTCTAGGGCATTTTTTGAGCTATTGATTTGCTTCTGTAACTTACATTAAAATAAAATCTCCTTGTTATTATATCTCAGCCTTATTGCGTACTTTTGCAGTTCGATTAGGAAGATGGATTGGCTAGGACATACTTAATTGTTGTAGTTTTTAAAAACAACGAACCCAATGGCCTTGTGGCAAGTTTAAATGTTCTGTCTGGTCAGAATTTTCGAGCAAAGTTATATAAATGAAGAATATTAGAAATTTTTGCATTATTGCACATATTGACCATGGTAAAAGTACCTTGGCAGACAGACTGTTAGATTCAACTCAAACAGTAAATGAGCGTGAGAAAATGGAACAGTTGTTGGATAATATGGATTTGGAGCGTGAGCGAGGCATCACCATCAAGTCACATGCAATCCAAATGGAGTATAAATTGAATGGTGAAGAGTATGTCTATAATCTTATTGACACTCCCGGTCATGTAGATTTTTCCTATGAAGTTTCGCGTTCCATAGCCGCTTGCGAAGGTGCGCTTTTGATTGTTGATGCCGCACAAGGAATTCAGGCCCAAACTATTTCTAACCTCTATTTAGCTATAGAGCATGATTTGGAAATCATTCCCGTGCTGAACAAAATAGATTTGCCTGGAGCAATGATCGAGGAAGTCTCCGATCAGATTATTGAATTAATTGGTTGCAAAAAAGAAGATATTCTTCATGCAAGTGCTAAAGAAGGAATAGGTATTGCTGAAATTCTGGAAGCTATTGCACATAGAATTCCGGCACCAGTGGGAGACCCTAAAGCTCCACTACAAGCTATGGTTTTCGATTCTGTTTTTAATCCGTATCGAGGTATTGAAGTTTATTTCAGGGTTTTTAATGGTGAAATCAATAAAGGTGATAAAATTAAATTCATCAATACTGGAAAAACCTACGAAGCTGATGAGATTGGAATTTTAAAACTGACGCAGCAGCCAAAGAATACGATCAGCACAGGAAATGTTGGTTATTTAATAAGTGGAATCAAAGTAGCTAAAGAAGTTAAAGTGGGTGATACTGTCACTCATGTCGATAATCCAGGAAAAGCAGTTCAAGGCTTTGAAAATGTTAAGCCAATGGTCTATGCTGGTATATATCCAGTAGAGACTTCAGAATTTGAAGAATTGAGAGCTTCAATGGAAAAACTTCAGTTGAATGATGCTTCCTTAGTTTGGGAGCCTGAAACCTCTGCAGCTCTTGGATTTGGTTTCAGATGCGGTTTCTTGGGAATGTTGCACATGGAAATCGTGCAAGAGAGATTGGAGCGTGAATTTGACATGACAGTGATCACCACCGTTCCATCTGTGCAGTTCCATGCATTTACAAAAGATGGTGAAATGGTAAAAGTGAGTGCACCTTCTGAGTTGCCTGACTTAGGCAGTATTGACCATTTGGAAGAACCTTATATAAGAGCACAAATAATCACAAAAGAAGATTTTGTAGGTCCAGTGATTTCTCTTTGTATGGATAAAAGAGGGGAGATCAAAAATCAAGTTTATTTAACCCAATCAAGAGTTGAATTAACTTTCCATTTGCCTTTGGCTGAGATTGTATTTGATTTCTTTGACAAATTGAAAACGATTTCTAAGGGTTATGCATCTTTGGATTACGAATTGGTAGGTTATCACACCAGTAACCTCGTGAAATTGGATATCTTACTAAATGGTGATAAGGTGGACGCACTTTCTGCTATCGTTCATAGGGATAAAGCATATGAATGGGGTAAGAAGTTGTGTGAGAAGCTAAAGGAATTGATTCCTAGACAACAATTTGAGATTGCAGTTCAGGCAGCAATTGGCACCAAGGTTATTGCTAGAGAATCTGTTAAGGCTCTTCGTAAAAATGTATTGGCGAAGTGTTATGGAGGGGATATCTCGCGTAAGAGAAAGCTATTAGAAAAGCAGAAGAAAGGTAAAAAGAGGATGCGTCAGGTAGGAAATGTTGAAATTCCACAGGAAGCATTTATGGCGGTTCTTAAATTGGATTGATCCATAAAAAATTTATAAACATCACATAAGCATAACATCATGCCTATTTTATTAGATGGGAAGAAAATTTCTTCTCAAATAAAAGAAGAGTTAAAAGGGAAAGTTGAAGCATTAAAGAAGGAAGGCGGTAAGGTACCTCATCTTTCGGCCATATTGGTCGGGACTGATGGCGCTAGCCAAACTTATGTGGAAGCCAAGGTGAAAGATTGTCAAGAAATTGGTTTTGAGTCTTCGAAAATTCTTTTTGATGATTTCATTTCAGAAGCAGAGCTTTTAGCTGAGGTGGAGAAGTTAAATAATGATGAAAGAGTAGATGGTTTCATTGTTCAATTACCCTTGCCAAAGCATATTGATGTAAATAAAGTGCTGAATGCCATCAAGCCCGAAAAAGATGTGGATGGATTTCATCCGGTTAATTACGGCAGAATGGCATCTAATCTACCAGCGTATGTTCCTGCAACTCCTTTTGGAGTTATGGAATTATTGAAAAGATATGATATTCCAACAAAAGGGAAACATTGCGTTGTGGTCGGAAGAAGTCATATAGTTGGTTCGCCAGTTTCAATATTGATGGGTAGCGCTAATTATCCTGGAGATGCTACCGTGACTTTAACACATAGATACACTGTCGATTTAGCAAAATATACCAAGCAAGCAGACATTTTAATAGTAGCCGTTGGAAAGCCAGGCTTAATTACTGCTGACATGGTTAAGAATGATGTTGTAGTGATTGATGTAGGAACAACCAGAGTTCCGGATTCAAGCAAAAAATCAGGCTTTGCTTTAAAAGGAGATGTTTTATTTGATGAAGTATCGAAGAAGGCTACTCATATAACACCTGTGCCGGGTGGGGTAGGGCCAATGACAAGAGCAGGCTTATTAATGAATACATGGTTAGCTTCCCAAAAAGAGATTTATGGACAAGAACTCGTTTGATCCCAATATAGAACTTCCTATAATGGAAGCATTTTATACCATTCAAGGAGAAGGTTTTCACAATGGGAAACCAGCTTATTTTATTAGATTGGGTGGCTGTGATGTGGGCTGCGTCTGGTGTGATGTAAAAGATAGTTGGGACGCAGATAAGTGGCCGTTGAAGAATATTGATGAGATTGTAGATGAAGCTTATCAATACAAATCTCGATTGGCCGTCATTACTGGAGGTGAACCTTTTATGTATGACATGCATGGCCTGACCAAACGTTTACTGCAAAAAGGCTTTCATGTAAATGTTGAAACATCTGGTGCTCATCCCTTTTCCGGAATCGTTGATTGGGTTTGTCTTTCCCCTAAAAAATTTAAAGCTCCGCTAGATCATTGGTATGATCGTGCAGATGAATTGAAAATTATTATTTACAACAAATCTGATTTTAAGTGGGCCGAGGAACATGCTGAAAAGGTTGGTCCAGATTGTAAATTGTTATTGCAACCTGAATGGGGAAAACGAGATGAAGTGATGCCCATGATTGTGGATTATGTAAAAGAAAACCCTAATTGGGGAATCTCCTTACAGACGCATAAGTATTTACAAATTCCATAAAAGATAATTTTCTTTTGAAATTCTTCCTTATCCCTTAAATTGGGATATGAATTTCAAATATACCCCTCTTTTAATACTGTTTCTTTCCTTCTCAATTAGCTCCTTTTGTCAAGAGTACAAATGGCGGACTGAAAGATTAGTAGAAAAATCTAAAGATGCACTTTACCAAAGAAACTGGGATGCTGCGGTTGAATATATGGAAGATGCTATTGAAATTGAGCCTGGCAACCATCATCTCTATTTAGAAAGAGCCACTTTGTTTTATGGAATTAATGATATAAACAAAGTGGTACATTCCCTCCAAAAAGCATTTGCCCTCGAAAAAGAATGGCCGGCAAAATATACGGATTACTATTTCCTATTAGGGAAAGAATCCTTTGATCACGGGGAGTATGAATTAGCGAAAGACCCAATAAAGCTTTATCTTGAAAGAGGGTATAGGAAAGACTACATTAAGATGGCAGAAATTATTTCGCAATCGATAGCGTTTGCGCAGCAGGAATTACAGACTCAACCACTTGTAAATGAAGACGTCCAAACAATTGAGTCAGAAAATATTTTCAGGAGCATCTATTTTCCTTTTTTCACATTGTACCCTTCCGAGTTTTTATATTTCACCGGTCAAAGAAAAGCTAGTTTAGAAGAAGGGATTTATCGTGCTAAAATCGAAGGTAGCCAGTTTCAAAATGTTGAGGAAGTACCTATAATCAATACAAGAGAAAATGAGGGTGCTGCCGCAATTTCAGCAGATGGAAGAGTAATGGTATTTACGAGTTGTAATAGAAGGGACGGCTTAGGAAGTTGTGATCTATATATTTCCTATTTTGAAGGTGATGGGTGGCAAAAGCCTCAAAATTTAGGAGTAGAAGTAAATACTAATGCTTGGGAATCTCAACCTTTTTTGTCTTCAGATGGGCGGTTTTTGTTATTTAGCTCTAATAGAAAAGGAGGATTTGGCAAGCGAGACCTGTATTATTCCACCATAGTAAATGGTGATTGGTCTAAAGCAAAAAATCTAGGCTCAGAAGTGAATACATTTGCCGATGAGATTTCTCCGTTTCTCAATTTATCAAATGATAGATTGTACTTTAGTTCAAATGGACGCATTGGGATGGGAGGATTTGATATTTACATGGTGGAGTGGCCAATAGAAAATAGAAATGTTAAAAACATAGGTCTTCCAATAAATACTTTTAACAACGAACTTTCGTATCATGAAAAGTTTGGTGGCGAGAAATACTGGTCTAGAGAGCTTCAATCGGAAGAAAAATATCCCCCAGCAAAAGTCTACTTCGATAAGGGTAAAAAAGGCAGTAAGATTAATTTAGTTTATGGAGATGTGCTTAACTCCGCAGATAGTTCTAAACTCAAGGCCAAAATCCAAATTTTTGATTTGGCATTAGACAGCCTTGTGCAGGAAACCTACAGCAATGCCCTCAGTGGAGAATATAAAGTAGTAATTCCCCGCCCTTCGGATTACTCTTTTTATGTTGAATCTCCTGGTTATTTATTTCATTCCGAAAGATTGGAAATCACCGATAGCCAAACAGAATTGAGTTTTTCCTTAAAACCCATAAGTAAAGGCGAAACGGTAATGCTCAATAATATATATTTTGAATTTGATAGCTATGAATTGTCAGAGAAGTCTCAAAATGAGATTAATAAAATAGCCGATTTCCTAATTCAAAACCCTAAGGTGAAGATAGAGATTGGAGGATACACTGACAAGCTAGGATCTGATTCTTATAATAAGGAGTTATCCAGAAAAAGAGCTGGTGCAGTTTATGAAAAATTAATTGATGGATACGGTCTGGATAAGGAAAGGATAAATGCCGTAGGATATGGGGCAAAAAGATTATCGTCTGGTAAGTATCAAAAGACGGTGGTTTTCAAAATTCTTTAATTCAATTTAATATTAGTAAAATTATATTTTTACAAAATACTATTGTATAAGTTTCCTTTGTATTATATGGGTTTAGAATCTATCATAACAACAATAAACTATATTATAAGGAAAAAGATAATTTTTATTTGGTAAATTATTTTCAAGAAAAATTAATATTTTGTTAGGTATTTTCATGTAATGTTATGTACATTTAACCTTTAATTATTGTTAACCTAAACTAAAATAAGTATGAAGAAGATTCTACTAACATGTTTCATGTTGGTGTTCGTGCTACACGCATGGGCACAGGATCGCACCGTAAGCGGGACAGTTTTAGACGCTGAAACTGGAGAAGGCCTACCAGGTGTGAACGTATTGTTAAAAGGTACCGGTACAGGTATTACCACGGATTTAGATGGTAATTATAAAATTTCTGTCCCATCAGATGGAGGTACATTAGTTTTTACATTTATTGGCATGGCCAAGCAAGAAGTGAAAATTGGTGCAAGATCTGTAATAGATGTAAGAATGGATCCTGATATCGCACAGCTAAGTGAGGTTGTAGTAACTGGATACTCTGCTACTTCTCAGAAGAAATTAGTTTCTTCTGTTTCAACAGTAAACGGAGATAAGATTAATGAAGTGCCAATGCCAGATATTAATCAGATTATTCAAGGTAGAGCTCCAGGAGTTTATTCAACTGCTCCTTCAGGGCAACCGGGCGCAGCTCAAACTATCAGAATTAGAGGTAATGGATCTATCACTGCTGGTAGAGGCCCTCTCTATGTAATTGATGGTGTAATTATGGCAAGCGGAGATTTCTCAACTACGGCCCAAACAAATGACGTAATGTCAAACATTAACCCAAATGACATTGAATCAATGTCGATCCTTAAAGATGCTGCAGCAACTTCATTATATGGATCAAGAGGTGCAAATGGTGTTGTATTGATTAACACGAAACAAGGTAAGGTTGGTAAATCTAAAATTACAGTTAGTGCTCAGTATGGAGTATCTCAGCCACAAATTGGTAATTTTGACATGATGAGTGCTCAACAGAATTTGGAGTACGAAAGGCAAATTCTTCGTAATTCTGGTTTTAGTGATGCAGTTATTGATGCCAACAGAGGTCCTGAGCTTTTGGATAACACTACTGACTGGGTTGATGCAGCATTTAGGACGGGAGAAACTTCAAATTATGAAATTCAAGCTTCAGGAGGAACAGAGGATACTCGTTTCTTTATTTCTGGATCAGCATTTAATCAAGCGGGTACTTTAATAGAATCAAATTTCTCTCGGTACTCATTAAGATCAAATTTAGATCATAAATTAAATGACAAATTAGATGTTCAATTGAATTTGAACGTTTCCTACACAAATCAATTGAATGCAGTTGCCGGTAACAGATTTGCATCACCTCTCTTAGGTGCTTTCTCAACTACTCCTTTGCAAGGTGCAAGAGATCCTGAAACTGGTGAATTGTTCACTGGACTTGAGCCAGGTTGGTTAGGTTTTACGGGAGACAATTTCTTGTATTCAGCACCTTTAAATCCTGTTGTTAACAACAATTTAAGAGGTATTACTAAATTTGCTTTGAATTATAATATTTTAGATAACTTAAGACTTTCTCAAGTCTTAAATGCTGATTTAGTTAACATTAGAGAAGGAGCATTTCAAGACCCTACTACTAATGATGGTGTAGCAAATAGCGGGGAAATTACAGAAGATTTTAATCAAAACTTACTGTTAACTTCTCAAACTAAATTAAGTGGTGACTGGACGATTGCTGGTAAGCATAATATTGGTGGTTTAGCAGTTTTTGAATATCAAAAAGGAGAAAGAGAAAGTTTCAATGCCTATGGTATTGGATTGGCTTCAGGAAAGTTAAAAACCTTGAACTCAACAGCTACGCCTCAAGGTGTAGGGGGATTTTATACTGAGTACTCGTTTTTATCTTATATTGGTCAGTTAAACTATGACTATGATAATAAGTATTTCTTTACAGCGTCAATTAGACGAGATGGTTCATCAAGATTTGGTGCTGATAATAGATATGCAAATTTCTGGTCTGTTGGTGGTTCATATAGAATTATTGAAGAAGACTTTCTTGATGGCTTGAGCTTTATAAGTGATTTGAAGTTAAGAGGTAGTTATGGTACTTCTGGAAATGCTGATATTGATAATTTTGGTTCATTGGGTCTTTATGGGTTCGGTGTTGCTTATAATGCATTACCTGGAAGTAGCCCATCACAAATTGCTAATCCTGAGTTAACCTGGGAAGAAAGTGTGTCGGCAAATATTGGTCTAGATTACGGTATGTTTAATGACAGAGTAATGGTGTTATTTGACGTTTATGATAAGAGATCACAAAACCTACTATTGGATGTTCCAATTTCTAGAACTAGTGGATTCTCTTCTGCTCTAAGAAATGTTGGTGAAGTTCAAAACAGAGGTTTTGAAATTGCTATAAACACTATTAATGTTGAAGGCGAATTCACTTGGACTACTAACTTTAATATTTCAAGAAATGAGAATAAAGTATTAGCTCTAAATGATGGTGAGGACATTTTAAATGGTAATCAAATTATCAGAGAAGGCTTGCCAGTTCGCTCATGGAACTTACCTAGATGGGCCGGTGTAAACCCTGCAAATGGAGCACCACTTTGGTTAACAGAAGACGGAGGAGTAACTTCTAATTATGCTCTAGCAAATAGAACAATTGTTGGAGATGCACAACCGACTTTCTTTGGAGGTATCGATAATACTTTCAGTTATAAAGGAATAACGCTATCTGCCTTCTTTAACTTTGTTGCTGGTAATGATGTATACAATAGCTCTAGACGTTTTATAGAAAGTGATGGTCAGAGATACGGTTGGAACCACTTAGCCTCAGTAGGTAGCGGTTATTGGGAGCAACCAGGCGATGTTGTTGATTTACCACAACCAATTCTAGGAGGGAACCTGAATTCTAATGCAAACTCTACTCGTTTTCTTGAAAATGGTTCATTCCTAAGGTTAAGAAATGTTACTTTGAGCTACAACCTTCCGAAAAGATGGATGGAAACTATTGGATTACAGGGAATCAGAGTGTATGGACAAGGTCAGAACTTATTGACTTTCACCGACTATTCTGGTTTCGATCCGGAAATGGGTGAAAGTGGCGATGAATTCTTCAGATATCCTGTGGGTAGAGTTGTAACTGGTGGAATTGAAATTAACTTCTAAAAATTGATTAATATGAAATTATTTAATATAAAATTATTTGCATTGATAGTAGGTACTGTGTTCCTATTATCTTGTGAAGAAGATCCGTTGGAACTACAGCCAGCTCAGTCATTATCTACTGAGGAGGCAATTTCTGACTTGGAAGGTTTGCAAGCAGCCCTAAATGGCGCATACGATGGTTTACAATTATTAAGCTATTATGGTAGAAATTTCCCTGTTATGTGGGAAGCTCACGGTGATAATGTATATATCTCTACTAGAAATAGTAATAGATTTTTAAATAATTACCAATATCAGAATAACTCATTTAGCGGAGATGTTTCAGGTTTGTGGGCTGATGGTTATAGCACCATTTTAAGAGCTAATAACATCATCAATGCTGAAATTGAGTCTACTGATCAAGCTGCTGTTAATCAAGCAGTGGGTGAAGCTTATGCTATAAGGGCATTAGTTCATTTTGATTTAGTTAGAAGTTATGCTTTGCCATACTCAGAAGGTGGTGGCTCGCAGCCAGGTGTTCCGTACATTACGGAAGCATTTATTGGCGAACCTGCAAGAGATGCTGTTTCTGTAGTTTATGAAAACATTATCGCTGACTTAACGCAAGCAAAATCATTAATGACAGATGGTTCGGTAGGTCCTGTTAGGTTTACGGGTAGTGCGGTAGATGCATTGTTAGCAAGAGTCTATTTATACAGAGCAACTGGTGATGATTTGGCTACTGCTTATAGTTTAGCTAATTCAGTTAGAGCTCAGTATGGTATGGCTGCTGGTGCAGACTTAGTTGACTTTTGGGATTCATCTGAAAATGATTCCGAAATCTTTACTTTAAAGTTTGTCGGAAATGAAAGTAGAGGAGCTAATAACTTCGGATATATTTACATTGATCAATCGATTGGATATGGTGATATTCGAGTATCTAGTGATATTATTAATCTATACGAAGCAGGTGATCCGAGATTAGATCTAATCTATGAAGTAGGTGGTGAATTTTATGTTGGTAAATTCCTAGGGGAGTCTGCATCAGGAATCCCAGGTTTAGTAAGCCCTAAAATTATTAGAAACTCAGAAATGTATATGATTGCAGCAGAGGCAGCAGCAAGAAGAGATGATTTTGCAAATGCTAGAACAATACTTAATGAATTTAGAGCATTTAGAGGATTAGCTGCTTTAACAACTACTGATGTCCCTAATAATGGTTTGTTAGATGAAATCATGGAAGAGAGAAGAAGAGAATTTGCTTTCGAAGGTCATAGATCTTTTGATTTGTTCCGTTTAGGAAGAGGATTAACTAGAAATCAATGCGGAACAGGTCTTGAAATTACTGCACCTTGTTCTATATCTAGTGGTAGCCCACTTAGAATATTCCCTATCCCACAGAATGAATTGGATGTGAATGAGAACATGGTTCAAAATGCTGGCTACGCAGAATGATTTTTAGTAATATCAATATCTAATTATGGACAGGGTTTTTAATACCCTGTCCTTAACATTCTCTTTATGAAGCAAATTTTTATTATATTATTTTTTTCTTTATTTGGTTTGACTGCGCTAGCACAGACTGGTGGTACAATCATGGATCAGATTGATCCAAATTTCCTTAACAAAGACTTATTGTATGAGAAAGGAACATATTCATCTTTTGATGGTGATCCATATTTGTTTGAGGAAATCACTGAGGCTTGTTTAGTATTGTCTGACGGTAAAGAGATTTGTGATGTAAAAATTAATTATGACTCTTTTGAGAATTCAATTTTATTGCAAGAAAAGGATCAAGAGGATCTGAATTATATAAATCCAACGTTTGTAAGGTCATTTACGGTTTCGGGTTTCAAGTACATAAAATCTGATTTCAAGGGCGTACAGCATAATGGATATTTTCAAGTCCTTTTTAATGGAAGTAAATTTTCATTATATCGATACAAAGCAGCAAAATTAGAATATAGGGATACTCAGGGAAATACTGGTTACTCTAGCTCTGATAAAAAACCCAAATACTTCTCCATTTCTGAAAATTTTGTTTTTGTTTCAGAGGAAAATGTTTGGGTGGAAAGCAGGCTAAAAAAGCTATTTAAGAACCTTGAAGCTATTAACTACAAAGACGTAAAGAAGTATGTTAGATCTGAGGATTTAGATCTAGAAAATGATAGTGATATTGTTAACTTAATGAATTATTTAGAAGACTATAAATAAAAGTATTATGAAAAAATTATTATACAGTTTATTAATGGTTGCGGCTATTACTGCCTGCGACACAGTAAACTCAGATTTAACAAATGAGTTTGATTATGATCCATTTGTTTCTGTTGATGCTGGCTCTATTACAGTGGCCGAGGATGCAGAAGCAGGGCAAGCAACTGTGAATATTATTTTAACAGGCCCCGCTCAAAGTAGTGCTATTACTGTTGAATTAAGCGTAACTACATCTGATAATGCAGCTGGAAATGTTACATTACCTTCATCCAATACAGTAACAATTCCTGCAGGTGAATTTTCTGCTCCTTTTACAATTTCTTACAGTAATAACGACTCACCTGATGGAGATAAGTCAGTAACGGTTTCAATTGTTTCTGCTACTGGTGTTGCGGTTGCTACTGAAGGAACGGAAAGAGTGGGAGCAACAATTTTAATTGCAGATGACGATTGCGATATACCAAATTTAGCAGGTGATTATTCGGTTGTAACGACAGAGACTTCTCCTGGTGGATGTGCTGGTGTTACTAATGAGGTTACCATCACTTTAGTAGAAGATTTAGGTAATTTCCAATATGTTTATGAGCTTTCTGATGTGACTGGTGGTTTGTATCCTAATTGTTATCAATCAGCTGACAATCCTGGTCAATTTTCAACAGATGTATTTGCAATATCTATGGTTGATCAACCAGACGTAGTCTATGGTGGAGATGTGTTTAACGGTTCTGGAACATTGGATTGTGATGGAAACTTTGTATTGACTTGGAGCAACGGATTCGGTGATGCAGGAACTTCTACTTTTACGAGATTGTAATTTAGAGTTATTAATTATTGTTATAAAAATAGGGAGTTTACTCCCTATTTTTGTTTAAACTATTTTTCTATTTATTCAGTTATCAATTTATGAAAACACAAGTACGTCACTTTAGTTTAGTAATGCTTTACATATTTTTCAATTGTTTTGCCCTTAAGGCACAAAATTTGGAAACTATAAAAAGTGTGGAAATTGAAAAAAAGAATGAAGCCGAGAAGTTGCTTGAGTCCCAAGGACTGAAAAGTAAATATTTTGTTGATAACGAGTTAGTAGAGGTCCAGTATTTAGATCAAAATAGGAATCCCGTTTTCTATAAATTATATAATGCTGATGCTAGTCGTTTGACAAATATTAACTCTGTCAAGCGAAATGGTCGGTTAGGCCTAAACCTGAGCGGGAGGAACGTTAAAATAGCTGTTTGGGATGGGGGTTCAGTATTGCAATCTCATCAGGAGTTGTCTGGTAGAACCACCGGAGGAGATTCGCCAGAGAATTTATCAAATCATGCTACTCACGTTACTGGAACCATAATAGGGGCTGGAGTCAATGCAAGTGCAGAAGGAATGGCCACTTCAGGAATTATTAAATACTATGATTTTAATCAGGATAATTCTGAAATGATTAAGGCAGCTGAAGACGGAGTAATTGTATCTAATCATTCTTATGGAGAGGTTTTAGGTTGGAATTATAATGGCTCCGCATGGCAGTGGTTTGGAGATAGTGATATAAGCGAAACAGAAGATTATCGATTTGGTAGCTATAATAGTTCTTCTCAATTATGGGATGATATAGCTCATTCTAATCCATACTACCTAATTGTAAAATCTGCTGGAAATGATAGAAGTGATGCCGGTAACGGCACAGGTGCTCCTGCTGATGGTCCATTTGATTCCATTGGTCCTAAAGGATGTGCTAAAAATATTTTGACAGTGGGTGCTGTTATGAAGGCAAGTAATTTCAATAATCCCCAAGACATTGAGATTACTTCATTTTCTAGTTGGGGTCCTACAGATGACGGTAGAATTAAACCTGATATTGTTGGTGTTGGCCAAGGGCTGCTCTCCGCTTCTTCTGCCGGTGAAGATCAGTATGCCTCATTGAGTGGTACTTCTATGTCTGCACCTAATGTCACTGGTGGCCTTGCTCTGCTACAGGAGTTATATTTTAATATGAATTCCAAGTATATGTTGTCCGCTACTTTAAAAGGTTTAGTGATTCATACAGCAAAATCAACTGGAACAAAAATTGGTCCTGATTATCAATTTGGATGGGGCTTGTTAGATGTCGCTGCCGCATCTGAATTATTATTAAAATTGGACGATAACAATCGAATTATTGAATCTTCTATTACATCAAGCATGGATGAAGTGGTACATCTCATACAAGCTGATTCTGGGGATTTAATAACATCCACACTTTCTTGGACTGACTTGCCAGGTAGTACTATCAATTCTGATACCTTAAATCCCACCGATTTAAGGCTTGTGAATGACTTAGATACTCGACTTTATTTTAACGGATCTGAAGTTGCATTTCCATACGTAATGAATCCTGAGTCAAAGAGTCAATCTACTGGTGATAATTTTAGAGATAATGTTGAAAAAATACATTTCACTGCTGTGGAATCAGGAACGTATGAATTAAAGATATCTCATAAAGGGCTAGCAAACGATCAGGATCAGACCTATTCACTGACCATATCATCGGAAAATTCTGAATCTAATGTTAATACCATGATATTAAGTTCCGTAAATGATGATTGGAATGACCTGTCTAATTGGAAAAATTTTGATGAATCAGCAGTGCAGAGCTTACCTAATGGCAACACTGTTGTGCTGATTGATAATTTTGAAGGAGAGGCAGTTCGTCTGAATAGCGATCTGGAAGTTTTTTCTATTGGTGCCCTGGACGGAAGCTCTTTCGAATTGGACTTGAATGGACATACTTTGTCTTTAAATAGCATTAGTTTAAACCAAGAGGGACAAATAATTAAAAATGGGGTCATTGCTATGAAGTCTGCTTACTCTAGTAGCATCATTAATGGTAATGAATCATTTCAGGATATTGTGTTGCAAGTCGATAAGGATGATGATAAATCAGTTAATTTGATCGGGAAACTTAAGTTTTCTAAGATTGAAGTAATTAATGGATTAATTGGTTCTAATGAAAGTGATTTGGAAATTGATTCCTTAGTCCTTAGTGAAAATGTATCATTGCGATTCTCAAATTTGTCATTGACAATTAATAATTTATTCGAAGCAGCTTCAGATGACTTAGTGTTTGAAGCTTCAAATATTATATTCCCAACGGATAACGCTCATGTAAATGCAAATATTAATAATGATGATGGATCTATAGAATTCAAGGGTAGTAATTTTCAAGTTACAGGTGATTTTATTGCCTCTGATTTTCGAGTGGATGGGCTGCTAAATTATGCTGGCAGCTTGGAGATAGATAATTTTTTAATTTATGACTCAAGCCAAATAAACTTTACAAGTGGAAGCAATGTCTTAGTAAATTCTAATTTTGAGGTACTTGATTCATTAAATAACCGAAATGGTGCTGTTATAGAGTCCACAGATGCAAAATCTTTTATAGAATCAAATGGCGCTAATAAGTTATGCTTTAGTGATTTAAGTGTGATCAATGTAGATGCAATTGGATCTACTAAATTAGTTCTGGATGAAAATTCTACATCAGTTAATGCTGAGGGGTGGATACTTCAGAGCTGTGAAAATGTCTTAGATGCCAAATTTACATATGAATTTTCATGTGCGAACGGAGTAACAAAGTTTTACAATACTTCTGATGGTGTTAATATTACCTCTTATCAGTGGGAATTCGAACTAGATGGTGACATTATTTCTGTAGAAGATGAAAATCCTGAAATAGAGTTTTCTAAAACAGGTATTGTTAATGTATTTTTCACAATCAATACCTCTGATGAAGTGAGTACTTTTACTAGGGAAATTAATGTAGTGCAATCTAATATTGCTAAGCCATCAATTGTATTAGAAAATAACATATTGTCCAGTACGAGGTTTTCTGATAACTATCAATGGTATTTTGACGGACTCCCAATTGAAAATAGTAATTCACCATCCATTCCTATTGGTGACATGTCTGGTGAATTTCAAGTTGAAATTTATAATGGTAGATGCTTAATGAGATCAGATGTATTTGAATTCATTGTAACGGGGAATGCGGAATCACTTGAAGACGTTGTCAAAATCTATCCAAATCCTACAAATGGTGTTTTTAAAGTTCAAAGCCAAGTAAATTTAGAGATTCAAGGGGTTTATAGCTTAACTGGGGAAAGTATTGAATTCAAAGTATCACATCTTTCAAATTCATTACAAGAGGTAAGTATTGATGGTAAAGAAGGGGTGTTTTTCATTCTTTTCCGAACCTCAGATAGAAATTATATGAAAAAATTAATGGTGTTAGAGTAGCCGTGCCTAATTGGAATGGAAATGGAAGGATCTAAATTCCTTTCATTTCTTTTTATATCTAGTATCTTAGAGTTGTGAATAGACTCAAGCCGATTTTGTTTTTATTAGGGGGTTCGTTAGCTATATATTTAATAAGCCTCCTTTTTTCTGATATATTGATTTACATCATTATATCTTTAATAATATCAACTATTTTAAGGCCACTGGTTGGGTATTTAAATAGCCTGTACTTCTACGGATATAAACTCCCCAAGATTGTAACTATTATCATAGCATTCTCAGTGCTCATCGGTTTTATAGTACTTTTTATTGGACTTTTTATCCCTCTCGTGTCAGAGCAAATTCAGATTTTAAGTGGGCTTGATTATGATAATTTGTATAGTAGAATAACAACTCCTATACAATCAATTGAAGTGTTTTTGATAGACTCTATTCCAAATATTGGGGAGGAAGGCTTTATCATCGACCGTTTAAGGGAAAGCTTTCTTAATTTCGCCCAGACGGTTGATTTTAGTTACATAATTAATAATTTTATTTCCATTACTGGTAGTATTTTCGTTGCTATTTTAGCAGTAGTTTTCATTACTTTTTTCCTATTGTATGAAAAAGGATTAGCCAGGAGAAAATTCATACAATTAATTCCTAACAAATACTTTGAAGTTTCTATAGGAGCAATTTATAAAATTGAAAAGTTGCTTTCTAATTATTTACTAGGCTTACTTTTTCAAATGATTTCAATTTTTACGATTGCATCAGTCGGTCTAAGTATTTTCGGAATCAAGTACGCGGTGACTATTGCTGTGTTTGCTGCAGTAGCGAACCTAATACCTTATGCTGGTCCCATTCTTGGAGCTACCTTCGGGATCATTGTTGGAGTAACGACTGGTGGAATATTTGAATTTAATAATGAACTTTTCTTTTTGGGAGTAAAAATTGTTTCTGTATTTGCCGTGGTTCAGATTACTGATAATATTTTGCTACAACCTTTAATTTTTTCAAAAAGTGTAAAAGCACATCCATTAGAAATTTTTGTTATTATCTTTGCAGGCGCATCTTTGGCAGGGGTATTAGGTATGATTGCCGCTATCCCCGTTTATACAGTCATAAGAGTTGTATTTATTGAACTTTACCAAGGATATAAGCAATATAAAATATTTCAGAATTAAATAATATATTTTCATGGGATTACAATGTGGGATAGTCGGCTTACCAAATGTAGGTAAATCAACTTTGTTTAATGCACTTTCAAATGCCAAAGCAGAAGCTGCTAATTTTCCTTTTTGCACGATAGACCCAAACGTGGGGGTAATCAGTGTTCCAGATGAGAGATTGGAAATCCTGGAGGATTTGGTTTCTCCAGAAAAAGTGGTACCCACTATCATCGAATTTGTTGATATAGCTGGGTTGGTAGAAGGTGCTAGTAAGGGAGAAGGTTTAGGTAATAAGTTCTTGGGGAATATTAGGGAAGTAGATGCCATTGTCCATGTTGTAAGGTGTTTTGAGGATGATAATGTCACGCACGTTTCGGGCCGAGTAAACCCAGTAGCAGATAAAGATATTATTGATACAGAGCTGCAACTGAAAGACCTAGATTCTGTTGAAAAGAAGATTCAGAAAACTGAGAAAATTGCAAGATCAGGTGACGCTAATGCCAGGAAGGAATTGGCTGTTTTAAATCAGTATAAGGCCGTTTTGGAAGATGGAAAAAATGCTAGGACATTAAAACTGAGCAAAGAAGAGAAAGAACCTGTTAGGGATTTGATGTTATTGACCGACAAGCCTGTTATATATGTAACGAATGTTGAGGAATCAGCAGCGGTCACTGGCAACGAGTTGGTAACAAAGTTTAAGGATTATGTGAAAGATGAAGAGGCAGAAGTTATCATCGTTAGTGCAGCTATTGAAGCCCAAATTGCTGAATTTGATGATGCAGATGAAAAGGCTTTGTTTTTAGATGAATACGGATTAAGTGAGTCCGGCTTGAATAAGTTGATTAGAGCGTCTTATACTATCTTGGATTTGATAACGTATTTTACGGCCGGGAAACAAGAGGTCAGAGCATGGACCATTAAGAAGGGTTGGAAAGCACCACAGGCAGCAGGAGTCATCCATACCGATTTTGAAAAAGGCTTTATAAAAGCAGAAGTGATTAAACTTGACGATTACCAAAAGTATAAAACCGAACAGGCCTGCAAGGAAGCAGGTAAAATAGCTATTGAAGGCAAAGAATACGTAGTAAAAGACGGTGACATAATGCATTTTAGATTTAATGTGTAAATTTTCTTAGAAATTTTAAAACAATTTTATATCACGATTGGTCTTAGAAAATAAAAGAGGGTCGTGAGAGTTAGATTAATTTTTAAGAATAAGGAAAAAGGAGCTACTGTTCCTTTCCATCACCAGTACTATTTATTCAGATTTTTTAAGGGTTTAATTAAAAAGTGCGGTAGGGAAGAATTTTATAATTTTAAAGATTATAATTTTTCTGGTTTAAAAGGTCAAACAACGGTAAGTAAGTCTGGCCTTCATTTCTACAGTTCTAAAATAACTGTAGTTTTTTCTTCTTCAAATAAGGAGTTTGTTGATTCAATCATTGAAGTTTTATTTAGCCTTCCTGAAATACAATTGAATGGATTGACAATTGTACCTCATGCTGTGGAGCTGGAAAACGAACTTGAATTTAAAGAAGAAACGAAGTATATCTGTATTTCTCCTATTGTTTTATTAAGTCCGGAATTTTCTAGCGACTCAGGGAAAAAATTTATCCATCCTGATTCATTTGAATTCGCAGACCTCTTGCGGGATGCGCTGCTGCAAAAACGTGAACGTCATGACTTTGAAGGGTTTGAGTTTTATCCAGATAGCAATTACCTCAAAAAGTTGGAAGATAGAGGTAAAAAATATTCTAGAGTTTATCCCATTTTCGATCAGGACATTCCCTATGAGGTCAGAGGATATACTTTCCCTTTCACCTTAAAGGCGCCTCCTAGTTTGCATCAGTTTCTATTCGAGAATGGACTCGGACTGTTCAACGACAAAGGGTTTGGAATGCTAGATTTAGCAGAAGTTACTCCAGGTAGTCAAACAGTACCTTATTTCACTGGGCAGCTCGAGAATTAAACTGGGTGTAACCAATCAGCTTGTCATATCTAATTTGAGGACTGCTGTAGTAAATCAAGATATCATAGTTATTTTCAGTGGCGAAATGACTTCCTTCTATTGGGTTATTCTCTTGATTCTTTACGAAGTATAGATACTCATAATAGCCTTGTTTCAACAAAAAGCTATTTTGATAAATTCCGGTATTGGTGTTATACTTCATCCTGTTTTTATTGTTCAATTGCCAATTGTTAAATTCGCCAACCACATAGATATCACCAATTTCCTGTGGTGCTTCCAATTTAAGTTCAGTTAAGAAATAGTCAGAAACCAGCGGTATATCTTGTCTCTCTCTATTACCAATAACAAAGGTCCCATTTCTATCTTCCCATTCCCTGAAAGCTTCCGAAGCTCTTATTTGATCAACTCTTAGTGTAGTAGTAATAGGTTTTGTTTCTTTATTGATGTTGGCTACACCGTTCCCTTTGAAATTTACTGTTGAGATGTCGAAGAATCTAAATTCATTATTACCCGGGAAATTTAATTCACCATTGTAAAATTTATAGGTTAAGCGCTTGTTGCCGTCCGAAATCTGCAACGGCTTTGGTGCTTCCTTTGCGAACAACCAATTATAATTTTGTCTAACTACAGGGTAAATATCAGCACCCACATTTAGGACATTAATATTATTTAGCATCACTTCAAACTCTAGTTCCTGATGGGTTCTTCTTTTTGACACCACATTTGATGCTGAAATTTGGAAATTGATGCCAGCTTTATTTTCATGAACCATAAATCGTTCAGTTAAAATTATGTCTTCTTCATTATTATTTTGGTAAACTACGATTAAGTAATTCCCTGAAAGCCTCACTGTTGGAACCTGCCATTCATAGTGGACATATCCCATTTTGGTATCAAAAGAAAATTCAAATTCTCTAATTGGGAACTGATTAAATTCTTCCAAGTAATCCATAGCCTGAATATTGCTTTTGGCTGTCCAATCCTTATTGCAATGAAGTATTTTTGCAAAATACTGTTGTTGTTGCTCATTGATGTCATCAAAAGTCAGAAGCAGTCGATCGTTTTTCCCAAGTTCCAGCACTGGATTGTTAGTAGAAGTCATTTTGTTACCATTGAAGAGTATTGATTGCACAGTATTTATCCTTTCTTGGTAACTTTTACTTTCAAAAGATAGATCAGGATAATAGCTTTTTGGACTTGGGGTTTTGCTGCCTGTTGACTGTACGGGAACGCAACTATTCTGTGTACTTATAATAATCAAAAACGTAATTAAAATAATTAAATTCTGTTTCATTCCAACCTTTAATTTGTATTTTGGGTCTAATATAAACAGAATCCTTAAGGTTTTTGTCATGCCTAGAACCAAAGAACTTATAAAAGGTTGCCAGAAGGGCGACAGAAAGAGTCAATATGAACTCTACCAGCAATTCTCCTCGGGAATGATGGCTGTAGCTTTGCGCTATTCAAAATCAACTTTAGAGGCGGAAGATATTTTGCAGGAAGGGTTCATAAAGGTTTTTGAGAATATAGTGAAGTTTAGAGGGGAATCAAGTATTGGTTATTGGATTAAAAGAATCATTATTAATACTGCGCTAAATCATCAGAGAAGTAAGTTGTATCTCTATCCTATGGTTGACGTAGAAGAAATAAGAGAAGGAATTAATTCTCTCTCAGTAGATAGCTTGGCAGTTGAAGATTTGATGGATTTAATACAAGATTTGCCTACAGGATGTCAAGTAATTTTTAACTTATACGCAGTTGAGGGCTATCAACATAAAGAAATTGCAGAAATGCTCGATATAAGCGTAGGGACATCGAAATCTCAATATGCAAGAGCAAGAAAAATATTAATGGAACAATTAGAGAAACAAAGTAAGTGGGGGAATGAAAGATTTCAATAAAGATAAATTTAACGATTCTATTCGCAGAAAACTTGACCAAGCTGAAGTTCAGCCTGGCAATAATGTATGGGAAGGGATTGAAGCTGGATTGCTTAAGCAAGAAAATGGAAAAATGCAGAAACGAGCTGCCTTCTATAGAAATCTTGCCGCTGCAGTAATTTTTATCGCTTTAATTTCTATCTATTTTAATTTGCAGGATTTCACCTTTAAGGTAAAACAGGATACTACACTAGCTCCTGTTGAGCTTCCAGAAAGTAATGTTCAAAAATTATTCATCAGTAATAATGATGTTTTCCTGGCTAAACCGGAATTAATAGCTAGCGACAAAGAAGACGATAAAGATAAAAGTAATTTTGAAGGAAATGCATTTGCAGTTTCTAATAATGATAATCAAACAGCGAGTATTAAATCATCTTCAATAGAGAATAATCAGACTATTGTTTTTTATGAGAAAGAAATCGGGAGAGAATCGGATGTTTTTATATCAAAAATAGAAGCCGTTTCACCAGCATTGATTGAATTTCCTAAATTGGAAGTTGCAGTTGAGGAAGTTTCCTATTTTGCAGTTAGTAGTCTGGATAAACCGAAGAAAAAGTCAGACCTTGCTTGGAATACGAATGTAAATATTGGATCGGGAAGTTTTAACCCTAATTCGGAAATTACTGAAACACCATTATTTTCTACCGTTTCTACACTCAATAATCCTGGTACTGCAGGAAGAACAACTAGTGATAATACAAATTTTAATGCCAAGCAAGAGAGGGAAACTGTTGAAAACTTAAGTTCTGCGCCTATGCAAGGCAATATTTCTTTTACTTTAGGATTAAATTTTGGAGTAATTCTAAATGACAAGTGGAATATAAAATCAGGTTTGCAATATGGTGCTTATCGATCTTCCTCCCTTAGTAGTACAGTATTAAGAGATAGGAACAGTGATCAGTTATACCCATATCATGGGGCAAGTAGTTCAACAGAAATATCGGACGGTAGGGTCGTGAATGTTACATCTGAGTATGAATTGTATAATGATCTACATATTTTGACAATTCCTGTTATGGCTTCTTACAAAGTAATTGATAGTAAATTTGATATTTCTTTAGTTGCTGGACTATCGGGAGATTTCATAGTTAGAAATACTTTGAAAGGTGGAAGCGATCAAATCAATGAAATTCAGTTTAGTCAAGGTGACAAAAAATCATATAAGAACTTTTTTGCAAGTAGCATTGCTGGGATAGAGGTAAGTTATCCCTTCGCAGATAAATATGCATTAAGTATTATGCCAACATACAAACGTGCACTATCTAATGTAACAACCGATGATGCTACATTTAGCAGCATGCCGGCATTTATGGGGCTCAATATGAGCTTGGCATATATGTTTTAATAATTGAGTTATGGAGTTAGCTACTCATCGCTTTCGCCCTTATTTGCTAAATGTTTTTTGATTTCTTTAAAAGCCATATCCATTTCATTAAAATCATAAGGCGATTTTATGAATTTCGCATATTTTTCTGAATCAATTATTGGAGTTCTAATAATTTGAGGGTGGTCTTTAATTAATTGTAAAAGGTCGTGTTCATCAAAATCTTTATCTTTTAGCTCATCCTGATAGTAGTCATTATTTTCATCTATTAATTCCTTTACAGTGATGTTAAGCTTCTGGGCAAGTTCGGCCCATTGCCTTTCAGTTAAGGTCTCTTTGCTTAAGTCAATCGCATTTATATAATGCTGATCTAAAGAAGTTGCATAGCCAAAAGCTTCTCTCTCTTTAATTTGACTGCTATCGTAGATGAATTTAATTTCCATATTAGTCTTTTTCTGTGTCTCCATGTATATTGAACTATGTACCCGAGTTGAAGTTTCAAATATAGGCTACTAATATTTACCAACGTTTGATATCCGACTCTCAGATTGCCTGCTTAATAATGTCTGTATTTCATTCTAGTAGTCACGATTTTATTTCAAAATTGGAAACTGTTAGACCGTTTGAGAAATATTTGAAGAGTCAGTTCTAAGTTAGAAGAGGTTTATAGATCTTTTAATTATACAAGGCTGAGCCAATTTTGACGTAATCATCAGAAGAATTGGGCAGTCTAAATTATCTTGATTTTCTTGTATTGAAGTATGACTAGGAACTTTTAAGGACTTCCTTACTATTTATCAAGCCTTATTTAACTTATAAAAGTTGGTTTACGGAAAGTCTTTAGAGTAGCTTTCAAATTCTAGCTGCGTCCATGAAAAACGAAAGTAGATTCAAATCATTCTTATAGATCACCTTGATTTACAAAGATCTATAAAAATAGTTTAATTAAGTGGTATTCTAAATTTTAGGTAGAGATTAAATTCCGGATTTAAACTAATATTAGTTCTGCCATAGCCCGGAATATTTTTTATTTTAAAATCATCAAAATCATCATATTGTAGAAGTGATTTTAGTCGGAATTTAAAGCCAATGGAAAGAAAATCAGGGATATCTTTTTTTCGAATCCTTTTTATTTTTTTCTCAGAAGTTAATACAAATTCATACCATCGTGCTGTTAAATTATTTCGATTGAGTTCCCCGGTCTCATTTTCAAATACAGGATTTCCGATTTCATACGCTATATTTTCATTAAAAGATGCTTGTGAATATCTTAAACCTAAAAGTAAAAAGTTGTTTGGGTTTACTGTAAAATGGTAGTCAAGCCCAATCCGGTAGTAGTTGCCGTCAGACTTATAATCTGAGTTTTTATAGGCTTCTTCAGGTGTTAGTTCTGCTACACCGTATTCACCGATTACTGAGAGTTTCTCTAAGATTAGAAAATTAACTGCTCCTTCCCATTTTTCACTATTGTCAGTTAATAAAGTGTGTAGTTTTAGATAATCAAACCCAATTCCTAAGCTTAATCTTTTAAGTTTCTCCTGCATTTCAGGTTCTTCAGAATTTTCATCTGTTGAATCCTGTGCAAATGCTTGAGTCATCGATAATGGTATGAATAATAAAAGGTATAAGAATTTATATTTCAACATATATTTCAAGCTCATTACTGATACAATCGGAAATTGGTTGGCAACCAAACGGCCCTCTTAAGGAATCAAATTGATGTTCAATCACCTTTAAATCTTTCACAGATTTGGTGATTTTGCTATTAATTGTGGTGTCGTTCAATTGATATTCGATTTTCATAAATCGTAAAGAGTCTGCGAGTTCAATTTTAATAATATATTCGGACTCAGTCTGCAGCGTATTAATTGGTATGCGAAATCTATTTAAACTATCCCCTCCTCTAACATTTTCAAATAAATTGGTTTTTCCATTTATAGATTCGATACTAATGGTTTTATCATTTGTGGTTGTGATTAGGGCATTTATTAAAGCCAATGAGTCTGACTTTAGCGTTCTGAGGTTATTTAATGAGTCAACAACAGGAGCGTTTTCAGGTTTATCTAATGCTGCGTCCACAGCTTTTATTTCAGTATTCAATCTGCTTTTGTATTGAGTCAGTGTATCTAAAGATGTTTTGTTCAGAATACTCAAATTGAAATATGGGTATGCATTGTCGGGACCACAATCATCACAAGGTTCACAAGCACCAAAGAGGAAAAGTCCAATTAGGGCAATAACAATATGTTTGGTGGCAGTTTTCAACATGACCGCAAAATTAAGCTTTCTAATTGATTTATTATGTACATACGGTTTAATCCTGAGTGAAAGCAAAGCTAATAATATTGGCTCCCATTTTAAGCGCCTTTAATCTAACGGCCTCTGGGTCTTTATGAATACTTTGATCCTCCCAGCCATTTCCCAAATCACTTTCATAAGAATAAAAACATACAACCCTACCTTCATAAATAATGCCAAGTCCTTGAGCCGGCTTCCCATCATGTTCGTGTATTTTGGGGAGACCATCTTTAAATTTGAATTTTTGATGATAAATAGGGTGATCGTATGGTATTTCTACAAAATCAGATGCCGGAAATACCTTTTTCATTTCCAATCTTATAAATTGGTCTAGACCATAATTATCGTCTATATGTAAAAAACCGCCTGAGATGAGATAATTCCTTAGATTTTGAGCTTCATCATCCGAAAAAACTACATTGCCATGTCCAGTCATATAAATATAGGGATATTGGTAAATTTCCTTACTACCTACTTCCACAACATAGTCTTTATTACTCAGCGGGAGATTTAATTCCTTTTCGCAAAAATTGATTAAATTCGGAAGTGCTGTTTTATTGGCATACCAATCTCCACCTCCACTATATTTTAATTTGGCTATTTTTACTTGCTGTGAATAAGCAGAAAATATGGCAAAAAGAAATACGAGTAGTATGCTGAGATTTTTATTCATTTTTATTCAGTTCATTAAAATCTTTTATTTTCATCAGCAGTCCGTTGGGTAGTTCTTCTTTTTTTAAAGAAGTGTATAATCCAATGACATCCATTCCTGCACTTTTTGCCGACTGAATTCCTGCCAATGCATCCTCCATCACAACGCAATTTTCAGGAGAAATATTCAATTGTTCTGCAGCTTTTATATAAATCTGTGGGTCCGGCTTTCCTTTTATAACCATTGTGCTATCAATAACCGCATCGAAATATTCTCTAATATTTAAGCCATCTAAGGTGAAATCTGCATTGGCTGTAATAGCTGAAGTGGCCACTGCCATTTTCAAACCTGCTTTTTTAGCTTTTGGCAAAAATTCCATTAAGCCAGGTGTTGGAGCCAAGTCCTGGCTGTATAAATCACGGTATATTTTCTCTTTCTCTTCAGCTAAACGCATCACTTCCTTAGGATCAGCTCCCGGTTTTAAGTCTAAAATCACTTCTTGAATGGTTCTTCCGTTGTAATGATTTTGAAACTCCTCTTCTGTGACCTCTTTACCAAATTGTTTTAAAAATATTTTCAAAGCTTCAATATGGTAAGAAATATTGTCAATTATAACTCCGTCCATATCAAAAATAATGGCTTTTTTGTTAGAGAATATATCGTGCATTTCTGTTTTTTTAAAGAATTACGAAATAAGTTAAAATCCCTTTAATTACCTTAATAAGTGTTGCATTTCTTGTAATTACTTGATTTTTGACTTTGCTTTTATAATCAACTATATTATGTTTTTAGATAATGATCTAAACAATTCGTGTATTGATTTATTGTTATAGTATCACTTTTTGAATTCTAATACTCATGATATGAACATTAGATTTTTATTTTTGATAACCATTTTTACTTACATTTCTTTTGAAAGTACAGCTCAAGCACTTTTAGATGATGAAGACACCACATTCATTACAGTAGGTGGCGCGGTTCGTTTTAATACAATATATACTATATATGAAGGGAAAACGTCTCCTTTGCCTACAGAGAATAGAAATGGATTCTTTTGGGATACTTTCCGATTGGAAGCTAATGGACAGACCAAAAATGTAGGAATTGATTTCGAATATCGCTTTTACCCGGGCTTTAATACGCATTTTGTGAAAAAAGCATTTTTATTTCATGACTTTTCTGATCAACTACAAATGCAATTGGGAGTCACCCAGGTTCCTTTTGGTAAGTTAGAATTTTCAGGTAATTCTTGGTGGTTTCATTTACCATACTACTTCGGCTTGGAAGACGATTATGATACAGGCTTGAAATTTAAATGGCAAAAAGAAAATTGGACGTACCACTTAGCATACTTCTTAATGGCAGAACCCAGGGGTGTTAGTGAACCGGATTACGGAAGCTTCGCATCTGCCAGATATTCTTATGATGTTATTCCTTCCGATGGCTATAATGGAAATAAAGAAAGAAACCAGGTCAATGCAAGAGCTGAATATGAAAAAGGGAAATTCTTGATAGGACTTTCTGGGCAGTTTGGTGAAATATTTAATTCTAATATAGGAAAAAGCTTTGCTCATTGGGCCACCGCATTTCATTCTCAATATGCTGTCAATAAAGTAGCAAGAATTAATTTTCAATTAACTCATTATGATTATCCCAATAGTATAGATGATGCAGGGAATTCAGTAGACTATGTTAATATGGGAGCGTACGGATTTGACACCTATCAAGTGGCATCAAGTGCTACTACTTTCTCATTGGGTTTGTCTTATGAGTATAAGTTGGAATGGGGACCAATTTCCTCTCTGACGTTTTATGATGATTATTCTTATATGTATAAGTATGGAAGCATTGAAATTTTGGGAGAGGAATACAAATTTGTAGATTCCCAGCAGAATATTTTGGGGTTTATGGTGACCGCAGGGAATACCTATACGTTTTTTGATATTGCTTCAGGCATTAATCAACCATGGCTAAGTAATGCATTTGGTGGAAATGCATTAAGTAGTGGAAGAGGTGAAAATGTAAATGGAAGGGTAGGCGTTACTGAGGAAGGAGCTATCAATGCACCGCTTGAAAAACCTACTATCAATACCCGATTCAATATAAATATTGGTTATTATTTCTAAATAGAAGAAAGCACTATGAAGAATAAATTAAGTAAATATTTCGATGTTCATAAACCGGTTTTCTGGCCGGCAACCATTTTGATTGTGGTTTTCATCACTGTCACTTTGGTAGTTGGTGAACCTATGGAAAAAGTCTTTGCCAAAATTCAAGCTGGTATTTCTGATTATGCGGGTTGGTTTTTTGTATTGGTAACTAATTTGTTTTTAATATTTTGTATTGTGATTGGTTTTAGTAAACTGGGTAAAATCAAACTAGGAGGAAAAGATGCTAAACCAGAGTTTAGTCGTGGTGCGTGGTTTGCTATGCTTTTTAGTGCAGGTATGGGCATCGGCATCATTTTCTGGGGTGTAGCAGAGCCCATGACTCATTTTTTAACTCCACCACAGGATGTAGAAAATCCTAGAGAAGCCGCCTCTCAAGCTATGCAATTTAGTTTTCTACATTGGGGGCTTCATGCTTGGGGTATTTATGCTTTAGTAGGGCTTTCACTTGCTTTTTTTGCTTTTTCAAGAAAATTACCGCTTACCATTCGTTCGGTTTTTTATCCAATTTTAGGAGATAAAATCTATGGATGGATAGGTGATGTGATTGATGTGATCGCAGTTTTGGCTACTTTATTTGGTCTAGCTACTTCTTTAGGGTTAGGAGTGAAACAAGTAAATTCTGGATTAAGCTATCTTTTCGATATCCCAGATACGGTCACCACCCAAGTATTACTTATTGCTGGAATTACCCTGGTTGCCACTATTTCTGTTTTTTCGGGCATTGACAAAGGAGTGAAGAATTTAAGTGAATTGAACATTAGGATTGGTGCAATATTCTTAATATTTATTATTGCAGTTGGACCCACCCTGTATATTTTCGATTCTTATATTCAGAATTTAGGTAACTATATCCAAGATTTCTTCAGCATGAGTTTCTGGACGGAATCTTATGCTAAGGATGGGGAAGGCGGTTGGCAAAATGGCTGGACTGTTTTCTACTGGGCATGGTGGATTAGTTGGTCACCTTTTGTAGGAATGTTTATAGCACGTGTATCCAAAGGAAGGACTGTGAAAGAATTTATTACGGGTGTTCTATTGGTACCGACTTTATTGACATTCTTATGGATGACAGCTTTTGGTGGAACTGGAATTTGGGTTCAACTTAATGAAATAGCTGATATTGGTCCTGAAATCGTAGCTAATGCGTCTACAAGTCTGTTCGTATTATTAGAACAATTCCCACTGACGGGAATAGCCTCTGGTATTGGAGTGATATTGGTCATCAATTTCTTTGTTACTTCCTCGGATAGCGGTTCATTGGTGATTGATAGTATCACCGCTGGTGGTAAATTAGACGCGCCAGTTGGTCAAAGAATTTTCTGGGCAGTTTCTGAAGGAGCAGTCGCTGCTGTATTGCTAGTGGGGGGTGGGCTCACAGCCTTACAAACAGCTGCCATCACTACCGGGCTACCATTCGCATTCATTTTGATTTTAATGATGTTCAGTCTTTATAAAGGATTGATGAAAGAACATGCACGTAACTTAGCCATAGATAAAGAGACTGATTTTGAATCTTACCAAGAAAAGTTAAAATCTGTTCTGGGAAAGAGAAGTGAGAAAAACACTAAAAACAAAGAGGGATGAAGAATGTAATAGTATTTTTGGATATGTCCAAAATGGACGAAATAGTACTGAAACAAGTAAAACAACTGGAAGGTGTTTGGGGCTTTGATAAAATATGTCTGGCTCATTACATTGAGTTGCAAGAATTGACAGATGATTTTTCTTCCCAATTTCCTGACTTGGATAAACCATTGGAAGAAATCCTTGAAGATGAAATCGTTGAAAAAGCTACACAGGCTGGATGGGGAGCTGAAGATTATTCAGTTAAAATCCATAATAAAGGTGGAAAGGATGACTTAACCAATTGGGTGAATACTAGTGCGTATAATCTTTGTGTTTTCGGTAAAAAGGTAATAAATCCAGGGTCTGGTATTTTTGCTTCCAAAATTGCTCGTTTGATCGATAAATCTATTTTATTCACAACAGAAACATCCCGTCCTCATTTCGATAATGTTATGCTCTGTGTGGATTTCTCTACATATTCTAAGAAAGCTGTGAAGTTTCTAAATCATTTCATTCCCGATTCTAGTTCAAATTTTAGTTTATTTCATGTCTATAAAGTGCCTGCTATTTATTTCCCATTTGTGAAGCAGAAATCAGAAGAACTTGTAGAGGAAGAGAGGAAAAAAGCGGTAAAGGCATTAGATCACTTTAGGGAAAGATACACAAAACAACCTCAGTCCAATGCGTGGGTGGAATATGCTAATGATCAGCCTTCGGATAAGGTGATCTATAATTATGCCCGAACGCATCATGTAGATTTAATAGTAGTGGGGATCAAAGGAAAATCGGATGACGATGACTTATTAATTGGTTCTGTGGCAGAAAAGCTTATTCAGCCTGACAGGTCTATTCCTGTTCTTTTAGTACAGTAAATTGTGCCTGCTTTCAGGCCACTTGATACCGTTTCCCAGGAATAGATTTAATTAGGCCCTGCATTTCCAAATTCAGTAAAATACGGGCCAGCTGATTGAGATTTATTTGGCTTTTGATGCTTAGAATATCAATGGGAAGCTCTTTGTTATTTTGTAGCAGGGTGTTCATTACGCTTTGTTCCTCCTCGCTCAAGGAAGACAGATCCAATACTTTTTGTTTTATAGCTGCTTGGTTTTCCAATTCCCAGTTCATGATATACAAAACATCATCTGCGGTTTCCACTAAATGCGCTTTATGCTGTTTGATGAGTTTATTGCATCCCTCAGAGTAGCTGTCGCCAATTCTTCCAGGAAAAGCACCTACCTCTCTGTCATAAGAATTAGCTAATTCTGCAGTAATTAATGCACCTCCTTTTTTGGCGGCTTCCACAACAATCACTAAATCTGCCATACCCGCTATTATTCTGTTTCTAGCTGGGAAGTTGAAGGCATCTGGTTTTGTTCCAAACGCTTGCTCCGTAATTATTCCACCTGTTTTCTGCATCTCTGTGGCTGTAGATTGATGAGCGGATGGATAGATGACATCCATTCCAGATCCCATCACTGCATATGTAGAAAGATGATTCTTTAAGGCGGCACGGTGAGCATGTATGTCTATTCCGTAAGCCAAACCACTCAAAATAATTGGCTTTAGTGGGCTCAGCTTCTCAACCATTTCCTCAGTCAATTTCTTCCCATAATTAGTAGCATTTCTTGTACCCACCACTGCAATAGTGGGTTGTTTTCTGTCAATGGGGAATTGGCCTTTGGTGTAGATTAGAATTGGTGCATCAGGGATTTGTTTTAACCGAAAGGGGTAGTCCCTATCTAAATAACTTATAATTTTGACTCCCTTCTTTTCTGCAAGGGCAAACTCCTTTTCAGCATAATCAGTAATTACTCTACTTTTAATATTGTCAATGGTTTTTTGTCCTATGCCAGGAATTTTCAACAGTTTGGAGTAAGGTAGGTCTAAGATTGCCTGGGCGGAACCGCAATGGCTTATAAGGTTTTTAATGGTAAGGTTACCAATTTTGGGGATCAAATGCAGGCTTAAAAGTGCCTTTTCCTCTGCATTCATACGGGGAGATTTTTGGTTTTATATATTTTCTTTTATTTCGGTTAAAAAGTTTCTGATGTTTCTAAGAGAGTCCAACATTTCCATTTTATCACGAACTTCATTAGAATCGTTTTTAAGCATATCCTTGGCGCCCTGTAGCGTAAAGCCTTTTTCTTTTACTAAGTGATAAATCAATTTTACATTATCGATATCTTCCTTGGTAAATTGTCTGTTTCCTTTCCTGTTCTTCTTTGGCTTGATAATATCAAACTCTCCTTCCCAAAATCGAATCAATGAGGTGGCAACATCAAATTGCTCAGCTACTTCACCTATGGTGTAGTATTTTTTCTCTATGGTTTTTTCCTTGTATGGCACGATATTTTCAATATGCTAATGTTAAAAAAAAATTCATTCCGCTATAACTAGCGTGGATAAAATAAAAATGCTAACGTCAAGAAATTAAATAGCCTTATAAAAGCACTATCTAAAATTGTTCTTGAATATAGCGAATATTCCCTTCTGGGTCAATGAAAATCTTTGATTCTGGAAAATCAGCATCTGTTAATTCTTTTATTTTTTGCGAAGCTCCATGATTTACATCTATTTCAGGTATTCCTGCTCCTTTTTGCAAGGCTGAAATTATCTTTCCTTTTATAAAACTTCCATCTTCCAGAATCCAAACTTTTGCAATGGGAGCAAGCCCATTTTCTCCTCTTAAATTAAATCTCCCGTAGGTAGCAAAATTCCCTAAACTATATGCGATAAATCTGTTTTTATACACTTCAATTGCTCTAGCAACATGAGGGCCATGACCGAAAATAATATCGGCTCCTGCATCTATCATAGCATGCGAAAATTCATATACGTTTCCTCTATTCTCCCCATAAAAGTATTCTCTCTCACGGGTCACATGCTGATACTTTTTACCTTCGGCTCCTCCGTGGAATGAAACGATAATGATATCTGTCAAACTATCCAGATGTTGAACTAAGCCTACGGCTGCATCCATATCATTGATGCTTTGAGTCCCGTTATTGGGAGAAAAAGCAACAAATCCGTATTTTATTCTATCCTTTTCAAAAATGCTAAAAGGTTGAGCTAATTGGCCGGCATGGTGAATTCCTAAGCTGTCCAAAACCCTCATTGTATTTTTTCTACCTGTGTCTCCAAAGTCCCCGGCATGGTTATTAGCTAAACTCATCATGTCAATCCCAGCATTTACATAATGCTGCGCCAAATGCTCTGGACTCCTGAAGATATAACATAACGATGGGTCAGAGCAACTTTTTGCTTCTCCTCCTTCGTTTAGGATAACCCCTTCCTGATTACCAAAAGTTAAATCTGCATCTTTCAAAACGTGAGCCACGGAAGAAAGCATGTATTTTCCTGAATCTGGTGGTAAATAACCTTCATTTGGGAAATTAGTACCGATCATAATATCACCAACTCCAATTACAGTGATAGTATCTGCCTTTTTTGGATGGATGTTAATGACAACTTCTTCCTGCCTTTTTACTGTATCTTGTAGAGCAATTATAATTGAATCCTTTTTCAGTTCAGTGCTGTCAATTTGTGCTTGCGCATTCTCCTGTAAATCCTTTTTGCTATCCTGCTTCGATGTTTTTTGCAGGGATTTACAGCCCGAAAGGACGATAAACAAAATAAGAAATGTAAAAACGGATTTATTCATACGGACTGAGGCTAAAAAAAGCAGCCTATTGACTGCTTTTTAAATTTTCAATTTCTTTAAAGATTATCCTAACGATTGATTTTCTCTAGATGAAAGCTCTAACAATTTTTCATATTCCTCATCCGATACATCTTGGTAGAAGTAGTGTACAGGATTAATGGGTTTGTTGTCTTTATGGATTTCGTAGTGTAAGTGAGGTGCGGTTGAAGTTCCTGTTGTCCCAACAAATCCTATGCAATCTCCTCTTTTGACCTTATCACCTATTTTCACATTAAATGATGACATGTGAGCATATTTCGTTACAAAGCCGAAACCATGATCTATTACAACTAATTTTCCAAAACCACCAAACGTAGTTCTGACTAGAACAACCTCTCCGTCACCTGTGGAATAGATTGGAGTTCCTCTTGGGGCAGAGAAATCACAACCTTCGTGCATTCTTACTACTTTCAAAATCGGATGCATTCTCATCCCATATCCTGAAGCTAACCTTTTTAATTCTTTATTGGGAATAGGTTGGATAGCTGGAATCGAGGCCATCATTTCCTCTTTATTTTCTGCTAATTCCAAGATTTCATCATATGATTTGGTCTGAATGTACATTTGCTTCTTCACCTTATCCAAATCTTGCATCATCCCAAGAATTAAATTTTCACGTTCTAATTCACTTTCAATGATGTTTTTATATCTTTCTGCGCCACCAACACCTGCGCTTCTGATGCTAGATGGGATGGGTTCAGCACCCATTATATTTCGGTAAACTTCATCATCTCGCTCTTGTAAAGACGATAAAACCTTTTGAACATTATTAACTTCCTTTTCCATCATTTCATAATAGAATTGGAGTTCTTTATTTTCTTTTTTGAGTTGAGCCTCCTTTGGAGAGTCGAAATATGAATTATAAACAATAATAATTCCGACTGCTAAAATTAAAGCTACAGACAAAAAGCCTAATAAGTTTAAAAATATGTCCCACTTTGAAACCTTAACTCGCTCATATCTGCAAGTTTCGGTGTCGTAATAGTATTTAATTCTTGCCATTCCGTTTTAGACTCGTTAAAAACTTCTAATTTTGTATTCGGATTCTTTAATCCGCAAAATTGCACAAAGGTTCATCAAAAATCAAATTTTTTGATAAATCTCATTGATAAAAGCAAATATAAACATTTTATTTTAAAGTAAAACATTAAATACAAATACTTTACTCCATGACTTCCAGTGAGATACGTAAAAAGTTCTTGAATTACTTCCAAGAAAAGCAGCACAAAATAGTGCCCTCAGCGCCTATGGTGATCAAAGATGACCCTACTCTGATGTTTACCAATGCCGGTATGAATCAGTTTAAAGATTATTTTTTAGGAAATAAAAGTGCTGAAGCAACAAGGGTAACCGATACACAGAAATGTCTTCGGGTTTCTGGAAAACATAACGATTTGGAGGAAGTAGGTCATGATACCTACCATCATACCATGTTTGAAATGCTAGGAAACTGGTCGTTTGGAGATTATTTCAAAAAGGAAGCTATAGCGTGGTCTTGGGAATTATTGACCGAAGTTTATAAGCTCCCGAAAGAAAGATTGTATGTAACGGTCTTCGAAGGAGATAAAGCAGATAATATACCCTTTGATCAAGAGGCTTATGATTTTTGGAAATATCATATTGATGAATCCAGAATATTAAAAGGAGACAAAAGTGATAATTTTTGGGAGATGGGTGATACCGGTCCATGTGGTCCTGCTTCTGAAATTCATGTGGATTTGAGAGATGAAGCGGATATAGCAAAAATACCTGGGAAGGATTTGGTGAATAATGACCATCCCTTAGTAGTAGAAATCTGGAATTTGGTTTTTATCCAATTCAACAGGAAGGCCGATGGAAGTTTGCATGCATTGCCGGCAAAACACATTGATACGGGTATGGGCTTCGAGCGTATTTGCATGGCCATCCAAAATAAAAAATCTAATTACGATACAGATGTTTTTACTCCTTTATTAGATGAAGTGGCCAAGATTTCTGGAAAAAAGTATGGTGAACTAAGCAAAATAGACATTGCATTCCGTGTAATTGTGGATCATATCAGAGCAATTTCCCTATCTATTTCTGATGGGCAATTGCCGTCCAATAATAAAGCGGGCTATGTAATTAGAAGAATTTTAAGAAGAGCAGTCCGCTATGGCTATACTTTCTTAGATTTAAAAGAGCCTTTCCTTTATAAATTGGTTTCAATTTTAGCCAAGCAGTTTGAAGAGGTTTTTTCTGAATTGAAAGCACAGCAAGAATTAGTCGAGAAAGTAGTTAAAGAAGAAGAAACAGCATTCTTAAGAACATTGGAGAATGGATTGAGAAGATTGGACAGCATAAAAGCCGAGCTTTCGCAAAGTAGCAAATCAGCTATATCTGGTGCAGTGGCTTTTGAATTGTATGATACTTATGGCTTTCCATTGGATTTAACTGCTTTGATTGCGAAAGAGAATGGATTAACTGTTGATGAAAAAGGCTTTGAGCAAGCAATGACTGAGCAAAAAAATCGCTCAAAATCAGCAGCTAAAATGGAAACAGGCGACTGGAAAATTGTGAACGAAGGCAGTGATGTAGAATTTGTTGGGTACGATGAAAATAAATCGGAAGCCAAAATTTTAAGATACCGTGCTGTAAAAACTAAGAATAAAGAACAAATTCAGGTGGTACTAGATAAAACCCCTTTCTATGCGGAAAGTGGTGGTCAAATAGGTGATACTGGTAATCTCAAAATTGGAGATCAAACCATTAAGGTATTGGATACCAAAAAGGAAAACGACTTGATTGTTCATTTTGTGGATAAAATTCCTTCGCGATTAGATGCTAAGGTATATGCTGAAATAGATAATGAGCGCAGAAGGAAAATTGTTTATAATCATTCCGCTACCCACCTCTTACATGCGGCCTTAAGGGAAATTTTAGGAGATCATGTGCAACAAAAGGGTTCTTTGGTTTCAGACAAAATATTACGTTTCGATTTTTCTCATTTTTCTAAAATGACTGATGAAGAAATACTGAAAGTGGAGCGCAGGGTAAATGAAAAAATCAGGGAAAACATTCCGCAACAAGAGGAACGAAATATTCCTATTGAAGAAGCAAAAGCCAAAGGAGCTATGGCACTCTTTGGAGAGAAATATGGAGATAATGTAAGAATGATTACATTCGATCCGAATTATTCAGTAGAGCTTTGTGGTGGTGTCCATGTGTCGGCTACTGGAAATATAGGGCAATTTAAAATCACCACTGAAACTTCTGTAGCGGCTGGAATTAGAAGGATCGAAGCTGTAACAGGAGAAAAGGCAGAAGAATATCACTTAAATCAAGAAGCAATTCTAAAGCAAGTGAATGCTTTATTGAAAAGCCCGAAAGATTTGGCTCAGGCAGTAGAGCAGTTGATGAAAGAGAAGAATGAATTGCAAAAATCTTTGGAGAAGGAGCAATCAAAGCAGGCAGGTCAATTGAAAGATGAGTTAATCAAAAATGCTGAGAAGAAAGGCGATATTACAGTGATCATCAGCGAGATTACTTTGCCTAATGCCGATGCTTTAAAGAAATTATCCTTTGAGCTTAAAAATGAGGTCGATTCGTTATTTGCAGTTTTAGCTTGCGAGATCGATGGAAAACCGCAGATTTCTGTAGTGATTTCAGACAATTTGGTTGAAAACAAAGATTTGAATGCGGGAAAAATCATAAGAGATTTGGCTAAAAATATTCAAGGAGGAGGCGGTGGTCAGGCCTTTTTTGCCACAGCAGGTGGGAAGAAATTGGAAGGTTTAGCAGATGTAGTAGCACAAGCCAAAACTATGGCTAAGGAATTATAAAAATATGTCTTTAGACGAATCTATAAGAAATAAATATACGGTCGTAATTGGGCTTGAAGTTCATGCGCAGCTGCTAACAGAAAGCAAATTGTTTTGCGGTGATTCAACGGCATTTGGAGCAAGTCCGAATACTCACATAAGTCCAATTTCGTTGGGTCATCCCGGCACCTTACCAAAGCTCAATAGAAAAGCTGTGGATTACGCCATCAAAATGGGATTGGCGTGTGACTGCCAGATTACAAAAGAAAATATATTTGCCAGAAAAAATTATTTCTATCCGGATTTGCCTAAAGGGTATCAAGTCACTCAAGATAAAGCACCAATTTGCGTAGGTGGCAAAGTGTGGATAAAGCCAAAAGGCGCTATAGAAGAAAAAGCCATTGCATTGAATAGAATCCACATGGAGGAAGATGCTGGTAAATCAATCCATACTGAAGATGCAATGGATACTTTGGTCGATTATAATAGAGCAGGAGTTCCTTTGATTGAGATTGTAACTGAACCAGATTTGCGAAGTGCAGATGAAGCTTACTCCTTTTTAACAGAAGTAAGAAAGCTGGTGAGGTACCTAGAAATATGCGATGGTAATATGGAAGAAGGTTCCTTGAGATGCGATGCCAATGTTTCTGTGATGTTGAAAGATGCCGAGCAATACGGAAGCAAGGTAGAAGTTAAAAACATGAACTCCATCAGAAATGTACATCGAGCTATTGAACATGAAGCAGAAAGACTAATTCTTTTGCTGGAAAAAGGAGAGACTATCATCTCAGAAACGCGTGATTTTGATGCGGGCAGCGGAACAACTTCCAGCCTTAGGACAAAAGAAGAATTGAATGACTATCGTTATTTCCCAGAGCCGGACTTATCTCCCTTAATTGTTGATGAGAACTGGATTGATGAAATTAAAGTTCAGATGCCAGCACTTCCACGTGAACTATATCAGAAGTTTGTAACTGAGTATGGTATTCCGGATTATGATGCGCAGGTATTAATTGATTCAAAAGAAGTAGCTCTTTATTTTGATGCACTTTGTAAAGAGACCCAGAATTACAAATCTGCATCTAATTTGGTAATGGGGCCAGTGAAGTCGTACCTGAACGAACATGGTTCAAGTATTGATCAGTTTTCTATCTCTCCGCAGCGATTAGCAGGATTGATAAAACTGGTTGATGAAGGCAAAGTGAGTAATACTATTGCAAACCAGCAAATTTTTAGTAAAATGTTGGAAAACCAGGGATCTGATGCTCAGGCTATTGCAGAGGAAGAGAACTTAATTCAAGAAAGTTCGTCTGAGAATATTCAGCCAATAATTGATGAAGTATTAAGTGAGCTTTCAGATAAAGTGAAAGAATATAAATCTGGAAGAAAAGGATTAATAGGATTGTTCGTTGGCGAAGTAATGAAAAGGAGCAAGGGCAAGGCAGATCCTAAAAAGACAAATGAATTATTACAACAAACTTTAAAATAGAATATGAAGATTATCTTAAGAAATAGTGCATTAGCTATTATTGCAGCTTTATTTTTTGTTTCCTGCGGAAGTGAAAAAGAAGATAAGTCAGGAGTTACGATTAGTGGTAGGGTAGAAAATCCACAGGACCAGGGTGTGATTTCATTAGCTAAAATTAGTGCTGGTAAAAGAGAAGTGGTGGATACCCTTTATTTGGACGCCAATAATACGTTTGAAACCTCGGTGGATGTTACAGGTCCAGAATTTTTTCAATTGAATTTTTATAATAATCAGGTTGCAACCCTGATCGTCAGTGAAGATGATTTAAAAGTGGTCGTTGATGGAGCAGATAGAAATGGCAAGTTGGAGATTTCCGGTTCAAAAGATATGGAGTATATGACCCAGCTGCAGGATATCATGAAGAAGCAACAAAAAGAGGTTGAAGAAATCAATAAAGAGTTCATGGCTGCCAGAAATGCTCAGGATGAAGAAAAAATGAAGAACATCCAGGATGATTTCCTTTTGATGCAAGAAAAGAAGAAAGAAAATATCAAGAAACAGATTGAGGAAATGTTACCTTCTTTGGCTGCTATTCAAGGAATGAATTTTTTCAATCCAAATGAAGATTTTGAATTTATGAAAAAAGTAGCAGATCAAATTGCAGCAGCACATCCAAATTCCGAAATGGCTACTTTTTATAAACAGCAAATGGATGAGATGGCTAAGATTTCTGTAGGAGCTCAAGCTCCTAATTTTAGTATGCCAACACCTGAAGGAGACACGGTAAGTTTGAAAGACTTCAGAGGAGATTACGTATTGGTTGATTTTTGGGCTGCATGGTGCAAGCCGTGCCGACAGGAAAATCCAAACATTGTAGAAGCTTACAGCAAATATAAAGATGCAGGATTCCAGATTTTAGGAGTTTCCCTTGATAAAAAACGTGAAGATTGGTTAAAGGCAATTGAAGTAGATAATTTGCAATGGACTCAGGTTTCGGAGTTGAAATTTTGGCAAACTCCAATAGTACAAGAATATAAAATCAATGGTATTCCGTATTCATTATTACTGGACCCCGAGGGAAAAATTGTAGCTAAAAATCTAAGAGGAGAGAGGTTACACGAGAAACTTGCCGAAATTTACGGAGAGCCAAAGCCAGCCAGTTGATATTTAAATTTCTTAATTTACAGACCCTAATTCGATTATGAATTAGGGTTTTTTTATGTTCAATATTGCTTAAAATAGCTTAAATTAGTGATTAACGGAGATTGTCGTGTAAAAGTCGGGGTTAATATTGATTAATTCATTTTATTTTAGTGTACAAAGAAGCTACTTGCCATGGTCAACAAAACAATATATAACATGAAACAACCTGAATTAGGCCATAAAATCCAAAATTGGAGGAAGGCGCAAGGGCTTACGCAAGAAGAGCTTGTAGAAAAATGTAATTTAAATGTTCGTACCCTTCAAAGAATTGAAGCGGGTGAGGTACTACCCAGAAGCTATACCGTGAAATCAATCTTGGAAGTGCTAAAGGTGGACTTTTCTGAACTGAATCTAAAAGAAGAGCAGAAAAATCAATTATCAGTTTTACTGGAAAGTAAAAGGTCATTCTTGAAGTGGGGCGCAATTGTAGGGATTATTTATCTATGTCTATCATTTGTTGAAGGCTTTATGGAAATAGGCTTTTATGACGAAAGTATGAGCGATGTCTCTGGCTTGAATTATAGCCTTGTAAAAATTGGAGTGATGCTTTCATTCGCTTTCTTTTACTATTCCTTCTTTTTGATTGGGAAAGCATTAAATGATGATTTTTTAAAGATTAGTGCATTATTTATGATAGCACTTATAGTGATCAGTAATATTAATGATATAGCTGTGTTTTATTCTGGCTATCTATCTGTAGAAACACTCTTGATCATGAGAAGTGTGATCTTTGGAATTGGTTATTTGTTATTAGGGACAGCTTTTGCCTTAAAGCAAAAATCCTTGGGTACACTTTCATTGGTAACCGGAATTTTCGGTATTGTCTCCGGCTTGGGTTTTGTAAGTATTTTACTAGCAATTCCTGCGCTCTTTACTTTGACCGTTTTTGAAATCTTAATGCTAGTGATGATTTTTAAGGTGATGAGCTCAAGTGAAGTTTCAAATGACCATCAGAAGGATCAGTTTTCTGCGGTACTTTCTTAATTTTTTTGATTAGTACTTAGGGAACTCTTGATAAATACCGCATAGCTTGAAAGCCAAATAATCTTTGCTCGGAGGGAGCGGGAGGGAGGACAAAACAGCAAGCCAGCGTTGGGGAGTGCGTAGAAGCATTGTTTTGTCTTGAATTTTTGTTTCTTTTTGTTCAATCAAAAAGAAAGGTAGATAAGTACAAAGTATAATTTGGGAAATAGTATTGTCAAATATCTCTAAAACCTCAAATTTCAATCAAAAGATTTAATTTTGAAGTTTTATAAATGACTTAGATTCAAAATAAAAAGTCTTTAAGTATATTTAAAGCTATATTAATATCGTTTTTTATTTACCGAAAGGGCTCTATTTATAGTAACAACAAAAAAAGGGATTCTGATCTAACACCAGAATCCCTTTTGAATTTATTTTAAGATCAAATTTTAATCCTTCTGAACACCTGGTACATTCTCAGGACGTTTCGTTTGCCACTCAAATTTCTCAGCCTTCTTTTCTCTTGGGGCTACTTCATCTAAAGTATTGGCATCATAAACTCTACCATTTTTGATTACGTGCGTCAAAGTGTTGGTATTTCTGATTTCTTCTAATGGATTTTTATCCATAATCAATAAATCAGCTAATTTACCTTCTTCTATACTTCCTAAGTCACCTTCTAAGCCTAAAGCTTCCGCTCCTAGAATAGTAGCCGTTCTTAAAGCATCGAGATTGGTCATGCCACCGCTTGCAACAGACCATAACTCCCAGTGATAACCTAAGCCTTGCAGTTGCCCGTGGCTACCGACTCCGCCTATACCATCTGCTTCTACTAAATCTTTCATGAATTTGGCATGCTTAGGGAAAACGTGTTCCTCTTCCATAAACCATGCGCCTCTTCTTCTCGATTTTTGAGCCAACTCTTCATAAGGCGTGAAGTATTTTAATTTCTCATCATGGTAAGGGTCTTCAGTAGCATAGTAAAACTCTTCCGCCCATGGTCCACCATAAGATACCAATAGGGTGGGGGTTACAGCCATTTTAGATTCTGCAATAGTTTGAACGGCATCTTTGTAAATGCCTACAATGGGTAAACTATGCTCATGACCAGGATATCCATCCAATAGTTGCGTCATATTCAGTTTGTAATCCAAACCTCCTTCAGTGGTTGGCATTAATTCTAATTCCTTAGCGGCCATAATGATCCATTGTCTCTGCTGACGATTACCCACTAAATACATTTTGATACTCTTGGTATCATAGTATTCACTGTACTGTTTCAATACTTCTTTGGCATGCTCCAAAGATTTGATTTTATACATCCAATAGCCAACACCAGGGCCAGTACTGTATACTCTAGGTCCGTGGATCATCCCTGAATTCACCATGTCTGAATAGGTCAAAACATCGGTGGTAGCCGTTTGCGGGTCACGAGTAGTGGTTACCCCATAAGCTAAATTAGCTGAGTAAATCCAAACCTGATTTTTATGTAAACCCCAATTTGGCCACATATGCGCGTGTGTATCTACAAATCCTGGTGTGATGGTTTTACCGCCAGCCTCAATGGTTTTAGCTCCTTTTGGAACTTCTAAACTACCACTTTCACCAACTGCCGTAATTCGGTTGTTTTCAATTAAGATATCTCCATTTTCAATCACACCCTGATCAGTCATGGTGATGATTCTCGCACCTTTTAACAGGATAGTGCCTTCTGGAATATCTTTTTCATAAGCTACTTTTACTTTTATCTCTTTAGCCGTGAAGCCTTCCTCTTTCTCTTCTTTGTCTTTTTTCTCATCTGCTTTTTCTTCCTTGTCCTCTTCTTCCTTGTCTTCCTCAGAATCTTTATCTTCGTCCTTCTCCTCCTCTTTCTTTTTGGCAGCTTCTTTTTTAGCCGTTGCAACACTATCCGCATAAGCTTTACCAGCAGCTAAATCATAAATGAAATGACTGGCGCCTAATGACCAATGTACTTTTTTACTATCACCAGACCATGCAGGGAATTCGCCTCCCATAACGGTTAATTTCATGGCAGGGAAAGCAGCATTATCTGCTTTCGCTAATGAGATTTTAGGCGTCTGACCATATTTCGGAATCGTTACCGAATACACATCATTATTGATTTTTGCCAAAGCCGTTTCTCCATCGGGAGAAATTCTGATTTCCGATGGCTTCGAAGCTTTATTATTTTCTCTCCATGCTTTCTCATCACCTGGCAAAATATTATGAGAACCATCGTGCGCATGAATCATATCAATAGAAGAACCATAAGTGGTAATTCCAGTCAATTGTAAATGTTCCTTCTCATCAGTACCATCCCATCTGATTGAAATCAGACCTTTAGACCCATGATTGAGGTAAATTCTGTCCGACACTTTTGAGAAATGAGGAGTACTTCTTCCTTTTGCTTTATCAATTAAGGTTACTTTTCCACCTTCAGCAGAAATCCAAGCTAAATCTTCCATCGTTAATGAACCGAATGGGTCAATAGCATCTTTATAGACCTGATTCGCTCCTCTATTGAATACGATTCGGTTTTGAGTATAAGACCATTCCGGATCAAGGTATAGCGCTGGGTTTTGTGTCAGCTTTACTGGCTTTCCTCTGCCATTAGAATTAATTTTATATAAATGTCCGCCTTCTTTTTCTTCCCAGGTAGAAAATACAATTTGACTACCGTCTGGTGACCATGCTGGCATCGCTTCAGTGAAATTATGCTTGGTTAATCTTTTTGGATCTCCATCAGGCAAATCCATCACATATAATCGGTTTAAAGCAGTAAAAGCCAATTTACTTCCGTCAGGAGACGGTACACCATCTCTGATTTGGGTAACAAATGCTTCTTTGTTATCTGAAATCGGATATTCGAATTTCAATCTTGGGCCCAATTCCAATTTCAAATCTACTTCGAATGGAATTTCTGAAGCCGTTTTTGCGTTGATGTCGATTTTATGGATTTTTCCCCCATAAGTGGCAATTATAAACTTACTGTCTGGCGTGAATGACATAGCCGGATAAACGCCTAAAGGAGCGATTGATTCTTGCTCATCTCTCTGTACCGGATAGGCCAACCATTCTTCATCACCTGTTTTTAAATCTCTTCTTACTAAACCCGTTTCAGTTTCAAAACGAGTTCCGTACACCAACCATTTTCCATCAGGTGATAAGGTAGGAGTAAAGGCTGATCCGTAGCGTGAAGTGATGCTTGCCATATCACCATCTTCCATATCGTAAGTACCGATTTGATATTGCGGGAATTGCGCATTGTAGTTCCATGCAGATCTCCTTTGTGAAAAGTAGATCAGAGTCCCATCAGGACTGATGGCGGGATCAGTGGCTTTTAAGTTGTCAGGTTTGTCGATTAATTGAGCACCAGAGCCGCCTTCTTTGTGGTAAATATGTAGTTTGGCATTTCTTCTACCCTTTGAACCTACAATATATTCGCCATCTGGGGTCCAGTCGGCTGAGAAATAATTTTGGTTATCATCTTTGGTGATTTGCTTCATCTCTTCCGATTCCAAATCCATCGTCCAGATGTTGTCTGAACCGCTTTTGTCAGAGATAAAAACAATTGATTTTCCATCTGGGCTGTAACGAGGATGCACATCATAAGGCATACCTTCTGTTATTTTCGTGGCTTTTCCACCCGTAAAAGGAATGGAATATATATCCCCCATCATATCAAAAAGGATGGTCTGCCCATTCGGACTCACATCCACAGAAAGCCAGGTGCCTTCTTTAGTGGTAAACTCGATGGTTCTTTCCGGTTCTAGCGGAAGTTCTTTGGTTGCTTTTTTAGTGCTATCTGCCTTTTCATCTTCCTGGGCAAAAGCACTAAAATTGATTGCGATTACCGCAATCAACAGGCTTAGTATGCTATATTTCTTCATAGATTAAATGGTTATTTATAGTAGAAATGTAGTGAAATTTGCCCATTATGTGCAGAGTTATTTTAGGAATGGTTGATTTGTTAAGCTGAATCATTTGCAAAAATGCTAGTTAGCTGACAATTCAGTTCAAATAATGATAGTACCTTCGCTTATATAATTAGAAAAATGTTATGAGAAATTTAGTAGTCCTTATTGCCTTGGTATTTGTTTCCTGTTCAGGTCAAAAGGATAATAAAAAAGAGAATTCACCTCAGAGCTTAGCTGTACCACAACAAGTTAATCCGATCATTAAATCCATTCAGGAAGCTCATAATCTTGATGCGTTTATGGAGGAAAAGATTATTTCCTTTGACATAAATTTGATTTTTGGAGGTAATGAGCGCCTGGATGCTAGGATTTATTCCACTACTAATTCTTCTAAAGTACTGGTGGAGAATTCAGAGAATACTCGATTATTATTTGATGGAAATGATATATGGGTTCATCCTAAAGACAGCTTATATGAGGGAGCAAGATTCGATGCCTTGACTTGGTCCTATTTCTTTATGGCGCCTTTTAAATTGAACGACCCAGGAACGCATCATACGGAACCTAAAAAGTTACCTTATCAGGAAAATGACAGTTTGATGACCACTAAAATGACATTCGGTGAAAATATCGGAGATGCGCCTGATGATTGGTATGTAGTCTATCAGAATGAAGAAAGTCAGGTATTGGAAGCGATGGCCTATATCGTAACTTTTGGTGGACGTGATCAAGCCAAAGCCGCCCAAAACCCACATGCTATTAGTTACTCTGATTATAAGAAAGTGGAGGATATTCCCTTTGCGCAGCAATGGAAATTCTGGAACTGGAGTGAGAAGAACGGTTTAGCAGAGCAGCTGGGAAAAGCGACTATTTCTAATATTCAATTCTCAGATGATGCTTCTATTTTTGATAAGAAAGAAGGGGCCGTGAAGGTGGCTGAATAGTGAGAGAAATAGAGGGTTAAATGGGTACCCACTACTTGTGTGTGCTAGTTTAGCCTATTTTTCTGCCACTATTTTTTCATAGTCCACGCTGGCTTTTGCTCTGCCTTCTGGGTTTGGGTCTAAGTAGAGTTCGTAGCCTTTTAAGAGTTTTACTTTTTTTACTTCATCTTTCAGGATCGGGATTTTTTTGATGACTTTCCCTTCCTGCTGGACTCTTATAAAGAATTCTCTCTTCCCAATATTTTTCACGATTGCATAGCAATCTTGTCCGAAATAAGGATTTATGGTGGCATCTTGACCAGTACCTTTTCCTGTCATAATCATGCTCTGGGAGGGTTCCAACACGAATTTGGTTTGTGCACTGCTTTCAAAATGCAGAAATAATATTAGCGAAGTGGCAAGGATTATGATTTTCATGACGGTATGATTTATTGCAAAAGATTTGCTAAATATATCTTAATATTTGATATCTAAGTAGTTATAAAGCAATTTATTAATTTCAAACTTCTGTTTTCACTTGGTCTACTTTCACTTTTATGAGTTGCTTGAAACCATCACAATTAAAATTATTATGCTAAAAAAGGCAATTCCAATGAATGCGTTTAAAAATATATTTTCATTCCAATAGGCTTTAAGAGACCTCTTTCTTCCGCCTAAAAGCTAACGGATAACTGCACCTGGGAAACTGAATAGGAAATTTATGGGGCCTTCGATGAAAATGGTTGTGAGTAATTCTGCTGTTTTAATTATTGGGGGTGACGTTTAGTATATGAAAAGTAGGCGAATTTGAAGAACGGAACTTTCAGTTGAACACGAACTTTGATTCAAGCTAAAAGCTTTGATTTTATTGCTGTTTCGCCTATTTTTTATATACATTGTTGTGTAGCGTTGTTAATTCTTCAATTTCATTTTTAAGATTATCTCTTTCGTTTTGAAGTTCTTCGTAACGACCTAAGTCAAAATTGAATTCAGAAAAGACCTTAGATGTTATCTCTGACTCTTTGGTTTCAAAATACTTTTTTGGATTTATGTCTTTTCCGTAAATAGCAGGGTATAGGTAGGTCGCAATTATCCCAATTGCCCCTAAAAAGTAGGTTATTGGTTCCATAGTTTCCCAACCCACTTTATACGTTATTATTCCCAAAATTATAAAGTAGGATATGACGATAAGTGAAAAGCTTAATTTATAGCGATTAAATCTTTTGTCAGCCTGTCTTTGAATCGGGATTTTTTGCTTGGCAAGTTCACTGATTGAATTCTCCTTTTCACTTAACAAGTTTTCTTTAAATTGAATTTTTTCAGAGTTGAAATTTTCTTCTGCTTTATTTCTATCTCTATTTAATTCCTCAAGCTCTTTTTCATACTCGCGAGAAACGAAATCAATTGTTTTCTTATAAATCTCTTCTGGGTTATTGTCCCCATTCATGATTCCGTCAAATTTCAACTCGACCATTTTATCCAAGATAGATTCTTGTTTTTCAAAATCTTCAGTTATCTCACTTATTCCCGCAAGCACTGTCTGCAAATCGTCTTCTTTGATAACAGGGGTATTGGTCTTGAGTCTTAGAAAAGATAAAAAGCTTGAGTAATCGTTTGAACTTCTTGAATGATATTTAAGCAGTATAGCCATCCATTGGCTTGGGATTAGTGCTATTGGTTGAAACTCATTTCTGGCAAAATCCCAATCCCTTAGCTTTTGGTCGGTCGAAACAAAGAAATACTTAGTATCTGTTATTGAATTCTGATTCTGTCCCCTAAGTGTTTCTACGAGGTAAGTGTTTATTGCGTCAAAATAATGTGATTGTTCATAACCATAACCTTTCGCAGCCGCTATTTCATCCTGATATTCTGAAATTTTCTTTTCGGGTTCTTTTGCTTTTGGATCAAAGGGAATTTTGTAAACCGTTTCTACGTTGTACTTCTTCTTAAATGATTCAAGTTCCGAAAAAAGATGGGTTGTGAAAAGGTCAAATCCATATGTTGCTCTATTAGTTTTCCATTTATGATAGTATTCATAAATACTTGGGTTTAATGAGTACTTAGAAAACAATCGATAATTGATTCTTTTGAAAGGGACTTTTTGAAGGTTCTTAATATGATGCTTTATTGTTTCCTTGAACTCCTTTTCTGTGAATGACGAAATTTTAAATTTCTGTCCTGCTGAAATACACTTTTCTATGAATGTTGTAATTCGATTTTTTCGGTTTTCACCATTTATTCCTATTGCTCTGTAAAGGACGTTATTGTCCAAATAAAATATTTTATCCTTAATAGATTTGAGAAAAATATCTGAACTTTCGTAATGGTTGTTAATAACCGCATATTCAATTGAGTAACTAATTAGGGCAAAAATTGCTTTGTTCTTCTCATTATCTTCCCATTCAATGAATTGATTTATAGCTAGTCGCTCCGCTACAGTAAAGAGGCTTGGATCAATGTACAGATTGTCAGTAGAATTAGAGCTCTTTGCAATTTTCTTAAATGCTTGAATATTCTTATTTAGAAGTTCATATAGGTATTTGTGTAGAATCTCATCAAGTTTACTAGTATTTAATTCCCCTTCATAAACTGATGATTGAAATCTCTCAATATGTGGGAATATGGAATTTTCTTTTTCTCTTTCTTTTAAGAGTGCGAATCTTTTATTTTCAAGTTTTAAGTAGTTCTCCTTGAATGAGTTGTCAAGCCTTATGTCAAAGTTGGATTTCTTTTCATCGTTGATCAGGCTGTAAATTTCTTCGGTATCAAAGTCTAATTCTAGTGACGATTTAAGTTCATCAATTATTTGGTCAATAGTGAGTTCTTTATTGTCATTCTCAACAAAAAGGGATTCAATTATCTTACGTTGAACAGTAGTTGACTTTATTGCAGAGCTTTCTTCAGAAAATATAATTGCTGCTGTTCTTGAGATATTTTTACTGTTCATTTAGTCTCTTTGTTTTTAATGCTACACAACAATTGGCTATCAAAATTGCTGATAAATATTATTATTCAATTGTCGATAGCCCAATATATTCAGTATATCTACATTATTAATACACCCTAAATCCCCTAAAAACCATTTTGAATATTCGTCAGGCGGGCTTTGTAGGATTTAGTTGAATACTCTAATTACGAGATTTATTTATACTTTTCCTTGGATCGGCTTTATTATTTCTATGAACGGCTTAAATATAGCTATGAATATTGATTTGCGAACGTTCAACAGATGCTTCATGATTGGTTTTTCCGCTGGTCTATGAGATTCTCAATTTTTTGGGTTGAGGGTATTGCTTGATTAGAGTTCGCTATTTCAGGATCAGACAAATAATTTAAAGGAAATGCGAAATGATATGACGGAAGTTGGTTTTGAAGGAGGTGTTTATGGTATGTTAGCCTGTCAGTTTGTTCATTGTGTATATAGATGAGTCAAGTTTCATCCCTTAGCTAGATATTTACAAATATAGAATTGACCCAATAGCGTCTATTCAAGAACTTAATTACATGTATAGGCTACCCTGTTGCTATAATTTTCTGCCTCTTGTTCAAAAAAGTTGCAGTTATGTGTTGATCCTGCAGCTTTATAGGCCAGAAAGAATATAGGGCCGTTTAAATCAAAGTATATGAATTTTGAGAGGTTTTTGTAAAGCGCGTATTTAGATTTTAAATTTTGATCAAAAGAGTATAAAAAGGCATTAGGCCCTACCATTCTGTCATATTGAAGGATGTGAGCTACTTCGTGAGCGTAGGTGCTGTAATATCTATCATCAGAAAAGCCACTGCTCATACCGATTGAGCTTACTTGGCCAGTGGCACTTCCGCTGCCGATTGCAGAAGAAAAATATTGAGAAGTCTCAAAATATAGGATTCCCGTTTGCAGGGATTTTTTTACATCGAGCTTTGCATTCCTACCAGCAACCAAAATACCATAAATGGATGATGTGAAGAGCCTTCCCCTAAATTTCTTTTGGTAAGGATAATATTCCAAGCGCGTAATATACAGGTTGAGGTGTAAGCGTTCGAACATTCTATGGCCTTCAGCAGCATTTTGAATAATCGAGCTTCCCAGGGAGTTCACAATTCTTGCGGGCCAGGCATAAGAAATATTGCGTTGTTTTTGTACTTGATGCGTTAATGAGAATCCAATATGACTAACAGCACCTCCTATAGCTCCCTGATAAAATCCTTTGGTAAATGCTTGAAAACCTGATTTATTTCCATTGTTATTGATTAAGCCACCTAGCCCGCCAATTAGCCCATTAAATCCAATATTCAAAGCAGTGAACTGGGCCCTTTGATTTCTGAATTCATTAGCTTGACCTTGAGCTGTAGTCGATAATATCAGTAAAAATATAATAAGACCTATATTTTTCATATTTCTGTAGGATTATAACGGTTTGTATATTCATAGCGGGACCGTTTAGGAAGCATTATCGCATTGACATTCTGAGTTCTCCTTTTCACTTCTTCGCCTTTTTAATAAGTTTTATAGCCCAGTCATAATGGCTTGAAGTAGCCGATACAAGGTAGGCACCTAGTGAGGTAGTTCCAGTCCATTTGTATCTTTTCTTTTCAAATAGTTCCTCATCACTATGTTTCTCAATTAAACTCCTAATTTTTTCGTAGCTTGATTTGAAATTCTTCTTGGCATCTTCAAGAGGGGTGTTCTTATATTTTTCCCAAATCCAGCTGTTTAATTCAGGAGTTGTCTTCCAAGTGTATCCTTTGGCTGGCATATCTGGTTTTTCTCCTTTCATTCCTTGCGCGTACCAATCAATCATCATTAAATGCCAATGGTGAAGATGCATGAGTACATCTCCAATATTTCGATTCATTGTTCCTTTCGGAAAAGGAGATTTTTGTTCTTCTTCGGATAAACTTTCAATGAAATCCATCAGAAGTTCAAAGTTCTTTTTGCTCAAATTCAGCAAATCAGCTTTATTCTTTGGTCGTGCCATATTTTTTAGAAATGTCTGTTAAATGTTTATGAATGTGGTGGGATACTACTTCTAAATGCTCGCTCCTTGAATAATCCCGTGAACCCTTCTTATAGGGTATTAGGTTTATGGTATCATCAAATATGAATTCTTCAATGGTGGCTTGGGCCGCTTTCAATCGTTTGATTAGACTTGCGATGGATTCGTTTTTTGTGGTTTCGACACTTTGTATGTTAACTTCTGAAAGTTTCCCTTTTAAGGGTTTGGGTTGAATGCCCTTGCCTAAATCTGAAATATTCCTCGCAAAACTCTCGTGCCAAAAGGTTATATGTCCAAGAATGTCCTTTGCATTCCAGAATTCATAAACCATTTTATGATAGTCTAGGCCATTCTCAAAAAAGTCAAAAAGCTGATCAAGTTCATTTCTGAGAATTTCAAGATTTGATTTTATATGGTTCTCCTTTTCTGTCATTTCAGCTTAATCAGGCTTGACGTTTAGGCCATGATGAGTGGGGAATAGAAAGCACTAGCCTTTCCTCTCGCAGATAGCCATACAGTAGTATAAATTTACAATTTGTGGCGGACTTTCCAAGTAGCACTAAAATTTCTTGACCGATGAAACCCCTTCATTCATATCATTTGTTAGCGAGATTTTACCAATGAAATTCTCGGTCATTGATCAAAGCATTCTCAGGAACATAAATGTCTGTAATAGTTGTTGTTTTGCTGGAAAATTGCTTGTGATTAAACTGCAATGTCATCTGTTCATCCGTTAGTCGCAGAACCTTAAAAAGTTTGTAATTCTTTTCAATGTTCATCAGTGCTGGTAACTGCTGGCTTTCAATTCTAATGTAGTAGTTTCCTTTCTTGTCCTTCGCAAATTCCCATGTCGCGTTAAGACTTTCTCCGCAATCTCTATTTTCACCAGAGTTGTTATGCATTGTCATGTCACCCTTATACGTTTCTCTGTGAGATAAAAAACAATCTCCCATGTTCATCCGAGTTTTATTATTGAATCTACGGGCTAATTTCCATGTTTTAGTTGAGTCTCCGGTTAACAGAAATTTCGCATTCGTTGGGAGTTCGTAAGGTGGTTTCTCAGGCTTGGAGCATGAGAGTTGTAAAGTCAACAATACGAGGAATAGAAAAATAGAATTCTTATGCATTTATATGGTGGTTTTAGGGTGAGGGGATAATCCCCGCTAACGCCACTCTATAAATTCATGGCTGTTTAAATATATAAAAATTCGCGCTAACTATTGAGGCAATCCGCAGGATTGGCTGATTAAATTACGTTTTACAAATAAGTCAATCCTGCAGATTGGTGGGCTATCTACAAAGAACGAAACTAACAATAACCTACTTACAGCCATGATTTATACAGGATGTTCAGCTTAGTTATTAATCTACAAATTGTAAGATTCAATCTTTTAAAATTTTCACAACACGACTATACATCACTTCAGATAAATTCCAGTTGTAACCGTCAAAGTTAACCGTATTGGTAAATTGGATCACTACAGCATCCATTTCAGGGTGATATTTTGCGATGGTTTGATAGCCTGGGATTAAACCCGTATGTTCAAATTCATAGATGGAAGCATAAATTTTTTGCTCTTCCTCGTCTGTAAATATTGTGCCCTCATTTAAAGCTCTAATGAATGTACTGAGATCTGCAGCAGTTGCCAGCATAGAGCCTACATTGTCAGTTTTTAAATCTTGTTCATAGCCAACATAATATCCACTCATGACATCGGCTAAATCCACATCCTGAATGGAGGCAAAAGTATTTTTGAGGTCCAATGGCTTTAGTATTTCCTCTTGAATATACTGGAAGTGGTCATAGCCCAAGACTTCATCCATTATTTTACCTAGGAGGAGATAGTTGGTATTGGAATATTGGTAATCTTCGCCAGGCTTGAAGTTCGCAGGTAAATTAAGTATTAAACCCAACTTTTCCTCGTCTGACTCTTTTGGAGCCACCCAATAAAGGTGGGTATTGGTATAGTTGGGAATGCCTGATCGGTGTTGCACCATCATTTTCAAGCTGATCTCATCTGCATATTCTATTTTACCCTTGAGCTCTGGTAAATAGAAAGCTAGACTTTGGTCTAATGATAGCTGTCCGCTTCTTGACATCTTGGCAATAGCGAGTGCGGTATATAATTTGTCCACACTTGCGATTTTGAAAAGCGAATTCGGATCTGCAGGAGTTTTAGTAGCTCTGTTTTTATAACCAGAAGTGAATGACCTAGGTGCTTCTCCTTTTTTATCTACATAAACTATAATGCCATCAAAACCATAATCGCCAGCTCTATCGACTTGTTCCTGTAGGGAATTCGGTAAAGGGCTAAGCCATGCAAAAACTACTGGCCAGGGTACAAAGTATAAAGAGATTGCGGTGCCGACAAACAATAATATCCTTACAATTAGCTTCGCTTTTTTCTTGTCCATTTGATCTTAAAAAGTGATAATACGAAGTAAATATCACGAATTAGAAGCTTATTGTCACTTAAAGCTTAGAGATTTTATTTACAAAAACTTTAAATCTGCTAATTTTTCAGATACTTCCCATAGTTTTTTCGCCTGAGCTTCGTCATTTGCTAAGCTAGTGCTTTTGGCTTTTCCTGGCTTCCCTTTCATTTCGCTAAAGCCAGTCGGACCAAAATAATCGCCTCCTTCTGTTTCTCCTATGGCGGCCACAATAGTGGGTTTAGCACCTTCTTTTGGAGCATGAGTAAGAAAAGGTCCCACTGTATATCTTAAAATATTGAATAGTAATTTAGGCATGTGCCTGCCCAATTCTGTATCTGAAACGCCTGGGTGGGCAGCCGTGGAGATGGTGTTTTGGTGACCTGCTTTTTCCAATCTCCTTTGCAATTCAAAGGCAAACATCAAGCAAGCTAGCTTAGATTGTCCGTAAGCATCAGAGGCAGAATACTTTTGTTCACTTTGCAAATCATCAAAATTGATTTTGCCGTTTTTATGGGCGATAGAGCTTAAGGAAACAATTCTTGAATCGGGTGTTTTAAGCATTGTATCTAGCAACAAACCTGTAAGTAGGAAATGCCCTAAGTAGTTGGCCGCAAACTGCAATTCGAAGCCATCATCCGTTTTGGTAAAGGGTGGCATCATCACACCCGCATTATTTATCAAAACATCTAATCGATCATATTGAGATAGGAAATTTTTAGCAAAATTACGGACTGAGTCCAAACTGCTTAAATCAATTTCCATTACTTCTAGGTCAGCTGTGGAGATTTCCTGCTCAATTTTTTGCTTGGCGGCAGTGGCTTTTTTCAAATTACGACAAGCCATAACCACTTTTGCGCCTTTCTCCGCTAAGAATAGCGCAGTTTCATACCCTAGGCCTGTATTCGCTCCGGTTACAATTATGGTTCGTCCTTCTTGTGAAGGGAGGTTTTTGAGATTCTCCATGTTTTTCATTTAAAGTGATTATTGAATTATTAGCTAAGTCGCTAATGCTCCTGTTATGGGTACGGATTGAATGTTAGTAAGTTAAGTGGTTCCAGAACAGTATCCTAATAAATGAAAATGCCTTGCTTTTAAGCCTTGTCTAAATCTACATCTAAGCGATTAGTGACGAACTCTTTTTCTTTATGAGCTAAAGAGGCAGATTGCTTTTTGAGTTCATCGTGAATAAAAGCTCTGTTTTTATAGGCTCCGGTCTCGAATTTGTATTCTTCATGAAATAGCAAATGATCATAAGGGCCTTTTTTAGAGATGAGTTTTACGAATATCGGACTGGTTTCAATTACGATAAAAAGCAATACGATAAAGGCATTGGCCCACCATATAGCACTGCTTTTGGTGGCTAATCGATCTAAAGCTTCCAGTCTTGCCGCTGGACCGCCTATGTCTTTACTGTCAACAGCTAAAAGAGCTGCAGTTTGCAAGGAATCCAATTGACGAAGTTGAGAGATTTTATTGGCGATGATTGGATTGTTTTGCTGAATTAACTCTTGAAGTTCTTTTTCTACTTGATCAGCATTCGCTTTCTTGATTTGGTAGATAGGTCCAGGGTTTCTTTTCATCGTTCCACCAGTTCCATCGGCTTCTTTGCGCGCAATGTCACGCAATTCATTTCGCTCTTGTCCTTTCGCTTTAATTTCGCTTTTCAAGTCAGTCAATTCTTGATCCACTGTGCTTTTTTGCTGAGCATATTCTTCAAAAATGTTTTCTTTTTGTGTTGCTTTCATTTCATCTTGCATCACCGAAAGTTCGCTATTGATTTCCTTTTCAAATATTTTCAGCTCTAAAGGTTTCGCAATCACGATGGAAATTAAGATTGCTAAAATCAAGCGTGGAATTGCCATTACGAATTCCTCTTTCTTTGTTGTCTTGCGCATGCTTGTGACGATAAAGCGATCCAGGTTAAAAATCATCAATCCCCAGACTAAACCCAGAATACTGGCGATTAGGTAACTATCGAAAACGGTAAAAAAGGCGTAGGCAGCAGATAGGGCAGCAAATAATCCGGTAAAGAGAATAGTGGCTCCAATGCCTACATATTTGCTGGAATCCGTAGGGCACTGGTTTAATAATTCAGTATTGGCACCAGAGCAATACCAAAAGAAACGTTGAAGCTTTTCCATGAGCAGTAAACGATGGTTTTTATGAAATATTAGCTTCCCTCAAGAGTGGTGCCATCCGCTTTGAATTCATTTAGGCAGGCTTTCTTGAAACTGATCGTTCAATTTTGTACAGGAGGACTGTCCGAAAATTGATCAGTTTTTTCCAAAAGTTACTGCTGAAATAGCTTTTTGAGAGCTCTTAAATTTAAAGTTTTATCAGCCGCTAGAATGATTTCTTGTGGTCTCAGCATTTACTTCTACTCAGAAATCTCTTCCAGATGACTTTTGGAATTCGTCATTTGCCATTGTCCTAATGAAATCGGAATATTTCCGATGCTATTTAGTGTATCAAAGAAGTCTTTAAGTTGAAATGGTTCTTCATCAGTTTCCTTTAATCTGGCATATTCAGCCATCGCATTTTCTAGTAAATATTTACCCGTGATATAGCTGGTGCCATAACCCGGCTGGCGCAAATACAAATGCTGCTCAAAAATGAGTAGTTCTTCTTCAGTATTCATCCATCCACGCGGAGTGTACTTCGTATGAATACCACCGGCCTCTTCCATGGTCATTTCATTAGCATGCGCATATAAGGACCCCAAGCCTCTGGCAGCCCGTTGGGCAATCATAATGTAAACAATCTCACGGACTCTTGGCGAGTCATCATAAAGACCAGCCTGCATAAACATTTCTTCCACTGCTGTGGCAGTTCCTTCATTTCTGGAATCAAAAATATTATACAACAAGGGACCTTTTCTAATTTCACTTGGATGCGGTTCCGTATCCATTCTGGCTAATTCAAACCAGTGATAAAAATGAGAGTATAAGGGACGTGGATCGTAATGCTCACCGATCGTGAAGAAATTTCGTTCATCCTTTGGTAAGTACTCGCCCAAATGCTCTCGAAGTGCCGGTTCAAAATAAGGTTTCACCGTCACTATCTCTTGTTCGTCCAGGAATTGGATCAAACTTTTTGCGGCCTCATCTGCCATTTTATCATAAGCTTCTGGAGAATCAGCATCTTTCAATTCGGGCAAATTTCTATTTCGATGTTCTTCTAATTTTAGCGAAGACCAGGCACGGGCGAGCTCCCTTTTAAGGAGCATTACTTCATCCTCCCAGCTCAAAGGAACCAGGTGTACGTTTTGTAAGTACCAGCTATAATTTTCTTTACCAATTCCTGAAGGACCTGTTTTAGTTTGCCCTTCTTTTTCCAACCAGCTAGCCAAGTCATCAGTGGAAGTAATGGCTTGATCGATAATGGAGACTAATTCTTTATCCTCTTTAATCAGCGAATCATTTTTTAATTCGGTAAGTACGGTACTTTGTTCTTTGATATCTCTTATGCCAGCAATCCACAATTCTCGGGCATTTCCTGTCAAGTTTTGCTGCGCTTGTGCATTCAGTGGAGGGATGACTTTTAAATCCTCCATTAAACGGACTCTTTCTTTAGTGGAAAGCGGAAAAGTATATGTCCATAATTCTGTTGTAGCATGATGAGTAGGACCTTCATGTGCAGGCACATCACTTCGATGACTCCAAACTGTTTTGTAATAAGTAGGGTCACGAGTCCAAGGTTTTAACACTCTATGGTTAAAATCATATCCATTCATTTCAGCCCAGATAATCATCCAATCTACTTGATTTTCAGTTGACCAGCCACTGGTATCAATGGATTGGAGCTTGGCTTGTAACTCTTTGAATGCTGGCAAGCGCTTTTCAAAGCTAGATTTGGTGTAATCAGGAGCACCGTCAAGTAGGGGAGGTTCTTCAAATGTTCGCCATTCCTTAAATAGAGAAACCAAAGCCTCATAATCATTGGAGGAGTAGCTTACTTCTTTGGAGCTGCTTTCCGCATTCTTTGCTCTATCATTATTTTGGCAGCCAACAATAATAATACTTAGGAATAGGAGGAGTGCATTTATAGTTTTCAAATGGCTGGATTTATTAATTCTGAAATTTATTCATGGCTAAGATAACATATAATTCTCCGTACATAAAATAAGATGTTCTCAGACTGTAGTAAAGTAGCTATTCACTGTTGCAAAGGCACGGTTAGCTAGGGGACTCATGAAAAATACTACAACTCCATTGATCCAAATAAAATTTTGATCTGTGAGTGTGGGTAGGAGGACAAACCTGCCTGCTGGCAGGCAGGAATGCGTGCCTGCTTG